>Ga0247727_10008644_pt1 | contig 18819 bp, 21 predicted proteins | sample WisWelCaveWW1625_FD_202498 | JGI IMG/M metagenome (GOLD analysis project Ga0247727, IMG submission 202498) | Biofilm microbial communities from Wishing Well Cave, Virginia, United States - WW16-25 | ecosystem: Environmental > Aquatic > Deep subsurface > Groundwater > Cave microbial mat | place... | reverse complement strand
TGCCATTGCGCCCGCCATAGAACTATGTACGTTTGAATAAATTTATATTTTATGCCACTTTAACTGAATTATTTGGCAAAACTTTATAAATGTCAGTCTCTATTGCAGTATCATGCTTGACCAGAAGAACCAAGTGCTTTTCGAACATCTTCTTGTGTACGCCAGATTCCCCGTAAAACAGCTGGCACGGCTCATTCATTCCTCAGAGGCAACCGTCGTTAATCGAATTCGTCAACTTGAGCAAAAAGGCTTTATTGCTCGATATGACGCCATTATTAACTGGCAGAAACTTCCGTTCATAAAGAAAATTTATCATTTCCGACTGAATCCTAGAGAAGAGTCTGCATGCATTGCTTTTCTCCTTAAAGAAAGGCCTGTCTTCTCCATAATTAAAACAGCGGGCATTACGAACCTTCAAGTTTGGTGCTTCTTTGCTTCTGAGAAACAATGCCTCAACTTTGAGAAGTTTGTTCAATCCTTTGCGTATGATTGTTATGATATTGAGTATCTTGAAATTCTGAGGTCTTCTTTTTTTAATCAAGCTCTGAATCTCAAAATTCCACCCATTCGCGATCAACCGCTTTCTCTCAAACCCATCGACATTAGCATCATGAAATGCCTCGCAGCAGGAAATGCACGAGCTTCCTTTCTCGAGGTAAGCCAGAAACTCAAGCTACCTTACGATTCGGTTCATTATCATGCGACTAAGCTCTTAAAATCTGGCTATTTTTCACAACTGGTAGCTCAGCCAGGAGAGAGCGCATTTACGCTCCAAACAACCGTACTGGTCATTAAACTTAAAACTCCTGGTCTTGCAAAAAGGCTATATCCTGAATTTGCAAGGTGCTCACAGGTTAGATCTCTCGCGTATTCGAAAAACAACGAACTCGTTATTCATTTCTTAAGCCTCAATTTTTCCGAGTACCAAAAAAAGCTCAACCAATTGCTCTCAATTCCTGATAGAAAAGAAATCCTCACAGTTAGCAGTTGCCATTGGACGCACGTCATTATCAACAACCGTTACCCTCTCGAATATCTCTTAAAAAGATAGCTTTTCTAACAGTCTGAGAAGTCAGGGGTTTCTACGGTTTTGCGAAACTAAATTCTTTTTACTATGAAGACAAGACCATGTTCAAAGTGGCCTGTTTCTGGAGTTGTATTTAGAATTCCATCAAGCACTTGTTCTGAAGCGATTTTTGCTTCATTTATGCCCTTTTCTGTAGGAAAGAAAATCAAGGGTGTTCTATAACTGAGCACTTCAAGAAAAGATTCTACTTGATCCTTTCCTAAATTGAACGTGTAAGGGATAGCACAGTCTACTCTTAAATTCTCTGTTTTCAACGCATTTTCAATTGTTGATCTGCTTAATCTAGGAAGACCAAGATCAGTCCGATTGGTGTACTTATGAAATGCGTTCTCTATGACTTCCAAAATGCCTCCATCTTCTCCTAAGTATAATGCTGGAACGTTGAACGCAAAACTGCCACCAGGCGTTAGATGCTCTTGAATGTTTTTTAGCGTTTTTTGCCACTTGAAGTTCCAGAGTGCGCTTGCGCAGACAATTACATTGAAGGGACCTTTTACAAAACTGTCGAGTTTTTCTGCATTCCCTTGCAAAACATGCACTTGCCGCCTTTCGATCCTTGCGACGAACGCAGTCTTGTAGTGTTCGAGACTTGCTTCTGACAAGTCAATTCCCGTCACACGCATCTCAGGGTATTGTTCGAGAAGTTTCCTAGTAGCAACACCAGTACCACACGCAAGATCTAAAACATTCGCTCGTGGTTCTAGCTTCAACGCACTTACGATGGCTTCAGCTGACCTTGCGTAGTATCCTGAAGGATCCCGACATGATTTTTCGTAGGCGCGAGCATAGGCAGGCCAATCGAATCTGGAGTCATGATAAAGCCTATCAAACGCTCTTGCCATGTTGTCGTCGTGTTTGGTCATAGTGCCCCTCATATTTGTCACTCTTTAGTGATTACGTGTCTGTAAGATTATAATAATATTTGCTGTCGGGAATCTACGACAAAAAGAAGGATTTATATTGAGAGAACGCTAATCCAACACAATATGGAAGAATTTGAAGCACTACTGCGCGAAATGGGCCTTAGCGAAAAAGAATCCAAAGTATACCTTGTTCTGTTCTCAATCGGATCATCAACGGTAAATACAATAGCAGAACGAGCAGACCTCATACGAACAACCACCTACGACCTCCTCAAATCGCTACGAGAAAAAGGAATGGTGTCAAGCCTGGTTCGCAACAAAATTCTCTACTTCGAAGCCGCAGACCCAAATAAGCTTATCGAAATCTTCGATGCCAAAAAACAAAAGCTCAAAGAAGCACTGCCTGCACTCAGAAAGCTACGCCAAGTTGTCCCAACAGGGCCAACCCTCGAACTCTATGAAGGCATCGAGGGCATTCGCACCATTTGGCAAGACATACTTAAAGAAAAGCAACCGCTTCTTGCACTATCTAACTATGAGTCAGTATTCAATACGCTCAAGTATTTCTCGCCTCGATTTATCCAACAGCGAATAAAAGAAAAAATCCCAGTAAGGTTGCTTACTGAGAGGACACCTGGCGCCATAGAAACATGGAAGAAAAAAGACAAAGAAGAACTGCGGGAAACCCGCTTCTTACCCGCACTTGAACACACAAAAATAACAGAATACATCTACGGAACTAAGATTGCAATCTTATCAACAGACCCACAAAATCCGCTCGGCATAATCATTCGCCACCCTGACTTCACAAAGCAACAAACAGTTCTATTCGAGCTTCTTTGGAAACAAGCAAAAGCATAACCTCACATTTTGGGAGGGTTTTCAATTCGTTCGTTTGATGCCTTATACTCATATTGATTCAGCTTTTGATTTTCCATGATGGTCTTTGATATGGTATAGATTTCTTGAACTTTCTTTTCCAACCACAAATCACGCTCCAATGTCACAGCGCGGATAAAAGCAGCCATACTAGGAAAACCCTTCGCAAGAGCCATGTTCCTAATACGTTCATGATCCTGACGCGTCAAGCGAAAATGAAGGTAAATAGTCTTAGCCATACCATAAAGAAGGCATTCCAGGTATTTATGCACTCGATTTTGCGCTAAATTCCTAAAGGGAAAAAGCGCAAAGGCGCAAAACGAAAATCTTTTAAGGCAACTGCTTGAGTTTTCGCATTGCTTCCAATTGCCTTCTGAACTCTCGCAGCTCTTTCTCAATCAATTCCGTGGTGAATTCCACCATCTTTAATTGGTTTAAAACACAGTAGATCTTCAAAAGCTCAGCGGCCTCTAAACTAACGTGTATCTTGGCCGTAGAACGAGTCTGCCCTCTACAAGAACCTTGCCCGTGTTGTATTCCTTCTTCTTGTTCTTGTAGGGAGACCATAACCATACCTTATCCATATATGTTCTATCAAAGAAAAATGGTTTCATAGTGAAGTCACTTAAGTGGTATAGCTGCGACTATTGGGAGTCTGACAGCTTTCAAAACCTGCCAGAACATACCTTCAATAAGTTTCAATACGAACATAGCTACACCAATACCTCCACATAGTATTATGTTTTCTAAGAATATAAAACTTCCGAGAAAACAAGTCAGGTGAATGGAAAGTTTACAACTCATTTACTCTTTCGACGCTTTACGCCAATAGTAGTAAGACCTTCTTCCTCATCAAAAATTAAAATTGCAGGCATTTCTTCAAGAATAAGCTGGTTTACATTATCACAAAACATCATAAATGGCGGTTTATTATCAACAAAAATTGCGCCGATCTCTTCATGAGCCAGTTCCTCTCTGAAAGCTTCGCCAAGGGCGCCTTCTGTAACGAGTTCTTCAAAATTCAACAAGTCCGTTCCTATGTAAAGTCCGCCCTTGACCTTTAGGCTTTGCAACTGATTAGCGTAAATATGAATCTGGCCAAGCGCCTTCTGATCAACCTCTGGCTTTATCTCCACAACATACTCATACTTTCCTTTTGTAGCATAAAGATCGTAGCGAGATGCAACATTAGCTATTTCCACAGGAAATTCCCAATAAACCTCAAAACCAAGCTCCTGCATCATTTTCCCAACTAAATTTTGCAAAGTCGTATGAGATAAAAGAAACCTACGCCGTTCCAATGCCGCTTCAACAAAGGGCTTGATGATCTCACGATAAAGCACTTTGCCCTCTTGAGGTGTTAATGGCTCACCCTGCTTTTTCTTTTCAAGCTCTTCAAGTATTTTTGATGTTTTAGCCATCTTTAATATTTAAGCAGCTATTAAGTATTTAAATAGATATTCGAAGGAGCGAGTTTAACACCCTCCCAGAAACCGAGGGATTTATTCTTTTAATAGTTGTTAAGTTCAATTTTCGTGCAATTATTATGAGGAGATCCCACCGAATAGCTTCACCAGAGATAGACTTGTATCGTAAGAAAATTACATAAGAATTAAAAAGACATAAACAGTATGTTGAATTTGAAATATTTATGAAATTTATGGACCTATTTGGACGGAAGAAAAAATCGAAGTCATCGGGAATGAAAGATTTCGATAATCCCGAATCTATACCAAAATTGATAGAATTAACATATAGTAAAAATGGAAATGATAGAAGATTAGCAGCTTCTGCACTTGGAAAACTCTCAAAATTTACTCCGGATATTTTCCAAGCAGTACCACCTTTAGTAAGATTGCTAGATGATGAAAAACCACAGGTTAGGCAATATGCGACTAAAGCATTAGGCGAAATAGGCGATACGAGAGTTATTCCAGATCTTGAAAAATTATTGGGTGACAAGAAATCTTATGTTGTTATCGCTGCAAAATCAGCTTTATCAAAATTAGGACGTAAAGAAGTAAATGAAACCAATATTTATGGTCAGGACGTGCATAAACGAATAAAAATCCCAGAATCATTAAAGACAGAGGTATTTACAGTTGGAGAGATTACAAAGTACATCAAAAATGTATTAGAATCTGATAGAAAGTTAACCGGGCTTTTGGTAAGAGGTGAAGTATCAAATTTAACAAAACATACTTCAGGCCATGTATATTTTAGCTTAAAAGATAAAGAAAGCCAAATTAAATGTGTTCTTTTTAGAAGGGTGAATGAAAATCTTAATTTTAATCTTGAACACGGGATGAAAATAATTGTCAGAGGAAATGTAGAGGTATACGAACCTTACGGGGGATATAGCATAATTATAGAAGAAATTCAGCCAGATGGTCTCGGAGCATTAAATTTAGCGTTTATTCAATTAAAAAATAAATTAGAAAAAGAGGGTTTGTTTTCGGGTGAACATAAGAAACCATTGCCTAAGTTTCCTGAAGTTATCGGGATCATTACCTCTTCTACTGGTGCCGCAATTCATGATATATTAAATGTCATAAGAAGACGCTATCCTCTCGTTAGAATAATAATAGCGCCAACACTTGTACAAGGAAAGGAAGCTGCTGCTTCTATTGTTGAATCTATTAAATTAATGAATGAACGTACTGATATTGATGTGATAATTTTAGGCAGAGGTGGCGGTTCTTTGGAAGATTTATGGTGTTTTAATGAGGAAATCGTTGCTAGAGAAATTTTCAAATCAAGAATACCAATAATCTCGGCAGTTGGACATGAAACGGATTTTACAATGGCTGGTTTTGTTGCTGATTACCGGGCTCCAACACCTTCGGCCGCTGCAGAAAAAGTAGTGCCAGATGTACAAGAAATATATGAAATCATCAAAAATTTTCATATTCGTAGTATTCAAGCAATTCGTTATGTTGTGGAGTTGCATAAATCCAATTTAAAACAAATCTTAAATAGGCCAATCTTTAGACGTCCATTTGATAGGATACATTCACATTACAGGGAACTAGGCCATGCATTTTATAAGTTACAGACTACTGCTTTAAAAAATACAACTCCCAAAAGAAAAGAGTTGGAGATTATCGAATCCAAATTATTTGCTTTAAGCCCGACATCTATTTTAAAAAGAGGATATAGCATAATAATGAAAAATAATAAAATAGTTAAAAGCGTTTCGGATGTTGAATTGCAAGACAATATCAACATAGTATTACACGAAGGGAAATTAGATGCCCAAGTTAGGAAAATCCGGAGGAACTAAAATGTCAGCAGAACATATCTCATTCGAGAAAAGTTTAGATGAACTTAAAGGAATTGTCGAAGATCTAGAAAATGGAGATTTACCCCTGAACGAATCTTTAGAAAGATTTCAAAGTGGAATAGATCTAATTAAACAATGCTATATGGAATTACAAACCGCAGAATTGAAAATTGAAAAAATCATCAAAAAAGATGGTAAAATAATTACGGAGACGTTAGGTAACAAATAAGCGCTCCTTGACCTTCAAATTCTCACTTCGTGAAAACTTCCCTTAATCGCATCTGTTATACGCAATAGAGAGAAAACCCCTGACTTTTCGGATGGTTTATTTGGGACGAATATAGAATTCTAATCTTATTCCGTCAGGGTCGTCCAACCAAATATATGGTTTCTTACCGTATTTATCTATCTTAATTTCGCTATGCTTTATGTTAGCATTTGTCAATTTCTTATCAAATTGTTTTAATTCGGCTAATGTCCTTACTCCGAATGCAAGATGTTCTAATCCAATTCTGTTAGCGTTGAATTTATCACTCTTTCTTGGATGATAGGGCAGCGCTATAAAGAGCTTTGTTTCGCCAATTTTGTAGCAAACAGAATATTTATCCTGCGATAGGGGCTTGCCCAGAAAACTGGAATAAAATCTCTCGGCTCGCTTGACATTACTAGTCGTCAAGACAATGTGATCGATAAAGCGTGGTTGCATTTCCTAATGACTATTAGAAATACTATTTAAACCTTTCAAGAAGGTAGCGTTTTTACAAAACTAGAACTGCATCATATTGCCCAGGTACGTGGGCGGAAACGTATGCTTCCTCTTACGGATGCCTGGTCGCATGAGTTTCCATCAATATCCTTGCTTTGACTTTTGCTTTTATTAATTTGCTTCGCCCTCAGAAAACCTCTATTTGAAACCTTGCTTAAACAAAGCCATGGCTCTCCGTTGTGTTCTCTGACAGATATTGGAATTTTTTGCATACAAATCCTTACATTGCACTTATATTATCCATTCGCGCGGCTTAACGTAAATGTTGTCTTCTAATTCTGCCTGATCACAATGATGGCCATCCCAGTCAAGAATTTGTCGTTTTCCCTTGTTGATTTGCTTTGCAGTAACAACATATCTGCTTGAAAGGTGGTCTAAGTGAATCCAAGATTCGCCTGACTTTTCGATTATTGGAACATCGATACTGGTAGGGATTGGCATTTAGATCTCTTTTGCTATACTCTTGGTGACCAACACTTCCATGACACGTTCAATCTGTTCTGGCGGCAGGTTTAAGTCGCCTGTAATTTCCAAAATGTTGATCTTAGTTGCTCCGCTTTTCTTCTTGTTCATGATGTATTCTTGAATCAGATGAGCCGCTTCTCCTTCGGATATAGTTAAATACTTTGTTTGGTATTCGAGTTGGGCGACCTTTTTTTCTAATTCCTTAATTCGTTCAGCGAACTGCTGAGATGCTTCTTCCTTAATCTGTTCATAAAGTGCAGGAACTGTAAAGCTTACCTGACCGTCCGATGTTTTAAACACAAATTGCGGTTGTGAAGTCCGAATGACTGCAGCACTTCCTTGACGCATCTGTACACTTTCCATTCGTATCGGTACACTTTCCATTATTTACCTCCAAATTTTTTTTGGAGTATTTCAATTGTTTTCTTTATAAGTTCGGGATCCCCAGTAACATGTGAAACACTGTTTTTAACTTCATTCTCGTTTTCGTGAGCTATTATAAGCGGCCTGACTATTACTTGCATTTGTTTGTTGCTCGGGTCCTCTTTTCGTTCTGTTGATATGAATACCAAATTAACTGCATTTATATCTGCACTTAAGCCCCTAATCTCCTTTATAAAGTCCTGATTTAGCAAACTGTTAATGTTAATGTTAGAAATAATATATTTTTCAGGTTCAGCCACAGGACAACACCGTTATGATCATAACGAAAAGTATTCGTTAAGAATATAAAGCTTTCGCAGAAAAGGCGTTATAATACGACTTCAAAGTGTCGGTCTTCTAATCATCCGAAAAAGCAGGGTTCTGGATAATTGAAAAGAGGGTGTTAATTTTCTTCTATAAAATCAACCTATGCAAGGCAGACTCAGGGAAAGTTTTTATAGTCAACTCAAGAGATTTTATTTGTCATATGGATAAAGAATCACTGGATATTGGCACATTAGATGGTTATCAATTCGAAGATCTTGTAACTAAAATCTTGAAAAAGCGAGGATATCGAGAACTACGATCGGCCCCCAGAAGCGGAGATCTGGGAAAAGATATCATCATGACTGGACCTGCTGGTGAAGTGATTATTGTTGAATGTAAACATCAGCACTTTGTCGGAAGACCAATCGTACAGAAATTACAAGGGGCGATGAGCCATGAAAGAACCCTCCACATCAATAAGCCAATAAAAGGAATCATCGTCACCAGCGGTAAATTCTCTGATGAAGCCATCGAATATAGAAAGCAAATTCAAGAAGAAATTGAACTTATAGATGGCAAGGGTTTGAAAGAACTTTGTAAACAATTAGACATTCATATTTTGAATGGAAAAGTGCAGATTATTACAAACAAATGCTTCAAATATATTAATGAAATCCGCGCAAAGAAAATCTCTTTTGACGCATATTCAAAGATATACGGTCATGAACGTAATAAAATTTCCGTCAAGGCAATTCCAGAATTTATTCCAGTATGTTACTTGGCGCACCAAATAAACTTTGACACTTACACAAGTATCGGCCGTGTTGACCGCTATTCAGCAAAGGATAGACTAATTCTCGAAGGTGAGACTGGACACGACGTAGATGAAAAATTGGCTGATTTCTTTTTTTCAAAAGACTTTGTCGACACAGAAATAGAAAAAAAGTATACAAGGAACAAAATCCCCTTCGAATTCACGGAAAACGATATCGAAGAGCAAGTATTAGGTAGAATAATAAAAGCACACGCTCACAGCGTGCATTATAGAGGGGCAAATAACGTAACATACACCAAGTCTTGCATTCCAAAGAAAAGCGACATAGACCTCACACAGTTTGTTTCGATTTACCTGCCAGTATGGAAAAACAGAGCAAAGATTCAGCAAATGGAATACGCCCAGAATTTTTACTCCAAAGAAGAATCTGTGCTTTTTGTTAAGGACGAGTTTAAAATCTGCAAAATTTGCGAAAGAAGTGAAGATAAATACGAAGAAATGAGTGTCTGTCCAGAATGCGGAAGAATTGTCTGCAACACGCATGTTAAAATTGATTACCTTGACAAAACAACACCCATTTGCACAATCCACGCACAAAGCTTCAAATTATTCCTCCAAAACAAATATTTCGCCACAAAAGAAAACCGTTCCAAATACAAAGAAGTATGGGAATCAATGAACTTTTTCAAAAAAATATACGAAGATAAAATCGTGCTTGGTTTATCTGTACTCGGCATAGTGCTTCTCATTTGGTTCCTGGCCCACTATCTTTAATTCAATTGTAGCAGTGTCCTTCTTAGTCTATTTGGCCGAGTAACTGCCACCCAACCAGCCCTTTTCCCCGTCGATAAATCCCGCCTGCCAGTTCGCTTACCCATTATACTATGACTGCTTGGGTCTTGTGAACTGCCATTTTAGAAAACTTGGTATATTTTGGCGTAATAATGCTTCTGTGTTGAATGCTTTTGCATACTTTTGTTGTAATTCGTTGCTGGTAAGTATGAATCTCCATCTATTTTGATAGTTTTTATTGAGATTTTCCACCTTTTGATGCAAGTATTTCTTATGATGCTGCATATTATTTCCTGTCTCTATTTCTAACGCCCACTCTTCTCCTTTTGCATTTGTGAAGACTATATCCGGATTCAAATCGTCGGTACGCGCCGATTCATTCACCTTAACTTTGTTGGTATAGCTTAGCAATCTGTCATAAATTGAATGCAGCAAGAACGTATGCTCCGGAGTATGCCATTTGACCTTCTTCACCAAGTATATGGCGTAATTTTTTGACGCGATTGGAACCTGCTTCTTCTCTTCATATCCATTTTTTAACAAATATTCTATTTCTTCAGGTTTCAGAGCACTCTTTCTATAGAATCCTTTGCTCAAATCTAGCTCTATACGCATATCTTGCAGGGCAGGTTCAGGAATTTCCTGTACGAGCTCATCCGGCTTTGTCGTGATTATCTTGTGTTCTTCAGGACTTGCGATTATCTTAATCTCCTGATGATCGTTTTCCATCATGATCAAACCTTCACCAACACTTGCAGTCAGCAAGTGCTCACGCTCAGCAGGACTCAGATGGAACGTCTCTTTGACAGAATTAATTATGGCTGCCTTTTGACGTAATAAGACAGTGTATGAACTATTAGCGAGCACCGCTCTTCCTGCCTTGCTTCCCAAAAGATCTGCCACATCTTGAGTAATCATCAGCAGTCCAAGGTTGAATTTCCGACAAGTCTTAACCACCTCAAAGATATAACCTTCTTCAGCAGCATTCTGCAACATACTCCAGGCCTCATCAATAACCAAAAGCTTACGATTTCTATCCTGCTTCATCTTACTATAAACATATTCAAGGACCAAGAACATCATGACAGGCTTGACCTGCTTCGGCATATTCCCAATATTGAAAGTCACGAAATTCTTACTAACATCAATCTTCGTTTGCTTATTTAAGAAACTAAATACACCAAGAGCATACATCCTCAAGCGATTTAACAAAGCAACATAAGTAATCCTCTCATACTGAGAAGCTGCTTCTGACATACGCTCCAATTCCTCATAAAGATCTGAAAGAATTGGCGGAACCTTGCCACGATAATTCTGCTCAGTGATGCCCTTCCGGTCATAAGTTTCACTAATAGCACGATCCAAGATGGATTTCTGGACTTCTGTCAATTCTCCAAACATTACCTGAAACATATCCATCAAAGCCAGACGCTTCTCGACATACGAATGCCCAAGTAAATCCATTGGATTGATTATTGTCTCACTATCACGCGAAATATTTATTACACTACCATTGTATTTTTCAGTAAGTTTAGAGTATTCATTCTGCGGATCGATAACAATTACCTTGGTATCATTCATCAAATAACGCGAAATAATCAATTTAGCGGCGTAACTCTTTCCACTTCCACTCGTAGCCAATATAGCACCATTAGCATTAGCTAGTGAGAATATGTCCTTGATTATAGGCAAATTATTCTTATTCAAACCAAGGAAAACACCGCCTTTCTCAAGTATCAAAAATGGACTTGTAAATGGGAAAAACGCAGATAACGCATACGTCGTAATATTGCGCCTGATTCCTAACTCGTTGATTCCAAAGGGAAACACTGATCGCAATCCTTGAGCCATCCTGAATTTAGGAATGGTTGGAACTATTAGCATGCTGTTCAGTTGTGCCTGAACGGTTCTTGTAAGGACGTCCAGCTCTTTCAAATCCTTCGCTCTCACGTTGATGTACAAACTCACATTGAACAATTTTTCTTCTCCTTTCTGTATGCTGTTCAAAACTGAATGCGTGTCCCTGTATTGAATTTCCAAGGACGGCTGTACTGAATGCTTCATCTCAGCAGCGAACAAATCAGCACGCTGCTTTTGCAGCTCCTTGTTCAACATGACGAGCGTTGTCTCTATAGGAAAAGGCTCAATATGCAGACTTAAATCGAAATCTCCGGCAGCAGTGATTATTTTGTCCAGGAAACCTTCTTCAACCGTTCGGGGATAACCGCTTGCAGCAATTATCCGATTGTAATTCTCATTAACTTTGATATATTCCGGCTTGTTCACGATTTCAGCAGGAGAAATCAAACTGTACAAGTCCTCCACCTTGGTATCTGAATTGTTAAAGAACTTCACGAGCACCTTCACAAGCTGCTTCCCCGTCAGGCGCCTGCTCTTTAAGCTAGCGCTGTAGAGCAGTTTAGTGATTATGCTGATTTGAGTGTCAAGACCTATCTCATTTTCCTGCACTGCGATCAAGAAGCGCCTGTTAACAGCACGCTCCAGCATCGTAGTGTTGAGATAATTCTGGTGCGCATTGAAAAGCTCCTGATAAATCCCATTCCCAGTCTTCTTAACTTTCGAATCCAACTCCTTGACGTACCTGTTCAAGTTCAAATCATCGGTATACATCAAAATCTGCACTGGGAAAGTAAGCGCGTTCAGGAACTTTTGGAAAGAATAGATTATACTTTCCTGCTCGTCCTTCGGCTTGATGTTGAAATTCAATGGTTCAACCATCAGCACAGCCGTGCGTTTTTCCCTATTTCCTGATTTTACACAGTAACATGATTTCTCAATAGCTGCAAGTCTTAGATATCGCTGCATCTTGGCATCGAACTTTGTGGCCTTGCGGAATTTGAACCACGCCAGGAAATCAACCAGTTTTTGCCGTAAATTCCAATACATAAACAACAAGCCAATTCCAACAGGTATCAGCGCGATGGAGATGCGTGCGGCTAGAGAGAAAGGCATCTTTGCATAGATGAAGAACGCGATCAGACCAAAGCTGGAAGCGTAGAGCAATTGCTCTATTGTAAGATTGAACACTATTTTTTCCTTATATTGCAGGCCTTGCGGTATTTCGTAGCTCATACTCGATCCCTCAAAATTGGTTCTTTGGGCTTTTGCACTCCATTGCCCACATTGAAATGCCCTTTAAGCAGCAAAATTCCGCGCGCCGCATCAGAACGCATAACGCCAGTAACTGCTCTGAGAAGAGCTAAAATGGCCAACAGAATCATCAAGACGTCAACAAGCGCAAAAGCAGCTATCATGATGACAATTTTTATCATGTCAAAACTGCCAACCTGAATGATCTGTGAAGCTCCCAAAAGGATCAGGCTTGCAAAGAACGGCAGGAACAGTATGAACATCAGCTTGCTGATTATGAACCTGCCAATATCACGCAATGGTGGAATGAAGTAAAAGAATAGTCCAAACGGGAAAAACACTACGCCAATGCTGGCGAGCAGGTAGTTTATTGCGAAAATTATTACGGTCACGAACAAGATGAACACGTAAAATATTCCTAGCGCTATTTCCAAGAAGACGTTCACCAGATTATCCAGCGTGAACAGGAAGAAATCAGGATCAATCATGCCAACAACACCTGAAGTTATTCCCGAGGCAAGCTCGGCTATCAAGGAGTATATGAGAAAACTAGCCTGCACGAAGAAAATCATCAGTATTACATTCTGGAGCCATTCCTTGGCCCTATGACGCTTCACAGAATCATAACCACTGATTATGAAATTAAAACCTGCAAAGAGAATAAACAGACCGTAAAACGTGCTTATAACATAAATTATCACAGACCACAAAGCGCCAAAAGCCTGCACATTACTCGGTTGCGCCAATAACTGCTTCAGAATGTTTAGGAAGGGGAGTATGGGTGCGTTTATTACGGACAGAACGAACTCTCCAATGGCTTCCAATATACAGGCAGGCAGGTTCCATAATTCGCACTCCATAGCTTCCCCTCCAGATTTAAGCCGCGAACAATTGCACTACAAAAGGCGCGGCCCAAATCACAATCAAGCCAACAACCACATACGCAATCGTATGCTTGGCGTTCTCACGTTTCATCACATCATTCCCGCTCATCATGTACATAATGCCGGCAAAAACCAAGAAAAGTGCGGCTATGGCGGTCGCTATGTACTTGACAAAATTGTACACTTTCCACACCGGCTGCAAAATCTGATCAAACATGGCAGTATCTCCGGTGCCGCTGGGCGGGACTGCAGCAGCGCTAGCTGAGTAAATCGTCACCAGCATCATCAAGCTGGCTAAGATCAACATCAGTGCGCATCTCGGGCTTGACATTTTGTTTTTCATATGTTTTCACCTCCGTCGTTTTGACAGATTTCTGCTCCAACACTTTTCCGAGCAGGATGAGCGATACAAACACGCCAAATCCAAAAAAATGCGTCAAAATGAACTCCAGGAACGTCCCAGAGCTCAATTCATACCACATCATCATGCTCAATGGCGAATAAATAAACCAAAACAACAACGCCAATTTGGACAACTTTCTCATTGTCTGACCTCCTTGCACATGTCCACATAGCACATATGGCAGATGTGCGCCTCATCCTGTTCCAAAGGCATCAAACATTGTTCGCAGTTACGTTTCATTTTCGCGTGCTCCGCATATCTCCACTTGCGCCCCTTCTGGCGCTGTGGCTTTCTTTTCCTTGACATAATAGACTCCCAGCATGCTGAAATTAGAGCCCATCATCTACGTAGTGAACATCAACGAGGTATCGAGGAATCGAACCTCGACCACCGACTCCCAAGGCCGGGATACTGACGTTATACGAATACCCCGAACTTGACAAATTATCTAATGCCAGAAAGCGTATTTAAGATTTGTAATCCAATTGTGGCCACAGAAACCAAAATTCATGCTTTGCCCAGCGCCTAGAAAGAGGAAAAACCAAACAATACGAAAAAGTGAAAAAAACTTTCGTGAATTATTCAGTAAGCAGTAGTTCTCGTAAGATGATATGGTTTCATCTTCGAAGTTTTCTGTTGGCTAAGAAGCCATAGTTGGTCATTCACATCTATTGCATTCACTTCCTGCCTTGTGTTCCTTATTGCACGAGTGAGCTGTTCTACCGCCCAAATAGTATTGGCTCGAATTTCAACTTCTTCCACACTTCCTTTTAGAATTTCCTTTTGCGCATCTATTTCTGCTGCTAATGATGGTGAATACTCCAATATACCGTAGGCACGTAGCATTTGTGGGAGTTTATAATCTGCACATGCAGTAAGCTGCTCTCGCTGCTCCACATGTAATTCTTCACTATCGTTAAAAAAATGTGCAATGCATCCTATGAGAACTTGTGCTCGCTTATAGAAACATACTTTTTCCCCATTATATGTTGTTACGTCATTAAAGTTAGGAAATTCCTTTGCAATGCGTTCCACGAGAACACAGGCACTTCTATCTTTTCCCTGCAAAAGGTTCTTGAATTTCCCATCGTATTTCTTTTCCAAGACTTGCCCAATTTCTCGTAAATGTTGTGCCCTCTGTTGTGCTAATGGTATATCAACATTTCCTCGCGTAATGCTTCTGAATTCTTCATCAGAAATATTTGCCAGATACTGCGCATTTAATATTGGCTTGCCTTCCTCTCGTGCCTTTGCAATGCAGAGGAGCAAACCCCACGAACCATCATACTCTCGTCCTTGATACTGAATTCTCCATTTTGGTGATCCCCAATATGAAAAACTTATGGCATCAAAAACGAGGAGAAAATGCAGCTTTTCATCTGCGGCAAGCTGTTCTACGTCGTATGGCGCTTCTTCTAACCAATTCTTTGATGCCATGCCAGAAAGTTGGTTTGTAATCTCATCAAGAGATGAAAGATTAATGCAAACGTGACGAGAACGATCAACTACGAACCGTGTACTTTCTAGAACTGCACTCATAGTGCGCCGCCTTTACCAAAGATAAGCACATCGTGCGGAATGCTCGCTGAGGTAACTTGTGTCGCAACCTCATCGCCCCAGAGAAAGTCAAAGATTATCTTCGCTTCACGAAGTGAAGAAAATTTAAAGCGTGTCGAGAGCGTAGCTACCGGAGCGTACCCTTGCTTCTTTAACCACTCATTGTAAGCTCTTGCTTTGTATTTATAGTGCTCTCCCCGTATGGCTTGAAAGCGCCCAGTCTCGGCATTCTCTATTAAGTAGATGCTGCCTTTTTCTCTAACGACTCTTTCTGCTTCAACAAGTGCTTGTCGTCTGCGTTCTTCGCCACAAATCGAGCCGATGCTCCACATTGCGACTGCCACATCAAGGCTACGAGACGGCAGACATAGCTGTTCTGCTTGACATTGTGCAAATTCTACATTGCTGAGGGGTCGTGTGTGTAATTGTGCTAATTGTAGTTGTGAGTAGGAGCTGTCTATGCCAAAATACTTGAGCGTACTTGGTGCGAGCTCCCCTGCATATTTCCCATTCCCACAACCGATGTCCAGCACAGTTTTTCTTCTAGTGGCGCAGCGAAGAAAGGTCGCTATCTTTCCTTCCGCATCTTCTGCCTGGCTGAATGCTTGATACAGCACACAGTACTTGTGGTATATTTCCGAGTCTTCTGAGAGGCCTAACATGAATCACCAGTTATTTACTACTTTACAGTAATACTTTGGATTGTTGCTAGATATAATTTTATCTGTTGAGTTTTTTACATTTATGATGTTTAAAACCGATAAATATTTAAAAAAGTAAGAATATGCTTATTGTTATGCGGCTTCCCCTCGATAAAGCAGATACGAAGATTCTCGCAGCACTTATGAAAAACGCGCGTCTTCCAATTACCAGTCTCGCCAAGGCCTCAGGCGTTTCCAGGGAAGTGGCCACGTATCGACTTAAAAGGCTTGAGGAGAAAGGCATTATCCTGAATTATGTCACTGAAGTTAATGTTGAGAAGCTTGGATACGTTGGAGCAGCAGTATTTGTCGCCACCAAGACACATCGAGAATCTGAATTCAGGAAATTCTTAAGAGAATCACGCAACATATGCTGGGTAGGAGAACATGTCGGAATTTGGGATTTTGGCATGTCTATTCTTGGCAAAAATAATGCAGAAATCGACACGTATTTCTCAGAGATGTACAATAAATTCAAAGACTTCATTATTGATCATCGGTTTACTCTCCATAAAAAGAATTATTACTTTTATGAAAAGCTTTTTGGAGAAAAATCAATAAGAAAGCAGAAAAGCAGCGGTAAATACATTGCTGACGAACTTGATAAAAAAATACTCCGGATCTTAGTTACGAATGCACGTGCGGATTATGTGGAACTGGCTAAGAAAATACCTCTTACTGCTCCAGCCATCAAACAGAGAATAAGGCAACTTGAAAATAGCGGCTACATCGAGAGATACTCCGTATTTCTGGATTATTCCAAGCTTAACGCTTACCAATATAGCATCTTTATCATAAACAAAAACATATACGACAGACAAAAACTCTTGGCATATCTGGCAGAACACCAGGACGTGTGTTTTATCTGCGAGTACACAGGAGATCCATTCATGGAATTTGGCGTATTCGTAGACAACCCCTATCACCTTCGCAAAGTCATCAAAGTAATCGAGGAATCATTCCCGGACAACCGCATCATGGAAATTTCGCTCCAAAAGGAAATAGTCTCTGTAGCACCAGCTAAATGCGTATTCGATTAAAGCTAAAATTTCCAAATGTTACAATTTGGGAATAAAATATATAAGCAACAAAGGCATTAACGCTATTGCGCCCGTCGATAAAGCGCTTCCAATGCTAATCTAGCATTTGGAAAAATCAACCAATGTGGTCAGATTGTGGCCACACAAACCAAGAAACCAACATAAAAAACTGGAAATTCAAACAACAGAAAATGACCCCTTAACAACCCCTTGTCTAACATTTGGAAGTTTCACTCTTTAAAAGGGTTACCATTTCGCGTCTTGCCTTTCGCCTTCGCAGTAATTTCTGCTGTTTCATATTCATTCGAATCCTTTTGTCAAAAAGATGGTTCCAATGTTTATCCTTAACTCTCTTTATCTTTTTGAAATCTCTGAACCAGTCACGAAGGCCATCCCTATAGTCTTCCCAGTCATCATAGAAGTCATCGATGAAAAGATCGTTTTCGATCAAATCTTTTTTAGAAATTGTTGCTTGTGGCGTAACATAACCACTATGCCGTCTGTCTTTCCTCGTTACCATCGGACTGTCTCCGAACACCAGCACAGCAATCACTTGTCAGGCAATTGCTGCGGTCGCTCTTAAGAGCGATGGCGTTCCTATGACAGCCTATAATAGCGATGAATCATGAATTTTGTATCATGACATGAATATTTAACTCTTTCCATGGAAATTAAGCCTAAACTTTCCTGATTAATTATGATAAGGTTTAAATAATGCATGTGCATAAATGTTAACATGCTGTTAGAATACATCGAAAAGGCAATGTCAAAAGCAAGATATGAACATATTAAAGAGGAATATTATGGGGAAATACCGCCCTGCAAGGGAGTCTGGGCAACAGGAGCAACACTTGCAGAATGCAAACGCAATTTACGAGATGTCCTTGAAAGTTGGATTTTTGTCCGCCTGAAAAAAGACATGCCAATTCCACAAATAAGTGGCAAATCAATACGCCCACTGCTACGTGTGAGTTATGCCAAAGCTGAAACCAGCCAAGTGGCGTGAACTGGTTTCTGGGCTCAAAGCATTCGGCTTTGACGGACCATTTTCTGGAGGCAAACATTTATTCATGACCAAAGGCAATTTGGTATTGACCACTCCAAATCCACACCATGGAGATATCAGTCCTGACCTACTCATTCGAATTCTGAAACAAGCAGGAATTTCAAGAGAAGAATGGATTAAAAAAACACAATAAATTTCCAAATGTTACTTTTCGGGAGAAAACTAATTAAAGAAAACCATCTTACATTACTTCGTGCTCGTCGATAAGAGCGTCAAACCGCAAATCTCACATTTGGAAAAAACGGGATTTGTCGGACAATTGTACTAACAAACCGGAAATTATCGACGATAAAGGGTTGGAAAAAAGAAAGTGAGCAAATGACCCCATTTCAACCCCAAGTCTAACATTAAAATTCCAGGTTTGGCTTAAAAGCCTTGTGGTTTGATTTTTAAAGATTTAAAAGAGAAAAAGGGGTTTGGAATAACCAAGTTAGACTTGCTCCCAAAAACTAACTTG
>Ga0247727_10008643_pt1 | contig 18821 bp, 21 predicted proteins | sample WisWelCaveWW1625_FD_202498 | JGI IMG/M metagenome (GOLD analysis project Ga0247727, IMG submission 202498) | Biofilm microbial communities from Wishing Well Cave, Virginia, United States - WW16-25 | ecosystem: Environmental > Aquatic > Deep subsurface > Groundwater > Cave microbial mat | place... | reverse complement strand
CTCGCACTCATTGCTTAATGTTACCACACCATGCCAAATATTCTTTTTTAAAATGATCGGCCGGTCTAACGTGAAACTCTCGATTGTCCGCGCGTCCTTTTTCTTGGCCACAAAAATAAGGCTCCGGCCGCGAACCGGCTCAAAACTTTCAAACGAAAAAGGGTGACATTCCAAACGCTTGATGGTTTTGTCACGCACAATCAAATACGCGATGCGCCAGCCTTGGCGCCCGTGTTCGGTCAGGACGATTCGAAAAATATTTTTTGTTTTCCCTTTTAAATGCTTTTTCGGATATTCAATGACCCAGCCATAGGCGCGAAAATTAGCGGCTGTAATTTTTTGGGACATGCATTCTCTTTTCTCGAATAAGTAAAATAAAAAGCGCGGCGAAATAAACGATGACCCCAATCACAAACGCCACGATGACAAATCCGGCAAGAATCGCTAGCAAGGCTTCCCGAACCTGGGGCTCCGTCAACTTCTGCCAATGAAAATCCTTGAATAAATTGTTCCAAACTTCTTGGATATGCTTTCCGTCTTCCCCCAAAATCCGCGAGCTGATGTCGACGGCCAAGCCCAACGTCACCAAACTAAACCAGGTGTTGGTTAAAACGCTTCCCAGCAATGCCGCGGCCCGGTTTACTTTGAAAACAAAAGCGGCCACTAAAGCGGCGATCGGTCCCATGCCGGGAAAAATCCCCAGAAAAACCCCGATCCCCAATCCTAAGGCCGTGCGCTGGGGCGTGTCGTTTATTTCCACCAGCTGATGATAAATCCCATGAAACCATTTTTTAATCTGCTCAACCAAAAATATTCCTATTTTCCGCTGGAAATATCATGAAGTAATGTTATGATACTGCCCACATGGAAATCCTCACGCATTTCATCGATTTTTTTATCCATCTCGACCATCACTTAAACGAACTCGTTGCCAACTACGGCACGTGGACCTATTTGATTGTGTTTCTGATTGTCTTCTGCGAAACGGGGTTTGTCGTAACTCCTTTTTTACCGGGTGATTCTTTATTATTCGCTTTAGGCGCGCTGGCTGCCGGTGGTCCGTTGGAGTTGAAGTGGCTTCTCATCCTTTTAATGGCCGCCGCCATTCTGGGCGACACGGTCAATTACTGGATCGGACATCTGCTCGCGCCGAAAGTACTAGCAAACAAAAAAATCCATTTTGTTAAACGCGAACACATCGAACGGACACATCAATTCTTTGAAAAATACGGTGGCAAGACCATCATCATTGCCAGATTTATTCCCATCATCCGCACCTTTGCGCCCTTCTTGGCTGGCGTTGGTGAAATGACCTACTGGCGGTTCGCCTTGTACAATGTGACCGGCGGAATTTCATGGATTACTTTCTTTGTCTTGGGCGGTTATTTTTTTGGGAACCTCCCCGTCGTCAAACGTAATTTCACGCTGGTTATCTTCGCCATTATATCCATTTCCATCCTGCCGGGAATTTTTGAATATTTGCGCCACCGGAAATCTCACAAATACACCTACGAGGTGTAGCAAAAATTCTGCACCACACTCGTAGGTGTTGGCAGGGTCTATTTACTTCTTCCCATTAAACAATTTATCAAACTGATCAATCGGAATCGCCGGTGACGTCTTGAAAGAAATTCCCGTCATTTTTGTCAACGCGATCGAGGCTAAAGTCGCGTGACCCACATCAGCCAGACTCACAATGAACACCAAATCATTATCCCCTAAAAGCGCATAAACAGATTTAACGTGACCACCTAATTTCTGAATCGCGTTGATGGCCTTTCGCGTGCGGTCCGAGCTGATTTTATCCAAGGCCTGGGCTGAGTATTTTCCAAACATAAAAAATGTCTGCATAACTACCTCCCGTTTTTTCTGGTTTACTTTATCCCGTACGATCGGGTTTCTCTAACGACAATATGACTCAAAACAAGTAACGATATCAAATTTGGAACAGCCATCAAGGCATTGGTGATGTCCGCCAAGGACCAAACGATGGGCAAAGTCAAAACCGACCCCACCATGACCGCGACCACCCACAACCAGCGATAGATTTTAACGGCCTTTTCCCCCAAAAGATATTCCGCGGCTTTTTCGCCGTAATACGACCAGCCGAGAATCGTCGAAAAGACAAAAGTCAAAAGACCAACTGTCAGCACCGTCGGCCCCACAATGGGCAAATCCGCGAAGGCCGCTTTTGTTAGAACGGCGCCGTTTAATCCCTGTGTCCATTCCCCCGAATTCACCAACACCAATCCCGTCATGGCGCAGACCACCACCGTATCCCAAAATGTTCCCGTGGAAGAAACCAACGCCTGCCGGACGGGATTTTTGGTTTGGGCAGCGGCCGCGACGATAGGAGCGCTGCCCATTCCGGATTCATTGGAAAAAAGACCACGGGCAATTCCGTAGCGAATCGCCTCCTTCATCCCGGCGCCTAAAAATCCGCCAATGGCGGCCTGACCGGTAAAGGCACTTTTAAAAATTAACGCGATGGTTTCGGGGATTGTTTCCATTTTCATTAACAAAAGGATCAAACAACCCAAAACATAAAAGATTGCCATAAAGGGAACTAACTTTTCACACGTTCGGGCGATGGATTTAATCCCACCCAAAATAACAATGGCCGTAAAAAATGTAATGATGACCCCCGTTATCCATGTCGGGATATGAAAAGTTTCTTTGACCAGTGACGAAATGGAATTCGCCTGGACCATATTGCCGATACCAAATGCGGCAAACGCCGTTAGAAAAGCAAAAATAATCCCCAGCCACCGGCAATTCATCCCGCGCTCTAAAACATACATCGGCCCGCCGGCCATCATGCCCTGCTTTGTTGTGACGCGGTATTTAACCGAAAGCAAGGCTTCCGCATATTTGGTAGCGATTCCAAACACACCCGTTAACCACATCCACAACACCGCACCGGGGCCGCCGGAAGCGATTGCCGTGGCCACGCCAACGATATTCCCGGTCCCAATTGTCGCCGCTAAAGCGGTGGTCAGTGCGCCAAATTGACTGACGTCGCCTTCCCCTTCTTTCGTACGATTAAATGAAATTTTCATCGCCGTTAATAGATGCCGCTGGATGAATCCCAATCGAAAGGTCAAAAAAATATGGGTGCCAAACAAAAGGATCAACATCGGCGGCCCCCAAACGATATTGCTGATGTCATTCAATAATTTTTCTAAACCAATCATTGATTCACCACCGTCACAATCGCCTCGCCTACTTTTTTCCGGCGAAGTTTTCTAACCGTGACATTAAGCCCATTCGCCTCAATAACGTCACCGCCTTTAAGCGGTTCCCGTATTTTTCGCTCAAACCAATCTGCCAACCGCCAGATACTTTCCGTTTCCGTCAAAGTGTTCAAACCAACCGTCTGCATGACCGTGGTCATGGGCACGCCACCACCCATGATCCAACCTGCCCCGTACGGATGGATATAGATCGGCAAGCGGTCAAATTCGTCTTCAATTTCGCCGACCAATTCTTCGATGATATCTTCCAGGGTGATCATTCCGGCAGTGATTTGCTCTTTGGTATTGACCATCGCGATGTGAAGTTTCTCCTGGATCATCTGCTCCAGAACCTGGGCAATGGGCGTATCTTCCGTCACCGTTTTAATCGGCCGGATGATCCCTTTTATCGTCGGATCAGCCGGATTGAGTTTTAAGGCCATCATGATATCTTTAAAGTTCACATAACCCAAAACACTGTGCGATTTTTTCTCGTTCTCGCAGACCGGAAATCGCGTGTGCATGTCCATATGCGCTTTAACCAGGGCATCGGATAAAGTACAGTCAGATGGAATCATGGAAATATCCAAAATCGGCAGCATAATCTCACGTACCGGCCGCACGGAAAGCTGGGCCGCCGACAAAACGATTTTTTCCTCCCGGGCGCCGATCAAACGCGATGTCCGGGCCAGGGAAACCGCGGCGTTTAATTCATGTAATCCAATCTGATCTTCAAAACGGCTGTTAAACTTTCCTCTTTTATGCATGAACTGGGTCGTGCTTTTGACAATGGTCTCCAAAACGGCGATCACCGGATAAGCAATCTGGGATAAAACTTTCATAAAAGGTGACAGCGTCAAACATACCCAGACTTTATGGTTCAGGGCATATGTTTTGGGAACTAATTCGGCGAAAACAATGGTAAGAAAACTAAGCGGGATAATTAAAAAAATCAGGGCGATAATATCGGCCACGGCCTCCGAGATTCCGAACGAATTCATCAGGTACGGCGAAAGCGATTCAGATACACCGGCCCCGCCAAACGCGGCAGCCACCGCGCCGACTAAAGTGATCCCCACCTGAACGACCGCGAGGCTGGCCTCCATCCGGTCTTTCATGAAGGCGGCCTCTTCAGCCCCTTTTCTCTTGTGATTGACTAAGACGAGCAGTTTGGCACGGGATATGGAAGCGAGGGCCATCTCATAAGCCGCAAAGATGGCGTTGAAAATCAACATCAGAAGAATAATGATCAATTCATAACCGAAAGTCATATCAGATTTGCTGAGTATGTGTCATGAATTATCTTTTGGGAAGGCATTGTCTTGGCTAAATTCAAAACGGCCTCGCCTATGAACTGGGCCGCATTCTCGCAAGAGATGTGATCCGTGTTAATCACCAAATCATATAATAAAGGATCATCAATATCTTTGCCAAAATATTTTTTTAGATAATTTTCCCGGCCCTGGTCCCTTTTTTTGATCACGTGTATCGCCTGTTTCTCGGAGAGATGGAATTTTTCCATCATATATTCAATCCGATTCGATATTGACCCGACCAATCGGACATGAAAACCATAAGTCAATTTTCTGGTAATCACATTGGCCCCGCGGCCAACTAAAATCACATGACCCATTTCAGCCAGATGTAAAATTGTTTGAGTTGTTTTATGAACCAATGTCCATTTCGAAGGATGGATTCTAAAAAGTTCCTCCAAAATATCCTCGACTTCGTTCATCTTATCTTCCGACATAAAGCGCGCGACTTTCTCGGGAAGGTTGTGGTCCTTGATAACTTGTTCAACCAAATTTTTGTCAAACACGGTCCAGGGACAGGTCTTGGCATTTTTATCGTGTTGGCGCAGATATTCACAGAGCTTTTCGCCAATCGTTATTCCTCCGGCCCCGGCCTTGCGGGAAATGGTCACGAATGGCAACCGCTGTTCTACCGCGAATTCATCATCTTGGGTCTGAAATTGGCTGGCGATATAAGCTTTATAGGAACTGATCGGTAAATCTTTCGGCATGGTGAATGTATTTTACCCAAAGAATACTTTTTAAACAAGTAAAAGTCGGTTTATTTGTCAAATTCGCCGTGAATTGCCTTGACTTTACCTTTCCTTTTGATATTCTGAAAATTGTTTAAAGCGAACAAAACGGAGCCATTAGATGATCATCGGCATAACTAAAGAAATTCATCCCGGGGAACAGCGCGTCGCCCTTATCCCGTCCTCAGTTGACCGCTTAGTTAAAAAGGGTGCCCAAATTGCGATAGAATCAGGCCTGGGGACAACAGTTGGTTTTACGGATGCCGATTACGCAAACGCCGGTGCCACGATCCAAACCGATCGCCACGCCCTCCTTGCCTCAACAGATATACTTCTTCGCCTGCGTAAACCTCCCCTTGAAGAAATCAAATACTTCAAAAAAAACTGTGTTCATGTCAGCTTTCTGGATCCGTTTAATGAAAAGGCCTTAGTCGAAGAATTAGCCAAGAATCATATCAGCGCCGTCAGCATGGAGATGATCCCGCGAACGACCAAGGCGCAAAAAATAGACGCCTTAAGTTCTCAGGCGAATTTAGCCGGTTATGTGGCGGTTATTTTGGCTGCTGAACGCTTGAATAAAATTTTCCCCATGATGATGACTCCCTCCGGCACCATAACTCCAGTCCGGGTATTTATCATTGGTGCTGGCGTGGCCGGATTACAGGCTATTGCCACAGCAAAGCGTCTGGGCGCTCGAGTTGAAGCCTTTGACACACGTCCGGTGGTTGAAGAACAAGTGAAATCATTAGGAGCGAAATTTATCAAAATCGATTTAGGTGAAACCGGCCAAACAAAAGACGGTTATGCTAAGGTTTTAACGCCTGAGCAACTCGAAAAACAACGTCAGGCAATGAGCAAGATATGTTCTCAATCCGATGTGGTCATCACCACCGCCCAACTTTTTGGCCGCAAGGCCCCGATTGTTTTAACAAAAGATATGGTCGCCCAGATGAAATCGGGGAGTATTATCGTGGATATGGCCGTTGAAAGCGGCGGTAATGTCGAAGGTTCAAAACTAAATGAGGAAGTCACAACATCAAATGGGGCGCGAATTTTAGGCTTAGGAAATTTGCCCGGCCGGGTGGCCTTTCACGCCAGCCAAATGTATTCGAGTAATCTCTGTGCTTTTATCGAGGAGTTTTGGGATAAAGGACAAAAGACTTTCCAACTCAAACTAGATGATGAAATTTTGAAAAGTGCCTTAGTAACTCATAACGGCAATATCCTGCTTAAAACCAATTAAATGAGTTAACACATGGAATCTTCTACGACACATACACTGATCATCCTGGCATACATTTTTGTGCTGGCTGTTTTCCTGGGTTTTCAAATCATTTCCAAGGTTCCCGCGCTTTTGCACACGCCCTTGATGTCCGCCACCAACGCGATTTCCGGAATTTCACTGGTGGCATCACTTGTCTTGGCTGGAGGACGATATGATTCCATGAGTACTCTCTTGGGGATCGTGGCGGTAGCGGCGGCGACTATCAATGTGGTGGGCGGCTTTTTGATTACAGACCGTATGCTTAGAATGTTTCAAAAAAGGAAAAAAACAAAAGGTAAATCATGAGCCTGGAATGGATTAACCTCTCCTATTTGGCCTCGGCCATTCTTTTTATTCTGGGATTGATTGGATTAGGTCATCCGGATTCCGCCCGGCGCGGTTCAACTTTAGCGGCCGCGGGGATGTTGGTCGCCGTGGTGGCCACTCTTTTTCATCATGAAATTATCACTTACCAATGGATCATTATCGGATTAATCGTGGGAACGTTTATCGGAATCCCCATGGGGCTTTGGATCCCGATGACCAAGATGCCGGAACGGATTGCCCTCTCGCATTCCTTTGGCGGACTCGCGGTCGCCATTGTCGGCTGGGTAAAATTTTTCGAGCACATTGGGCATCTGCCGCGATTTTCCATGGGGGCCATTGGATTCGAAATTCTTTTTGGGACCATCACCTTTACCGGAAGTTTGATGGCCTTTGGAAAACTACAGGGCGTTTTACCGGGAAAACCGATTTTGTTTCGTGGTCGAAATATTCTAAACGGAATAATTTTTATTTCCGCGTTGACGATTTTACTGTCTCTTATTCTAAATCAAGAAAATCCTCTCCTTTTTAATATTCTGGTTTCCTTGGGATTAATTTTGGGGGTGCTGATTGTTCTCCCCATCGGCGGTGCTGATATGCCGGTTGTGATTTGCCTTTTAAATTCTTACGCCGGTTTGGCGGCCTCGGCCACCGGATTCGCCCTGGAAAATAATGTTCTTATTATCTGCGGCGCGCTGGACGGCGGTTCCGGTTTTATTTTGGCGATGCTGATGAGCAAGGCCATGAATCGTTCCTTTAGTAATGTGCTCTTTGGGGGATTTGGTTCAGAAGGTTCCGTTGCTGTTAAGGGTAGCGCGACAAAACCGATCTTTGAATTGTCTGTCTCCGAGGCCGTGGAAATTTTAAAAGCCGCGAACTCCGTGGTTATTGTCCCCGGTTATGGATTGGCGGTGGCCCAAGCCCAGCACGTTGTCCGCGAATTGGCTGACTTACTGGCAGAAAACGGGTCGGACGTTAAATACGCCATTCATCCCGTGGCCGGCCGGATGCCCGGGCACATGAATGTCCTTTTAGCCGAAGCCAACGTCCCTTATGAACAATTAGTGGAAATGGATGAAATTAACCCTTCGATGGAAACGGTGGATGTCTGCATGGTCATCGGCGCCAACGATGTGGTCAATCCCGCCGCCCGCCACAATAAAAACAGCCCGATTTACGGCATGCCCATTATTAACGCCGATAAAGCCAAAACCGTTTTTGTCTTGAAGCGTTCCATGGCAACGGGATTTGCCGGGATTGAAAATGAATTATTTCATTACGAAAATACGCGGATGGTCTTTGGCGACGCGAAGTCGACTCTGCAGGGATTGGTAGCGGAATTTAAAAGGAATTAAATATACGTCGCGGCTCTGCGAGTGATTTTCTTCTTCCCTGAATTCTTCATCTTCGGGGATGATTCTAGACAAACCGCAACCAGATAAAAAGCTCCCAGACTTTTTTTATCAACTCGAACAACCCGACCAAGACCGTTAAAGATGTCCAGAACCCCGGCCATCACCACCTGCAGTTCAACAATGTCATTGACCTGATACGGAACATTGGAACCAAAAAGAAGTCCATTGGCGCACATATCTTGTGTTGCGGATAGATGCCAGGGGTTGTTTATCTTCTTGCCGTTTCTTTTAAAGAGCCGGTGCGAAACGGACATGACACGCCTGGCTCTTAGCGATTTGCGTCTTTCTGCTACTGAACGTCGAATCATGTTATCCTCCAAAAGTAAACTCACTGTAAGGAAGACCAAAGACTTCCGCGACTTCCTTGATGACTAATTTTCCTTTATACATATTTAATGCCCGGCGTAAGGGATAAGATTCCCGGACACACTTATCCACGCCTTGTTCCGATAGGATAAGGATATACGGTAAAGTGGCGTTGGTCAAGGCGTATGTGCTGGTTCGGGCAACCGCTCCCGGCATATTGGTCACGCAGTAATGGACCACCCCATCAACCACATAAGTTGGGTCATCGTGAGTGGTCGGCCGGCTGGTTTCAAAGGACCCACCCTGGTCAATGGCGACGTCCACCACCACCGCGCCCTTTTTCATTTGCGATACGGTTTTACGGTCGACCAATGTCGGAGACTTTGCGCCGCGTTTTAAGATACTACTGATCACCAAATCCGCTTTCAAGACAGAGTCGCGGATGGTGTAAGCATTGCTCATCAACGTCGTGACGTTTGGCGGCATAATTTCCGAAAGATACCGAAGACGATTTAAATTCGTATCTAAAACCGTCACATTGGCGCCCAGGCCGGCCGCCATCTTGCAGGCATTGGAACCAACGACACCCGCTCCCAAAACAACAACCTCAGCCGGGCTCACTCCCGGGACACCGCCTAATAAAATCCCTCGTCCCTTCATCGGCTCTTCCAAATATTTTGCGCCTTCATGGACCGCCATGCGGCCGGCGACTTCGCTCATAGGAGTTAAACACGGTAGCTCGCCGTTTTCGGTTTGGAGGGTTTCATAGGCCAAGGCAATGATTTTTCGTTCCAACATTGCTAAAGTCAATTCTTCACTCGCGGCAAAATGAAAATAGGTAAAAACTGTTTGACCTGCTTTTAATAAATTGTACTCCTGAGGTAATGGCTCCTTGATTTTGACAATCAAATCCGCTCGTCCGTAAACGTCATCGGGTGAGCTGACAATCTTCGCCCCGGCTGATTTATATTGTTCATCCGTCATCCCGCTGCCTAAGCCGGCATTGGTTTCGATCAAAACCTGATGCCCGCCGTTACGCAGCATTTCCACGCCCACTGGCGGCAAGGCCACACGGTATTCGCTGTTCTTGATTTCTTTCGGAACGCCGATGATCATTTCACCACCTCGGGAACTTGATAATTTAAGATAAACTCTTCCGCCTTTCTACCCTTTTGAATCGGAACATCGAACAAAACCTTTTTGATCAAACACAATCCTTCCTTACCCTGCTTACAATAATACAACGCCAATTCGACATAAATTTTGTCGGACAAAATTTCGCGATTAATAGGAACAACCACAGATGTTTCCTTAAACGAAATTCTTTTTGAAAACTTTCCGTCCAACGTAAACAAGTGAACTTGGGGATTGGCTTTGACAAGCAATTTATAATCCGTCGGCAGCTGTACGCTGAGTCGAAGTTTTCCGATTTTCGAAGACTGCGGCTGGGATAAACTAACGCGTTCGCCGAAAAAATTATTTACATCAGGCAACACGACTTCGACAGGTTGAACTACCCCGCTGAGAATAAAATTAAACAATCCCAAAAATACAATTAGAATTCTTGCATTCTTTGTCATTGCGCGGATTTAAGCCTGCGGCCCGATCATCTTTTTAGGATCCACAATTCGGTCAAACTCCTCTTCCTTTAAAAATCCCAAGGCCAAAGCGGCTTCCTTTAAGGTCATATGTTCTTTATACGCTTTTTTAGCGACCTGGGCGGCCTTATCGTAACCGATATGCGGATTTAACGCGGTCACCAGCATCAGAGAATTGCGCAGATGCTTTTCAATCATGCCCTTGTTGGCCTCAATGCCGACGACGCAATGATCGGTAAAATTCACGCAGACATCGGCCATGAGCCTTATGGATTGAAGAACATTAAAAATAATCACGGGCTTAAAGACATTCAGTTCGAAATTGCCGCTGGCGCCGGCGAAATTAACGGTCACGTCATTACCCAGGATATGCGCGCAGACCATGGTCACGGCTTCGGGTTGCGTGGGATTGACCTTTCCCGGCATAATGGAACTGCCGGGTTCGTTTTCCGGCAATAACAATTCCCCGATGCCGCAGCGCGGCCCTGAACCTAACCACCGGATATCATTGGCTATCTTGATCAACGAAACCGCCAAAGTTTTTAAAATACCACTAAACTCAACCAAGGCGTCATGCGCGGCCAATGACTCAAATTTATTTGGCGCTGAAACAAATGGTAAATTAGTGATGCTGGCAATTTTCTCGGCGGCCTTAACGGCGAATTGGGGATGGGCGTTTAAACCGGTCCCCACCGCGGTGCCGCCAATGGCTAATTCACACAGATGCGGTAAAACCCCTTTGATCCTGACAAGACCGTTGGTCAGCTGCTGTACGTATCCTGAAAATTCTTGCCCCAAGGTCAGCGGTGTGGCATCCATCAAATGGGTGCGGCCGATTTTAACAATTCCGGAAAATTCATCGGATTTCTTTTTTAAGGTATCCCGTAATTTCGTGATCGCCGGAATAAGCCGCACATGAACTTCCATGACCGTGGCCACATGCATGGCCGCTGGAAAAACATCGTTGGTGGATTGCGATTTATTGACGTCATCGTTCGGGTGAATAGGAGTTTTACTTCCCAATTTCCCGCCGGCCATTTCGATGGCCCGATTGGAAATAACTTCATTAACGTTCATGTTGGTCTGCGTGCCACTGCCGGTCTGCCAGACCACCAAAGGAAAATGGTCATCCCATTTGCCGTCGATGACTTCCTCAGCGGCCTTGACGATCAAGTCCGCTTTATCCGCTTTTAAAATCCCCAGCTCTTTATTGACCATGGCCGCGGCCTTTTTGACAATGGCGATGGCCCGGATAAACTCTTTTGGGAAACGTTCCTTGCCGATATTAAAATTCATCAAAGAGCGTGCGGTCTGCGCGCCGTAATATTTGTCATTCGGGACTTTGACCTCTCCCATGCTGTCGGTTTCAATGCGAAAAGACATATCTTAAAAACCCTCCTCTTATTCGCGAATACACCTACGAGGTGTTGATCGAACTATTCTAAAACAACACCTCGTAGGTGTATTACTCAATTATTTCTTCCCCTGCTCCGTCCACGCCTTAATCAAATCAATCGGCAATGGAAAAACCGTGGTCGTATTATTCTCTTTTCCGATTTCCACTAAAGTTTGCAAATAACGCAACTGGATTGCCATGGGGGATTTTTGCATCATCTCGGCGGCTTGACAGATCTTCGTGGCCGCCTGATATTCGCCTTCGGCGGCAATGACCTTCGCACGTCTTTCGCGTTCAGCCTCGGCTTGTCTCGCCATGGCCCGGCGTAATTCTTCCGACAGGTCTACGTGCTTGACCTCCACATTGGAAATTTTAATTCCCCAGGGATCGGTTTGCCGGTCTAAAATTGTTTGCAAGGTCGCGTTGATTTTATCCCGCTGGGATAAAAGGTCGTCTAATTCCATTTGCCCGATGACACTTCGTAAGGTCGTCTGCGCCATTTGCGAGGTGGCATACTCGTAATTCTGCACCTCGATTAAAGCCTTGGTGGGTTCCATAACCCGGAAATAGACAACGGCATTGACCTTGGCCGAGACATTGTCCCGGGTAATGATATCCTGAGGAGGGACATCCAGCGCTACCAATCGAAGACTGACCACCACCGCCCGGTCAATCGGCCAAAAAATCAAAACCAGCCCCGGACCTTTGGGTTTATGAATCACCCGCCCCAAACGAAAGACCACCGCGCGTTCATATTCGTTCAAAATTTTTATGCAATTAAAAATATACATCACAACTAAACCAATAATAATTAAGCTACTCATGTGCGCGCCCTCCTCTTGACTTGTAATGTTATTCCGTCGACTTTAACCACGATTATCTTCTCCTCTTTCTGTATTGTCTCATCCGCCACGGCGTTCCAAATTTCTCCATGAACAAAAACCTTCCCTTCTTCATTGAGTTTCATTTCTGAATAAGCATAACCTTCTTCTCCGATCAATCCTTCTTGACCGCTCATGGACTTTCTTTTGTGTGACAAAAGCACAAGTCGGACAAGAAAAATCGTCAGCGCGGCCGTTGTCAGACTAAACGACAAAATGACAGATAAAGAAACCCTCATCGATGGTGCCGAGGTATCAAACAGCATCAAAGACCCTAAGATCATACACACCAAACCGCCAAAAGCCATCAATCCCAGTCCGGCGGTTTTCGCTTCAGCGATAAACAAAATGATCGCAAGGATGATAAGCGCTAATCCCGCGTAATTGGTGGGCAGCATCTGCATACTAAAGAATGCCAGAATCAGAAATATCGCGCCTAAAACTCCCGGGACCCCAATACCCGGATGGGTCACTTCATAGAGAAGTCCATAAAAACCGATGATAAAAAAGATATACGCGATATTGGGGTTGGCGAGGATATTAAGGATGATCTGACGTAAATCCATGTCCACATGCCGGACGTCCGCGTCTTTGGTCGAAAGTGTGATTTCCTGATTATCAATCTTGACCGTGCGGCCGTCCAATTGATTCAGCAAATCCGCTTCATTAACGGCGATGATCTCGACAACATTCTTTTCCAACGCTTCTTTTTCGGTGATTGAAGCGCTTTGCGTCACGCTTAACTCGGCCCACTCGATATTACGATTGCGTTCTTTGGCGATCGCTTTGATGAAGGCGACGGTGTCATTGAGGATTTTACTGCTCATGGGATCTTCGTTTGCGGCGGGTTTGGATTCAGCCGGAGAGATTTCTTTGGGTTTAATTTCTTTCGCCGGCTCAGATGTCTTTTCATCTTTGGCCTGCTTGGCTTCTTTTGCCTTTTGAAGTTCGGCGTCTAAGGTATCCCGAAGCGCGTCCCAGACCGTCCGCTTATCATCCGGCCTTCCGCCGCCGATTTCAACCGGATGCGCGGCGCCGATATTTGTGGAAGGCGCCATCGCGGCGATATGGCTGGCATAGGTGATAAAAACGCCGGCCGACCCCGCCCGCGAGCCGCCGGGATAAATGTAAACTACCACCGGAACCTTAGAGGCCAAGATATTTTTGACGATGGAACGTGTTGAGCTCAAAAGTCCACCGGGTGTATCGAGCTTGATAATAAGACAGCTCGCCTGTTCTTTATTAGCTAAATCAATGGAATGGGAAATATATTCAGCGGTGACGGGGTTGATGGTGGCATCATCAAGTTGGATGACATATACCGGTTTAGAATCGGCAGATGTGGGGAATAAATAAACGAACAAACCCAATGAAAAAGATAGAAAAAATACAAAAAAAAGAATGATCTTTATCTTAGAAATAGTCATTGGATTTCTCTTTTGAGAAAGGCAACCCAATAAATTATTGGATTGCCTTTTGGCGCTTTATCTATATAAATTATTTTATGACGTTAAATAAGTGAATCGCATTTTAGCAATCGTCTATCACCTCATAAGTGTTAATGGTTTCATTTAATCCGAATCGCCGCCAACGCGGTGGCATTGTCTTCGCTGACTAAGACAATCCGGCTTTCTTTGCCCTTGGCGACAACACTGCCATAGACGAGCGTTAAGTCCACGCCGATTTTGGCAATTTTATCCGTGACATCCTTAAGCGCGCCGGGCTTATTGTCCAAAGTCAAGAGAATCACTTCTTCCTCACGGACATCATAACTTTTGCCCTTTAAAATCTTTTTCGCCTTCTCATTATCCTCCGTGACAATGACCACAAAACCCCGGTTATCGATGGTATAACCGCAGACCGCGATGAGATTGACCCCGGCATCGGCAATCAGACCGCTGATCTTCGCTAACATCCCGACCTCATTATGCACGGAAATAATCAGTTGTTTATCCATGGCCGCTGTATTCATGACTTTCCTCCCGATTAGCGTACGCTCAATTATCTTTTTTAAAATGCGACAATGTCAGCCGCTTGGCCCCCGCGCGAATCATTTGACGAACAGCTTTTTTTGAATCGTCCGGTTTAATATTAACTCCATTAACGGCATCCGTCAACAACTTAACTTTAAAACCTGCCTTCAACGCGTCCAAAACCGACGATTTGACGCAATAATCCGTGGCTAAACCGGCCACGTATAATTCTTCAATACCGTGTAATTCAAGAATTTCTTTAAAAAGTTTCCCGTTTGGGTCGGCCCCGGTAAATGCCGAATAACCGTCCTGATCGCGTTTACATCCCTTCGAAAGAATAATCGCCGTGCGCGGTAATTTTAATCGGGGATGAAATCTGGCGCCTTTGGTCTTTTGAACACAATGAACCGGCCAAGACCCGCCAAATTCTTTAAAGTGTGCTGTCTTGCGCGGATGCCAATCTCGGGAGGCAAAGATGAGATATTTATTTCTCTGAAAAATTTTGAGATAACAATTTATGACTGGAACAACCTTGTCCCCTTTTGGAACCGGCAAAGCTCCTTGAGGGCAAAAGTCATTCTGAACATCAACAATCAGCAGAGCCTTGTTTCCAAGATGACGTATCATTCATTTTTAATCAAAAAATCCGTCAGTAGCCGGACCCCCACTCCTGTCCCGCCATGGCCGTAATACAAACGGCTGCTGCCGTCCACAAACGCTGTCCCGGCAATATCTAAATGCGCCCACTTTGTGTCCCCGACAAACTGTCGCAAAAACTCGGCGGCAGAAATGGTTCCGGCCGCGCCCTTAAGGCCGGTATTTTTGATGTCGGCGATTTGTCCCTTGATGTGATCTTTCAGTTCCGGATAAAGCGGCAATCGCCAAGCACGATCATCCGTAGCCTTGGCCGAAGACAAAAGTTTTTCCGCCAAATCATCATCATTGGACATCAAACCTGAATAATCATAACCCAAGGCGACCACGCAGGCACCGGTTAAAGTCGCCAGGTCAATCATCTTCGTCGGTTTATAATTCTTGACGATATACGCCATCGCATCGGCCAAAACCAAACGGCCTTCGGCATCGGTGTTGCCGATTTCCACCGTCTTGCCGTCATAACTTTTAAAAACATCTCCGGGTTTATACGCCTGTGAGCCAATGACATTTTCCGCTAAACCAACCACAAACAGAATATTTCGCTTAAGACCAAGGGTCAGGACATTTTTTAAAGTTCCCACCACGGCCGCGGCCCCGCTCATATCAATGCGCATGGTCTCCATGTGACCAGACGATTTTAAATTTAAACCACCCGTGTCAAAAGTCACACCCTTTCCAACGATCGCGGTATATTTCTGATTCTTACCGGCGCCAGCGTATTTCACAATGATCAGCTTGGGCTCTTTGGGGCTAGCTTTATTGACGGCCAGGTGTAGATTTAACCCTCTGGCCTTCAGTTCCTTTCGATTTAAAACCTCCATGGAAACGTTCTTCTTGGATTTGATGAGTCCGCGGATAGTCTTCTCGATAAAGTCGGAAGTAACGGTATCGGCATTGTCATTGACCAGATCTCTGGTTAATGTTACCCCACCGCAAATCTGAAGCGTCTTCTCAAAAAGTATCTTGTCTTTTGTGACAACCGTAATCTTCTTTTCCGTAAAATCTTCTTTATCGATGGCGGTTAAATATTTCTTCCATTTATATGTGCCGATGGCTACGGCCTCGATGACGGCGCGGACATTATTTTCCTTGTCTTCAAAGGGGACAATTTCGATATTCTTAACCTTGTTAAGGAAAGCCGACAAAAGAGCTTTACGCACCGTGATTTTTAGTGAAGTCGAAGACAGGTCTTTGGTCTTGCCGACACTCACCAAAAGAATCAGTCTTCCCTTCTCCACTAAAGGAAAGATATCGCCGTTTTCCGCGTTGAACTGGCTGAGGTTGTGGACGGCCGCGATTTGTTGGGTGAGGCGGTCATTCTTAAAATTAAAACGCCGGTCATTGATCTGTTCCCGAGTGATCAAAAGGACGGTGGCTTGTTTATCAAATTTGGGCGTTGCGCTTGACGTAATCACGGAAAATACCCCTTTCATTTTTACCCACGCTGTTCCAAAGGAACATATTTACGTTCTGTATGTCCGGCATAAATCTGTCGCGGTCGTCCTATCTTGGTCGTTGGATTTTCAATCATCTCTTTCCAGTGAGCGATCCAGCCGGGCATACGACCAATGGCAAACATGACCGGAAACATATCAATCGGAATACCAATGGCCCGGTAAATGATTCCGCTGTAAAAATCCACATTTGGATAAAGTTTGCGCTCAATAAAATAATCGTCTTTGAGGGCCACTTCTTCTAATTTCATGGCGATGTCCAACAGCGGATCACGGATGCCCAACTTCTTTAACAGGGCATCGGCGCGGCGCTTAATGATCTTGGCCCGCGGGTCGAAATTCTTATACACGCGGTGGCCAAACCCCATGAGTCGAAAATTCTTTTCCGGGTCTTTGGCCATGTCGACATATTTTTTGACGTTACTGCCGTCGGCATATATCTGTTGAAGCATTTCGATAACTTCTTGGTTCGCCCCCCCGTGCAAAGGTCCCCATAACGCGCAGATACCGGCGGAAATGGAGGCAAAGAGGTTCGCCAGGGAACTGCCCACCAGACGAACGGTTGAGGTGCTGCAATTCTGTTCATGATCGGCGTGCAAAATCAATAATGTCCTTAAGGCGCTAACAACTTCCGAATCGATTTTGTAATCGCGGGTGGGGGAGGAAAACATCATATTCAAAAAATTAGGTATATATTTCAAGTCCGGCCGCGGATAAACAAATGGTTCTCCAATGGATTTTTTATATGAAAACGAGCAAATGGTCCGCACCTTGGATAAAAGCTGAACCGCAACGGTATCGATGTCCTTTGGGGTTGGTTCCGGTTTGACTAATTCCGGATAATAGGCGGCCAGTGAGCAAATCATGGCCGAAAGAATACCCATCGGATGCGCAGTGGAAGGATAGGCGTCAAAAAAATTCTTCATGTCCTCATGAATCGTGGAATGACGGGTAAAGGCATTGGAGAAATCATCCAGCTGTTTTTGGTTGGGAAGTTCACCATAGATCAAAAGATAAGCCGTCTCGACAAAAGTGCATTGATCGGCGATCTGTTCGATGGGAATACCCCGGTAACGTAAAATACCACGCTCACCATCGACAAAAGTGATATTGCTGGTGCAGGCCCCGGTATTTCCATAACCCGGGTCCAGAGTGATATATCCCGTCTGGGCGCGTAATTTGGATATATCAAAGGCCTTCTCTTTTTCGGTTCCAACAATAATCGGCAATTCGTATGTCTTTCCATCTAAAATTAATTTGGCGATATCACCCATAGAGGTCTCCCCTTAAAAATTTTTAAAAATTCGCCCAAATGGCGACTCATTATATTATGAAGGATTTGTTATTGCAAGCCTTTGAGTTTTTCTTCAACTTTGGCGATTAATTTACCCGCATCGATGGGTTTGACAATATAATCCGTGCAACCTTGATAAAAAGCGTCTAAAAACGGCTTGCGGTGGGCGGTGACCATCACGATAGGAACACCATCGCCTAAATCAATACCGGCGGCCTTTTCATTTTCGCGAATTTTTCGCAAAGCCTCCAGGCCTCCCATATCCGGCATTTCAATGTCCAACAAGATCAAATCGTACATCCTATTCTGCAGAGAACGGTTATAAGCCTCGATGGCCTCTTTGCCGTTGGTGGCGATGTCGCACGCCGCTAAATCTCTTAAAATTTCGGCGATGAGATCGCGATTTTCTTGATTATCATCGACAATTAGTATCTTCCACATTTTACTTCTCCCTGTTTAACAAAAATTCTCCACTCTCTAAATCACCTCTATGTGCCGATGCGAGTGGCGTACACAATAAATTCCTGGCAACGTGACTTAAGGTTGGCGAGATATTCTTGTTGTTTCGCTTTCGGCTCACCGGCTTTCACAACCACATGCAAGGTCTCGACCGCTTCAAAAATAGGTTGCAATCTTAAATTGCCAGAGGTGCCTTTCAATTCATGCAAAATGGCCCTGGCCTTGACGGAATCGTCTAGGGACAAAGCTTGCTCTAAAGTCTGCATTTTCTCCACAATACTCTTGGAAAAGCTGATGACGAGGCGTTTGAATATTTCCGGACGAACTCGGAGCTCCTGACTGATTTTCTCAATATCTAACTGAAAAGAATCACCACCGATATTTTCACTCATGATAAATCCTTTCCTTTATCGACGTTTCGGAACCGCGCCCATGGTCAATTCTACCACGAGACGCTTCTCATTATCGAGATAATAACTGATTTCGTATTTGTCCCATTCTTTGAAACAAAATTCAACGCCAT
>Ga0247727_10008642_pt1 | contig 18821 bp, 11 predicted proteins | sample WisWelCaveWW1625_FD_202498 | JGI IMG/M metagenome (GOLD analysis project Ga0247727, IMG submission 202498) | Biofilm microbial communities from Wishing Well Cave, Virginia, United States - WW16-25 | ecosystem: Environmental > Aquatic > Deep subsurface > Groundwater > Cave microbial mat | place... | reverse complement strand
GCAATTTCCTGCCGGAGATGCAAGCTTTTCTCCAAAAATGCTTGCGCCAAAATAAAATCGCCGTGAAAGCCCGTGGCAAATCCTAGATTATTAAACGCCACGGCCATGCCGCGTTTATCATCCAGCTCCCGATGCAATGTGAGGCTTTCTTCGGCCAAGTCTTGTGATTTGTTGTATTCCCCTTGAATCAAGAGGACCCAAGCCAGATTGTTGCTCACGGTGCCGAGATTTCGTCGATCGCCGAGTTCCCGCCCAATGTCGAGACTTTCATCAAGAAAGGGGTGGGCTGCGGCAAAATTACCTATCTGAAACGTAATCGTGGCGAGGGCATTCAAAACGCTCGCGCGCAAAGAGGTGCGTCGAGCTGCGTCAGGGAGCGCCAAAAGCATTGACAGCCTGTCACGCCCCTCCAGAAGATGTCCGCGCACAATCCAGAATCGCCACAACACGCCTCCCAAGCGCAGCCCGATCGCGGTTTCGCCGGTCTCTTCCACCCACTTGAAAACCGCGCGAAAGTTGTCGTGCTCGCGCTCCAATTTCGTCAACCAGAATTTTAGCTTCGCCCCCGTCAACTCGGGGCCGGCTTTTTCGGCCAGCGCCACAAAAAAATTGGCGTGGGCGCGCCGCGCCGCCTCCCATTCGCCACTCGCTTGCAAGGCTTCCAGCGCAAACTCACGAATCGTTTCGAGCATAACGAAGCGCGGCTCCGCGTCTGCAGTTTGATCCTGACGCAGCAAGCTCCGATCAATCAGCGCTACGATGCCGTCGAGCGCGGAGGTGGAAAGACCGCCCATAGCCTGACAGAGCGCTTCCGCCGCCTCCAGTGTGCAACCGCCGGTAAAAACCGCCAAACGGCGAAACAACGTTTGCTCATCGCTGGTCAATAAATCATAGCTCCACGCAATCGCCTGCCGCAAAGTTTGGTGGCGCGCGGGCACATCGCGCGGCCCGCCCTTCAAAAGCTCGAAGCGTTTTTCGAGCCGTGCCAAAATTGCCTGCGGCGAAAATATTTTGAGGCGCGCCGCCGCAAGCTCAATCGCCAAGGGCAAGCCATCGAGGCGATAACAGATCTCGGCAATGGCATTGGCATTTTCATGATTGATGACGAAATCCGGTCGGACGGATTGGGCGCGCTGTTTGAAAAGCTCGAGCGCCGCAAAATGAGTGAGCGCTTCGAGAGAAACCGTTTGCTTCGGATCGGGCGTCGCCAGCGGCTGCACCGCAAACTCGTGCTCGCCGGTGAGGTGCAAGACCACGCGACTGGTGACCAGAATTTTGAGCTGCGGACAGGCGGCCAGCAGCTCCGCCACTCGCGGCGCGGCGGCCACGACGTGCTCGAAATTATCGAGCACGAGCAGTAGTTTTTTCTCATGCAAATGCGCAATGATACTTTCCGACAAAGAGCGCAGCGGACTGTCGAATACGTCCAGCGTTTCGGCAATCGCCGATAACACCAAGGCCGGATCGGTGAGGGGCGCGAGCGAAACGACAAATACGCCGTCGCCGAAGGCCGTGAGCAAATCGGTGGCGGCCTGCAAGCCGAGTCGTGTCTTGCCCGTGCCGCCGGGACCGGTCAAGGTCAGCAGGCGAACTTCCGGCCGGAGCAAAAGCTGTGTGATGGCCTCGATCTCCGCTTCGCGTCCGATGAGCGGCGTGGATGGCGCCGGTAAATTGTTGAGGCGCGGATTCGAAGTTTTGGTGGGCGAGGTGATGATACTCGCCGGTTGCAAGATTTTTTTCAGATCAAAGCGCATCTCATCGACGTGCTGGTAACGCGCGGTCAAGTTTTTTTGCAACGCCTTGTTGACGATGTCTTCCAACTCTTTCGGCATATCAGCGCGCAAATCGCTGATCGGCTCCGGCGTTTCGTTGATGATCGCATAAATCATCACTTGCTCATGATCGCTCTGAAACGGCAATTGGCCGGTCAGCATTTCATACAGCACCACGCCGAACGACCAAAGACCGGTGCGCTGATCGACTTTTCTGCCGCGCGCCTGTTCGGGTGACATATACGCCACCGTGCCCATCGTCGCTTTCTCTTTGGTCAGAAACGAGCTGCCGGCAAGTTTGGCCAGCCCGAAGTCCATGATCTTAATTTGGCCTTTGTTCGTGACCATGATATTCGAGCTTTTAATGTCACGATGAATGGCGCCTTTTTCGTGCGCGGCTTGCAAGCCCGAGGCGATTTGAATGGCATATTCGATTACACTGTCCACTAATAACTGATCACTGTTTACTTTCTTCTTCAGCGTTTCTCCTTCAATAAATTCCAATGCCAGAAACAACTGCCCCTCGTTCTCATCGATTTCATAGATGGTGCAAATATTGGGATGGTTGAGTGCGGCGGCAGCACGCGCCTCCAACATGAAGCGCTCTTTTGCTTCCTTGTCGCGCGTCAAATTTTCCGGCAAAAATTTCAGCGCCACAACGCGCCGGAGCCTGGTGTCTTCCGCTTTGTAAACCACGCCCATACCCCCGGCGCCCAAGTGTTCCAAAATTTTGTAGTGCGAAATAGTTTTGCCGATCATTGCCGATCTCTAAATTTACAAGATGACGAGTGCCTCGCTGCCAGGATTGATTTCTTACTCCAACCCCAGCTTCTTTAAAATGGCTTGAAACTTCGGCTCCTCGCGCAGCGGATCGAACTCGGCATCGACTTTCAGCGTGTTCAGGAAACTGCGCGTTGCATAAGCTTTTTCCAGCCAAACCAGCGCCTGCGCTTTGTCGCCGAGAGCGAGATAAACTTTGACGATTTCGCTGGGCGCGACATAACGTTCTTGCGGCCAGGCCTGCATGTTGTCCAGCACTTGCAGCGCTTCGCGGCGCTTGCCGGCCAAAGCATACGCGCGCGCCAACATCGCGATAATCTCCGAAGCCGAATCGATCTGCGTTGATTTTTGAATTTCCGCCAGCGCTTCTTCCAAACGGCCCTGCTGTTGATAGACTTTGGCCAAATACAAACGCGAGACCCAATAATTCGGCGACAGCTCGATCGTTTGGCGCAATTGCTCGGCGGCTTCGTCATAGCGGCGCGCGTAGTACAAGCAGGCGCTCCAATAAACATTGATCTCCGTCGACAGCGGATCGAGCTCCTGTGCTTTTTTCGCTGCCGTGAGGCCGTCATTGAATCGCCCGGTCAAAACCAAATACCAGCCATACTTGCTATGCGCCAAAGCGTTGTTTGGATTCAATGCCAGCGCGCGCTTAAATTCGCGCACTGCGGCGGGGTGATCGTATTCATACACAAAATGCAAGGTCGCCAGCCAAACGTGCGCCTCCACCAGCGTCTCATCCAATTGAATGGCTTTCACGGCCGCAGCTTTGGTTTTGAGCATGGCCTCAGGCACGGGCATATACCAATCCGCCATGCCCATGTAATAATAGGCCAACCCGAAATACGCCAGCGCATAATTCGGATCCAGCGCAATCGCCTGATTGAAATAGCCGATGCCCTTGTCCAATCCTTCGCGCGTATATTGGCTGGCATGGTGTTGTCCCAATAAATAAAGCCGGTACGCCTCGCTATTGGTCGTGGAATGCTTTTGCAATTGCCGCTGCTCGGCCGGTGACAATCGCAGCCGCATTTTGTCGGTGATTTCAGCGGTGATGTCGGATTGCACCGCCAGAATATCCGCGAACGGGCGATGATAATTCTCTCCCCAAATCACGCTGCGATCGCGCGTGTTAACCAATTCCACGCTGATGGACAATTGCTTCTCGCGCTGCAGTACCGTGCCGACGAGTACTGCTTTCACGCCAAGCTCCTCGCCGGCGGCTTGCGCATCGGTGGCGCGGCCTTTATAACGAAATGTGGCGTTGCGCGACATGACCTTAACGTTGGGCAATTGCGAAAGGCTGTAGATCAAGCTTTCGGTAATGCCGTCACTGAGATACTCCGCGTTTGGATTCGGGCTCAAATTAGTGAAAGGCAACACGGCCAGCGAGTCGAGCGCTCGTTGAGGATGACCGAAAAAACGCAGCCCCGCCGCAACCAGCGCGACGAGTAGAAGGGCGACGGCGCCGTACTGAAAGAGTTGCTTTGAGCGCGATGATTGGGCTGCGATCGTTGTATCTGTTTTAAAATCGAGGTCGCGCGCTTTTGCGATCGGCCGCAAATCCGCCAACACTTCGGATACGGATTGATAGCGCGCGGTGAGATTCTTTGACAGGAGCTTGTTGATGATTTCTCCCATTTCTTGCGGCACGTCTTCTCGCGAGCTCGTAATCGGTTCCGGCGTTTCATTGATGATCGAATAGATCACCACCTGCGGATGATCGCCGCGAAAGGGCAAGTCGCCCGCGAGCATTTCGTAGAGCACGACGCCCAACGACCAGAGATCGGTGCGATGGTCGACTTTTCTGCCGTGCGCCTGCTCGGGCGACATATACGCCACCGTGCCCATCGTCGATTCTTCTTTGGTCAACAACGAGCTGCCGGCGAGCTTGGCCAAACCAAAGTCCATGATTTTGATTTGGCCTTTGGTCGTGACCATGATATTCGCGCTCTTCAGATCGCGATGAATCACGCCCTTCTCGTGCGCCGCCTCTAACCCACTGGCAATTTGAATAGCCCAATCCAAAATCTCTTTGTTGTTTGCTTTTTGCTGTTTGATTTTTTCCAAAAGCGTTTCCCCCTCGACGTATTCCATCGCAATGAAAAATTTATCTTCGGCTTCGCCAATTTCGTAGATGGTGCAAATGTTGGGGTGGTTGAGAGCAGCCGCAGCGCGGGCTTCCTGCTCAAAACGGGCGCGCGCGTCAGGATCGGCCGCAAAATGGGCGGGCAGAAACTTGAGCGCGACTTTGCGGCGCAGCCTGGTATCCTCGGCCAGATACACTTCACCCATCCCGCCCTGCCCAAGTTTGGCAAGTATTTTATAGTGCGAGAGAATTTGGTCGATCATGTTTTATTGAATCTCAAATGCACTCCTTCTCTTTTAAGGATAAGCAATTTTTGCAAAAAAGCAAGTGCGCCTTAATTGATCGACAAAGTTTTAAGATAGAACAAACTGGTTTTAGCTATTCAGCGCAGTTGAGTGGCCTGTTCTCCAAAACGCGAGGAGAAACAACCGCGAAATTTTTTGCGCATCGAAAATTGTCAATTACAAACTTCAACGTAAGCTCCTCACCCAAACAACCGTTCCCGAAACCGCCGGCTGCCGGTGAGTGTCGCGCCGTTTTTAAGAATGATTTGAAAATCGCCGTGCGACCACGGCTGCATTTCTTTGATGAAATCGAGATTGACGATGTACGAGCGATGAATGCGCGCGAATTTTTCCGGATCGAGGCGCTGCTCGAGGTTGTGCATCGTTTCGCGAATGAGATGATGCTCTTTTTCAGTATGGAGTTTGGCGTATTTCTCCTCGGCCTCGATAAACATGATTTCGGCGGTTTTGACAAAGAAGAAACGCGAGCCGGCGCTCACCATCAATCTTTTCAAATACTTTTTCTCGCGGCCGATTTCTTCCAGCAGCTTTTTATAAATCAGCGCATTTTCATTTTTAAATTGAATTTGTTGCAGCGCCCGATTGAACGATTTTTTAAAACGCTCCTGATCAAACGGTTTTAAAAGATAATCGACGGCTTGCACCTCGAACGCTTCGATGGCATACTGATCATACGCCGTGACAAAAACCACCGCCGGCATATTTTCAATGCCCACCGTTGCGATGACCTCAAAGCCATTCATCCCCGGCATCTGAATATCGAGAAACACCAAATCCGGCTTTCTCTCTTTAATAAGTTTGGCCGCCTCGATGCCGTTTTCCGCTTCGAAGATACCGGCAACACTTTCTTCTTTTAAAAAAGCGCGCAGCTTTTTTCTCGCCGGCGGCTCGTCATCGACAAGCAAAATATTAATGTCTTGCGCAGCAGATCGCTCAAGCTCGCCATCATTTTATCGGCAACTTTCACGTCGTCGTACATGGTGGCGGAAATCATGTTGAGCGTGTTGAACAGAAAATGCGGATTGAGCTGCATCTGCAACGCCTGCAAGCGCGCGGCGCTGAGCTGCTGCTCTAATTGCGCGGTTTTGAGCTTTTGCCGTTGTTGCTCGCGCAGCATATTCACGAAGAAAGTGATTCCATAAATGATCCAGTAGGTAAAGAACTGATGATTATATTCCATCACCAGCCGGTAGCCGATATGCCCGTAATCATAATTCTCATTCAGCGCGACACTATAAATTATTTTTCGGCTGAAAAACATCAGCATGGTGTGACAAAAACCGAACGCCGCGCTCGCCAGCAAATGCAAGGGAAGCCGCGTGAGCAAATTGCTGCGTTTGAGCGGATATTTTTTGAAGAAACAAAACAGCAAAGGCAGCAACGCCATCACGGCATACGCGCCGGTCAGCTCGTTGATCAAATAATGATCAAAGTTCGGCGTTTCCCCTTCCGCCAGCTCATTGGTGTAAAAGCGATTGAAATTCATCACGCCGATGAGCGTGGAAAACAGGAAAATGGCGAGCCATTTAATGACGCCGCTGTTGTTTGCGAGGCGCATCATGGTTTTATTGCTGTTTGCGATCATCTAAAAGTTGAGAGTACCATGTTTTTTCCAAACAATCAAGGCGTCTTTCTCGTCAATCAGGCATGTCACTCCTACGGAGTTCATTGCTGGTTTCCTGCGATAGCGATTTTTCAAAGCCCCAACTTTTTCTCGGTAAAAATCCTGAAAGCTATCGCGCGGATTTTTACACAGATAAACCTGCAAGCCGTTTTCGCGAAAATAACGATTGTTGACCTGGCCGGCCAATTTGATGTCGCCAAAAAAATATTGAATATCTTCGCCCAACTCGTCATTGACATAGATCAACGTTTTAGCATTCACACTGTCCGGCGCCCAGAGCAAAAAGGTTTCGTGAAAACTAACCGGTTCAGGCAAGCCGTATCTTTTGCCGTAATATTTAATCGCGCCGGCCTGTCCGTAGTTCTCAGCGTAAATGACGCAGCTCGACTTTTCGGTTTCGCTCAAATCCCGATAAGTTTTGATAACGATGCCGGCTAATTCGCGCCAGCCGGTCATGTCGGCATAATCTTGCGGCAGTTCGTGAATGCGCCCATCTTCCCAAATCAACGCGCCTTCCAACCCAAATTTCTTCGATTCTTCTGCATACGCCGCCATTTTATCTAACGGCAACACCGGCAGGCTGTATGGCAACACCGGCAAGAAAATCAAAACCATCAACACAAGTATCGCCGGTTTCAAAAAACGCCGCCGCTGCGCAAAATATTTTTCGATGGCAACGCCGCCGGCGGCAAACAGCATCGGATACGCGCCCAGCGTGTAATAAGCCTTGCCGCTCAACAACATCAAAATAAAGATTGTCAATAAAAAAGTCAAGCCCAATACGCGCAACGGCCTGCCGTCCCTCGAAAAGAGCAGATAGGCCCATCCCAACAACCAGATGATGACGGCATGCAGATTCATCAAAAATTGCAGCGCCAAAAAATCGGCGAGATTCACATTGACCAATTGCGTTTGCCGCAGTTCTTCCAGGTGTCCGATCACCGGCCAGTTGTGAGCGTGCTGCCAGATCAAATTGGGCAGAATAATAAAAAATCCGATGGCGAAGCCGATGGCAAAATATCCGGAGCGCATCAACCGGCGCTCGGGTGCGAGCAGCAGCGCGATGAAGAACGCGAGCGCGAAGAAAACGACGGCATACTTGTTTAAGAATGCCACTCCCCAGACCACGCCGAGATGAATCCAATATTTTGAGTTTTGCGTCTTCAATAATTTTAAAATAAAATAGCCGCTGAGCAGCCAGGCGAATTGATCGAACGACACCGGCATCAAAAAAGTGTTGCTGCGCAGAAACGATGGCGATAAAATAAAGGCGCAACAGGCGATCGCTATCGCCCATATTGAACCGCCCATTTCTTTGACCATCAGTGCGATGACCATTACGGAAAGCGTACCGATCAATGCCGGAAAAAATCCCGCCGCAAATGCCGAATCGCCGAACAGCGCCATTGCCAATTTGCCGACCATTGGCGTGAAGGGCGGCACGGAGATAAACCCCCAATCCGGATGATCGGCCAGCGCCAGGTATAAATAGATATCGCGATGCAGCTCATAATTCGCGTTGGTCAAAAAATGCAGCGCCAGCTTTAAAAATATAAAGGCGCTGATCATCAGCCCTGCCGGTGAAAATTTCATTTTGTTCATAAAGTTCTCCACGGTTATTTAATCGGCGACCGTTTTTGGCATGGGTTAATTTTACGAAAAAATCATTTAAAGTTCTCACTATTTGTCATAAGCGGGATTTTGCCAGACATCAGCGGCTCCAGGACGGAATGGCCGATAATGCCTCGCTGACCTGAACGTGTCCCCGGGTTGCACCCGTGCGGTGGAAACGTTGGTTACGAGGGAATACCCCTTGCTTTTGTCGGTGAAAAATTCTATTTTTTATATTTGCCGACCTCAAGGTCAGCAGACAAAACATTTCAAATGAGGAAAAGATGAACATTGCCGTCCCAATTAAATATTCCATTCATTGTCAAAAGCCGTTTCAACGCTTGCCGGAGCTGGCGTATAATTTATGGTGGAGCTGGCAGCCGGAGGCGCAAACTTTGTTTGAATATGTCGATGCCGAGCATTGGCGCCAACATCGCAATCCGGTCAAATTGCTGCGCGAGCGCGGCGCGGCGCTGCGAAAATTAGTTCGCGAGGTTCATTTTCTCGCGATGTATGAAGCAGTCATGCGAGCGTTTGATGAATACATGCACGAATCGCGCGCCTGGCAGGCGCGCATGTATCCACATTATCAAAAACTGCCGGTGGCTTATTTTTGCGCCGAGTACGGTTTTCACGAGTCGCTGCCGATTTACTGCGGCGGGCTGGGAATTTTGGCCGGCGATCACGTCAAATCCGCGAGCGATCTGGGCGTGCCGTTGGTTGGAATCGGCTTGCTTTACAAGAACGGCTATTTTACGCAGCGCCTTGATGCAAAAGGCCATCAATTGGCGGAATATCCGAATTTCGATTTTTCGAATTTGCCGGTGCTGCCGTTGCGCCAGCGCCATGGGCAGGCTTTGCAAGTTGCGGTTGATTTGCCCGGCCGCCGGGTTTTTGCGCAATGCTGGCTCGTCAACGCCGGCAGAGCGCCATTGATTTTGCTCGACACCGATATCGCGCGCAACCAACCGGCGGATCGCAAAATCACCGCGCAGCTTTACGGCGGCGATCGCGACACGCGCATTTCGCAGGAAATTATTCTGGGAATGGGCGGCGTGCGCGCGCTGCGGGCGCTTGGCATTTCGCCGGCGGTCTGGCATTTGAACGAAGGTCACGCCGCTTTTGTTTGTTTCGAGCGGATCAGAGAGTTGAGGCAAAATCAGAAATTGGATTTTGAGCACGCCGCCGAAGCCGTGGCCGCGAGCACGGTTTTTACGACGCACACGCCGGTTGCCGCCGGCAATGAAACGTTCAGCTTGCCGTTGATGGATAAATATTTCCGCCGCTTCTGCGCGCAAAACGGCATCGAGCTGTCCCGCCTGTTGAATTTGGCGCTGCAAACCGACGAACGCGGTGACAAATTTTTCAGCATGACCGTGCTGGCTTTGCGGCTTTCAAGCGGCAGCAACGGTGTGAGCCGCTTGCACGGAAAAGTTTCGCGGGCGCTCTGGAAAGATCTCTGGCCGGAAATTCCCGAGGCCGAGTCGCCGATCATTTCGATCACCAATGGCGTTCATGCCGAGACCTGGATCGCGCCGGAAATGGCTGATTTGTTAGATCGCCATCCGGGCAAAGATTGGCGCCGCCGTCTGGAGGATATCACTTTCTGGCGGCAAGCGCTCGAGATTCCCGATGATGAGCTCTGGCGCGTGCGCCGGCATCTGAAAATATGTTTGATCGATTTTGTGCGGCAGCGTTTATCGCTGCAGCTCAAACGCGCCGGCGCCTCGCCAAAACAAATCACTGCCGCGAAGAAGGTTTTAAATCCGGAAACGTTGACCATCGGTTTCGCGCGGCGGTTTGCTTCGTATAAGCGCGCCGATTTGATTTTCAGCGACGTGAAGCGGCTCGAAAAACTGGTTAATCATTCCAAACGGCCGATTCAAATTATTTTCGCCGGCAAGGCGCATCCGCAGGATCGCGCCGGCCAGGCGATTTTGCAGCGCGTGTATCAAATGACGCAGCGCCAAAGTTTGCAGGGCAAAGTGATTTTGCTGGAAGATTATGACATGAACGTTGGGCGGCATCTGGTGCAGGGCGTTGATTTGTGGCTGAACAACCCGCGGCGGCCGATGGAGGCGAGCGGCACGAGCGGGCAAAAAGCGCCGTTGAATGGCGGCATCAATTGCAGCATTCTCGACGGCTGGTGGGCCGAAGGTTACGACGGCGAAAACGGCTGGGCGATCGGCCAGGCGGCGGAGGCACTCAGCGAAGCCGCGCAGGATCGGGCCGATGCGCGCGCCCTGTACGAAGTTTTGGAAAAAGAAGTCATTCCTTGTTTCTATCAGCGCGATCGCAGCGGTTTGCCGCCGCAATGGATGAAGAAGGCCAAAGCTTCAATGGCGACGTTGGTGCCGCGATTCAATACTGCCGCGATGGTCAAAAATTATGTGGAAAAACTTTATGTGCCGGCGCTGCGGCGCAGCGAGTTCATCAAGAGCGGCCGTTTCGCTCGCGCCGCGGAACTGGCAAAAATTAAAGAGCATTGGCGCGAAAACTGGCCGTTGATTCATATCACCAACGTTCAAACGGCAGCGGCCACAAAACGCCGCGCGAAGTTGAATATTTCCGCCGGAGTTTATCTGGGTGAATTGTCTCCCAATCTGGTTCAGGTTGAAATTTGTGCCATGGCGCCGCAGCTCAACGGCAGGCTCGAGGCCGTTCAAACGATTCCGATGCAACAGGCGCAGCTCAACGGTGACGGGGTTTGCCGCTACCAGGTTGAATTAAGCGAAAAGTTGGATCGTTCGCAGCAATGGCGCATTCGCGTCTTGCCGCAGCATCCGGCTTTGAGCCATAAACACGAGGCGGGTTTGATTCACTGGCGCGATCTTTAATATGGGGTAGTAAGCTTCTAAGCAAATCATTGACCGGTCGCTATAATTCCACCACTTTTCGGCGGAACGAACAATTTAAGCGACCGGTCAATATCTGTTGCTTGTAGAAAGAACTACAGCAGTAGTGAAATGCTGACCGGTCGTTTAAAGCGTTCGATTCGCACCGAATTCTCCATTTTAGCGACCGGTCAGTAGACTTACTGTGAGTGAGGCATTACGCCGGCAGCACAAAAAATTTTGCTCCTGACGCAAACCCATTCTCAGTTGCTCGAGCGTTTTTCGCCTCGAACCGTGGAAGGAATGCGGTTGTCGCCGGGTTTGAGCGGCTTCATTTGCATCGTCTTCTCTATAATGATTACGATATAACCCATGCGTTCGGATTTTCCAAACTGCACCGGCGAGGTCGTGCGGCCTTCGTAACCTTTGTCCTCCGCAATAAAATCGTATTGGCCGGGCTTTAATCCCTGTGAAATCGTGAACGAACCATCCGTCGCGCTCGTGACCAGCTCGCTCGGCGGTTCCGACCGGATGATCGCGCCCTTCACCCGCGAGCTGTCGGGACGCATGACGAAACCTTTGATCGTGAGTCGATCGGAATTATTGAGCCGGCCGGTGCTGCTGCAGCCTGGCAAAAGAATGCCGAACGCGACTGCGAGCAAGAGAGAAGGTTTGATAAGCATTTTGACACTCCGATAAAAAAGAGTAGAAAATTAACTCGCCGCCGGGCCTGCCCCAAAATTGCGAAGCGACAATGTTTCAATGTTTTGCCCATTGCCCAGCAGGTCATTTGAATTTTTTTTGGAATTTGGTAAAATATCTATCCTGATTGTAGCCCGAAATTGGTTGCAACAAGATTTGTCAAATTGCAAAAAATTTTTTAAAGAGTCAAGCAAAAAAACATGGAAATTCATATTCTGTGGGCGAGCAGGGAAGCTTCATATTGTTTGCAACATGAGGTGCCCATAAAGGGGGAGGGTTTTTTCAAGCAGTGGGAAATTTAACATGAAAAGCTTTTTTCTAAATCCGTTGGCCGCTTTTCCTCTATAAAAGCTTATCCTTCCTCCACAAAATTAATATCCCTCCCATAAGTTTCCTTCATCACATAGAGCGACCAAAACGCCAGCGCGAAGACAGCGCCGCCGATGAGCATCGTGCTGTTAATCAATCCGACCGGATTGCGGATGACGTTCAAAACCAACGTCATCGGCACGACCATCGCGCGGACGAAATTGGGGACGGAAGTCGTCACGGTCGCGCGGATGTTGGTGCCGAATTGCTCGGCGGCCATGGTAATAAAAACCGTCCAGTAACCCTGGCCAAGTCCGATCGCAAAAATACTAATCATGAAGAAAAGCGGATTCGTTGCGGAGGTTGTCAAAAGTATAATTATTAAAACAAACATCAAAATAAAACAACCCCACACGACTTTTTTGCGGCTCTTGATCATCTCGCTTATAATGCCGCTCAAGCCGCTGCCAATGGCGAGGCCAATCGCCTGCCAGCGCAACGTTTCCGCTGCGGTGATCGCTCGCGTCAAGTCAAGGGCTTTGCCAAACTCCGGCGAGAACGTGACAATGATTCCGGAAACATACCAGATCGGCATGCCAATCGCCGTGACCGCCAAATATTTTAACAAAGTTTTTTTCGAGCGCAAAATCAACATGACATCGCCGCGCGCGTGAGCCGTTTGCTTTTGCGCTTCGAACATTTCGGATTCGCGCAAGCTGATCACGCGTCCGATCAACACGAGAAGCCCCATGCCGCCGCCGATGAAATAGGCGGTGCGCCAATCAAATGCGCTGCCGACGAAAGACGCGGTGAGCGCGCCGACCAGCCCCAAAAAGGAAATGACCGTCGTGCCGTAGCCGCGATATTGCTTCGGCAAAATTTCGGAAACCAGCGTCACGCCGGTGCCAAATTCTCCCGCGAGTCCGACGCCGGCAATAAAACGCAAAATCGCATAACTCGTTAGATCATTGACAAATCCATTCGCGATATTGGCGAGCGAATACATCGTGATGGTCGCGATCAGCGCGAAGCGCCGGCCGATTTTGTCGCCAATAATTCCCCAACCGACGCCGCCGATCAACATGCCGATCATCTGCAGATTGAGCAAAAGAATTCCCTTCGAAGTCAGCTCATCGCCGGCGATGCCAATATCCGAGAGACTGGCAACGCGAATGACGCCGAACAAGACGATGTCGTACAAATCGACGAAGTAGCCCAGCGCCGCGACGATAACCGGGATCATCAGACTTTGTTTCTGATTGGTGGTCATGCTCGTTTCCTTAGAAAGCTTTTGGATTACTGAATTGATGGACTTTGGTTTAATGGATCATTGAGACCTGCAATACTCCAACAATCCAATGCTGTATCGATCCAACTATCTATTGAGGCATCGTTTAATCCAACTTTCCCCAATGAAGAGCCGCTGCGCCCCAGCTATATCCGGCGCCGGCGGAAGCCAGCACGACGAGATCGCCATTTTTCAACTTGTTCATTTTCTCGGCGCGTTCCAAAGCGATCAACGGATCGAGCGCCTGCACGTGTCCATAATCCCACGCATACAAAGTTTTATCTTCGGGTATTCCAACCGAGTCTAATACTCCCCCAAAGAAAGAACGTTTGGCATGGAGCAAAGCAATGAAATCAACTTCATCGGTATGGCGCCCGCATTTTTTGAGCGCGCGGCGAATGACTTTTTCAAAATTCGGCACGGAGATCGGATCGAGTTGTTCTTTCATTTGCGCCGGATCATTGACGACGAACGCCGGCGGTTTGGAAGAGGCGAACGATTGCGCTTGCACGAATTGACGAGTGCCGACAAAAGGAATTTGCACGGAGCGCGAGAAGCGGCCATCAAAAACAAAATCCGTGCTCAGGATGACGTTGGCGTAATGCTCGCGCCGCAGCAACACCGCGCCGGCGCCGTCGGCAAAATTAAAAATAAACCGTGAAAGCTGGTCGGTATAATCGAGCAGATCGGATTCGCGCGACGCGCCGACGAGCAGAACATTTTTGAGCTCGGGATTGCCTCGCATCATGTCCTGCGCCGTTTTCATGCCGACGATCAAGCCGGTGCAAACCGCGTACATATCGAAACCGAACGCGCGCCCGGCGCCAAGCTGCTCGATGAGCCACGTCGTCAATACCCACACGTAATGATCTTTGTACTCGCTGCCGAAATAGATAATCGCGTCCAGCTCGGCCGCCGGAAAATCGGCGCGCTGCAAGCAACGCTGCGCCGCGAGCAGCGCCATCTCGGAAGGATTCTCGCCCGGCCCGGCTTTGATTTTTTGGTGAATGCCAAACTTCTCGCGAATCACTTCCTCGGGAATGCCGCTGGCCGCTGCAATCTCCGCGCTGGAGAGGCGTCCCTCGGGAAGGTAGGTTGCGAAACCGGCGATGCCGATGTTGATGGACATGTTGATTGCTGCTTTCATTTTTTAATATTGCTTTCGCAATTCATGCTTGAGCACTTTGCCCGCCGCCGTATGCGGCAACGTTTCGACAAACACCACGCTTTTCGGAATTTTGTATTTCGCCAACTTCTGCCGGCAAGAGGCGATCACTTGTTCGGCGCTGAGTTGCATGCCGGATTTCAAAACGATGATCGCTTTGCCAACTTCGCCCCATTTTTCATCCGGCACGCCGATGACCGCGGCTTCGGCGACTTGCGGCAATTCGTAAATCACCTGCTCGACTTCCGCCGGATAAACATTTTCGCCGCCGCTGATGTACATGTCTTTGCTGCGGCCGGCAATATAAAAATATCCCTCATCATCCTGTCGCGCCATATCGCCCGTGTGCAGCCAGCCATCTTTGATTGTTTCCGCGGTCGCCTGCGGCTCGTTCCAGTAACCGGTGGTAACATGCGGCCCGCGAATGAGCAGCTCGCCGGTTTCATTCGGAGCGCACGTTGCGCCATCCTCCCGAATTATTTTCATATCGATATGAAAAATCGGAAAGCCGACCGAGCCAACTTTACGGCGAACTTCATTGTGCGGCAGCCAAAAATTATTGCCGGCGGCTTCGGTCAAACCGTAGCCCATTTTGAAATCGATTCCTTTGCTCCAAAATTTTTCCATCACCGGCAGCGGGCACGGCGCGCCGCCGCTGATCACGAGCTTTAATTTTGACAAATCGACCGCGTCCCATTTTTTGTGCTGTTGCATCATCACGTACATCGTCGGCACGCCCATAAAATGCGTGATGCCGTCATTTTCGATGAGATCGAAAGTTTGCTCCAAATCAAAGTTACGGCAGAGAATCGTTTTGCCGCCGACATGCACCAGCGGCAGCATAAAAATATTCGGCCCGCCAATATGAAAAAGCGGAAGCTGCAACGGCACGATATCATCAGCGGTAATTCCCCAACTCATCACGGTGTTGATGCTGTTCCACGTCATGTTCCCGTGCGTCATGATCGCGCCTTTCGGCAAACCCGTTGTGCCGCCGGTATAAAAAATTCCCCACGGATCGTCCATATTCAGATCAGGACGATCCGTTAACGTTGCGGCACACGACTCACGCTCAGCAAAAGCTTTATCATTTGAATGCGCGGCTTCGCCGATGGCAATAAAATGTTGAATCGTTTTGAGAGAAGGCCGCAGCTCATTGACTTGCTCTTTCCAATCAGAAGAATAAATAAGAATTTTGGGCGAGGCCTTCTCCATGATGCCTTTCAGCTCAAAAACCGTTAGCCGCCAATTCAAATTGTGAAGAATCGCGCCGATTTTACCGCAAGCGAATAAGAGATCGAGATACTCGACACAATTGCAGGCATACACCGAAACGCGATCGCCTTTTTGCACGCCGAGCTTTCGCAAGAAATTCGCCGCGCGATTCGCCCGCGCATTCCATTCCGCAAACGTGATATCTTTTCCGCTCGCGAGATCGCGCAAACCGATTCGCCCCGGCGTCAGCTTCGCGCGCTTGTCCAGCCAATCGGTGACGTAAAAAGATTTTTGTGGTTCCATAAAGTTTTCCAAAAGAAAGTGAAGTCGGACTTGCACTCGACGATTTTTCTAATTTCGAAACTTTTGCGGCGCAAGTCCGACTTCGCTCATAATTTTCTCAATTCCGTTTTGAGAATTTTTCCCGCGCCGGAAAGCGGCAAATTTTCTCTGAACACAATTGATTTTGGAACTTTGTAACTCGCCAAATGCTCGCGCAAAAAAGCCAAAAGCGTTGGCTCATCAACTTTGTGATTCTCTTTCAACACCACGAACGCGCGGCCGACTTCCCCCCATTTTTCATCTTTCACGCCGATCACGGCGCATATCGCCACCGCCGGATGTTTGTAAAGCACCGCTTCGATTTCGGACGGATAAACATTCTCGCCGCCGCTGATGAACATGTCTTTGACGCGGTCAACAATGAAGAAATAGCCTTCTTCATCAATGTAGGCCATGTCGCCGGTGTGCAAATAATTTTCTGCATCAAAAGCCGCGTTGCTCGCTTCGGGATTATTAAAATAACCCGTAGTTGCAGAGGGGCCGCGCAGCACGAGTTCGCCGATTGCTTTCGGCGGCAATGGCTGGTTCGTTGCCGGGTCAACAATGCGCGCATCGACAAAAAAATTCGGCTTGCCAATCGAGCCGGCTTTGCGTTCCGCCTCTTCACTTACGAGCGAGAAAACACCCGGCCCAAATTCCGTCATGCCGAAGCCCTGACGAAACACCACGCCTTTTTCTTTTTGAAAGCGCTGAATCAGCGGCACCGGCATCGGTGCGCCGCCGCTCATGCAAAAGCGCAACGAGCGCAAATCCGCTTTCTCCCAATTCGGCGCCGCGGTCAACATTTGGAAAATCGTCGGTACGCCGCCGAAGATGGTGACGCGCTCCGCTTCGATCAAATCGAGCGCTTGCGCCGGATCGAACTTTTTCGTTTGCACGACAGTTCCACCTTGAATTAAAATTGGCATTGAAAAAGCGAACAAGCCGCCGGTATGAAAGAGCGGAAAGATGTTGAGAAAAATATCCGTGCCCAAAACTTCGGCTAACATCGAGTTGATCATGTTCCACACAATTTGGCCGTGACTTATTTGCGCGGCTTTCGGCTTTCCCGTCGTGCCGCCGGTGAAGAGCAAACAAGCGGTATCGGATTCTATCAATGATTCACACGTAACAGCGTTCGTTGAGGCGGATTGCATGGCCTTATTCAAATCAAATTCGGAGTCGTGGGAGAGAGGGAGAAATTGCGGCATTGCAGCGCAGTTTTGCAAATGTTCGATAATTGCATTCATTGGCGCTTCGGCGCTGTGAATGAGAATTTGCGGTGTGGTCTGGCGAAGCTGTTGCTCGACCTCGCGTCCATGCAATCGCCAATTCAGTGGAACGAAAATCGCGCCGAGCTTGCTGCAAGCAAAGAAGGCGTCATAAAAATGAATGCCGTCGTAAGCCAGCATCGCCACGCGGTCGCCTTTGTTCACGCCGGCAGAACGCAGCCAATTCGCGAGCCGATTGGCGCGATCATTCATCTCGCGATAGGCGAAACGCCGCGTTGGCGCGCCGGCCGCCTCGATGAGCGCAATTTTCTCCGGCGTGTAAATACAACGCCGCGCTAAATAATCGCCGATGTACATGACATCTTCCCGTCTAATCCATTTAGGAAAATGTCATTCCGTAGGAATCTTTTTTATTGCTTAACGATTTTCTTGATCATCAAAAAGATTCCTTCTGAATGACAGTTAAAATTTAAACTTTTCCATCAGCGTGATCGCAGAGAAACTCAATAACAGCTTGATTGAACTTCCGGCTTTGCTCAAGGAAAAAAAGATGTTTGCCTTCAAACAATTGCGCTTGCGCTTGTGAAATTTTTTTCTGCAAAGCCTCGGCATTTTGCGACGGCACCAACGGATCATCTTTGCCGGCGCAGATCAACGTCGGCGCGACGATCTTCTCGGCGAGATCGGCGCCGACATACGCATTGCCGGCGAGAAGCTGGCGATAATAAATGTGCTCCGGCTGCGGATGTTGGGTGCGCCATTCGGTGATGCGCTCAAGTTCCTCGGGGCGGCGCTGCCGAAAATCCTCCGTAAAATTGAGCGCGTATGCATCTTCGAGCCGCTCGCGTTGAGTTTTGCCGCGCGGCCGAATGATGCGGCTGAGAATGTCGCCATCCGGACCGAGCTGGCATTGACCGCCGAGCGAGGTGCTCACCAAAATTAATTTATTCACACGTTCGGGCCAGGTTGCCGCAAAATATTGCGCCACAAATCCTCCCAGCGACGCGCCGATAATGTGTGCTTTGTCAATGTCGAGTTGATCGAGTATGGACTTCAGATCATCCGCAAATCGCGCCACTTTATAAATCTGATCCGGCTTATCGGAGCGGCCGCTGCCGCGCAGCTCCGGCATGATCAACGCAAAATGTTTTGACAGTTGCGAAAGGCTTTTTGACCAAAGCCAGTTGCCCGCGCCCAACCCAGGAATCATCAACAACGGTCCACCGTTTCCATGCCGTTCGACATACAGACGAGCGCCTTCGACAGCAATATAATGATTCATTCCGTCGCTCATATCACGATTCCACCATCCACCGAGAGCACCGTGCCGGTAATAAAACTCGCTTCATCGGAAGCCAGAAATAGATAGGCGTTGGCAATGTCCTGCGGCGCGCCCATACGAGCCAGCGGCGTTTTGGCTTTGATTATCGCGACAACTTTTTCAGGAATCGTTTTGATCATCTCGGTTTCAATGAATCCCGGCGCGACGGCATTGACGCGAATGCCTTTGCCGCCTAGCTCGCGCGCCCAGGTTTTCGTCATGCCGATGACGCCCGCTTTCGCCGCAACAT
>Ga0247727_10008641_pt1 | contig 18822 bp, 17 predicted proteins | sample WisWelCaveWW1625_FD_202498 | JGI IMG/M metagenome (GOLD analysis project Ga0247727, IMG submission 202498) | Biofilm microbial communities from Wishing Well Cave, Virginia, United States - WW16-25 | ecosystem: Environmental > Aquatic > Deep subsurface > Groundwater > Cave microbial mat | place... | reverse complement strand
TTTCGCCTCCGCACCCGGAGCCTGCTACGCGGCGCTCGGCGCTTACCGCGGCGGGACTTGCACCCGCTGGTCTGATACAGCACCGGACCCGCCCCCATGGGCGGGTTCGTTCAAGACGCACCATGCCACGGAGTCTAGCCCAAGGGGGCCGCCGGCACTCAGGAGTTGATCATGAGAACGCCTCTCCGGCGCGTCAGCCCGGGCGGGCCTCGCCGACGATGAGGCGAGCCGCCTCCGCAAGCGCGTCCTCCAGCGTCGTCACCGCCCCGTCGAGCTGCTTCTCGTACACCGCACGCAGGAGCTGGCCCACGAGCGGCCCCGGCTCCATCCCGAGCGCCAGGAGGTCGCGGCCTTTGAGCAGCGGCTCGGGCGGCCGGACGGCGACGTCGAGCGCGTGGACGCGTTCCCTGAACCACTCCATCGCGACCGGCTCGAAGCGCCCCGGGCGGCGCCCGAGGCAGTCGGCTTTCGCGACGCGGTAAAGCAGGTCGGCCTCGCACTTGCGGGCGAGCCTGCGGATGGCACCGTCCGTCACACGTTCGCGGTCGTCGTAGAGCTGCCCGGGCTTGAGGTGCTGCGCCACGAGCGCCAGCACCTGGGCGCGAACGTCGTAGCCGAGTAGTGTGTGGACGTTCCATCGGTCGAGCAGCGCTGTGGTCGGCGGCAGCCCGGCGTCCTCATGTCCGCGCGAGCGGATCCGGCCGTCTTCGAAGAGCGTGGTCGCCGGCTTGCCGAGATCGTGGCAGAGCGCGCCCAGCATCACGGCGAGCCGCCGCGGCCGGTCGCTCTCGAGGCCCTCGAGCATTCGCGCCGCTTCGTCCACCACCTGCAGCGTGTGCGTCCACACGTCCCCTTCGGGGTGCCATTCGGGGTCCTGCGGGGTCTTCTGGAGCGGCTCCAGCTCGGACGCGACGAGCGGCAGCATCCCCCACTGCGCGAGGAGCGCGAGGCCGAGCGAGGGCCGCCGCGCCTTCACCAGCAGCTTCTCGATCTCGCCGAAGACCCGCTCGGCCGGCAGCTCCGCGAGCGGCATCGTCGCACACAGCCGGGCGGTTGCCTCGTCCACCTGCAGCTCGAAGCGCGCGGCGAACTGCACGCCGCGCAGTGCCCGCAGCGGATCGTCCGCGAACGTGCCCGCGTCCACGGCGCGCAGCACGCGCGACTCGAGGTCCCGCCGCCCACCCCAGGGGTCGAGGAGCTCACCACTGGCCGGGTCGAGCATGAGGGCGTTGATCGTGAAGTCGCGGCGTCGCGCGGCTTCGCCCTCGGGAAGGAACGGATCGCCGCTCACCGCGATGCCCCGGTGCCCGGGACCGATCTTGGAGTCCCGGCGCGGTAGCGACACGTCGAGCGCGCCGCGCACACCATCGACCCCGGAGAGCTTGTAGACACGAAACGCCTGGCCGACCGCGTCGACCCGGCCGTGTCCGGCGAGCAGCGCCTCGAGCCGCTCCGCCGGCAGGCCGAAGACCTCGACGTCCCAGTCCTCGAGCGGCAACGAGAGCAGCGCGTCGCGCACCGCGCCTCCGACGAGGTACGGCTGCCCACCCGCCTCGCGCAGCGCCGCGAGCAGCCGCGCGAGGCCGGGAGGCAGGTCGAGCTTCATCGCGGCCGAGACTAGCATGCGGGGAATGCCAGTCGTCCAGCATCTTCAGTGGGAGCGACGACGGACGAGGCCGACGAAGTCGTGCTGACGCTGCCGGACCCTGAAGGCCTCGCGCGACCGGCCCTAGACCAGCCGGCGCTCGAGTGACTGGATCATTACGTCGAGCGCCCGGCCCGAGGCCTCGCGGACCAGGTCGACGAGCGGTCCCGTCTCGAGCCGGAACGCGGCCTCGAGCACTGCGCGCAAGCGCGGGGCGTCACCGGCCGCGAGGATCGGCCGCTGCAGCCCCGCCCGCGCCATCAAGTGCGCGGCTGCGAGGCGTGAGACCCGGCCGTTCGCGTCGTCGAAGGGACGAACCTCGACGATGCGCGCGAGAGCGACGGCCGCTTTCTGCTCGGGCCGCAGCTCGTCGCTGCCCGTCGCCTCGAGCCACTCGACCAGGCCCGTGAGCCGGCTCTCGACGAACTCGGCCGGGGCTCCTGGGAGATCCTCGCGGCGGAAACCCACCGGCCCCGCGATCGCCGCGTGCCAGGCGCGTATCGTGGCCACGCTAACGGGGGCCTGCGGCGGGAAGGCCGAGCGGGCCCGCCGCAGGGCCAGCAGCTCCCGCGGCCCACCTTTCGAGTCATGCAACGCGCGCGCTTCCTCCCACGAGATGGGGAAACCCGAGAGCGCCAGGCTGCCCACGAGCTCCGCGTCCTCCACTACGCTCGCGAGCCGGGCATCGTCCCGCCTCAGGCCACGCTCGACGAGGAGGCGTTCGAGACGCCTCTCCCGGACGGCGGTGCTCGGCTCGAGGCGCAGGTTCATCCTCCGCGCATTGTGCGCGTCTGGACCTGTAGGGAGAAACTCTGATTAAATGGTGTAGGGACCGTCCGCGGTCACGAAGGGGTGTCCAGTGCCGTCGAGAACGCTCGCAGCCTTCGTCATCCTCGCTCTCGCAGGCGCCTCGGCCGGCGCCGACGACAAGAAAAAGCTCAAAAAGCCCGGCCTCGAGCTGCGCTCGTCGCCGCGCTTCGCGTTCTCGCCCGCCAACATCTTCTTCACCGCCGAGCTCAAGGGCGGTGACGACGTCGAGGAGCTCTACTGCCCCGAGGTCGAGTGGGAGTGGGGTGACGGGGGCAAGAGCGTCAAGGAGGCGGACTGCGATCCCTGGACCGAGGGCGCCCCGATCGAGCGCCGCTTCACGACGAACCACACCTTCCAGTTCGCAGGGATCTACCGCGTCAAGGTGACGCTGCGCAAGACAGGCAAGAACATCCTGTCGCAGAGCCTCGCGCTCACGATCCGCGCGGGGCTCGGGGATACGAGCCCGGACCCAGGGGACTGATTTGAATCGAGGGGTGCTGCGCCGCACCCCTCGAGCACCCCGCGCGCTCCCCGCGAGTGAATCGCGGTCCGCGCGCAGCCCGTTTCACCCGCCGGACATGCTTTCGAGGAACTCCTTGTTGCCTTTCGACTTCGAGAGGCGCTCGATCAGGAGTTCCATGGCTTCGACGGACGAGAGCGCCGACAGCACCTTGCGCAGGATCCAGGCGCGGTTGAGCTCTTCCTTCGGGATCAGCAGCTCTTCCTTGCGCGTGCCCGAGCGGTTGATGTCGAGCGAGGGGAAGATGCGCTTGTCGGTGAGCTTGCGGTCGAGCACGATCTCGGCGTTGCCGGTGCCCTTGAACTCCTCGAAGATCACCTCGTCCATGCGTGAGCCGGTCTCGACGAGCGCCGTCGCGATGATCGTGAGGCTGCCGCCCTCCTCGACGTTGCGCGCCGCGCCGAAGAAGCGCTTCGGACGCTGCAGCGCGTTCGAGTCGACGCCGCCCGAGAGCACCTTGCCCGAGGGCGGCACGATCGTGTTGTAGGCGCGCGCCAGGCGCGTGATCGAGTCCAGCAGGATCACCACGTCCTTCTTGTGCTCGACCAGGCGCTTGGCCTTCTCGAGCACCATCTCGGCCACCTGCACGTGGCGGTCGGCGGGCTCGTCGAAGGTCGAGGAGATCACCTCGCCGTGCACCGAGCGCTGCATGTCGGTGACTTCCTCGGGCCGCTCGTCGATCAGCAGCACGATCAGCACCACCTCGGGATGGTTGGTGGTGATCGCGTTGGCGACCGCCTGCAGGATCATCGTCTTGCCGGTGCGGGGCGCGGCCACGATCAGCGCGCGCTGGCCCTTGCCGAGCGGGGACAAGAGGTCCATCACGCGGGTCGTGAGCTGGTCGGGTGTCGTCTCGAGCCGGATCCGCTCCTGCGGGTAGAGCGGCGTCAGGTTGTCGAAGAAGATCTTCTCCTTCGCGCGGTCGGGCGGCTCGAAGTTCACCGCGTCGACCTTGATTAGAGCGAAGTAGCGCTCGTCTTCCTTGGGCGGACGGATCTGGCCGCTGATCGTGTCGCCGGTCCGAAGGTCGAACTTGCGGATCTGCGAGGGCGAGACGTAGATGTCGTCCGGTCCCGGCAGGTAGCAGTACTCGGGCGCGCGCAGGAAGCCGAAGCCGTCGGGCAGGATCTCGAGCACACCCTCGGAGAAGATCAGCCCCTCCTTCTCCGCCTGGGCGCGCAGGATCTGGAACACCAGCTCCTGCTTCTTCATCGAGGTGGCGCCGGGGATCTCGAGCTCCTTGGCGACCTCGATCAGCTTCTGGATCCCCATCTCCTTGAGAACGGCGAGGTCGAGGCGATGGGCGTCGGCGTCGCCCTCGCCGTCGGCGTCGGCGTCGGCGACGGCAACGGGCACCGCGGGCTCGTACGGCTCGTCTTCGGCCACGTCGCGCTGGGGCAGGCGGGGCTTGCGCGGCTCGCCGCCGCCTTTCGGCCCGCGACCGCGGCGGTGGCCGCCGTCACGGCGGCCGCTGGTCCGTGGGCCGGGCTCGCGTGGGCCGGGCTCGCGCGGGCCGTGCTCGCGCGGTGGGGCGTCGTTGCGCGGGGCGTCGCTCCGCGGCGCCTCGCTGGGGGGGGCCTCGTTGCGAGGCCCGTCGCTCGGGCTGTCCGAGCCCCCGCCGTCAGGAGGCGGGGTGGACGACGGTTCGTCGTTGGCCATTGCGGTCTACCTGGATGGAGACGGCGGAATGGGGAGACGCGGGCGACCGGCCCGCTCTGCTGGGATGCGCCAACGATAGTGGAGGTCGCGCGCGGCTGTCAACCGCAAGTCTGGTTAGTTGCCCGTCGCGTGCCCGTCTGGGTGCGTGCAGGTCGGCAGCTCGGCGTGGACCATCTGCCCTGTCCAGCCCAGCTCCTTCATTCCCTTCTCGGAGCTGTAGTAGGCGGTCGCGATCCGCTCCTTCAGCAGCTCGAAGCGGTCGCGAAGCGTCGGCGGCAGACGTTCGGTCTGCGGCGCCACGACGGGCTCACCGGGGGTCCAGTAGCGGGGCGTGCGCGAGCGAGATCCCGCCGAGACGCCCGTCAGCAGAACTGTTTTCTGCGCTGCGTCGAGCGCGAGCCACGGCCTCCCGAAGCGGGAGAGCGACTCGGCCTGGATCGCACCGAGCGCCGCCAGGAAGTCCCGCTGGAGATCGCGTCTGTCGGCGGCCAGGAGCTGGTCGACGAACGCGGCCACGCCGGCCTCGGTCGACCCGGGAACGATTGCCTCGGCGAGCGACGCGAGCGTCTCGAGCTGGTGCGCATCGAGGAAACCGGGGGTGGCGGCTTGCACCGATGTGGCCGCCGGCACCGCGGGAGGATGAACTTGAGAGCCCTCGGCCGTCGCCAGCGCCGGCGCGGTCAGCCCGGCGCCGACGCTGCCGGCGAGCACCTGCAAGACCTGCCTGCGCCCCGGCTTTGGATCGGACTTCTCGCCCATCTCGCCCCTCGCTCCCCAAGACCACCGAACGCGGCACGCTAGCATCCTCGACGGTCGGCCGCAAAGCGCTTTCTTTCGTTGACCCGCGCCGTCGCGGCTGCTAGCTTCAGCGCACGCGGCGAGGCCCGGACGCCTCGCGCTTCCACGGCACGATTCCGGGGGGCAAGGTGGCGAGCAAGACGCAGGACACTTACGACGTGCTCGTGGTCGGCTCGGGCGCCTCGGGCGGCTGGGCCGCCAAGCGTCTCGCCGAAGCGGGCGTCAAGGTCGCGCTCGTCGACGCGGGACGGCCGCTGCGCATCACGGACCTGAGTGAGCACGGATCGCCGCTCGACCTGCCGTACCGCGATGTGGCCCCCGAGGTGGTGCGCCGCACGCGGCCGACGCAGAAGGAGTGCTACGCCTGCACCGAGCGCAACTACGACTGGTTCTGCAACGACCTCGAGGAGCCCTACACGACCGCGGCCGGCAAGCCCTTCAGCTGGCAGGGCCGGATGCGCGTCACCGGCGGGCGCACCGTGGTGTGGGGCCGCCAGAGCTATCGGATGGGCGATCTCGATTTCAAGGCCGCCTCGCACGACGGCTTCGGCGAGGACTGGCCGCTTTCGCACGCCGACCTCGCGCCCTACTACGACTTGGTCGAGGACTACGTCGGCATCTCGGGCCTCGCCGAGGGCGTCTACGAGCTGCCCGACAGCCGCTTCCACCCGGCGATGCCCTTCAAGTGCGCGGAGCGAAGGCTGCGCGAGCGCGTGAAGGGCAAGCTCGGCTGGACCGTGACGATCGGCCGCGTCGCCAACATCACCCGCTCGCTGAACGGGCGCGCGCCCTGTCACTACTGCGGGCCGTGCTACTGGGGCTGCGTCACCAACTCCTACTTCAACTCGGCGTTCACGACCGTGGCCGACGCGCTCGCCAGCGGCAACTGCACACACGTGCCGAACGCCATGGTCTACAAGGTGCTCACGGATCCGGGCACGAACCGCGCGACCGGTCTCGTCTACATCGACCGCGTCACGCGCGAGGCGCACGAGATCCGCGGACGCGTCGTGGTGCTGTGCGCGCAGGCGCTCGAGTCGGCGCGGATCCTGCTCAACTCGAAGAACGCGCAGAACCCCGGCGGCCTCGGCAACTCGAGCGGCGCGCTCGGCCACTACCTGATGGACCACCTGTGGGTGGCGGGCGGCGCCAGCGGCCAGTTCCCCGGGCTCGAGGAGCAGCCGTCGCTCGACGGCCCGACTCGCCCGAACGGCATCTACGTGATCCGCTTCCGCAACACGAAGGACGGCCCGCAGTCGAAGGACTTCCGGCGCGGCTACGGCTTCCAGGGCGGGCAGGGCACGGGCTTCAGCTTCGACGCCCCGGGCTTCGGCGACGCCTACAAGCGTTCCGTGAAGGAGCCCGCGTCGTCGCTGCGGCTCGTGGGCTTCGGCGAGTGCCTGCCCTACTACGAGAACTTCGTCGAGATCGACCCCTCGGGCCAGGTCGACGCCTTCGGCATCCCGATCCTGAAGATCCACATGGCCTGGGGCGAGAACGAGCGCAAGATGGTGCCGGACATGGCCGTGTCGGCCGCCGAGATGATGGAGGCGGCCGGAGCGAAGAACATCGAGCCCTTCGCGCATACCGACCGCATCCCCGGCTTCGGCATCCACGAGGTCGGCGTCGCGCGCATGGGCAAGGACAAGAAGACCTCGGTGCTCAACCCGTTCCAGCAGGCGCACGACGTCCATAACATGTTCGTGATGGACGGGGCCTGCTTCACCTCGGGCGCCTGCCAGAATCCGACGCTCACGATCATGGCGCTCAGCGTCCGCTCGAGCGACTACCTGCTCGGCGAGATGAAGCGCGGGAACCTGTAGGAATCAGCCACAGCCCGGAGCCCGGTGCGGAAGAGCGTCGCCCCGGGCCCCGGGTGTGCGTCAGTCTTCCGCTTTCACCTTGACGATCGCACGCATCCAGGGATGGATGCAGCACTGGAAGCGGTGATTCCCTTCGCTGAGGCCGGTCAACTTCACGCTGGCACCCGGCGGCAGATTGGTGGCAGTCGCACACTCCGGAGCGCGGACCAGCCCCCGATTCAGCGGAGGAACGCGTCCCCCGCCGAAGGCCGCGACCTCCGTGAAGGTGTGGGTCCTGCCGCCCCTGTTCCTCACTCTCACGGCCTCGTCGGTTTCAATCTTGAGATACGGCGGGTCGTTCCACCATGCTTGATGTCCGACGACTGCCAACGACAGCGGAGAACCCAACTCGACGTTGAACTCGGCCGTGTCCACGTCGCCTTGCTGGCGCGAGCAACCGCCCGTGGGGGCCCAGGCCGGGTCATCCGGATCACAATCATCCCGGATCACTATCTTCTTGTCATCGTCCGCTACGACCGGCTCCGGCCGCCACGGGGTAGCGAGGAACCCGGTGGCAACGCCCAAGACCAGCAACGCCAGCGCGACACGTGTCTTCCGCACTCGGCACCTCCTCAACGCTCGCTCCCCACTCAACCCCGCCACCCTGCATGCGAGATTGAGAGTGGCGGTCAAGCCCATCCGCTCCTCGACATCGCCCCCGCGCGTTTGACCGAGACCCTACTCCCTTCGCGCGGAGAGCGTCAAGACGAAAACGTGGCTGTCAGCGGTGGCGCCCTCGCCGCTTTCGGAACACCCGAAGTGACATGCGTGATTTCACGTCGTGTGCCTTGACGGCACCCCCCGCTGGGCCCTACAGTGGAACCAGCATGAGCCGCACCGACTTCCCGCTCGCCGGCACGTGTTGTTGTCGTCCCCACACGAGCGGCGGGGGTCTGGTCTGACGAGCTAGATCCCAGGACATCGGGCCTCATCGGCCGCCGCTCGGTTCCCCCGAGTGGCGGCCTTTTTGTTTGGAGCGCAACGCATGAGCACGATTGGCGTCCTGTACGAGCACCCCGTTTGGTTCAACCCGCTCTTCGCGGAGCTGGACCGGCGGGGCCTGGCCTACGAGCGGATCGACGCCGCGCGGCTCTTGTTCTCTCCCGGGCCGGAGCGGCGCTTCGGCCTCGTCTTCAACCGGATGAGCCCGTCCGCCACCCTGCGCGGCGCCGGCCACGCGATCTTCTCGACCCGCCACTACCTGGCTCGGCTCGCGCTCCACGGTGTTCCGACGGTCAACGGCTTCGACGCCTTCTCGCTCGAGACCTCGAAGGTCGCGCAACTGGCGCTCGTCGCAAGCCTCGGCCTGCGCGCGCCGCGAACGCGCATCATCAATCGCGCCGACCTCGCTCCCGAAGCCGCGGAGGGCCTCCGCTTCCCGGTGCTGATCAAGCCCAACGTGGGCGGCAGCGGTGCGGGTATCCGACGCTTCGAAGCCCCCGATGCGCTGCGCGTGGCCGCGGAGCGCGGCGAGATCGACCTCGGCCTCGACCACACCGGTCTGGTCCAGGAGTCCCTGCCGCCGAGGGGCGGCCACATCGTGCGGGTCGAGGTCCTGGACGGCCGCTTGCTGTACGCGATCAAGATCTACCCGCGCACCGATGCCGGCTTCAATCTCTGCCCCGCCGACATCTGCCAGGCGCCGGCCGCCGGCGAGAAGCCGCCGGCATCAGGGTCGGCGGAAGCCTGCCCGGCGGAGGCGCCGAAGCTGGGCCTGCGGATCGAGGGCTATCGGCCGCCGAAGCACGTGATCCAGGACGTGCTCTCGATCGCTCGGGCCGGCAGACTCGACCTCGGCGGCATCGAGTACCTGGTCGACGACCGCGACGGGCGGGTCTATTACTACGACGTCAACGCCCTCTCGAACTTCGTGACCGACGCTGCGAAGCTCGTAGGCTTCGATCCGTTCGTCACGCTCGTCGACTACCTCGAAGCGCGCCTCGAGGCGCGGGCGGCCTGAGGCGGACGGCTTCTCGGCCGCGTAGCCCCTGCGGCGCTCCTCGGGCCGGGGCGCCAACCCGCGGGACTCAGGGCTCAAGGCGGGCCGGCTCTTCGAGGATGTCGAGGATCGCTCGGGCGCAGTACACCCGGTCTCGCCGCACCTTCGAGATGCGCTTCAGGACGCGGGCCTTCTCGAGTCTCTCGATGGCGCGCTGCGCAGTCGTGAAGGCGACGCCCAGGCGTTCAGAGGCCTTGTTGATGGTCCAGAAGGGATTCTCCGCCAACAGGTCCAGAAGACTCAGTGTCGTGGCCGATGCACCTGACACCGCCACACGCCAGCGCGCCAGTGTCTCGTTGATGCGTGCGGCCCGCGACACGGCGTCCTCCGCCTGTCTGGCTACCCCGGCCAGGAAGTAGGCGAGCCAGCCGTTCCAGTCGCCACCGTGGCTGACAGCCAGGAGGCGCTGGTAGTAGTCCCGCCGCGTGGCCTCGAAGTACGCCGACAAGTAGAGCAACGGGGAGGGAAGCAGATCCCGCTCTACGAGAAAGAGACTGATCAGAAGCCGTCCGACCCGGCCGTTTCCGTCGACGAACGGATGGATGGCCTCGAACTGGTAGTGAACCAATGCCACCTGCACCAGGGGTGGAAGCGCGCGGTCGTGGAGAAAGGCCTCCCATGCCCCCAGCGCGTCCTTCATCTCGCGGGGCGGGGGCGGAACGTAGACGGCGTTCTGCAGCGTTGACCCGGGCGCGCCGATCCAGTTCTGGCTGCGGCGGAACTCGCCGGGGTCGGCAAAATCGCCACGGACGCCCCGCATGAGCCGCTCGTGGAGCTCGCGGACCAGTCGCAGCGACAGCGGCAGGGTCGCGAGCCGGCGGATGCCATGTTCGAGGGCCACGACGTAGTTGGCGACCTCGCGCAGGTCGGCGGGGCTGCGGTCGACGGTGGCTCCCGCCTCCGCAGCCAGCAGCTCGCCGAGCGTCGCCTGCGTTCCCTCGATCCGGCTCGACAGAACGGCTTCGCGGCGGATGAAGGGACGGATCAGCAGGTGCGGGTTCGGGAGACGTCCCCCCTCGCCCGCCAGGCGGCCGATCGCGCGGTCCGCCTCGGAGAGCGCCCTGACCAGTGCCGGGCCGTACTCGATCCTGGGCGGCAACGGATGGGGTACATAGGCTGAGTAGCCTCCCGGCACACGGATCGTTCGACCGGGTGGGCTGCTGGTCCTGGTCTCGGCGGCCATTTGCGACAGCGATAATAGCTCGGGCTCTTATTTTCGAGAAGCCTCAAACTCGATAACAACGCCGATTAGCGATACCGCCGTGGCGGCTCGCTCGTAGGCTCGAGGTCGTTGGCCTCGAGCCAGGCGCGGATCACCGCGGCCATGCGGGCGTTGCGGCAGGCGAGCCAGCGCAGACGGTCCTCCGGGAAGTAGCCGAGCGCGTCCTCGAAGCGCAGGTCCGGGGCCGGCTGCTCGAGCGCGGCCATCAGCATGTCGCGCGTCCAGCCGTCGTCGAGCGATAGGACGAAGTGGCGCATCCAGTGCTGCTCGGTCTCGGGAGGGACGGGCAGAACGGGAATCAGGCGCCGCGCGGCCAGCCCCTCGTCGAGCTCCTGATCCGAGAAGGCGTGGTCGTCGCTCCAGCCGCGGGTCACGTAGACGACGTCGCCGCTGCGGGTGTCGAGGAACGCCTCCGACTCGCGCGAGCGGCGTGTGAGCGCCCGCTCGAGGCCGTCCCAGTCGATCGCGACTCCGCGCGTGGTCGTCTCCTCCCCGGCGGCGGCGCCTTCTAGAAGGCCATCGTCTTCAGCCCGGGCACCACGCGCAGCGGCGCGCCGGTCGCCTGCTTCACGGCCTCGAGCGTCGTGTCGGGCGCGATCTCGGTGAGCCGCAGCCCGTCCTTGGTCACCTCGATCACCGCCATCTCGGTGACGATCAGGTCGACGCAGTGGCGCCCGGTGAGCGGCAGCGTGCACTGGGTCAGGATCTTGGGGCTGCCGTCCTTCGCGGTGTGCTCCATCGTCACGACGACGCGGCGCGCGCCCGCCACCAGGTCCATCGCCCCGCCCATCCCCTTCACCATCTTGCCGGGGATCATCCAGTTGGCGAGGTTGCCCTCCTGGTCGACCTGCAGCGATCCGAGAATGGTGAGGTCGACGTGTCCGCCGCGCACCATCGCGAAGGAATCCGCGCTCGAGAAGTAGGACGTGCCCGGCAGCTCGGAGACGGTCTCCTTGCCCGCGTTGATCAGGTCGGGGTCTTCCTTTCCCGGCTCGGGATAGGGACCCACGCCGAGCATCCCGTTCTCGGAGTGCAGCACGATCGAGACGCCCTCGGGCACGTAGTTGGCCGCGAGCGTCGGCATCCCGATGCCCAGGTTGACGTAGTCGCCGTCCTGCATCTCGAGCGCGGCGCGCCTCACGATGCGGATCCGCTTCGGATCCGTCTCGGCCTGGCCCGAGCCGCTGAGCGTGCGCTTCTCGATGCGCTTCTCGTAGGACGCGCCCTGGAACAGCCGCTTTACGAATATCCCCGGTACGTGGACGCCGTCCGGCTCGATCTTTCCCGCCGGCACCAGCTCCTCGACCTCGGCGATCGTGACGCGCGCCGCCTGGCACATCATCGGCGCGAAGTTGCGGCTGGTGCGGCGGAAGATGAGGTTGCCGGCGGTGTCGCCCTTCCAAGCCTTGACGAACGCGAAGTCGGCGCGCAGCCCGGCCTCCAGAACGTACGGCTTGCCGGAAAACCAGCGCACTTCCTTGCCTTCGGCGACCACGGTCCCGTAGCCGGCGGGCGTGAAGAAGGCGGGGATACCGGCGCCGCCCGCGCGGATCCGCTCGGAGAAGGTGCCCTGCGGGTTGAGCTCCACCTCGAGCGAGCCGTCGAGGAACATCGACTCGAAGACCTTGTTCTCGCCGACGTAGGTCGAGATCATCTTCTTGACCTGGCCGTTCTGCAGCAGGAACGTGATCCCGAAGTCGTTGACCCCGGCGTTGTTCGAGACGACGGTGAGGCCCTTGGCCCCCTGATCGCGCAGCGCCAGGATCAGGTTCTCCGGGATCCCGCACAGCCCGAAGCCCGAGATCATCACGCTGGCGCCGTCCGGCACGTCGCGCACGGCCTCGGCCGCGCTTTTCACTACCTTGTTCATGGCTGCTCCCCGGGGCCGTGCCCGGACGGTCGATGATACGCCAGCACGTCGTCCATCTCGCGGTTCAGGACATCGGCGGAATCGTTGAGAATCGCGATCGTGACCGATGCCTTGATTCTCATGGTTGTCGATCGCGACCGAACGCAACGGCCTCCTCGGGGTCGACGGCGGCCAGGGAACGCGCGGCGATCCTCGACACGGTGTGGCTCTCACGGTTGGCGACCCACAGGTCGCCGTCGTAGGCCAGCGGGCCGGGGTCGCGCCCCACGGCCCAGGTCGCGACGACAGCGGCGTCTCGGCGGCGCACCTGGGTCACCCAATGCCTCGTGGAATCGGACACGAAGAGCCACGGCCCCCCCACGACGAGGCGGCCGGGCAGGGGAAGCTCGAGGTCGATCACGAGGTCCTGTGGGCGCAAGCGGAACAGCTCGCGGCCGGGGGCATGCCTGAAGCCCCACACATGCGTGCCGTCGAAAACCAACCCTGCTTCGGCGGACGCGCCCACGTCGACGGCCCGGAGCAACCTGCCGTCGCTGGGGCGGAGCTTGGTCACGGACGCGAGCGCCCGGTTCGACACCCACAGGCTCTCGCCGTCGAAAGCGATGCTTCTGGGCGTGCCACCGGCGGTGAAGGCGCCCAGGTCCGCGCCATCGCTGGGCCGGATCTTGCGCAGAAGGTAGGTTGGCCAGGTCTCGGTGAGCCAGAGGTGCGCCCCGTCGAACAGCAGGTTCATGGGTTGGCCGGGGGTACTGAGCGTGGCAAGGACGTGCCCGTCCGTGGGGTCGAGCCGCATCAGCGTCGAGTGGTCCTGCAGCCACTCGTGATTGGCCACCCACACGTGGGCGCCGTCCCAGGCCAGCCCCATGGGCCCCCCACCCACACGGAACTCCCCCAGCACGGCGCCGTCGGCCGAGCGAATCTTCGTGACGGAGTTGGAGCGGTTGTTGGCGACCCAGACGTGACGGCCGTCCGAGACGAGGCCCTCGGGCTGACGACCCACGGGTATGGTCGTATCGGCTGGCCGTGGCCGCGCCCGAACCCCGGACTGGCTCGCGATCGCGGCCAGAGTCACCAGAGCCAGAACAGCCGCCGCAGCACGCCGGCTGCGGTATACGCTCGTCCGCAGGCGCCTGGGTAGGCTGTCCAGGGCGCCCAGCAGATCGGCGGCGGTTGCGAACCGGGCGGCGGGGTCCTTGGCCAGGCATTTTCGGGCGACGAGCGCGATCGGCGTGGGGACGCGGGCCTCGTCGATCGGCGGGGCTTCGTCGCGCAGGATCGCCGCCAGGCTCTCGGCCGGGGTCGTCCGCGCGAACGGAGCCACGCCCGAAAGCATCTCGTGGAGGACCACACCGAAGGTAAACACGTCTGCCCTGGCGTCGACGTCCTCGCCTCGCACCTGCTCGGGAGCCATGTAGCCAATGGTTCCGAGCACGAGGCCTGCACGCGTGGCGAGGGACTCTGGTTGACCAGGCGCTTCGAGCGGCCCGGCGCGCTTGGCGAGTCCGAAATCGAGCAGTTTCACCGTGCCTGATGACGTGAGGAAGACGTTCTCGGGCTTCAGGTCACGGTGGACGATGCCTCGGGCATGCGCGGCCGCGAGCCCGCTCGCGATCTGCCGGGCGAGGGGAACGGCCTGCGCCAGAGGCACCGGTCCGCGCTCCAGGCACTGGCGCAGGTTCTCGCCGTGAAGCAGCTCGGTCGCCGCGTAAGCGACGCCATCCTGTTGGCCGACATCGAAGATGGCGAGGATGTTCGGGTGCGAGAGCGAGGCCACCGTGCGGCCTTCACGTTCGAACCGGTGCAGGGCGTGTGGGTCGCCGGCGACGTCGGGGGCGAGCACCTTGAGCGCCACGTCGCGACCGAGACGAGTGTCACGGGCGCGATAGACCTCGCCCATCCCGCCATGGCCGATGGACTCCTGCACCTCGTAGTGTCCCAGCCGCTCGCCCGCCTTCAAGCCCGCGAGAGGACCCAGCCCGGGCCCTGCCGTAGCCAGCTCCGATCGCTCGTTCCAGCCGAGCAGCGACGCGACCTCGCGCGCCAGGTCCGGGTCGCTCGAGCGAATCTCGTCGACGAACGCGCCTCGCTGTTCCGGGGCGCGCTCCAGAGCATCCGCGAGGAGCCGCTTGACGTCCTGCCAGCGCTCCGGCGCACCCGGCGCCGTCAAGCTACTGGACTGCCGCGGCCCACCTGCCGCGTGATCCACGCGCGCGCCGTCGCCCACTCGCGCTTCACCGTTGCCGGCGAGAGCTCGAGAGATTGCGCGGTCTCCTCGACGGAGAGCCCGCCGAAGTAGCGAAGCTCCACCACGCGAGCCTGTCGCGGGTCGAGGCGTGCGAGATCGCTGAGCGCCTCGTCGAGCCTCAGGACGGCGATGCCTTCATGGTCGCCCAGCTCACCGGCTTCCTCGAGGCTGAGCAGCGGGGCCGCGGGCGCCCGCTTCCCCGCCCGCCGGCGACGCGCGTGGTCGACCAGGATCCGGCGCATCGCCTGGGCCGCGACGCCGTAGAAATGGCCTCGGTCGACCCAGGGGGCCCGCGTCCCGACGAGACGCAGGAAGGCTTCGTGGACCAGGGCCGTCGCCTGGAGCGACCGCTGCGCCCTGCCCTCGCGACGAAGGTAGGACGCGGCGAGGGCCCGGAGCTCGGCGTAGGTGGCCTCGAACAGCTGTTCGCGAGCCTCCTCGGAGCCACCATGCCAGGCGCGGAGCAGGTCCGTAACCGCGGGCGGTCGCGGCCCGCCCGTCCGGCTTCGCGTCCCCGCCGAGGCTGGACTCATCGTGGCCGCGATTATAGAGGCATCGCCTTGAGCCCCAGGCAGCCCCGGCTGCGCCTGTCCTGACTAGAAGCGGGATCCATGCAGACATTGTCGGGTGCCCGCCAGAGGGGGATCCATGCGTTCCAAGAAACTTGCGACGTTCGCGATCGCCGCGGGCTTCGTCTTGTCGTACGCGCGGGCCGAAGCGCAGCTCGTCGGCAGTGAGTTCCAGGTCAACACCGTCATCAGCGGAAACCAGTCGGTCACCAATCGCGCCGTAGCCGCGGATGCCGGAGGCGACTTCGTCGTGAGCTTCTACGACGGGCCGACGGGATCCAACCTGCGTGCCTACGTGAGGCGGTACGCGGCGGATGGCACGCCGCTCGATCCGGCGGAGTTCGCCGCCAATCCGACTCCTGAGTTCTACAACCCCTACTCGACGGTCGCGCGGGCCGGCACCGGCAATTTCCTCGTGGCCTGGCGTGGCCTCGGCGATAACTTTGACGTGCTGGGCCGGATGCTCGCTTCCGACGGGTCCCCGGTGAGCGCCCCGTTCGTGGTCAACGATTTCAGGTCGGGCCTGCAGGAGGGTGGCTCGGCGGCGGCGGACGCCACGGGCAACTTCGTGGTGGTCTGGAACGACCGCAGCGGGCAGGACGGAAGCGATTCCGGCATCTACGCCAAGCGCTACGACAACGCGGGCACGCCGGTGACCGCGGAGTTCCAGGCACACACCTTCACGACCGGGCCACAGAGTCAGCCAGTCGCTGCGTTCGGAGCCGGCGGTGAGTTCCTGGTGGTCTGGACCAGCGAGCAGGACGGCAATGGCAACGGCATCTACGCCCAGCGCTTCGCATACGACGCGACGAAGCTCGGCCCCGAGTTCCAGGTCAACACCTTCACGACGGGAGACCAGTCGGCGCCGGCCGTCGCAGCGGATGCCACGGGAGACTACGTTGTGGCCTGGCACAGCGACGGCCAGGACGGAGACGGCTACGGCATCTACGCGCAGCGACTGGCGGCGGACGGCTCGCCCATGGGGCCCGAGTTCCGCGTGAACACGACGACCGTCGACCAGCAGGTGAACCCCACATTGGCGCTGACTCCGGACAGGGAGCTCCTCGTCGCCTGGCAGAGCAACGGTCAGGACGGCAGTCTGGGCGGCATCTTCGGGCAGATGTACGACAGCGCGGGCACGCCGGCAGGTCTCGAGCTTCAGATCAACAGCTTCACGCTCGGCGACCAATCGCTGCCGAATGTCGCACCGGCCGGACCCGACGGGTTCGTCGTCGTCTGGAACAGCCTGGACCAGGATGGCAGCGGGTTCGGCGTCTTCGGCCAGCGACTCGTCTTCACGCCCGCGAGCAGGATCGCCGCGACGAGCCCGGCCCAGTTGTGGGTGGGGCTCAAGAACAGCGACGACCAGGGCACCTACTTCGATCTGAAGGCCGCCCTCTACGTCAACGATGTCCTGGTGAGCGAAGGCCAGACGTTGTGCGTGATCGGCATCACGCGCAATGCGAACAAGGCCAAGGAGGTCGGCGTCCCCTTTGGGCCGCTCCTGAGCGAGCCCCCGCTCGCTTCGGGAGACGTCGTGTCCGTGAAGCTCTCGACCCGGATCGGGACGAACTCGGACGGCTCGAAGTGCGGCGGCCACAACAACGCCGTAGGCCTGCGGCTCTACTACGATGCTGGGACCCGCCCGTCGCGCGTCGGCATCGAGATCACGCCGGACCCGCTGGCCGACTACTTCCTCCACGCGAGCGGCAGCGACTTCACGATCGACACGACGGCTCCGAGCTCGACACCGGCCAAGCAGAAGGACTCGGGTCCGGTCAACTTCGCGGGTGGAAACCCCTGGGCGGAAATCGGCACCTGGAGCCGGGCGCAGCCCTGACAACTGTCTCGCCCCGACTTCGTCGCTTGCCGCACGATATCGTCGGACGAGTGGCTGGGTTGGGGCTGAAGTGGACGCGACGGTCGGGGAGGGGGCGGGGCCAACGACCCGCCTCCTCCTTATCGTGGGAGCCGTGAACCACCGACTGCGGCGCGCAGAGCACTCCTCTATATAGTCGCCGTCCAGGGGAAACTGCGCCGGGGCTACCGCGGGGCTGACGCGGTGTCCGCCGGCCTCGGCTTCAGGCCGAGCCGGCCCGCCAAGGAGTCGGCTCTCGCCTTGAGGGCCTCGGCGGCCTTCAGTGCCTTCGTGAGGTCGCCGGCCTCGAACGCGGCGGCGGCCTCGCTCCAGGCCGGGGTCAGGGAGGCGAGCTCGGCTTGCACGGCGGCCAGCGCCTGTTGCGGGAGCGCGCTCGCCGCCGTGAGGGCCGCCAGCCTGGCCGTGATTCCCTCGATCAGCTTCGGCAGGACGGCGGCGAGCTCGTTCCACGCGGCTGTGGTCTGCAGTTTCCGTTGCACGGCCTCATCGCCTGCTGCCCGGATCCGGTCCGGCAGGGCCTGAGCTGATCGGAGGGCGTCGGTGTAGCGGCCGGCGTCTATGTGGGCCCGTGCATCCTGGATGGTGGCCCTGATCGCCGTGAACTCCGCAGGCGCGTATGTCTCGATGTCGGGCGCGGAGGCGAGCGCCTGCTCCGCCTCCGTGAGCGCCGCGTCGGCCGGCCCCTTGTTGCAGGCGCCAGCGACGAGCGCGAGGGAACAGAGGACGAACGCTGCGATCCCCTTCGTCAGGTGACGCACCGGGTCTCCTTCGCGCTCCCTTGCGGCACGCGCCCACCTGGTCACGGCACCCGATGCTACTCCACCGGAGCGCGCCCCGTTCCGTCGACGTTCACCGGCGTTACACTCACGGCGGCCAGTCCACAAGGAAGCGAGCGGACCCATGATCGGGCGGACGCTCTCGCACTACCGGGTCGTCGAGAAGCTGGGCGGCGGCGGCATGGGCGTCATGTACCGCGGAGGATCTGCGGCTGCAGCGTTCGGGGGCGCTCAAGCTGCTGCCCGAGGCGGTGACGAGCGAGGGCCAGGCGCTCGAGCGCTTCCGGCGCGAGGCGCGCGCGGCCTCGGCCTTGAACCACCCCGGGATCTGCACGATCCACGACATCGACGAGCAGGACGGCCAGCCCTTCATCGTGATGGAGCTGATGCAGGGCCAGACGCTCAAGCACCGGATCGCGGGCCAGCCGGTCGGCGCCGAGGCGCTGCTCGAGCTCGGAATCCAGATTGCGGACGCGCTGGAGGCGGCTCACGCGAAGGGGATCGTGCACCGCGACGTCAAGCCCGCGAACGTGTTCGTGACCGAACGCGGGCAGGCCAAGCTCCTGGATTTCGGGCTGGCGAAGCAGGAGGGGTGGCCCCTCCGCGCCGGCGCCGCGGAGGACTCGGCGAGCCCGACGCACGCGGCGCCCGACGCGTCCCTGACCTCTCCGGGGACGACACTGGGGACGGTGTCGTACATGTCTCCGGAGCAGGCGCTCGGTGGAAAGGTGGACGCGCGGAGCGACCTCTTCTCGTTCGGCTGTGTTCTCTACGAGATGGCGACGGGGAGTCTGCCCTTCCGCAAAAGCACGACGGCGGCGATCTACGACGCGATCCTGCACTAGCAGCCCGAGGTGAAAGACCGTCCGGACGTTTCCGGGAACGGTAGGGTTGGCCGAGGCCTGCGAGGCGCGGCGTGTGCTCCGACAGGCGCGTGCACGACCAACACGGGCCGCAGGACGCGATAG
>Ga0247727_10008640_pt1 | contig 18823 bp, 15 predicted proteins | sample WisWelCaveWW1625_FD_202498 | JGI IMG/M metagenome (GOLD analysis project Ga0247727, IMG submission 202498) | Biofilm microbial communities from Wishing Well Cave, Virginia, United States - WW16-25 | ecosystem: Environmental > Aquatic > Deep subsurface > Groundwater > Cave microbial mat | place... | reverse complement strand
AAGTTCCGCGGCGGGTTGTTCTTTGCATAGTCAAGCTAACTCCTTTGTAAGCCGCGCGATTTACGCGGCGTGCGAGAGCGCTGGCCGAGTTGGGCATACGTTTAATTCGCACGTGGGGCCATCACAACGCGATCCAGAACGCCGCCCGGCGGCGATGTTGCTAATCTCGAAAGCGCACGCGGAGTTCTGGTTCTGCAACCTGGGGGTGCTGCTGTGGTCGACATGACGCTCGTCGCGTTGGTCAGCCTAGCGCTTGTCGGGTTCGCGATCTTGGTGATCAGCGCACTCTTCGGCGGCGACACGGACGTCGGTGCGGACATCGGCGGCGACCTCGGCGGCTTGGAGGGCGGCGGCGTGTCACCCCTCTCGCTGCCCGCGATCGCGACGTTTCTGACGACCTTTGGCGCCATCGGTTCGATCATGCACGTCTCGGGGAGCGATACGCTCACGACGATCGGAATCTCCGGCGCGATCGGGATCCTCTCCTTCGTCGGAATCTACGTTTTCATGAACAATTTCCTCGCCGGCTCCCAGGCCACCTCAAGTTACAACGAGAAGGAATACGAGGGGAAGACGGGCACCGTGACAGAGACCGTCCCGGACACCGGGATGGGGGCCATCGCAGTGACGATCCGCGGCTCCCGCGCCGTGATCAGCGCGAGGTCGACCCACGGGAAGATCCCGATCGGCTCCGAAGTGCTCGTAAAGCATGTTTCCGAATCCGTAGCGACAGTGGAAGAAATCCGACAAACGTAAGGCAAGGTGGTTAAGAATGGCAGGGGAAGAGTTTCTGATTGCGGGAATTGTGGTGACCGTGCTCGGGTTCATCATTGCGGGCCTTTTGATCGCTCGGCGGTACAAGAAAGTTGAGCCGGACCAGGCGATGGTCGTCTTCGGCCGCAAGAAGGGCGACCGCGGATATATCGTGGTCACCGGCGGTGCCAAGTTCATCGTGCCCGTCGTCCAGTCGGTCAAGTTCATGTCGATCGGCGCGCAGAAACTGGGGATTCACGTCCAGGACGTGATCACCCACTCCGGCGTCCCGGTCACGGTCGACTGTGTCGCGGTGGTCAAGATCTCGTCCGAGCAGACGAAGCTAAGCGTGGCCGCGAGCCAGTGGCTGTCGAAGAACGTGGCGGAGATCCACGACGCTGCCCAGGAAATCATCACCGGCCACATCCGCGGCGTGTGCGCGACCCTCGAGGTCGAGCAGATCAACTCGGACCGCGACGCGATCGCGGGGAAGATCCGCGAGGTCGCCGTGCCCGACCTCGGGAACATGGGACTCGAGCTCGTGTCGCTCACGGTGAAGGACATCGCCGACCAGGTGGGGTACCTCGAGGCGCTCGGAAAGCGCCGCACGGCGGAAGTCAAGCGAGACGCCATCATCGGCGAGTCGGGGGCCCGCCGCGACGCGATCATGCAGTCGGCCGAGTACGACAAGCAAGGGCAGCAGGCGCGGTTTGAGGCGGACGCGTTGATCGCCGCCGCCCAACGGGAGCGCGACGTCAAGGTCAACCAGTATCAGGCGCAGGTCGAAGTCGAGCGCGCGAACAAGGAGATCGCGTTCGACCTCCAGGACCGCGTCCGGCGCCAGGAGCTCGTGCAGGCCGAGGTCAACATCCAGATCCGCGAAAAGGAGCGGCAGATCGACCTGCAACAGAAGGAAATCGAGCGCAAGACGAAGGAAGTCGAGTCGACGGTGCGCGTGCCCGCGAAGGCCGAGGCCGACCGGGCGGCGACGATTGCCGAAGGAGACAAGCGCGCGGTGGAGCTGCGCGCCCAAGGTGAGGCGACCGCGACCTTTGTCCGCGGGAAGGCACAGGCCGATGTCATCAACGTGCAAGGTGAGGCGAACGCCCATGTCATCCGTGTGACCGGTGTCGCCGACGGCGACAAGACGCGCGCGGTGGGTCTCGCGGAGGCCGACATCATCAAGGCGAAGGGTCTCAGCGAAGCCGCGGCGATCGAGGCGACGGGGAGGGCCACGGCCGAGGCGATGATGAAGAAGGCGGAGTCGTGGGCGAAGTACCAGGACGCCGCGAAACTGCAGGTCGTGATCGAGGGCCTGCCGAACATCGTGCGCGAGATGGCCCAACCGCTTGCGGGCACGGACAAGCTCATCATGATGAGCGGGTCGGGCGGCCCCTCGGGTCTCGTCGAGAACGTCGCGCAGGGGGCCATGAAGGCCTCCGCGATGCTCGAGTCGATGACGGGCGTGTCGCTGGGGCAGCTCGTCCGCGGCGTCGCTTCGGGCGGCGCCGGCGGCGGGCTCGGGCGGCTCGCGCAGCTCGCGGGCGACGCGGGGATCGATGTCGGCAAGCTCACGAACGTGCTCGGCAAGCTCTCGGACGACGAGGTGCGCAACATCCTGCGCAACATCTCGGCCGCGAGCGCGCTGGTGGACGACACCGACGAGAAGGGCCGCGGGAAGAAGTAGCGGGTCCCGATTGCCTACTCGGGTGCGCCCAGGGAAGCCAAGTAGTCGGCGACCTTCGCGAAGCCATTCTGCTTGGCGACCTTCAGCGCGGTGAGGCCGTTCTGACCCCGATGGGCGGGATTCACGCCGCTTTCAACGAAAAGTTTCGCGGCCCCGAGATCCCCGATTTGGGCCGCATAAATGAGGGTTGTATTTCCGTCGATGTCCCGCGTCCTTGCGTCCGCGCCCCCCGTAACCAGGGCCCGCGCAACCCCGGTTTGCCCCAAGAGCGCGGCGATAAGCAGCGGCGTGTAGCCGTTCTCGTCGCGCGCCTCCAGCGGGGCGCCGATCGCCATCTGCTCGCGTGCAATGTCGACGCGCCCCGCTGCCGCCGCGTCGTGTAAGGTCGTCCCGCCACCCCTGATGCTCACAATCTTGCGCCCTTCCGAGTAGGCGGTGCCGTGCGGCGAGCCGTGGATCGCGGCGAGCGCGTTTTGTTGGAGACGTGAATCACCGGGATTAACGAAGACGCGCACCCGATCCTTATTTGCATGCGCGATCACGAGCACGCGCGCCAGGCCGCTCGATGTCAGCGAGAGGGGCGTTGGCTCCGGAGGAATGAGAACGCACGCCCCCCCGTCCGGGAGGACCTGGACGTCGAGATCCTGCGGGCCGAGGTTGCCTGACTGACGGCGCTCGTCCAAGAGTCGCGAGCGCGTCACGAGTTGGTCCTTTGCCGCCACGAGCGGGGCAAGGCGGGGGTTATTCGCCAGGAAGCTCTCGCGGATCACTGTGGAGTGGATGCCGCCGCGCGTTACGATGTGAAATGCGATATGTTCTCTTGGCGGCAGCGGAAAGTCGGTCGCGAGGGGAAAGTGCGGCGCGAAGTTTATCGCGCACCCGACGAGGGCGAGGGCCGCTGCAGCGGTTGAGGCGTGGAAACCCATCCCGATGATTCCTCCGCCGCGGCTCGTGTACATGCTTGCGGTCCCATCTTCGGCGGCCACGAAAGTGACGCACCCTTCCCGCACCGGAATCTCGAAGAGTACCGCAATCACGGCGTCGGGCTCCCCCGGTCCAGCCTCGGCGGCGGCCCTGCCGGAGAGCCACAGATGGCGCATGTCTCCGCGAGCGCTTGGGGCGGGTTGGGCAGGCGGCTTTGCGCCAAACGGGGACCAGGGCATGCCCATGACGAAAGTGCGGGGGCCTTACCTTACTTTTTGGGTGCCCACGGCCGTGGAGCGCACCCTTTATCACTGGGCGCCCCGTGCGTCCGGATGATGTCCGGCCTCAAAGGCAAGGTCGCCGTCGTGGCCGCCGGCCACTCCCGCTGGGGAATCCGGAACGCCACATGGAGAGAACTTGCCCAGGAGGCGGGCCGCGAGCTCTTCAAGGCGGTGCCGGACCTCGACCGGAAGGACATCGATTCGCTTTTCGTTGGCGCCGCCGAGCCCGAACGGTTCGCCTTCCAGTCGCACGTGGCCCCGCTCGTGGCCGACATGCTTGGCCTAAAGCCCTGGCGCGTCGTGCAGCGAACGGAACTGGCCTGCTCCTCCGGCCAAAGCGCCGTGCGCTCCGCAGCCATGGCCGTGGCCACCGGAATGTCGGAAATCGCGCTTTGCATCGGCGTCGAAAAAATGAATCTTCCCAACATGGCCGAAGCCCAGACCTCGATGGCCTGTGTGCTCGACCGCGAATTCGACGGCCCCGCGGGGGCCTCCGCGCCGCCGTTCTTCGCGCTCACCGCACAGCGGCACATGCACGAATACGGCACAACCGAGGAGCAGATGGCGCTCGTCTCCGAGAAGAACCACGAAAATTCCACCTCGAACCCCTACGCACAATTTCAAAAGCCGGTTCCGAGGGACAAAGTGATGTCATCGCGCATGGTCGCACCTCCGCTGAAGCTGTTTGACTGCTCGGGCATTACCGATGGGGCCGCGGCAGTCCTAGTGACCTCCGCGGAGCGCGCGAAGGAATTCACAGATCAGGCGGCGTACATTCTGGGTTCGGGCCAAAGCGCGATCGGCGGGAACCTCGCCAACCTCGCATCGTGGACCACCTGGGAGCCCGCGAAGATCGCCTCGCACGAGGCGTACAAGATGGCGGGCATTGAGGCGAGCGACCTGGATTTCGTGGAGGCCCACGACTGCTTTTCCATCTCCGAGATCATCGAGTACGAAGACCTCGGGTTCTGCAAAAAGGGCGAGGGCGGGAAGTTCATCGAGGAGGGCAACCCGTACATTGGCGGCAAGATTCCATTCAACCCGCGCGGCGGGCTCCTCGGCATGGGCCACCCTTTCGGAGCGACCGGCATCTCGCAGATCGCGGAGGTCCTTTGGCAATTCCAGTCCAAAGTGCCCAAGAAGCGGCAGGTCGCCGGCGCCGAACTTGCGATGACGCACAACCTGTCGGGCGCCGCCAATGTGCACAGCGTGCTCGTCTGGGGCCGCGCGCCGACCGTGGGGGGTTAGCCGCGTGACGACGCCGACGGCCGCCAAGGAACCCGCCGCCAAAGCGGCCGCGAAGCTGCCGCCCGCGAACCCGGTGCCCGAGCCCCTGCCCTACTTGCTCGACTTCTACCCGCTCCAAGACCCCGCCTATACTCAGATCGCGCCGTTTTTCGACGCGCTCAAGGAGGGGCGCTTCATCACGTCATACTGCAAACACTGCGACCGCCTCCACTTCCCCCCGCGGATCGCGTGCGACCAGTGCACCGCCGATGAACTTGAGTGGCGCGAGATGTCGAAGAAGGGCAAGATCTACGCGTTCACCGCGATGATGGTGGGCGCGCCGATGGGCATGGAGCAGGACCTGCCCTTCGCGATCGCTGTCGTCGAGGTTGAGGGGACGCGATTCAAGATCCTCGCGCGCGTGGACGACGCTCGGTACGAGGACCTTAAGATCGGGATGCCGCTGGAGCTGAAGGTGCACAAGCTCGCGGATGGGCGGGTTTTCTACAGGTACCGCCCAATGGCCATGAGTTGACGCCTTCATGGTTGCGCCACCTGAGAGGCCGCCACCAAATGGCCCACCGGAACTGAAAATAACAAACCGCCCGACTTCGAGGCTCGTTTGAGAACCCTCAAATAGCCTCGCGAGGCGATCCTTGACCCTTCAGGCGGCCGAACCTTGCGGAAGATGCTGGCCCTCGCGCTTGCAGCGACGATGGTGCTTCCCGTCGCGACCCTCATCAGCGGCGGCGCGGACGCGCAGACCGGTCCCGAGCCCCTCGCCGTGGTGCCCGTCACGGAATCCATGGTGCTGAACTACACCGGCCGAATCGTTCAAGCCGCCTACTCCCCCGACGGACGCCACCTCGCCGTCGCGGTCGAGGACGGCCCGATCCAGGTGCTCAACGCGTCCACCCTTGCCCCCGAGCTCAACTTCACCACGCAACCGAGCTGGATCTCCGTCTCCTCGCTCTCCTGGGGCCCCAACTCGGACAAGATCGGCGTCGGCTACGAGGGCGGCGCGGCGGCCGTCTGGCGCGTCCCGGGCGGCACAAACGCATGGGCAAAAAGCGGGCTGAACTACGATGTGAAGGGCGTTTCGTGGTCGCCGGACGGCAAGTTCCTCGCCGCGGGCATCGTCCACTCCGTGCTGATCTACTGGGGCGAGAACGGCTACCTCAACGCGACGATCTCGCTCGACTACGGCGGTTCGCAGCCGGCGGGCCTCTCGTGGTCGCACGACTCCGACTTCATCGCGGTCGGCCAGCAGGCGCTCTCTCCGGCGGGCGCGATCGTCGCCCTCTTCGACGCGAAGTCGTGGGGCAAGTCGCTCGGCTGGAGGTGGGTCGGCCCCCAAATGGACAACGTCGCGTTCGAAGGCCGGGGGCGTTTCCTCGCGGTGCAGCTCGGCGGCTCGCGCGCGGAAGTCTGGGAAGTGCGCAACTGGACGCTCTTCTCCAACGTCACGAGCCTGTCAGGGCTCGAGCAGTTTGCGTGGACGGCGGACGGCTCGCGGCTGGTGACGCTCGAAACGGAACCCTCCGCGAGCCCCAACCAGACGGAGGACCGCGGCGGCTTCGAGCTCCTCCGCCTCGGCGGCGGCGCGGGCAACTCGAGTGCGATGGGCGTTTCCCCGGACGGGCTCACCGTGGCAGTCGGATACGTCGACGGCCGGGTGCGTCTGCTCGATGTCGGCGGCGACCGGCTGTTCGACGACCTCACGCCGCTCGTCGGCACGACGGGCGATCCCCTAACGTTCTCGGTGAGCTCCACCGCGCCCGGCACGGTGCAGGTCACCACGACGGATGCAGCGGGCGGGCGCGCGTCGACGAGCGACCTTGCCCTTGCCGGCGGGAGGCACACTCTCACGGTAAACATCCCGTCCGACTGGCAGGGCCCGATGCTGTACACTTTCACCCAGCCCTCGCGCAGCGTGAGCGCGCCGCAGCGCCAGCTGCGCGTGCTTGACAATGACGCGCCGGCGGTGGCCACGTGGGAATTTTCGAGGGGCGGCCCCAGCGGCGAGGCCGTGACGGCGAATGTAACGGTGGTCGACAACATTCGGATCCAGAGCGCGACGTTCATGCTCGCCGTCGATGGAGTGGCCGCAGCCTCGGCCACGGCCGGCGACAACAGTACGCTTTCATTCTCGCTTTCGGCCTCCGTCGCCCCCCAGAACCAGACCGTTCGGCTCGAGGTGCGCGCGATCGACGCCTCTCTCAACGGCGGCTCGATCTTCGAGGTGCAAATCCCGCTTGTCGACCTCGTCGCGCCGGAGTTCGGGGCGGACCTTTCCGTGCCCGGGACGGCGGGGGGGCGGATTCAGCTCGGCACGGCCGCCACCGACGCCCGCGGGCCGCCAACCGTGAATGTCACCTGGCGCGAGCTCACGGCCACGGGCGAAGGTCCATGGTCAAGTTTCACCTTCGGCACCCCCTCCCCGGGGTCGAACGCGTTCGCGACGACGTTCCCCCTCGGGCGCACGGCCGTGGCCGTGGAGTACTCCTTCCTCGCGCGGGACTCCGCCGGCAACACGAACGCGACGCCCACGCGCGTGCAGCCCGTGCTCGACCGCGAGCCGCCCGAAGTCGTGGTCGACCTCTCGGACCGCGAGGCGCTGCAGGGCGACCCGTTCCACCTCGGGATCGTCGTGCGGGACAACATCGGGGCGACCTCCGTGCTGGCCTTCGTGCAGGAAGACGGCGGCGACCCCCTCCGAATCGACCTGACAGCGTGGGCCGAGTACGGCGCGGGCGCCTTTGAAGGGAACCTCACGGTGGGGGCCGAGGCGCGGCAGCTCGCCTACTCGTTCTTCGTCACCGACTTTGAGGGCAACACCGTAAGCTCCGGCACGCGCACGCTCGCCGTGAAGGACAACGACCCGCCGACGATCCGAATCCTGGAGTCCGTGCTCAAGTTCACGGCGGGGAGCGCATTCACCTTCCATGTCGAGGTCTCCGACCGCTCGGACGTGGGGAACCTCACCGTGTACTTCAAGCGCGCGGGGGAGGCGAACTACCTGCAGGAGGAATTCCTCGCGGACGCGCGCAGCGGGACGGTGCTGAAGACCGCACGCTTCTCCGTGCCGCTCGCCTCGCTTGGCATCCAGACGCTGCGCGACGGCCGGGCCATTGAAATCTACCTCTTTTCGATGGACGGCGCGCTGAACGGCGGGACGTTAGGGGCGCCCACGGCCCCGGTCCGCATTGAGGTGCTCGACGGAGCGCCGCCCGTCGCCCGCATCCAACTCGTCGGCGACCTCGTCGTGGGTTCGCTGGTCTCCTTCGACGGGTCGTCCTCGGAGGACGACCTCGGCCTCGTCGAGTTCGTGTGGACGGTCGACGACCTCGAAGTCGGCAACCGCAGCGCGCTCGCGTGGCGGTTCGACTCGACGGGGGGGCACGACGTAAGGCTCACCGTGCGAGACGCCGCCAACAACACCGCATCGCAGTCGATGCACGTCACCGTGGCGAGCGCGCCGGTGACGAGCGCCCCGGTGGGCGGAACGCTCACGTGGGTCGTGGTCGGCGCGGCGGCGGCCGGCGCGGCGATTCTTGTGGTAATGCGGCTGAGGAAGCCGAAGAAGCCGGAAGGGGAGTAGGCGACGCCCGGCTTGGAGATGGGCAAATCACTCGGCTCGGCGCCGGGCCCTGCGATTTTCGAGTTCTTCGAGAGGCGTGAACTCTTCTTCCGCGAGGGTCCTGTTCCACCGCGTGTCCTGCCGGGTTTGCCGGCGGTCGATTCCTTTCATGTTCGTGCTTCAACAAGACGGGGCCGCCCAACAAAGGTTGCGGGGACCGCGCGGCTTCGCGGTCGGCACCTGTCCTCAGCCGCTCTTTCCCGCCAGCCCTCGAGCCGCGCTCACCTTGTCGGCGTACCGCCGGAGCGTCCGCCGCTGCCCCTCCACATCCCGCTCCGCCCTCGCGATCTGCCGCTTCACGCTCTCGCGTGACGACCCTCCGTGGCTGCCGCGCGCGGCGGCCGAGGCGTGTGCCGACAGCGTCCCCAGCGCGGATTTGTCGAACCGCGAGGAGTAGGCGAGGAGTTCGGAGGGGTGAAGGTCGGCAAGGGTGCGCCCGGAATCCGAAAGGTCGCGCACCAGACGCCCCACGATTCCGTGGGCCTCTCGGAACGGGACGCCCTTTCGCACAAGGAACTCGGCGAGGTCGGTCGCCCCCGCGAACCCTTCGTGGAACCCGGCCGCGAGCCGCTCGGTGCGGAACTTCAGAGCGGGGAGCATCTCGGCGAACACCTCACAGGCCCGCGCCGAAAGCGAGAGCGTGCGGAAGAGCGCCGACTTGTCCTCCTGGAGGTCGCGGTTGTAGGCGAGCGGAAGGCCCTTGAGGATGGCAAGCAGCCCTGCCAAGTCGCCGATGGCGAGCGCCGCGCGCCCGCGCGTGAGCTCGGCGACGTCCGGGTTGCGCTTCTGCGGCATGATCGAGGAGCCAGTCGAAAAGGCGTCAGGCAGTTCGATGTAACCGAGGGCCTCGCTCGACCAGAGCACGACCTCCTCGGAGAGCTGCGAGAGGTGGATGAGCACCATCGTCGAGGCGTATGCGGCGTCGGCGATGTAGTCCCGGTCGGAGACCGCGTCGATGGAGTTTGACGCCGGGGCGGCGAAGCCGAGGAGGCGGGCGGTGAAGGCCGGGTCGGTTTTCAGCGTCGTCCCCGCAAGCGCCCCGGCGCCAAGCGGCGAGACGTCCGCGCGCTCAAGCGTCGAGTGGACGCGGTGGCCGTCGCGCGCGAACTTTTCGCGGTACGCAAGCAGGTGGTGCGAGAAGAGCACCGCCTGCGCCGGCTGGAAGTGGGTGCGGCCGATCATCGGCACGCCGTCGTACCTTGCGGCCATTTCGCCAAGCGCCTCCTGGAGTTCGATCAGCTCCTCCCACAGGTCCACGAGGCCCTCGCGCGCGAGCAGCCGGGTGTCGAGCGCGACCTGGTCGTTGCGCGAGCGCGCAGTGTGGAGCCGCTCCGCCGCACGGCCGACTCGCTTTGCAAGCAGCGCCTCGACGTTCATGTGGATGTCTTCAAGGGCGGGGTCGAGGGGCAGTTTCCCTTGTTCGTCCTCGCGATAGAGCCGCTGGAGGCCGGCGACAAGCGCGCGCTCCTCCGCCTTCGAGATGAGCTTGCACGCGGCGAGCATCCGCGCGTGCGCGATCGAACCCACGATGTCCCACGCCGCGAGGCGCTTGTCCTGCTCGATGGACTGCGTGTAGGCCTCGACGAGCGGGTGCGTTCGGCCCTTGAACCGGCCGCTCCAAGCTTTCTTCGGCGCCTTCACTTGTCGGCCCGTCCGCCTTTCGGCGTTGGGGCACTCTCGCGCTTCGGGCTAACCTTTTCGGTGAGCGCGACGGGCATACGCCCCGCGTCCCCCTTGCCGGCGTAGATGCGTGTCGGCAGCCCCCAGAGGTCGATGAACCCGCGCGCGGAGGTGTGGTTGAACAGGTCGCCGACGCCGTAGGTGGCAAGCGAGGTGTCGTAGATCGAGTAGGGCGAAGTGCGCCCCACGACGGTCGCCGACCCCTTGAGCAGCTTCACTCGGATGTCCCCGGTGACGCGCTCCTGGCTCGAGGCGAGGAACGACTGGAGGCTCTTCATGAGCGGCGTGAACCACAGGCCGTCGTAGGTGAGCGAGGCGAAGCGGTCCTCAATGCCGTACTTGAAATGGACGAGGTCGCGGGGCAGCACCATGGACTCGAGCTGGCGGTGGGCTTCCGTGAGGATCACAGCGCCCGGCGCCTCGTAGACCTCGCGGCTCTTGATGCCCACGAGGCGGTTCTCGACGTGGTCGATGCGGCCGACGCCGTGCTTGCCGCCGATCTCGTTCAATCGGAGGATGAGGTCGTCGAGGGCCATCTTCGAGCCGTCGAGTGCGACGGGGACGCCCTCGCGGAAGGTCACGGTGACGTACTGGGGCTTGTCCGGCGCGGCCTCCACGGACACGGTCCACCCATAGCAGTCCTCCGGCGGCTCTTCATTCGCGTCCTCGAGCACGCCCGACTCGGCGGAGCGCCCCCAGAGGTTCTCGTCCACCGAATAGGGGGACTTCTTGGAGATCGGCAGCGCGATGCCGCGCTCCTCGGCCCACTTGATGCCTTCCTCGCGCGTGTACACCCACTCGCGCGCGGGGGCGATCACCTTGAGGTCGGGGGCAAGCGCCTGGATCGACACCTCGAAGCGCACCTGGTCGTTGCCCTTCGCGGTGCACCCGTGCGCGACGGCGTTGCAGTTTTCCTTGCGTGCGATTTCCACGAGCTTCGCGGCGATGAGCGGGCGCGCGAGCGCGGTCGCGAGCGGGTAGTGCTTCTCGTAGAGGGCGTTCGCGAAGATCGCGGGCGCGATGTAGTCGGCCGCGAACTCGTCGCGCGCGTCGATGCCGTAGGTTGCGACAGCGCCGATCTTCTTGGCCTTCGCAAGCGCCGCCTGGAAACCGGCGGAGGGCTGGCCGACGTCCACGAGCACGCACACGACGTCGGCGTCGTAGGTGTCCGAGAGCCAGCGGATCGCAATGGAGGTGTCGAGCCCCCCTGAGTACGCCAGCACGATCTTCTGGCGCGTTCCCTTGCCCTTGCCGTTCTTCTTTGCCGCCTGCTGCATGGTTGTCCCGCCTCGGTCAGTTTTGTCCCAAAAGAGACATGTAGGATTCCCGGCCCATGGCCCCTGAGGGAGCCCTGTGGCCCGAGTGAAACGGAAGGATGAGAAGCGCGAGACCGCCGCCCACCGAGCCCGCGAGTACATCGACGCCCACCCGTCGATCCGCGACTGCCTCCAGATGGACCTCATCAACCTCTCGGCCCTCTCGCGCAAGATCGTCAAGGAGACCGAGGTCGAAAGCGAGGACGCGGCCCTGATCGCCTGCCGGCGCTACATGGTCCCTCCCGGGTACCGCGCGCGCGAATCCGCCGTCAAGGGGATCCTGCGCAAGTCGAAGATCGAGATCCACTCCAAGGTCGCCATCATCACCGTGCGCCCGTCCTACGACATCATGCGGGAGCTCGGGCGCATCACGGCCAAGTATTTCGAGGCGGGCCGCCTGTTCCGAATCGTCCAGGGCTCGCACGGCGTGACGCTGATCTGCGACGATGTGATCGTTGAGGAGATGCTGGAAATCCTTTCTCGCCGCGACGTCATCCAGATGACGCGCGGCCTCGTGGAGATGAGCGTGACCTCCCCCGACGAGATTGCGGCGACGCCGGGCGTGATCGCGTACCTCATGGCCGCGCTTGCCGCGGGAGGCATCAACCTGAACGAAGCGATGTCCTGCCATACCGATACCATCTTCCTGGTTTCCGCGTCGGATATGATGCCTGCTTTCCAGGCGCTCAACAAATGCCTGACTTGACCATGGGGTGGAGCCGAAGGGCCTGGACAAGCGCGGCGCAGTAGAGGTCGGCCTCCTGGTCGGTCATGATGAGTGGCGGCGCGAGGCGCAGCACGCTCTCCGAGGTCGCATTGGTAAGGACGCCGAGCGACAGCATGGACTTCACGAGGTCTTTCGCGATCGGCTCGGAAAATTCGATTCCGATGAGCAGCCCCTTTCCACGGACTTCGCGGATGACGGGGTGGCCAAGGCGCACCTCGTCGAGTTTCCTCAGGAAGTAGGCGCCCACCGACCCGGCGCGCTCCGCAAGGCGCTCGCGTTCGATCACTTCGAGGGTCGCGAGCGCGGCGGCCGACGAAAGCGGGTTGCCGCCGAATGTGGAGCCGTGGCTGCCGGGCTGAAAGGCCTTGGCCACCTCCGCGCGCGCAAGGCACGCGCCGATCGGCACTCCCGAGCCGAGCGCTTTTGCAAGCGTCACGATGTCGGGCGTGATGCCCTCGTGCTCGAATGCGAAGAAGCGCCCGGTGCGCCCGCAGCCGGTCTGGACCTCGTCGAGGATGAGCAGCAGGCCCTTCGCGTCGCAAAGCGCGCGCACGTCCCGCAGGTAACCCACCGGCGGAATGCGCACACCCCCTTCGCCCTGGATCGGCTCGAGGAGCACCGCCGTTACGTCCGGGGTGGTCGCCTCGGCAAGCGCGTCGATGTCGCCGAAGGGCACGTACGAAAACCCCGCGGGCAGAGGCTCGAAGCCCTTTTGGTACTTCGGCTGGGCGGTGGCCGCAAGGGTCGCAAGCGTGCGGCCGTGGAACGAGTTCATCGCGCACACGACGCCGCCTTTCCCGATTCCATGCTCGTGCCCCCACCTGCGCGCGAGCTTGATCGCGGCTTCGTTCGCCTCCGCTCCGGAGTTGCAGAAGAAGGCCTGAAAGCCGCGGCCCGCCTTGGGCGCGAGCTTTCGCGCAAGCGCGCGTTGGGGCTCGATGCCATAGAGGTTGGAGACGTGGAGGAGCGTGGCTGCCTGCGCTGCGATCGCCGAGACGACCGCCGGGTGGCAGTGGCCCGTCGCGGCGACGGCGATGCCGCCGATGAAGTCGAGGTAGCGGCGGCCTGCGTCATCCCAGAGTTCCATCCCGCGCCCCCGCACGAGCGTGACCGCCGGGGGGGCGTACGTGTGCATGAGGGGCGCGGCGTCTGCGGGATCCGCGGGGGAGGGCGTCGCGGTTGACGGCACGGCTTCGGCATTGGACACGGGGGCAGCTCCTTGGGGGGCGCTACGGCGTCACGGCGGTGCCCTGGGGCTCTGCGGGCAGGAGCGCATTCAAGAGCGCGCGCCCCTCACGGCCGTCGGCGATCCGCGCCTCGCGGGCGCCGTGCGAAAGGGCTTCGAGGCACGCCTGGACCTTGGGCACCATCCCGCCCGAGACTGCGGCGCTTGCCAGGAGGGCCTCGGCGTCGCGGTAGCGCAACGACGGCATCAGCGAGCCCGGGTCCGCGGGGTCCTTGAGAATCCCGAGGACATCGGTGAGGAACACGCACGAGGTAGCCTTGAGCGCGCCGGCGATCGCCCCTGCGACTGCATCCGCGTTGATGTTGAGGGACTGGCCGCCGGCGGTGACGCCAATGGGGGCGATCACGGGCGTGTAGCCGCCGCCCTGGAGGAGCTGGAGGAGCCGCGTGTTCACCCGGTCGATGTCGCCGACGAACCCGAGGCTCACCGGCACCTCGCGCCCCGAAGCGTCCTTGACCTTGGGCTTGCGGTAGCGGGCGCGCAGCAGCGACCCGTCCCGCCCCGAGATTCCGACCGCGCGGCAGCCGGCCTTCTCGAGGGCCGTAACGATCTCGCGGTTCACCCGGCCCGACAGCACGCGCTCCGCAATCTTCAGCGTCGCCTCGTCGGTGACGCGGTGGCCGTGGACGAAGTTCGGTTCGATGCCCGCCTTTTCCATCTCCTGAGAAATCTCGGGGCCTCCGCCATGGACGACCACGACCCGCACGCCCGCGCGGGTGAGGTACGCGACGTCGGCCGCGAACCCGGCGGTGCCGCCCGCCGAGAGCGCGTGGCCGCCATACTTCACAACGACGGTCTCGCCGTGCAGCATTTGCAGGCGGGCGGTCGGTGGGTACTCAACCTCCAGCTGGAGGGCCTTCAGCTTGTCGATCGTGTTTGCCCGCGTTCTTGCGCTTGCCATTTTGGTCCCTCCGCCGGCTTAAGTCCTGTAGTGCGCGTTGATCGTCACGTAATCATGCGAGAAATCACAGCCCCACGCCTCGGCGTGCGCGCGGCCGCGGCCGACATCGAGCGTGAGCGTGATCCACTCGTTCTTGAGGAGTTCGTGGGCCTCCTTCTCGTCGAAGCGCGTCGGCTCGCCGCGCTCGAACAGCGTGACCTTCGGCGAGTCGGAGCCGTTGGACACCGAGATGCGCGCCTTCGAAGGCTCGAAGTCCGCGCCCGAGTAGCCGGCGGCGCAGACGATGCGCCCCCAGTTCGGGTCGGAGCCGTGGATCGCGCACTTGACGAGGTTGGAGCTCGCGACCGCACGGGCGATCGCTCGCGCGTCGGATTCGCGGCGCGCCCCTTGCACCTTGACGGAGAACACCTTGGTCGCGCCTTCGCCGTCGCGCACAATCTGCAGCGCGAGGTCGCGGCACACGGCGTGGAGCGCCGACTGGAACTCACGGAAGTACGGCCCCGAGGGCTTGTCGACCCGGTGGTTGCCTGCATCGCCGTTCGCGAACGCCATCACGCAGTCGTTCGTGGAGGTGTCGCCGTCCACGGTAATCATGTTGAAGGTGTCCTTCGTGACCTCGCGCAGCGCCGCGCGCAACGACTCCTTGGAGACGTTGGCGTCGGTCGCGATGAAGCCGAGCATCGTGGCCATGTTGGGGTGGATCATCCCTGAGCCCTTGGCTGCCCCGCCGATCGTGACCTCCATCCCCCCGATGTCGACGGTCGCCGAGACCGTCTTCTCGCGGGTGTCGGTGGTGAGGATGGCCTTCGAGAAGCGGGGGTTCGGCCGGGCGGAGGCGATCTGGCTGCCGAGGTCTTCGATGCCCGTGAGGAGCTTGCGCATGTCCAGGTGCTTGCCGATGATGCCGGTCGAGGCGACGAGGACTTCCTGGGGGCGCACGCCGAGCACTTCGGCGGTGGCTTCGGCCATCTCGACGGCGTTCGCCCACCCCCGGTCGCCCGTGCAGGCGTTCGCGCATCCGGAGTTCACGACGGCCGCACGGTGGAAGGGGCTCTTGTCGAGGTTGGCGCGGGAGAGGACGACCGGGGCGGCCTGCGTCTTGTTGGTGGTGAAAACGCCGGCCGCGACCGCGGGCCCTTCCGAATAGAGGATCCCGACGTCCTGCCCCTTTCGCTTCAGGCCCGCATGCGTGCCGCCCGAGAAAAAGCCGGGGACGTCGAGCACGCCGCCCGCACGGGTGACCGGAATCGGCGCAGTAGTGGCGATGGGCGTCCCTCCAGGTTCAGGCGCCGACGCCGGGGGCCTTGAGGCCGTCCGTCTCGGGGAAGCCAAAGGCGAGGTTCATGTTCTGGACGGCCTGGCCGGACGCGCCCTTGATGAGGTTGTCAATCGCCGACACGAGCACGAACCGCTTGGTGCGGGCGTCGACCTCGAAGCCGATGTCGCAGTAGTTCGAGCCTCGGACGTTTCGGATCTCGGGGAGCCCCGAGTCATACACGCGGACAAACGGCGCCGCCTTGTAGAACTCGTGGTAGACGTCGAGGAGCTCCTTCTTCGAGAGGCCCTTGGGGTTGGCCGCGTACACGGTCGACAGGATGCCGCGGTTGATGGGCAAAAGGTGCGGGGTGAAATTCAGGATGAGGGGGTGGCCAGCGAGCGACGACAGCTCCTGCTCGATCTCGGGGGTGTGGCGGTGTTTCGTGACGCCGTAGGCCTTGATCGACTCGTTGACCTCGGGGAAGTGGGTGCCCATGGTGGGCTCGCGCCCCGCGCCAGTCACCCCGCTCTTCGAGTCGGCGATGAGGGAGGTGGGGTCAGTAAGGCCGCCTTTGACGAGGGGCGCGGCGGCAAGGACGACGGAGGTGGGGTAACAGCCGGGGTTGGCGATGAGGCGGGCGCCCTTCAGGTGCGCGGCTTCGAGCTCCGGCAGCCCGTAGACGGCCTGCGGGAGCAGCTCGGGGTGCGGGTGGGGGTGGCCGTACCAGTGCGCGTAGGCGTCCGGATCCTTGAGACGGAAGTCGGCGGACAGGTCGATGACGACGAGGTCGCGGTTCCGTGCCAGGAGCGCGGCGGCAAGGTCGGCGGAGACCCCGTGGGGGGTCGCGAGGAACACGCAGTCGGACTCGCGGGCGAGCGTCTCCATGTCGGGGGGGACAAACGAGAGGCCGTTGATGTGGCTGATGAGGTGCGGGAACACGTCCGTGACGCGCTTCCCGGCAAGCGACCTCGAGGTGACACTTACGAGGCGGACCCGCGGGTGGTCGGAGAGCAGTCGAACAAGCTCGGTGCCGGTGTAGCCGGTCGCTCCGACCACGCTGCACTTTTTCATTTCCAGAGTGTCCGCGCGTTTATCTTACGCGCAAAGCGCGGGGACTGATGTCTAGCAGTTAAACATGGTGTTTCGAACGAATCAATCTCTGGACACAATTGTCCGGATTCGGACAAACGCGTCCGCCGGGGATTCAAACCCCCATTTCCGGTGGAGATTCAGGCCACCGGCAATCGCGGCCCCACGTCCGGTCGCTCCCCCGCGCGGCCGGCCTCTCTTCCCGCGCGGCGCGACAAGCGGTTCTCGGGGGCCTTCGCCTGCGCCCGGGCCATCCTGGGAGCACCACGGGAGCCGCTGGTCATTCCTGCCGGAATACGCCCCCCGTCGCCCAGGAGGCTACAATACAATTTTCTATTCCCGGCCGCCTTGAAAAGGTGCCCGCGGCGGCGCTGGTCGCGCGCCGGGCACTCGGAGTCTCCCATGGCCTCGAACATCCGAACGCGCCTCACGCCGCTCGACGAAGACGGCAAGCCTCTCGTGCGGAACTACGTGTTCGACCAGGCTGCGCACCAAAATCTGCCGCAGAAGGTCATCTTCTGGGACGAGACGCTCCGCGACGGCGAGCAGACGCCCGGGCTCTTTTTTACGGTGGATGAAAAAGTCGAGATTGCCAAGATGCTCGACGACCTCGGCGTCGGCATCATGGACGTCGGCATCCCCGTCGTATCGAAGAAGGAGTTCGAGGCCTGCAAGGCGATCTCGAGGGAAGGCACGCACAACACGGTGATCTTGGCGGCCTCGCGGGCGCTCAAGGGCGACATCGACGCCTGCGTGGACGCCGGCGCGCAGGAGACTTCGATCTTCATCGCGGTGTCCGACCTGCACCTCAAGTACAAGCTCAAGATGACGCGCGAGCAGTGCATCAAGGCGGCGGTCGACGCGATCGAGTATGCCAAGGAGCGGGGCATCGAACGGTGCTTCGTGACCGAGGACACCGTCCGCGCGGACCTCGACTTCGTCGCGGAGCTCTACAACGCCGCCATCGACGCAGGGGCGAAACGCGCCGTAATCTGCGACACCGTCGGCGTGTGCACGCCCTCCACGGCCAAGTGGTTCGTCCGGGAGTTCAAGAAGCGCGTGAAGCCCATCCAACTGTCTTGGCACGGCCACAACGACTTCGGCATGGCGGTGGCGAACTCGCTCGCGGCCGTCGAGGAGGGCGTTGAGATCCCGCACGGCTGCATCAACGGGATTGGCGAGCGGGCGGGCAACGCCTCGCTCGAAGAGATGGTCGTGGCCCTCGAGGTGCTCTACGGAAAGGACACCGGCATCAAGATCGAGAAGGTGTTCGAGGTGTCCAAGCGCATCGAGGAGCTCACCGGCATCCCGCTCGCGACGCAGAAGCCGCTCGTCGGCACGAACGCGTACAGCCACGAGTCGGGGATCCACACGCACGGTGTGCTCAAACACACCCTGACCTACGAGCCCATCATGCCCGAGATGATCGGGCGCACGCGCGAGTTCGTGTTCGGAAAGCACACCGGCACGACCTCGGTGGAGGAGAAGCTCAAGGACAACAAGGTCGCCGCCAGCCCGGAGCAGGTCAAGGAGTTGACGGAACTCATCAAGGTCGCCGCCGAGGGCAAGACCAAGGCGGACTACGCCGAGTATATCCGCGAGTACCATGAGCGCGAGCACCTGCGCCGGGGCGTGTCGGACAAGGAATTCTGGCAGCTTGCCAGGCGCGCCGGCATTGAGCACAATGTCTGAGGTGGTGCCGGGTCATGGCGCTCTTTCGGCCAAAAGCCGCCCGCGACCCGGCCGCGCGACGCACCGCGGACATCGAGGCGCTCCGCTCCCGCTGGGAGGAGCATATGGCACGCCTGCCGCCGGAGCCTTCCGCTCACCACGACTTCGTTGAGTTCCGCGCGGCGGCCGCTGAATTCGACGTGAGAGTGTCGCGATATGTGGGCGCCGTAATCTCGGGCCACGCGGACGGGCTGGAGGCGCCGTTTGAGGTCCTCGGCGAGTACGCGGAGCGCCTCGCCGCTTTGACGAACTTGCAACCCGTCAGGACGGCGGAGTTGAAGTTCTTCACACAAGAGTCGGTGGAGATGGGGAGAATGCTGCTCGAGGCTTCGCGACTGCAGAAGAGCGCCCCATGAGGCCCCC
>Ga0247727_10008639_pt1 | contig 18824 bp, 18 predicted proteins | sample WisWelCaveWW1625_FD_202498 | JGI IMG/M metagenome (GOLD analysis project Ga0247727, IMG submission 202498) | Biofilm microbial communities from Wishing Well Cave, Virginia, United States - WW16-25 | ecosystem: Environmental > Aquatic > Deep subsurface > Groundwater > Cave microbial mat | place... | reverse complement strand
AAACTTCTGCATGCGGTTGTGCATGGGCATATTTTTAATGGGCGGAAAGAACTCTATCTCCAGCGCCGCTCCCTGCTTAAGGATATTCAACCTGGAAAATGGGACACAGCGGTTGGCGGTCATATCGGATTGGGTGAAAGCTTGGAGCAGGCTTTACGGCGCGAAGCGAGGGAAGAGTTGGGATTAAAGCACATCTCTTTTCAGCCATTATTACGGTATGTTTGGCATAGTCCCAGCGAAAGTGAACTGGTGCATTCTTTTAAAATCGAGGCTTCTTTGAAGGATATTGATCCGGATCCGATTGAGATTCTCGAAGGAAAGTTTTGGGAAGTTTCGGAAATTGAAAAAGGACTCAATGATTCCATCTTTACACCCAATTTTGTTTATGAGTTTAATTTATTCAAGGAAAATAAACTTTTATAGTTATGAGCTGGTTTGAAAAAATTCCGAAGCGGGGACGCCTGCGACTTGCTGTGTTGATTTTCTTGGTCTATGGTGCCTTTCGCGTTTGCCATTATACCCGAAGTGGAGAAAATTCTGCGGGAAATGCAGATCGAGTTCCTGTCCTAACACCAGAGATGCAAGGAGAAATTAAGGCTGGGGTTTTAAATCATTATGATTTCTATGAAGCCGTTCCGGAAACCTTTACAGTGCAAATAGAAGATCAATACTTGCGGGTTCAAACAACCCTCGACTCTCAATTGGAAGAAAGGTTATTCGCCTTGTTTAAAAGATACCGTCCCCGTTTGGGGGCAGCCGTTGCACTTGATCCGGCTACGGGAAAAATTCTCGCTATGGGCAATTATCGCCATGCTGCCGATAGTCATCCCGAATTGAATCCGCAGGAGAAGAAGAATCTATGCTTATCGTCAAAATTTCCGGCAGCCTCTCTCATTAAAATTGTTACGGCGAATGCCGCTATGGAAAAAAGCGGTTTTTATCCGCATCATAGCTTAACCGTGGAAGGTGACTTTCATACTCTTTATAAGAAGCAACTACGCAACAACAAAACTACTGGACGCCACGCGGTTCCACTCCGACGAGCGTTTGCGTTGAGTATTAATTCTTATTTTGGGAAACTAGGGATTTTTTGGATCGGAAAATCCTATTTTTTGGAGAGTGCCGAGGAATTTTATTTTGAAAAACAGATTGATTTTGATTTGCCCGTGGAGAAGAGTACGCTCCAGTATCCGCAGAACGATTATGAGCTGGCCGAATTAGCCTGCGGTTATAATCAAGTAACCAAAATATCTCCTCTGCATGCCGGCTTAATCTCAGCGGCGATTGCACATAACGGAAATATTTTGCAGCCCTATCTAATTGAAGAAGTTAGAACGGAAGATTCGGAAAGGCCGATTTATCAGCATGAAAAGGTGGAAATCGGCCACCCGATTGATCCCCCCCATGTTGCGCTGATGCAGGAACTGATGGAAAACACTGTGAAAAACGGGACAGCGAGAAAATCTTTTAGTCATCTCTTTAAACAAAGAACTTCACGCCAATGGAAGATCGGAGGCAAGACAGGTAATTTAAGCGTGGCGGAGCTGGGCGGAAAATGTGATTGGTTTACGGGATATGCGATAGATGCTGAGGGTAAAAAAATTGCGGTTTCTGTCTTAATGGTTTTTGGAGGCATCTGGACCATTCATTCCAGTTATATTGCGGCGGAGTTAATGCGATTCTATCTGTCGTCTGCCAAGACTTCCTAATTTTATTTTTTCAAGATTTTAATTTCAAAAAAAATTCCGAAGAGAATTTTCCAGAGGATTTTAATGCGCCAGACAGGAGTCGAACCTGCGACCTTTGGCTTCGGAGGCCAACGCTCTATCCAGCTGAGCTACTGGCGCTTGATAGATACTTTTTCAGTAATTATAGTCAGTATTTGATTTTACAGTTCACTTACCGTCTGATCAAAAATAAAGATAAAAGATTATCCCCTTTTTTGGCAAGATTTTCCACTGTTTTCCCCCGCACTATTATGAAAATGAAGATAGAGAGGAAGGTGTATTTTTTAAATTATCCTGAATTTTTTTTTCAATCATCGCTGCTATTTTCAGGGCCTGTAACCCCTGTTCTCCAGAAACCAAGGGGGGCCGGCGATTTATAACAGCTTGAACAAAAGTATCGATTTCAAGGGCGAGCGCATCGGACTTCTGTGGTTTAAGTTTTGAATAGTAGATCGACCGCTTTTCATCTAGGGGAAAGCGTAAACTTTTTTTTAGACCGGGATTTTTTTCTAAGCTGTAAATTTCGGATATCCCTTTTAGGAAATTAATTGAAATATAGAAGTCTTCCTGGAAGACTCGCATTTTGCGCATGGGTTTAATTGAAAGACGGCTGGCGTTTAGATTGGCCACACATCCATTAGCGAAGGTAAGACGTGCGTTGGCCAAATCGGGTTCAACCGATATAATTGAAATTCCGACCGCGTCTACGGATATGACCGGACTATTCGCAAGTGTCAATACTAAATCGATGTCGTGAATTAACAAATCTGAGACAACCGAGATATCTGTGCTGCGACGGGTAAATCCTGACAGTCTGTGGGATTCGATAAAACGGGGAGCGAGGGGAATTTTTTTTTCAAAAAGGATAGTGAGGGCTGGATTAAAACGTTCAATATGACCGACCTGAATTAGGGTTCCTTCCTGCCGGGATAACTGAAGCAACTGTTCTGCTTGTTCCACAGTCTTCGTGAAGGGTTTTTCAACCAAGATGTGAATTCCATTCGATGTGAGTTCAGTGGCGACTGTAAAATGTTCTGAGGTAGGAACGGCGATGCTGGCGGCCTCTATTTCCGGGATCAGTTCAGAAACACTGGTGAAGATCGGGATTTTATATTTTTTAAAAATTTCCTTTGCCCGCTCTGGACGGGTTTCCACAATCCCGGATACGGTGACTGCCGGATGAAGGAGGTATTTCTGTAAATGAAATTCCCCGAGGTGTCCGACCCCAACAATCCCGACTTTAAGTTTTGGCAGAGGAGAAGTTTTATTAAATGAATTCATCTTTTTGATATTGATTAAGCAATTCTCTGATTTGAGGAATTAAATAGATATGATCAGTTTCCAGAAGCGCCAATTGTTCGGCTACAATTTTGACTTTCATTTTCAATGGTAAATAGTCACTCACAATCAGAATTTTTTTTCCCTGTATCCGGCAGAGGGCGCCTTGATTTTCCACATTTTCATAACGAATTTCTATCGCGAGCTGCCGGGCACTTTCTTCGAGGGCGGATAAGAGGAATTGATCATCCATGCGTGGTTGCCTTTTCAAGCGGACGGTCAATACTCGGCTGGGTCGCTTGCAGAAATCCGTTTGAGAGACTGGTGTAACGGGAGGCTACTTTGTCATTTTTTAAAGCGAGGTAGAGCGCTTTGGTCGTTCCTATTACAACGACCCGTTTTTTTGCCCGGCTAATGGCTGTGTACAGCAGATTCCTTTGTAACATAATGTATTGGCTGGTCATGAGCGGAAGGATGACCACCGGATATTCGCTTCCCTGACTCTTGTGAATTGTAATCGCATAGGAAAGGACAAGGTCGTCAATTTCCTGAAAATCATAAGATACAATATCCTCAAACTGTATGGCCAGTTCTTGCTGCTCTGTATCGATTGCAATAATTTTTCCGATGTCTCCATTAAAGACCATTTTATCATAATTATTTCGGACTTGCATCACTTTGTCGCTAAGTTTGAACTTTTTTTGGAGAATTTGAACGGGTTGGTGGTTGTTATTTAGCTCTTGTTGTAAGAGTTGGTTCAAAGCATCGGCTCCGTTTATTCCTTTATACATGCAAGTTAAGACCTGAATATCCTGGATCGGATCCAAGCCGTACTGCTGAGGAAGAACGGATTTGCATTGCTTCAATATTTCTGCATTCACTTTTTCAGGATCGGACTCTTCAATAAATTGAAAATCAGACTCGGCTGAATTCGGTAAAGCAGGGAATTGTCCTGCCATGATGCGATGGGCATTGACTGCAATATATCCGTTTTCTTTTTGGCGAAAGATGGTTTTTAACTGGATAACTGTAAAGAGTTCAGAATGAATGATTTCTTTTAGTATATTTCCAGGTCCAACTGAAGGAAGCTGATCCTGGTCCCCCACCATAATGAGGAGCGTTCCTGGTCTGAGAGTAGTCAATAGTGCATTAAACAAGAGGACATCGACCATGGACATTTCATCGACAATGAGGCAATTCGTTTTGAGGGGATTTTGATGATTTCGTTGAAACTGGGAGAGCTGGGGAGAATATTCTAATAAACGATGAATAGTCTGGGCCGATGCTTTTGTTGCTTCAGAAAGCCGCTTGGCTGCCCGACCAGTCGGGGCAGTTAAAGAAAAGGAAATTCGGTAATGCAAAAGGAGTTTAATGAGAATGCGTAATGTCGTGGTCTTTCCTGTGCCTGGGCCGCCGGTGATAACCAGGACTTTATTTTTAAAACAGTCTTCGATGGCCTCTTTTTGCAAATCCGATAAAGTCAATCCTTCCTGCTGCTCAAAGGAGTGCAAGCGAGATTTTAGTTCTGCCGCCGGGAGAGGATTGACTGGGGAATCCTTTAAGAGGAGTAATTTTTTGGCAATCGCAATTTCACACTGATAGAGGTAAGGAAGGTAGATTGATTGTTGATTTCTGACAAGCTTATTCTCCATTGAAAGGTGATCGAGCGTAAAAATAATTAAGGCCGGTTCTATTCCTAGAATTTCCTGTGTCCGTTGGATTAGTTTTTCCTCTGGCAGATAGGTATGCCCTTCCTCCTGAGCTTTTTGTAAGAGGAAGTAGAGTCCGGCCTCGATTCTTTTAGACGAATGAGACTCGATCCCAAATTTTTTCGCAACCTCATCCGCCTTAATAAAACCAATTCCCTGAACTTCAGTGACCATGCGATAGGGGTTGTCTTTTAATATGACGACGGCCTGATTACGGTAATGTTTATATATCTTAAGTGCAAGAGACGAACTGAGCTGGTGACCTTGTAAAAAGATCATAATATTCTGAACGGCTTTGTGCTCCTGCCAGGATTTTTCAATCTGGCGGATTTTCTTTTCCCCGAGACCTTCTACTTCTTTTAAGCGATTGATGTGTTGATCCAAAATTGAGAGGCTCTCTTCACCAAAGTATTGAATAATTCGCTGAGCGAGCTTCGGACCAAGGCCTTTAATGAATCCGGACGCCAGGTAGCGTTCCATTCCGGCCAGCGTGGTTGGATAAACGATTTGATATTCCTGAAAATTAAATTGCATGCCAAATTGTTTGTGCTGGCTCCAACTGCCTTTCAGGATTAAGGATTCGCCGGTCCTAATTGCAGGCAGATGACCGACGATGGGGATCAGTTCATCCGGCCGGCTGTTCTCAACTCTGAGTTTTGCAACCGTAAAGCCGTTTTGTTCGCTATGATAGGTAATGGTCTGAATTGTTCCGCGGATTTCATCCATAATTAGTCCGGGGAAAGCATTAAATAAAGTGCATTGGAGAGGTCCTCTTCATCTTGGCTGTCTAATTCCTGGATTTTAATTTTTTTGACTAGTTCAAAGTCAATCATGTCTATTGACTCACCCGATTTAATGGCATCGACTGCCAAGAAGGTGGCCTGGAGCAATTCTTCCTCCCGTTGTGGATCGGGCAGATAATGGATATAGCGAGGCATCGTTATTTCTTGGGCAAATTCGTCTTCAAAATCGACATGGTTCCTTAGTATTTTGTGAACCGTAGATTGGATCGAGACACCGCGGTAAAAACTCTTTGTTTTCAAACTAAAATAAGGCAGTTCTTTCCAAATCCAAAAGGTTGAACCCAGTATATCATACTTTAGACAGGGCTGATTGAAAATATTCTCCAGACCAATTTTATAAGGGGTTTTTGAAAAAGTTCCGCTCAATAACTGGGGTAGTGCAATTTTCAATTTTTTAAGTTCATTTAAAAATTTTTCCTTTAGACGATCTGGAAGCTGATCAAATTCTTGGCGAATAAGCCGAGCAGGGTTCGTGGTCGCAGAGCCTGTCTGATCGATCAGGTTGACATGGTAAATGGTGTCTGGAGTAACGACGGTCAACTCATGCACTTGGATCTCTCGTGGAACCCTCACCGTAGGTACAAGTCCGGACAGCTTACGGTATTTGAAAAGACGATTCCCATGGATATAGATTTCTTCTGAACCGGACAATCCGCCAGAAACCTCAAAAAAAATGGCTGTCCGATCCAGCGGAATCGAAAAGTCGAGAGGATGGGCTAGTGCTAGAACCCAATCCAGGGTTAACAAAATTATAATAATCATAAAACGGATTTTCTATTTTCTTGCTAACGAATCAACAAGGAAAAATCGAATGCCTTGACAGAATGGGTCAGGCAACCCAGAGAAATATAATGCACGCCAGTTTGGGCCACTTGCAAAATGTTAGATTCATTGATATTCCCCGAAGATTCCAATTCCACGGAATGACCAAAGGATTTTACGACCCGGCGTATTTCCGAGAGGGGCATGTTATCCAGCAGGATACGATCGATATGACATTGAAAGGCCTCTGCCACTTCGGCCCATGATTTTGTTTCAATTTCAATTTGGGGACGGCCAGAAATTCTGGATCTTACGCGCCGGATTGCCTCACGGATGCTTCCGGCGGCCTGAATATGGTTTTCTTTAATCAGCACCCGGTCAAAGAGACCGAAACGATGATTGTACCCTCCGCCCATGCGAACCGCATATTTTTGTAATGAACGAAAACGAGGGATGGTTTTACGGGTATCTAATAGTTTCACTTTTGTTTTTTTTACCTTTTGACAGAGAGAATGGGTCATGGAAGCGATCCCCGAAAGATGGCTAAGAAAATTTAAGGCAACCCGCTCAGCTTTCAAGATATCCCGAGTCTGGCCTTTGATCTGGCAAATCACCTGGTGAGGAATTAAAGGAGAGCCTTCTTCAACGATCCGGGTTACCGAAAGGTGAGGATTTATTAAGGAAAATATTTTTTTAAGAAGAGCCCCTCCGGCAAGAATTCCTTTTTGTTTAGCGATAATCTCGGCACAGGATCGGTGGGTGGGAGGAATAATGGCCTGCGCCGTTATGTCTCCTTTTCCCACATCTTCAGCCAGGGCCTCCAGAATGAGTTTTTTAAGATGGGGATGATCACTTTCTTTCCAAAAAAAATCCGGCATTTTTAGAACTGGAAGCGGAGACCGAAGGTCATTAGATTTACAGTTTGAAATTGTCCGTCTATTATAGGGGAGCCTGAATAGAAAGCATGCTGCTGGTCGAACCAATGCTGTTCTAAATTAGACAAGAGGACCCAATGATCGTTCAAATTAATTTCCAGATTCGTGGCTAATTCAAAGAAGGGTGAAGGACTCAGGAGTTTATCGGATAAGTTAAAATAGTTGAAATGCTTTTTACGGAAAGAAAAAGATAATTGCCGGATGTAATAAAAGGTATGGGGCTTGAGGTAGATTTTCCATTGTACGGATCGTTCGAGCGGGATGTCTTTATAAAGGGGCTGACTATTCGTTACACTATCGATTGTGCTACCCGAGAACATCCACAATAATTCAAGAGAGGAAATGATGTTCTTAGCAAATTCGTAATCAAAGCGACCATGTAAACCGACAGAGGTCAATGTATCATTCGCACGATTAAACAATATTTCACCTGAGTCAGAATTAGCGGGGGAGTGAATTAGAAATGCGCGTTCAGCTTCGTAAAAGTTATCGAAATATCCAGAAATGAACCGTTTTTGAGTTAGGTTGGCCTCAATGAAGCCGTAAAATTTTTCTGTATTCAATTCGATACCCGGCACCGTAACCCCGTACCCCTCATTTTTGTGATCCTTAATGAGTTGGGCGAAATTAAAATAGAATTTTGAACGGACGCGGACATCGCTCAATAAACGGACTGCAAATCCGGCTTCGTAGAGATAGAGCGGAGAAACAGATGAAGGTCGGACGAAAGGAGGGGGACTCGTCAGATCCCTTTGGAATGGCTCTTGGTCACTCCCATCCAATCCGTCTTCCTGGTTTTGATCAACAATCAAGGATCCGCCAAAATAATATTTATAGTTATCCTTAATAAGATGAAGCCCGATTATATCCCAATTCAGGATGTCGTTCGTAAAACAATGAAATTTATAATCTTCGTTTTCGAAAACAAGACGGAATCCAAATTTCTGCCGGGGCTGTAACGCAATAGAATTAGAATAATGCGATACCAATAACCCATCTGACAGAGTCATGTTCTCAAGCCGGCCCAGGTAAACAAAGAAACGATCAGTCAACTTTCCATACTGAAGGGAACCAATTTTATCGAAGATGGCCGGCAGACTGGAAAGGTCCATCTTGAGGCCGTCGTTTTTATCCACTGAGAAGGAAAGATTCAATTTAAGGCTGATTTTTTTATATGCATACTTGGGTTGGAGCGAGAATAAATGCTGAAAAAGATCGGAATTAAGCGCTGTTTGATAAAGCATATCGATTGAGCGGGGTTTATCAAAAAAGAGTCTTTTCTTTTTCCATTCCAATGAGTCTTTAGCGGTCAGCAGTAATTTGTCGCGCCATTTTATTTGGTCCGGGTCATAGGCGAAATCCAAGTTTTCTTCCATCAATTGTTGGGATTTCATGTCTAAAAGAATTAATGTTTTAACTCTCAATTCAACTTCGTGCTGTCTTAAAAGAGGATTTACTTTTCCTTCCAGAGAACTGCCGGTTGCTTCACCTCGTTGCTGTGGGGTATAGAATTTTTTTTCGTCCAGAGACTCTTGAAAGGATTCCCTTTTCTCGAACAACTCTTGCATTTCATCACGAGCCGGGGAAAGGCGCTGATCGACTTCTGAGGCCGGGCTCAGTTTGTTTTCAGCAAGGCCTTCTTCATCAATCCTTACTGGTGCCAGAACCGTTTGCTTTTGTTGGGGGAGCTCTTTCTCCTTGAATCCGGTCTGAAACAACAAGTTATTGATCACTTCATCCCCATAAAAGCGCTTTAATGTTTTAAGATGTTCCTGAGAAATCTTGGAAGGAGTCTCTGGCTCATAATTGGCATAAACTTCTGTAATCTCTCCTCTTTCAAGGGTGGTCCCCTTTTTTGAGGAGATGTTTTTAACGATAGAGTGTCCCTGAATATTTTGAATAAAGGTGCTACCATTTTCTCGACTCACTGAGATATTCACAATGGCATTCTGACCGATTGTGGATGAGATCGGAGACGTTAAATGGACTTCTACCGGATCCTGAACTTGACATAGCAGAGATCCATGAAAACTGGTTATGTTTAAGATGACCCGATTAGCTGATTCATTCCAATCGATGAGAACCTTTGTATTCGGCCCGAGCATGATCCAGTTATTTTTCTGGCCTTCGATATAGATTTTAGAGTTAAACCCTGTCTTCAGAACGTCCTTGTTCTTCAGTTGCTGGCTCGGAAGAACTTTTTCCCAGAGATTTTTTTCAGCCGATTGAATTTGGCACTGACCGTTGGCGAGAGATACTTTCCAGTCGATTCTCGCAAAGGTGGTGTTGAGGAGAAGCAGGAGAGCGGGGGTAATGATTCTAAGCATGCTGTGCTAAATTCGGAACAAGATTGTTTGAATAGATTTTTTTTTCAGTGACGATACAATCCAACAAGTAATCATGAGAATGTCGGGGTACTCTTTCTATATATTGAAACTGGTAAGCCAAGCCGATTGTTAAGGGGCGTGGCGATAATTGATTTAAAAATCTGTCAAAGTACCCTCTGCCATGACCCAGTCTACAGTTTTGTTGATCAAATGCAACGACCGGGACCAGCACCACTTCGAGATGAAGGTGCGGTGGTAGCGGCGATTTTTTTCGTAAGACGATAGGCGGTTCCAATATTCCAAATTTTCCCGGTTCCAAGTCGCGATCGAAATCTTGAATTGTAGCGTAACCGAGCTCATCGCGCGAGGTGATGTAAGGAACCGCCACCCATTTTTTTTTAAATAGCAAGTGTCTTATGATCTGATGGGTTGCGACCTCTTTTTTAAAAGAAACGTAGGAAAGAAAAACAGACGCCTGCTGAACTATGGGCAGCGAGAACAAAGATAAAAAAATTTTTTTGTTTTTAATCTGCAAGGCAGACTGTGGCTGCCGCTCCCTGCGCAGGAGTATTTTTTTTCGCAATAGGGCTTTCATAAGCAGACCGACATGGAAAATTATTCCAGATATTTTAAGAATTCTTTCTCGTTAGAAAAAGTTTTGACGAGTTTTTGAAAACCGGTCATGTGGAGGATATTCATAATGTTTTGATTCGGGCCGATAAAGATCATCTGCCCCCCGCTATCTCGAATTTTTTTATAAATAAAGGCAAAGGCTGTAAGGTCTTTACTTAAAAGATAATTGAGATGTGATAAGTTAAAGCCGATATGCGTGAACTTGCGGTTAACCAGTGAGGAAACCTCACTTTTCAGATCAACATCATCGATTGTATGACTTTTATCCTCCTCCAAATCCAGAACCACGAAGTTGCTTTTTTTGATGTTTTTAATTTTCATACTATTTCCGAATATACATTTATCTCAAGTCCAGTAACAATAAAATTTATTGTCTTCAGCCGCTTGAGAGAGCGGGGAGCACCGCTTTCAGACGAGGGTGCGAATCGGTACAGAAGATGCGGCCCTTGCGGGGGAAAATAGGGAATAGGCGGGAGCGTGTTCTTTGCGGTCATCCAAAGCGAGATGGGGACATTTCACCAGAAGCGGTATTCAAGACCAAGGCTTAAAGTAAGACCTCCAAAGTCCAATGAAAAAAGTTGTGATCCTGAAATTGGAAGTTCTGAAAAAATGAGACTATTATTTGAAATATAAAGATTTTTCTGCTGTTTGTTTTTAATCTCCGGGACCAGAATCGATTGGAAGCCGATGTGAGATACGAAGGACCAGCGCAATAAGATTTGTTTTTGAACCCCGGCCGCCAGTTCATAGCCCCAGGTTTTTCCCTTCGCGGGAAATCCTGACTGGTCTGGGGAAGCTATTCCGGCCCAAGGGAGGTAGCCTAGCCCTAGAGTAAAGAACAGATCGTCGAAATTTTCCGAACGGATGACCGCCTGATTTAATTTTATCACTAGATTTATGAAGAGAGGAACCGCCCACAAGCGATAGGTTTCAGTTAAACGGCTACCGGAATTTTTCAAGAGATAAAAACGTTGATTGGAATGATAGAGAAGCACTCCTTTCACTTCAAACGCTAGCATTGTCGAAACTTCTTTTCCAACTGAAATAACCAGGGGAAGAGCGGTTTTGAGTTCATCAAATAACAAGTACCCGAGAAGGGTGTCTTTGGAATCAGCCACTCTGAGTTGTTCAATTTCTTTGTTTTTTGCCCGTGTGATTTGATTAAAGTCATTCATTTTTAGAACACTCCAACCTAATGAAAATCTTGCGTAGAATTTTGAGGATGTTTTTTGTGTTGAATCGTCCATGGATGGATCAGCTTTGAGCGTATCGGGAGGGGTTCGGAGTGGAACGGTTTGTGCCATGAGTGATGCGATATTCATGATTATAAAAAAACAAGTGAGGCAAGCCGGAATCAAACAATCAACGGGAGTGTTTTTGAAGGCAAAATTATAATAAGTGCTGGGATGTTTGTCCGTTTTCAATATCCGGAATAAGGGGAAGGGCATACTCGAAAATAATTTGTTAATGAAATTTTATATTAAGCCAGCGGCTGGATCCCCAGACGATCCAGAGACCGACATTATCGGCCAGCACATCTGACCAGGACGAGATCCGATGGGGGATGAATTGCTGGTGCCATTCATCCAAGAGACTCAAGACAAGACCCAAGAGCAGCATGATCAAATTGTTTCGTAAGCGTGGACGGTCAGGAGCACGGAACTTTAATACCCGGAGAAGTAAAATCCCAAACACGATGAATTCTGTAGCATGAGCCAGTTTGTCTTCAAAGTTTATAAACCCTATATCGGGCGGATGAAGTTTTGGGAGAGAAGAGAACAGAAGAATCAAGCAGGTCCACAATACGAGGGGCAGTTCATAGCGAACGAAGCGGTTTGGCAAGGGTCAGTCCCGGTTAGTGGGTTGATTTGAATAGTTCGCTAATTGATTCTCCCAGATGGATTCTTTTGATTGCATTGGCCAGAAGCGGAGCAACCGACAGAATGGTCATTTTAGGTATTTTTTTGTTCTCATCAATCCGAACACTATTCGTTACAACGAGCTCATTGATACTTGAATTTTGGATTCTTTGAGCTGCCCCGTTACAAAGCACGGCATGGACACACGAAGACGAGATGCTCTTGATATTAAAATCCTCCAATACTTTTGTAACGTTTAAGATCGTATTGCCAGTAGAGATTTCATCATCAAACAACAAAACCTGTTTACCTTTTACTTCGCCGATGACATGGTAGATACGGGGCTGCTCTGTATCATCACTCCGACGCTTGTCCATGATGGCCATGGGTAGATTCAGTAGCGAGGCAAAGACCCCCGAACGTTTGGCGCTTCCGGCATCGGGAGCCACCACAACATGGTTGGTGAGGTCTCTTTTTTTAAAATAGTCATTTATCAAATCGACAGCAGTCAATTGATCGACGGGGATTCGAAAGAAACCCTGTACTTGATTTGAATGAAGATTCATCGTTAAAACGCGGTCGGCCCCAGAGGCTTCCAAGAGATCCGCCATGAGGCGGGCTGTAATCGATATGCGTGGTTCATCTTTTTTATCAGAACGGACATAGGGGAAGTAGGGAATCACGGCCGTAATGCGGTCCGCTGAAGAATGTTTTAAAGCATCAATAATAATGAGCAGTTCAATAATTCCTTCATTTACAGGAGAGCAAGACGGTTGGATTACAAAAACATCCGAACCCCGCACATTTTCATTGATTTTGACTTTAATATTTTCATTGCTGAATTTGATAATCTCGATTTTTCCAAGATCGATATATAATTCTTGGCAGATTTCCTGGGCCAGGGCAGGATTAGCGTTTCCACTAAAAACTTTTAATGAATTCATTGCTTACGTCCTGTAAAAAGATTTTGAATGAGTTGCTGATATTTTGAGGCTTGGCCGGCAATGGCTGTTTCGATTGGAAGATGGGCTTGTTGCGGGTAGAGGATATCTCTTGAAACATTGATCACAATGGGTGGGCTTGGCGGTTGATCCAAGAAAGGCCGGAGTCCTGCGAGATCGCCTCCCTGCGTTCCGATTCCGGGAATTAACAATGGACACTGCGGCGCAATTTTTTTAATTTTTTTGAAAAAATGAGGCCAAGTGGCGCCTACAACAAGGCCACAATTTTTGTTCCGGTTGTACCACTGCTGGGTTGAATACGCAATGGATTCAAAAAGGTAAGAATTGTTTTTTAGGGGAAGGGTTAAATAATCCTGTGCGCCCGGATTAGAGGTGAGACAGATTAAAAAAACAAATTTATGAGAATAATCGAGGAAGGGCTGCACCGTATCATGGCCGAGCAGAGGATTGACGGTCGTGGCATCGACATCCCAATATTCAAAAAGTGCTTTGGCATACTGACTGGCTGAATGACCGATATCGTTCCGTTTGGCATCCAGAATCACCGGGATGTGAGAAGGAATGAATGCCAACGTTCTTTCTAGTGCTTCAAGGCCTCGTTTCCCTGCGGCTTCAAAGAAAGCAATGTTGGGTTTATAGGCACAAACATAGGATCTTGTGTTTTCAATGACCATCCGGTTATAAGAGTAAATCGGATTTTTTAATTTTAAGAACTTAGGGGGGATTCTTTTAATGTCCGGATCCAGCCCAACGCAGAGATGGCTTTTATTGCGGGTGATGCAGCGATTTAATTTTTCAATGAAACGCATGTGAAAAAATGCCAAGGAATATTTTTTTCAAGCGGCTAATTTTGAGAAGTACAGAAAAACAAAAAACTCCAAAAAATATTTTTTGGAGTTTAATATTCCGATCCGGCTCCAACAGTTCTATTCCGGAGTAAATCCTTCCTGCATTTCTCGAATTCTTTTCTTGATGGCTGCATTTTTTTTTCTTTTTCTTTTTTGGCTGGGTTTTTCGTACTGCTGGTTCTTTTTTAGATCAGCAATAATTCCATTTCTTTCACAAGAACGCGAAAACCGTTTGAGGGCTTTTTCAAAAGATTCATCGGATCTGATCACAACACCTGTCATGAGTAAACTCCCTTCTTACTTTAATAATTTAAACCAACACATTAAACGACTTCAAAAAAATATTATCTCGGACTCAAGTCAAATAATCTTTTATCTTTCTCAGATGTTCTTCGGCTTTTTCACGGAAGGAAGAACCGGTATGCAATTGAAGATACTTTTCCCAAGAAACTTTGGCCCTGGCCCAGTCTTTGACATTTTCGTAGCAGAGAGCCAGGTTATAAGCGGCTTGCTCATGTTTAGGATCCAGAGATAGAACTTCATTATAATAACGGACCGAGTTGTAGTACTGTTTAAATTGATAATGAATATTGCCCACATTATACAGGGAAGGAATATGACCTGGATGTTTCGCGAGTGCCTCTAAGAATGCATCCAACGCTCCCACGATGTCTTTTTGAAGTAAGCGAGTCACTCCCAGATTGTAATGCGTGCCTTCATAATCGGGATTGATCTCCGTCGTCCTTTTAAAATAGCGTTCTCCTGATTCAACAATGGGATTTTCGGCCGAGGGGGTATTTCTTTTTTTAAAAAATTTATCCGGCATTTTTTACCTCTTCCTTGTTTTTTTAAGAGCACGGATCCGCATCGGTAATCCAAACAATTTGATAAATCCTTTTGCATCTTTTTGATCGAAGATCGGGTCTTTTGAAAAAGAAGAAATTTTAGTGTCATACAGAGAGTTGGGAGAGAGCGCACCGGCAGAGACAATATTCCCTTTGTATAATTTGAGGCGTACAGAACCCGTGATCCATTTTCCAACGGAATCTACAAATCCATCGAGAGCTTTTCTTAAGGGAGTGAACCACTGTCCGTAATAAACAAGTTCGGCATAGCGTTGAGAAATAATTTCCTTAAAGTGAGCGGTGTCCCGGTCTAAGACTAGATTCTCCAGCTGGCGGTGAGCATTATAGAGAATCGTCACCCCGGGGGTTTCATAGACGCCGCGGGATTTTATTCCCACCAAGCGGTTTTCCACAATGTCCAGATGACCGATGGCATGACGCCCGCCGATTTTATTTAAGGATTGAATTAAACGGAGCGGGTCAATTATTTTCCCATTCAGTTTGCAGGGGATCCCCTGTTTGAATTCCAGAGTTATATATTCGGGTTTGGCAGGGGCTCTTTCCAGAGTCGAGGAAATCTTATAAACGTGCGGAAGAGGTTCCAAGGCCGGATCTTCTAATTCCCCTCCCTCATGGCTGAGGTGCCAAATATTCATATCTTCACTATAAATTTTTTTCTTTGTGACAGGAATCGGAACAGCATGCTGACGGGCGTAATCAATGGCTTCTTCGCGAGAGGTAATCGTCCAGCGTTCATCTTTCCAGGGAGCAATAATCGTCAGATCCGGTGCCAGGGCCATGTACGTCAATTCAAAGCGGACTTGGTCGTTGCCCTTTCCAGTCGCGCCATGCGAGACGGCATCGGCTTTTTCACGACGAGCGAGTTCAATCTGTTTTTGGGCAATGAGCGGGCGTGCTGCTGAAGTTCCGAGGAGATAGAGTGATTCATATTTAGCCCCCGCTTTGACACAGCGAAAGAGATAATCGGTGACAAACTCTTTTTTGGCATCCACAATCACGGCCTTGATGGCGCCTGTTTTTAAGGCTTTATTACGGATCGCCAGCATATCTTCCGATTGACCCAAGTCCGCAATCATGGCAATGACTTCGCAGCCATAATTTTCCTTGAGCCATGGAATAATAATAGAGGTGTCCAACCCTCCCGAATAAGCGAGGACGACCTTCTTAATTTTTTTTTGAATCATGATTTGTAACCGAGGTCTTTCAAAATAACTTCTGAAGTCGCAATAAATTTTTCCGTACTTTTTTTCAATTTGTTTTCATCAAGATCTGAGGATGAAAATTGGGCCGACAATTTATCTGTTGTACTATCTTTAGAAACATAAATTAAGCCTCCAGTATCATCTTCATAATTCTTGGTTTTTTCACGGAGTTTTTCATTCGTGTCGCGGAGCCGCTTGACTAAGATTCTAATCATATTTTGCATCCAAAGCGGAATTTTCTGGATCTGATCTTTAAACATTTCATTGGTGATAATAATGGTCTCGGTTTCTTCGATTGCCTGAACTGAGGCGGACCGTTTACTTTCATCAATTAAGGCCATCTCGCCAAACATACAATTGGGACCGAGTTGGACAAGCTCCAGTTCTTTTTTATGGTCTGTTCCAAACGTTTTAAAAACGCGGACACGGCCTTTCATAATTATATACATTCCATCACATTCATCATTTTCCGAGAAAATGATCTCTCCGGCATTAAACGTTTTTTCTTTTTTCGAATAAATTTTACTCATCTTTGTTCAGCCATGGAAAATTGTTGCAAGAATATCATTATGAATTTCTGCAAAAAGAGATCGACCTGTTTTTTTTCAATAATTAAGGGAGGCAAGAGGCGAATGATGTTTTTGCCGGCTGTTCCAATGAGCAATCCATTTTGATATCCTCTTGATACCAAGGGTGCGACTTCTGAATCGAGTTCAATCCCGATCATCAGGCCCCGTCCGCGGATTTCTTTAACCCGGGGATGGGAACCGATACGGACTTCCAATTCTTTAAGAAAATATTGACCGAGGGCTTTTACTTTTTGCGGAATTCGTTTAAAAATTAATTTTTTTAAAACGGTTATTCCGATGGCACAGGCAAGCGGGTTTCCGCCAAACGTGGAACCATGATCTCCCGGCCGTAAAAATTGTGCCACTTTTTTTTGAATCAATACCGCACCAATGGGTAATCCTGCCGCCAATGGTTTGGCCAAGGTAATCAGGTGGGGTTTCATTCCATACTGTTGATAGGCAAAGAGAGAGCCGGTTCGGCCCAGACCGCACTGAATTTCATCCACGATCAGCAATAAATCTTTTTGCCGACATAATTGTTCCAATTGCTGAAGAAATTTTTTTTCAGCGGGATAGATTCCCCCTTCGCCCTGGACCGGTTCGATGAGAATCGCACAAGTTTTTGGAGAAAGGGCTCTTTTAACAGAATCGAAATCATTAAAAGTACAATATTTAAAACCGGGCAAGAGCGGCGTAAAGCCTGTGTGAAACTTTCGCTGGGCGGTAGCGGATAGTCCGCCCATGGTGCGGCCATGAAATCCATTATAAAACGAAATGATTTCATGGCGGGGGGAACGAAATTTTTCATGGCCGTAGCGCCGGGCAAATTTGATGGCTCCTTCTACCGCTTCGGTCCCGCTGTTACAAAAAAAGACCTTATCCGTACACGAATGTCGAATCAGGATCTGGGCGAGAGTTAATTGAGGTTCAGTATAATAGAGATTCGTGCAATGAATGAGTTTTGCAGATTGTCGTTTTAAGCTGGCCAAGATTTCCGGGTCCCCATAACCGAAGGCATTCACTCCGAGGCCGGCAATAAAATCCAAATATTTTTTACCCTGATGGTCATAACAATACAGCCCTTTGCCCCGTGTCAGTAAAAAAGGAGCGCGTTTAAAAACATTGAGATAAAATTGGTTCTCCAACTCAACAAAATTGTTCATTTTGATTTCTAAAAATATATTATTTAGAAATTTTATTTACAAATAAAAGATTAATATTTATGATTTAAACGTTAAAAATATAAGGAAAATCAGATTTTTGATTTTTCCATTCTATACCTTATCCTCGAATGAGAAAGGGATATGCCCCTGATCAGACCTTTCAAGGGATTCCGCCCCGTTCCTGCTTACGTCGCCCAAGTCGCCTGCCCACCCTATGATATCGTTACCAATGAGGAGGCTTGGCATTTGGCTGAAAAGAATAAGTACTCCCTGCTTCCTGTCATTAAACCCGAAATTAATTATCCGCGCTTTCTACCTCCTGCCGGGGAAGATATATATGCTGCGGCTTTAAGAAAATTAGAGATGCTTCAGGCGAAGCAACTCTTTATTCAAGATCAAAGTCCTTGCTTTTATTTGTACCGACTTAAAACAGCCACTCATCAGCAAACGGGATTGGTGGCTACTGTGGCCGTGAGCGACTATGAACAAGGTCGGATCAAAAAACATGAGTTGACAAGACCCGACAAGGAAGAAGACCGGATCAAGCTGATTTCTACATTAAAACTTCAGACCGGTCCCGCTTACCTAACGTTTTCTGGAGGTGAGAATTTTAAAGAGTTCTCGCAACGGATGATGGGGGAAGAACCGTTATATCAGTTTATTGCTGAGGACCGAGTTGAACATACGTTGTGGTTAATTGCAAATCGAGATGAAATTGAGAGACTGATCAAAATGTTTGGTTCGGTGACTTCCTTTTACATTGCTGACGGACATCACCGCAGCGCCGCGGCAGTCCGAATTAGTAAGCAAAACAGGCATCTTCCGACCAATCATGGATACCATTTTTTCTTGGCTGTTATCTTTCCTCATGAGCAATTAAGAATTTTGCCTTACAATCGTTTGATTAAAGACCTACAGGGTCTCAGTCCGGCACAATTTTTGACCCGTTTAGAATCGATTTTTAAAATTCAACCCCTAGAGGGTCATTTTAATCCGGCTCCGACAAAGCCGCAGATTCTGGGGATGTATTTATCCAACCAGTGGTATTCTCTTGAACTGAAGATTAAATCATTCGAAAAGCGAGATTTGATAGGGCAAATGGATGTTTCTATTTTGCAACAACAGATTTTGGCACCCCTGCTGGGGATCCACGATCCGCGAACGGATAAACGGATTGAATT
>Ga0247727_10008638_pt1 | contig 18825 bp, 17 predicted proteins | sample WisWelCaveWW1625_FD_202498 | JGI IMG/M metagenome (GOLD analysis project Ga0247727, IMG submission 202498) | Biofilm microbial communities from Wishing Well Cave, Virginia, United States - WW16-25 | ecosystem: Environmental > Aquatic > Deep subsurface > Groundwater > Cave microbial mat | place... | reverse complement strand
AATGAAGAACATTTTAAATTAAAAGGAACGCATCCGGATTTCGGGCCGGTGACTTTCGAGCAATTGCTGGCAACGTGGGTCGTGCATGATTTGGATCACATTGCTCAAGTCGTGCGTGTTATGGCGAAGCAATACAAGGCCGAAGTCGGCCCGTGGATTGAATACCTCTCGATTCTCACCACCAAATAAATTGATCACTTTAAAATTTTGAACAGAATAACCCCTCGGGATGTCTAACATTTTGTCGGATGTACCGCAAATTGTTTTATGAGCCGTTTTTAAAATTTACCTCGGAGGTATTGGGAATGAATTTGCTCAAACGATTTATCCGCTATTTTGCCGTTTTCCTTTTTGCCGTTGCAGCTCTTGCGCAGGATCTCAAATACATTGAGTACGACGCCGATTTGATTGCCGGCCAGGTTTACAAGGAGCGGCGCGAAAAACTCATGCAGCAAATCGGCAACGAAGCGGTGGCGATTTTTTACACGAATCCGGAGCGCAACCGCAATGCGGATTTGGATTTTCCGTATGCGCCGAACAGCGACTTTTATTATTTGACCGGCTTTCGTGAGCCGAACGCGATTCTCGTGTTGGCGCCAAAGGGAACCAACGTTCGCAGTTTGGAAGACAGCACCAAGATGATCACCGTGCGCGAGCTTTTGTTCGTGCAAGCGCGTAACCCGCAATTTGAAAAATGGAACGGGCGTCGCTACGGTCAAATGGGGGCGATAAAGCTCCGAGGCTTTGAATACGCCACCACCAACGACAAATTCAAAACCATGCTGCAGCTCATGCTCTTTTCGGCGCAAGCGAAGTCGTTGTACGTGCCAACGTTTCGCTCCGATCTCGCTGGAGAGATTGAAGAATTGCTGCAGCCGTTGCAGTCGATGACGCAGCAATTCAACGGCTATGTCGAGATTCGCGATCCCATCGCGCTCGTGCGCAAAATGCGCGTCGTCAAATCGCCCGAAGAGATTGCGATGTTGGCTAAAGCTACCGAGATCAGCGCCGCCGCGCATCGGCAGGCGATGATGTCGGTGGAGCCGGGCATGGGCGAGTATGAATTGGAAGCCGTTTACGAATATGTTTTCCGCAAGCTCGGCGCAGAGCAGAACGGTTATCCGTGCATCGTCGCCTCGGGAGAAAATTCGGTGATTCTTCATTACAACACCAATCGCCGCAAAATCAAAGACAGCGACATCGTGCTCGCGGATTGCGCGGCGGAGTATCGCGGCTATTCTAGCGACGTCACGCGCACGTATCCCGCGAATGGCAAATTTTCCAAAGCGCAGCGCGAGATTTATCAACTCGTGCTTGACGCGCAGGAAGCTGCGATTGCCGCGATCAAGCCTGGCGTCGCCTGGCAGGAAGCTTCAAAAAAGGCGGATGAAGTTTTGACCGCGGGCCTGTTCAAGCTCGGCGTGATCAAAGAGAAAAGTACACAGGCGATGAAGAAGTTTTATTATCACGGCCTCGGCCATCCGGTCGGCCTCAACGTGCATGATGTCGGCCAACCGATCATGGAAGCGGGAATGGTTTACACGGTGGAGCCAGGTATTTACATCGCCGAAGGCATTGCCGGCGTCGATCCGGCGTATTACAACATCGGCGTGCGCATCGAAGACGTCATTCGCGTGACGGCGGATGGCAACAAGAATCTTTCGGCTGCCGCGCCGCGTGAAATTGCGGAGATCGAAGCGTTGATGAAACAAAAGGGTGTTGGCAATCTGGCGATTCAATAACAAAGCGATTTGCGCGCCTACATGCAAAGCGGCAGCTTCGTGCAATTTCTGTATGAAAATTATGGCCGTGAGAAATTTCGGCGATTGTGGGAGCACGGCGTCACGCATTTGCCGGAGATCACCGGCAAATGCTATCAGGAGATCGAAACGGAATGGCGGGCGTTTCTCCAAAGTGTTAAACCAACGCGCTCCGAAGTCGACTGGGAGGCGCTGATTGAGAACGGTTGTGAATAAGGAGTAAACATGAAATTGCAGCAACGATTTTTTATTGTTTTGATTCTCATCGCTTCACTTGGTTACTTTGGATTTTCTGCAGGATCGGCGGCGTACGCGCCCAACGGCAAATACCGCGGCGCGGAGCTGATCACCACCGCGCAGATGAAGGATTATCTCACGTTCATTGCCGCGGATGAATTGGAAGGCCGGGACACGCCGTCGCGCGGGCTGAATACCGCCGCGAAATTTCTTGCCACCAATTTATCGCGTTGGGGCGTCAAGCCAGCGGGCGATGAGGGCACGTATTTTCAGCGTTTCGCGCTTTTGAAAACCACGGTGGATTCGGCGCAAACGTTTGCCGAAATCAACGGTCAGCGTTTTAAGTATGGCAGCGATTTCATTGCCAGCACTTTTACCGGACCGGGAACGGCGAGCGGGCCATTGGTTTATGTCGGCCACGGCTTGATCATCAAGGCAAAAAATCTCAATGCGTTTGAAGGCCTCGATATTAAGGATAAAATCGTCGTGTGGACCAGCGATTTTCCCAAAGGCGTGTCCTTCGGTGATTTCTCCGGCAAGCAGGGCGAAGACTGGCAAAACGCTGCGAGTTATGCCGCGCGCAACGGCGCGAAGGGCGGCATCGTTATTCCGCCGTATTCATCTTTGATTAGCTGGGAGCAGACGAAAAAATTTCAAACGATCAACGGCGCGCTGGCGGTGGAAAAATTTCAAACGGAGGACGGGCCGAAAATTCCCCTCCTCGTGGCTTCGCCGAGATTGGCGGGCGCGTTGTTGCAGGGCGAGAAGAATAATGCCGTCAAAGTTTTCAATAGCGCGGTGATGGGCGAGCCGGTCGCGGCATTTGCATTCAAACCGGAAAAGAAAGTGACGTTCACCGTGAGCGCGAAAAAGGAGCAGGTTTATACGCAAAACGTCGTCGGCATTGTGGAAGGCAGCGACGCCAGTTTGAAGCGCGAGTACGTGGCGATTGGCGCGCATTATGATCACGTCGGCGTCGGCAATCCGGTGAATGGCGATGCGATTTACAACGGCGCGGATGACGACGGCTCCGGCACGGTGAGCGTGCTCGCGATGGCGGAAGCGTTTGCGAAAGGTCCGCGCCCGAAACGCTCGCTGCTTTTGGTTTGGCATGCGGCGGAGGAAAAAGGTTTGTGGGGCTCGAAATATTTCACGCAGTATCCGACCGTGCCGATTGACAAAATTGTTGCGCAGTTGAACATCGATATGATCGGGCGCGCGCAGAAGCCGGACGAGGCCAACCCCGCCAACAAAGACCTGGCCAAACCGCATGAGGTTTTCGTCGTCGGCTCGAAAATGATGAGCACGGATTTAGGTAATTTGAGTGAGTCGGTGAATGCGTCGTATTATAATCTGTCGTTCAATTATAAATATGACGACCCCAAAGATCCCGAAAAGATTTTCTTCCGCAGCGACCATTTCAATTACGCGCTAAAAGGCATTCCGATTATTTTTTACACCGACGGCGAGCACGAGGATTATCACCGCGTGACGGATCACGTCGAGAAGATTGATTTTGAAAATATGCTCAAAATCACGCGCACGATTTATGCGATGGCGTGGGAACTCGGCAACGGCAAGCGGCCGGCGGTGGATAAAAAATTGCCGGCGGAATTGATGAATGGATTGTTTTGAAAATGTGAAACGTGAAGTCGGACTTGGTCGCGGAGATCGGTGAAATTTGGAAAATCTTTCTGACCAAGTCCGACTTCGCCTATTTTTTTTTATCAAGCGGCTTAAAGAGCAAGCGCCCGCTCCCGAACGGATTTATAGCGTTCACGGGAGAGGTTTTGCAACGATGCAGCATGTTGAACAAATTCTGTAAAAGAAATTTTGGCTCACGGAATAGAACTCGCACGGAAGTAAGGCATTTTAACTCAAGCCGATGAAAAGCATTCCGTTGATTTTTGCATGGCTCGTCTGGCTCGCACAATCGTCAAATGAGAACGGCCAATATCTCGCGATTAGCCCCGCAGATGACAACAGTCCGGCCTGGTCGCCTGATGGCAAGCACATTGTATTTGAATCCAATCGCGATGGCAATGAAGAGATTTATCTCATGCGCGCGGACGGTTCGGAACCGCGACGTTTGACGAATCATGCCGCGAGCGAGCCGTGGCCGTCGTTTTCACCGGAGGGGAAACGCATTGCTTTCACCTCGAATCGCGACGGCAATTTGGAAATCTACGCGATGCAGCGCGACGGTTCGAAGCCAACGCGTTTGACGAATGAGGCGGCGCGCGATCTTTGGCCAATGTGGTCGCCGGATGGACGCAAAATCGCCTTTGCCAGATTTGTGGAAGCGCGAAAGTATGACATCTGTGTTTTATTATTGAGGAATGCCCCGTGAAAAAATTTACACTTCAATTTGCCACTTTGTTAATGAGTATCGTTCTGGTTGGCTATTCAATCGCGCATGCCTGCACCACGTTCTGTTTGTTTCACGGCAAAGATTTGATCTTTGGCCGCGGCGAAATCCGCAATTGATTATTCCTTCGACATTTTGCGCAACGTCGCACAAGGGGCGCACACGCAATGGAGCATCGTCTACGACGGGCGCAATCGCGCCGTGCATTTCTTTACGCGCGTTGCCATGCAGAAGCGCTCGCTCAATTTGAAGTCGTTTGATTTCGCCTGTTCGTCGCCGGTTAAAATTCTCGACGTGAACGCCAATCTCAGTGGCGACGTTGCCGCAAAATTCAGCGATTACACGCCTCAAGCCAATCGCGAACTTGTGCTGGCTTCATTTCAAAACTCGCCGTTTACGAACCAGATTCCGGTGAGCGCGCTGGAGGAGATTGCCAAACATCCGGAGCGCAGCTCGTGCCGCAATCTCGCCGGAGACGCGGCAAAGGTTAGCGCGCCGAGAACGGCGACGAACAAATGAAAAATTTCGCTTATTGAAGAAAAGACGGCCAAAAACACGTTTCAAACGTGGTTGGCGCATGAATTGGCCGGCTCGATTGCTTTGGCGGAAAAAAATCACGATCAGGCTCTGGCGCATTTCCAGCAAGCCAATCAGCAAAACCCTTACACGCTTTATCGATTGGCGCAGGCTTATGAAGGCAAAGGCGATGCAAAAAAAGCGAAAGAGCTGTGCCAGAAAGCGGCGCGTTTTAATGCGCTCAACAACCTGAACTATGCTTTCATGCGCAAAAAAGCGGAGCAGAAGCTGGCGGCGATGCCGAGAAGTTGAAGCGGTGCTGGGCGAAGTCCGACTGGGCAGCGAAATTTATATAAATTTGAAAGCTCGCCGTGCCCAGTCGGACTTCACTGTTTCCATTGCGACGATTTATTAAACAAGGCAGCTTGCGCCCGCCGCGTGAATTCCTCACGCCATTGATGAAAGAGCTCGACGTTCCAGGCGCGGTGGTGGTGATTGTTGACAGCGGCAAAGCCGTCGTAACCGAAGGCTTTGGCGTCGCTGATCGCGAAGCGCAAACGCCGGTTGATCCGCACCAGACCATCTTCCGCATCGCTTCCGTTGGGAAAGTGTTTACCGCTTTAGCGGCACTTCAACTCGTCGCCAAAGGCGAATTAGATTTACGCGCTGAGGTTGATCGGCATCTCGATTTCACCGAATATAACGAACGAGCTTGCGGTGGAATACTGGGCCTCAGGAGAACGCGCGGAGCTTACTTTTTCGCGACCATATCCGGCCGGAGGCATCGGAACGACCGGCGTCGACATGGCGCGTTTCATTGAAGCTTTGCTCGCTGGGCTTGTTCTCGGCTCAATGCTTTCGCTTCCAACGACGGATTGGATTTCATCCGATTGAGTTTCAAGCGCCTCGTGCATGCGGATTTCATTGCAGTTTATGGCCTCGTGCCGAACACAATCAATAAAGCCGAACGCGCCGCGGAAGTTATTGCGAGCTACAAAGTCGTCTGCCAATAGGCGTTGAATTTCCTAAATGCTTATTTGAAGCGCGAACGTGAGGCGCTGGAGTTTCTGCGCCAAACTCCGGCTGCAAACGGGATTCCTGAAATTTTGCGCGACGTTAAAATGAAAATTAGAATGTAGCGAGGAAATTTGGTTCATAGCAGCAAACTCATCTCTTCACCTTTTATCTCGGGAGTGATCAAGCTATGAGAGGCTTATCATTTTTACTGCTTTTCGGTTTAATGCTATTCGTGATTATGGGACCAGTTGCCACAAGCGCTGCGCCGAAAGACACCAACTGGCCGCAGTGGCGGGGCACCGAGGGAACGGGCGTTTCGACGGAAACCAATTTGCCGGGGGAATGGAGCGCCAGCAAAAATCTCCGGTGGAAAACGCCGCTGCCGGGGAGTGGGCATTCATCGCCAATTGTGTGGGGCAATCGTGTTTTTGTAACGGCAGAGATTGAGGGTGAAGTTGTAGCGGGCGCGCAGGCGGTGAAACACATGATCGACGGGCAGGAGTTCAAACATCCCGATGCGATTGCGGCTGATTTGAAACACACGTTTCAGGTCGTCTGCATTGCGCGTGATACCGGCAAACTGTTGTGGACGCAGACGGCATACGAGGGCACGGTTTACGATGATCGGCATCGCAAGAGCAGCCATGCCGCGCCGACGCCGGCAACGGATGGCAAATTGGTTTTTGCGTATTTTGGCACGGAAGGTTTGTATTGCTATGACTTCAGCGGCAAATTAAAATGGAAAGCGGCAGCCGGACAAATCAGCACGTTTGGGATGGGGACGGGCACTTCGCCGGTGTTGTTTGAGAATCTCGTGATTCTGCAATGCGATTCGGAGAATGGTGAAAATTCTTATGTCGTGGCGTTTGATAAAAAGACCGGCAAGGAAGTTTGGAAAACGCCGCGCCAAGTGCAGGCGAGTTGGACGACGCCGTTGCTTGTGCGCAGTCCGCAGCGCGCGGAGTTGGTCACGAGCGGCAATGAGTTGATCATTTCCTACGATCCGAAAACCGGCAAAGAGTTGTGGCGCACGAAGGGCCACGCGAGCAACGCGATTGCGACGCCGGTTACGGGGCACGGCCTGGTTGTGGTTTCGGCGGGGTTCCCGCTCAAAAGAACGCTCGCGATCAAGCTTGGCGCCTCCGGTGAGTTGGATAGTTTGGACGCGAATATCGTGTGGCGCTACAACAAAGGCTCGGCGTATGTGCCCTCGCCGATTCTGGTGGGCGATTATTTTTATTTGATGACGGATCGCGGCCAGCTCACTTGTGTCGAGGCAAAATCCGGCAAGATGATTTACGAAGGCGCGCGCCTGCCGGTGCCTGCGACGTTTACCGCCTCGCCGGTGGCTTACGGCGACAGACTTTTGTTGACCAGCGAAGACGGCGACACCTTTGTGATCAAAGCCGGCGCGACGCATGAGGTGCTTGCGACAAACTCTGTTGAAGAGCCGGTGTTCGCCTCGCCGGCAATTGCCAACGGCATGATTTTTATTCGTGGCGAAAAGAATTTGTATTGCATCAGCAAGATGAATTAAGCATGCATGAGTAGACGCTAAAAGTCAAAACCATTAAAAGCTTTTCAATGGTTTTGACTTCAATCATTTTGACTTATTAATTCACAATCACGGAGTTCTTGTATGTCATCAAATCAAACCGAAAAACTGCTCCGCAGCGCGCCATATTTTCCTGTCGCAAATGTCGAGCAAACGATGAATTTTTATGAACAGAAATTAGGCTTTCGAGTTGAGTACGCGGCGGGAAATCCAATGCAATTTGCCATCTGTAGCCGCGACGGCTTTGCCATTATGTTACGCAAGGTTTCTCAACCTGAGCTTATTGTTCCAAACGAAAAACAAGGAGGCACGTGGGACGCCTTTTTCTGGGTGAGCGACGTACAAGCTTTACACGCCGAACTCAAGTCAAAAGGAGTTGATATCGTCTATGGCCCACTTATTCAAAAAGCCTATCAGATGAAGGAATTTGCGATTCGCGATGGCGACGGCCACGTGCTTGGCTTCGGACGGGCGTTGGGTCAAGCAGCTTAGATCAGCGAAATGTTCTTAAAAAGGAAAATTAGCATGATGAAAAAAACTATTCCCCAAATACTCGCGACCGTTTTGTTGCTTGTCATCGCCGCTTCGCTGCAGTCGCAAACGATTCCCTTTGATTCGACCCGGTGGGAATTTGACGCGAAGGAAAGTCGTATCGAAGAATATCTGGGCCGGCAATGCCTTCGACTCAAAGGTGGATTGGCGCTGGTTAAAGAATCAAAATTTCTCAACGGTATCATCGAATTCGACATTGCTTTCTCAGAAGAACGCAACTTTGTGGGAACGATTTGGCGTGCCCAAGATCAGCGGAACTACGAAGAGTTTTATTTTCGCCCGCATCAATCCGGCAATCCCGATGCAAATCAATACTCGCCGGTTTTCAACGGCCTTTCCGGCTGGCAGCTTTATTATGGGGAGAATTTTTCCGCGCCGGTGTGTTATCGGTTCAACGAATGGATGCACATCAAGATCGTGGTGGCCGGCCAGCAGGCGGAAGTTTATATTATGGATATGGAGACGCCAGCGTTATTTATTCCAGAGCTGAAGCGAGTTGCAGCGCTTGGACAAATTGGATTAAGTGCCGGCGATTTTACGGCGGTACATTATGCGAATTTTTACTTCAGCAATTTGGAAGCGCCCAATCTCAAGGGAAAAGCCAAGCCGCCCAAGCCGGCCCCGCCAGGCTTGATCACGGCTTGGTCCGTGTCGAATGATTTTTCCGAAGTTGCTCTGCGCCACAAGTTGCAACTGAGCGATTCAAATAAAACCGCGCTAACTTGGAAGAAGCTCGAATGCGAGGCCACTGGTGTCGCGAATCTCGCGCGTGTGGCCGTCCTGGGCGAGCGGAGCAACACGACGTTTGCCAAAATCACGATCAATTCAGCGCGCGAGCAGATCAAAGAAATCAAATTTGGTTTTAGCGACCGCGTGCGGGTTTATCTCAATGATCGTTTGTTGTATGCCGGATTTGATCAGTATGCTTCTCGCGATTATCGCTTCCTCGGTACCGTTGGCTTGTGGGATGCGCTTTATCTGCCGCTGAAAAAAGGCCGCAACGAGTTGTGGATGGCGGTTTCGGAAAATTTTGGCGGCTGGGGAATTCAGGCGGCGCTCGAAGATCGGAGCGGGATTCAAATTCAATGAGGGATAACGCGTAAAATGTAACGCCGGCCACTTACAGCGTTTTCCGATAGCAATGAAGGAAGGGAGAAGAAGTGTCAGAATAAAGTTATTTTTCAACGATCTGCATCACGTGCCCATCCGGGTCGCGCACTAAGAAACCTTTCTTGAATCCGAGCTTGGCTTCGGGAATTGTGACGGCGGCGGCAGAGGACACAAACTCGTAATTATCCGCCGCACGCAAGCGTTGCGCCAGATCTTCGGTGTTGTTGAAAATAAGCGAGGTTTGCCAGTGGATGAGATCATTGGCGCGGGCCTCATCCGGATAAGGCCGGCCATCGCGCGGCGCCAGATATTCGAGAAACTCGATGCCGGGGCCTTTCGGCGCGCGCAGGCTGCTGATGCGCAAGCGGGCGCCGAACACGTTGTTGAGATGTTCCTGCTCGGTGCCGTAATTTTCGCTTTCGCCGGCAACTTTCAATCCCAGCACGTCGCGATAAAACTTTAAACTCTGCACAGTGCTCGAAACTACAATTGCCGTATGATCAATTCCCAAGAATAACTTGCCACTTGTCCCGATTTTCATTGAATCATTTTTAAAGGAATATCGGGACCACTTGCTATCACCCTTGCCCGCCGGAAAATAAATGACTTCCAAATGATGGCCGTCGGGATCGCGAAAGTAGAACGCGCGGATGCCGGCGGCGCCTTTGTTCCAATCCGGAATGCGCTGCGGGCCGGTGGAAGCGTGCTGCACTTTGAACTCGCGCAGGCGTTGATACGTTTTGTCCATGTCGCTCACGACGATCGCGAGGTGTTGAAACCATTTGTCATTGCTGCGCATGTCCACCGGAATGGGCCGGCCTTCCGGCGCAAGATAGTCGGTCAGCTCAATCGACTCGTCGCCGAGCTGCAAACGCACGACGCGAATCCGCAAGCCGAACACGCCATAAAGATGCTCGTATTCATCGCCGGCCACTTCAACATCGGAAATTTTCTCAAACGTCAAGACTTTTGTGTAAAAATCCAGCGCGCGATCCATATCCGAGACTGTCATGCCAATGGCATCAACGGCTTGCACGAGGGCATGGCCGTTGGTCTGCGCCTGCGAGGGGAAAGCAAAAAGCAAAAGGCAAAAAGAAAACAGCAACCAGCGCGCGGGATTTAATCGTTTCATTGACATAAACATTTCTCCGGAGATGGAACGTTACACGTGTAACGTTCTTAAATTGGTAAATTCTTTTTTATTACAATCGTTGCAGCAGATGATCTCCGACTCGCAATGCATTCGCGATGATCGTCAATGCCGGATTCACCGCGCCGCTGGAGGGGAAGAAGCTTGCATCGACCACATAAAGATTATCCACTTCATGCGCTTTGCAATTGCGGTCGAGTGCCGAAGTCTTCGGGTTGTTGCCGAAGCGAATCGTGCCGTTTTGATGGGCGACGCCGGCGAGCGGAATGCGCTGGCCGAGAAAACGTTGCAGCGGGATGATGTGCTCCATGCCTTCGATTTCCTTCAACAGGCTCTTGAGCTTCGCTTGCAAACGTTTGTGGCCTTCCTCATTGTTCGGCGTGTAGCTTAACATGATCTCGCCGTTGCGATTCAGCGACACGCGGTTATTGGGATCCGGCAAATCTTCCGAGGTCAGCCAGAAATCGAGAGAATGTTTCGCCATGAGGTCGAGCGTCAGGCCGGGAACGAAGGGCGGCGCGCCGGCGGAGAGCGTCGTGCCGTCTAATTTGCCGACGAACGAAATGTGGCCCATCGGATATTCCCAGTCTTTTGAGCGGAAATAAAAATCATTGAGCGCCAACGTCTTTTGGAAAATCGACGGATTCGGATGCTGGGAAATCGCCAGCACGATGGAGTTGATGTGGCCCATGTAATGGCGGCCAACCGTATCTGACCCATTCGCGAGACCAGCCAGATGTTTGTCATTCGCGGAGCGCAGCAACAGTGCAGCGGAATTGATCGCGCCACATGACACAACGACGACATTCGCCGAATACGTTTCTTTCGCCCCGTTGTGCTCGACGTGCACTTGCGTGACTTCGCGACCAGAAGAATTCGTTTCAAGACGTGAGACCAAAGCATCCGTCAGCAACGTGACATTCGGATTTTTCAGCGCCGGATCGACGCAAACCACTTGCGCGTCGGATTTCGCATAAACCAAACAGGGATGGCCGTCGCACGTGTCGCAGCGAATGCAGCGGCTGTTCAAACGATCTTTCTCATTGAGCATGATGCCGAGCGGCACGTGGAACGGATTGTAGCCCAGCTTCGCGAGATCGTCGTGCAATTTCTGAATGCGCGGCTCGTGGCTCACTTTCGGATAAAGATACGGCGCACTGGCATACGGCTCGGTCGGATCGATACCGCGCTCGCCGTGCACTTGATAGAGATGTTCGGCCTTTGTGTAGTACGGCTCCATTTCATCATACGTCACCGGCCAGGCGGGCGAAATGCCGCCGTGATGTTTTAACTCGCCGAAATCTTCCTGGCGCAAGCGAAACAGCGCCGCGCCGTAAAATTTCGTGTTGCCGCCGACATAATAATTCGTGTGCGGATGCAGCGACTTGCCATCTTTGTCGCGCCACTCCTCTTTGGTATTGTATTTCGCTTGCACGTTGACCGCTTTCGTGCTCCAGTTGTCTTTTTCGCGCGGCACATAATTGCCGCGCTCTAAAATCAAAATTTTTTTGCCGGAGGGCGCCAGATGATACGCAAGCGTCCCGCCGCCGGCGCCGCTGCCGATGATAATCACGTCGTAATGATTTGCGCCGGCCATGATTGGCTCCTTATAATTTCGGTGATGGTCGTGGAGTTCAAGTCGCAGGTTGGTCGCGCAGTATGTAGAATCCTTACAACGTGACGGGCGAAAGGCGTCGGGTGATGAGCGCACCCTTCACATTTTGCCCTTCGCGTTTAGGTTTTACGCATGACGTTTTATAAGGAGAATCGTCCGGAGTATTACAAAAACCTCAAGGTGGGCGAGAATTACTATTTTCTCAACTATGATCGGTGTGTGCCATTTTTGACGATGCTGCCGCGCGCGTTGACGCTATTCGTTAATCCAAAAACTTGAGCAGATAATTCTTTTCCCAAACCGCGTTCCAGTGAATCTTGTCGTTCGTATCGACAAACATGGCGAGGGGAGTTTGCGGCGAAAGGATTTTTTGATATCCCGCGAAGCCGATGATAAAAAGGTAGGTGGCCCAGGCATCTGCTTCCTCCGCCGTCGATGCCAGCACGCTCACGCTTTGCGTCAATGGCGCCGGATAGCCGGTGCGCGGATCGAAAATGTGATGATAGCGCTTGCCGGCGACTTCGATAAAGCGCTCATAATCGCCGCTGGTGGCGACGGCAAAATCGCTCAGTTCGAAGCTTGCGATCAACGCCTGCTTGCCGCGCGGATGTTGAATGCCGACGTGCCACTTTTGGTTGTCGCTTTTTTGCCCCGCCGCATAAATATCGCCGTCGGCGTTGAGCAGAAAATTTTTAATACCTTGTTGCCGCAAAATGAATGCGGCGCGATCGACCGCATAACCTTTGGCGATACCGCCGAGATCGAGTTTCATCCCGTCGCGCGCAAATGCAATCGTGGTGTCGCGTTCATTGATGATGATTTTTCCGTAACCCACCAACGGCAGCAACGCGGCAATGCGGCTGCCTTCCGGCACGACGATTTTTTTTTCCCAGCCGAATCCCCACAAATACGAAATGGGCCCGATGGAAATATCGAAATAGCCGTTGAATTTTTTCCCATATGCGACGGCGCGTTTGATAATCGCCAGTGTTTCCCAACTGACTTGCACCGGGCCGTGGCCGGCGCGGTGATTGATTCGCGCCAGCTCGCTCGTCTCGCGCTGCGCGCTCAACAGATTTTCGATGCGGTCGATTTCGCGAAACGCCTCATAAAACGCGCTTTTGCAGCGTTGGATGCTTTCATTTTGCGCCAGCACGTCAACCTGCGTTCCCATTAAATATTTGGTGGCCGAGACTTCAAACAGGCGCGCCGCGCCGTTTTGCGCGTGGAGCATAATCGGGAAACAAAGGAGAGCCGCCGCGATTAAAAAATTCGCCATTCGGCATTCGCATTTTTAATTGTTTTGCCCATAATGGTTTTGCCTTCAAAACGTAACGCCATCCAGCCCGGATTCATCTTGCCCCTCGATGGCGATGCGGAGTCGGCTCGGAATGCAAACCAAGCTTTGGCCGGCGGCGTTGATGGAGCCCATGTTCATGCAGGTTTTATGCCGGCAGGTGGCGGTGGTAATTTTGACGCTTTTGTTGCGGATAACAAAAGTGACCCGCCCCGTTTCGCTTTCAACTTCGTGGGCGCCCTGATTCTCCGTTAGCGAAAGCTGTTTGAGCAAAATATTATTGCCGAAGAGATTAAGCGTGGCCGCCGGGCGCCGGCGATCTTCGGTGTAAAATTTCATGAGCACGGGATTTTCGACTTTACGCGGCAGGCTTAAAGCTCTGGCAATTTCGTACAGCCCCTGCGCCAGCTCATCCGCGGAATTTTTATAATCGAGCAGACGGCGATTCTTGATCAACACGAGATCAGCCATATGCTCGCCCCTGAGCTTATATTCGGAGAACTTGAGGTTTTTGTAGGCGAGTAAGGCGCGCGCGAGCAGCGCCTCCAACATTGGAATGGCCAGGTCAGCGTCGTCTGTGACCAGATTTAAACAAAAATCCTCAGGCGCAACGGGTCGTTCATCACGAATACCAAAGCCGGGCGTCGCCAACAGCCCAAGGCCCCCAAACGAAAAATTTCTGAGAAAATTTCTGCGATTCATTATTTCGTCCTGAAATCGAATTGAGGTGATCGAAAAGCAAATTTAAAAGTGCTGTCTATATTTGCAAGCAATATGCCAGTGGCTGTAAAATTATAATCCGCGGCTATCGGCGATCACTGTTTTTGTCTTTTAATGCGGTAATTCGTTGAATAAAATAAGATCTTATTTCTCATTTCGTTTTTGCATAGTACGGACTAATGCCGGTAAATGCCGACAGATGTCACTTTTTATTGACACTTTTGTGGTTGAATTACGAAATTGATTGATTCAAAATAAAACGCCACTGTTCGATTTGATGCAGAACCGTGGCGTTTTTATCCGTAAGATTTTTACAGCACGAAACTTTAACAACTTGATAGTCGAACGCGACTATTCCCGAAAAAGCTCGCGCACGATAATATTCCGCTGAATCTGGCTCGTCCCTTCGTAGATTTGAAAAATTTTGACGTCGCGCATGAGCTTGGCCACGGGATATTCTTCGATGAAGCCGTAACCGCCGAAGACTTGTACGGCGTCGACGCAAACTTTCATGGCGAGATCGGCGGCGTACGCTTTGGCAAATGCGGAGTGCATCGTGTTGGGTTGGCCGCTGTCACATTCCACCGCGGCTTGCCAGACAAGCAGACGCGAGGCTTCGACGCTCATCGCCATGTCGGCAATCATGTGGCCGATGGCTTGATGCTGCCAAATCGGCTTGCCCATGGTTTTGCGCTCCTTGGCAAATTGCACGCTCTCTTCCAACGCGCGACGTGCCACGCCCACCGCGCCAATGGCCGTCGGCACGCGGCTGCGATCAAAAACTTTCATCGCAATAAAAAATCCCTCGCCTTCTTTACCAATCAAATTTGCGGCAGGAATACGCACGTTATCAAAAATAACTTCCGCCGTATCTGAGGCGCGTTGGCCGAGTTTGTCAAAAGGCTTGGCGACAGAGACGCCCGGCGTTTTGCGATCAACAATAAAACAACTCATGCCTTTGTATTTTGCTTCGGGATTCGTATACGCAAAAACCGAGAGCCAATCCGCGACGGAAGCATTCGTGATAAACGTCTTCGAGCCGTTGAGAATATAATGATCGTCTTCGCGGCGCGCCATCGTTTGAATGCCGGCGACATCGGAACCCGCTGCGGCTTCGGAGAGGCAATACGCGCCCATTTCGCCTTTCGCCAGTCTGCCGCAATAAACCCGCTTTTGCTCCTCGCTGCCGCTCAACAGCAACGGCATCACCGCGAGGCCGTTGAGCGTGATGCTCGTGCTCATGCCGGAGCAGCCGTAAGCGAGCTCTTCGGTGACGATACATTCATCCAGCATCGACAGCGCCGAGCCGCCGTACGCTTTGGGAATGGTCATGATCGTCAAGCCCAATTCCTGCGCTTTGCGAATCACCGGCCACGGAAACTGATGACTCTTGTCATATTCTTTGGCGACCGGAATGATTTCGTTGCGCGCAAACTCGCGCGCCATTTGCTGGAGCAGCTTTTGCTCTTCGGTGAGGGTGAAATTGGGGCCGGTTGCAAGTGAAGAGGGAGATGAAGTCATAGATTTTTGCCTCGCGTTTGTAAAAAATTTTATTCGTAATGTGAGAATTGTTCCAGTTGAATCTGTTCAAGAAACCACCACCATGCCGAGGGAGCTGGATTATGCTGTCTGAGCTTGATGAACTCAGCTTCACCACCACACTCCGAAACCATCTGTTCGCTATTTGCCAGGAGTTTTTCATCGGCAAAAAGCAGGCGGGCTGCCTGCAAAGTTGTCAGCTTGCTTTTATGCTCTTCAAGAACATCGCGATTGTTCAACATGTTGAGCACTTCAAAACGCCCCAACTCATTCGGGTCGCTGACATCAGTTTCGTAGGCTTTGAGTAAAGTCTCGACGTTAATCATGGGATCAACTCACTTAATTTGCCAGGCAGTTTATGGATAGTCAGGCAAATACTTCACGAATGACAGGGTGGCCTTGACAGCATCATAAATCAACTTATCCGCCGTCCAAAACTCGCAGTCGCGCAATTCAGCCAGAGCAATATAAGTGGCATCAGCGCAACATCCTTTCGTCGCGGAGTTGTCGAATGTCTTCGGCAGAGTCCACCGCACTGATTGTTTCCGCCGCTGACGCAGCACTCATTTTTAAAAAAACTTCGACTCGTTGTGCATATTCTTTCTGTTCTCGTTCTTCCCCATTTGTTTCCGAAAGCAGGAGTTCGCTCAACCGCTGGGTGAGCCGCGCCACGATTCTCATTTGCTCCGGCAGCGGGAGTTGAACCGCCAGTTGTTCAATCCGATCTACAGTTATGGCACTCGTCATTGTGTTCTCCTTAAAGTTCCATTCTTGAGTAAACTTCTGATCTATAAATTTTTCCACCTCGCTAAAGCGGATTGCGTGAAGTGAGAAATACCAACTTTGAGGAGTTGCTCTCAACAAAATATAATATACTCAGCTTTTAGAAAGAAATCAAGCTATTGCTGCAATTGCATTGTTTCTGAAGCAAAAACCTTCCCCCTTTCTACCCCGCATCTTTTCGGTTTTTCTTTTTTGATTCACGGCCACCACTTGGCGGTATCGACAATAGCGCGGGCGGTTTCGCGCCGGGCGGGCACACCCCATTGCCGTCAGGCCTATTTTAAGGAAAAAGCTGATATCAAAAAGGCATTACGTTATCTACGGTTTACACATGACATCAAACTCATTATCAGCCGTACAGCTACTCTCATCGAAATAGAAAAACATCTAAAAACAGGTGTTCACATTCTACACTATATTGGTCATAGCGAATTTTATGATAGACGACTTCAAAAAAACCAAAGACCTCTGTTCAAGATAAACATAATTTCAATCAAACGAAAATTGATCAAAGCTATACCGAAGGTTTCCTTGCATTGGAAGATGAAGGCGGCGGATTATATCGTGTCGATGCACAAACTTTTGGAGAATTGGTACGAGACTCTTCATTAAGATTGGTGGTTTTAAATGGTTGTGAGGGCGCCGTTACCGCAGAAAGTGATAGTTTTTTAGGAATCGCACATAGTCTTGTAGCAGTTGGTGGGCTACACCAGTTTTGTTTATGCGAAGTTCTGGCGGAAATATCTTCTGGTAAGGATATCTAGCATCATGGTTTTTTTCCCTTTGCTCGCGTCTCCGCTACTATCGCAATTACCTCTGCCACCATTTCGACCGCATGGTCTGGTTGGAAATGGGGCTAATCGTATGGTATGCGGCGAAAGAAATTCGTGATGAGAAAGTTGCTTTCTTTGCAACTCGGATTGCGGCGGGACGGCACGAATTCACTTATTTGCTGCGCGCGCAGATTCCGGGTGATTATCATGTGATGCCGGCGATTGCAACTTTGATGTATTATCCGGAGTATCAAGGGAATGGGAATGAGACGCGAGTGAGGATTGTGGAGTAAAGATTATTGCAACTTTATTGCACGATCTGACGTCTTAAAGCGAGGAGAATAAATAGAGGGAAAACTATTACGTAAAACACAAATTCATATTTTTTTATTAACCCAAATTAAGGGAGGCGTGTATGAAACGCAGAATGGCTGTACTGGCGTTGGCTCTTCTCGTCATGTCATCGGCATTTACCGGTTCGGAAGAGCCGCTCGTCACGATCAAACCGGAGAAGCCGGCGGTCGGCGCGGAGATTACGATTCTCTATAATCCGACGGCGAAAGGCGCGGCGTTGTTTGGCGCGGAGGCGGTTGAGGTGCAAGTGCTGGTGCTGCGAGAAAAAGAAATGCCTCTTCTGCTCGAGGCCACGATGAAAAAAGCCGGCAAAGTCTGGGAGGCGAAGCTCAAGCTGGATGACGCGAAGGGCCGCTGCGGGCTGGTGCGCTTTGTTTCCGCCAAAGTCACCGATGCCAATCAAGATCGCTACTGGGATTTTCTGATGCACGACAATAGCGGCAAGCCGGTGCAAGGCGCGCATGCAGCGCTTTCCCAAACGTATTTGTCGCCGTCTTCGCCGGATTTCCGGCGCGAAAAAAATGTGGCGCGTGCCCGCGAAGAAGTGACGCAGGAAGAGGCTTTATATCCCGGGCAACGCCAGACGAAGTTTCAGTTGTGGGGGCTGGAGATGGCCGAGAAGAAAGGTGATACGACGCTGGTTCGCAATATCTCCAACGAGTTGGATGCAATGGCAAAAGCGTCCGCCGAAAATGACGACGAGTTATCGACACTCAGTTTTTGGTACAAAAGAGTTGGCCAAGCGGAAAAGTCCAAAGCGCTGGAAGAGCAACTGATCGCGAAAAATCCCAAAGGCAAAATCGCCAAACAAATTCGGCAACAACGCCTTTTCCAAACGCGCGACACGAATGAGCGCGGCAAGTTAGCTGAGGCGTTTATGCAGGATTTTTCCGATCTGGAGGCCAACGATAAATCGATGCTGGCGAGCGTTTTTATGGGCGCCAAGCAATACGACAAAGCCGAGGCCATTGTCGCGGCAATGCAACCGCCCAACGGAAATATGCTGAACGGCATCGCTTGGGAGTATATCGAAAAAGGAACGAACGTGGCACGCGGCGTGGGGCTGGCGAAATTAGGCGTCGAGGCGTCACGCCATGCTAATGCGAACACCAAGCCGGCGTTCATTTCTAAAAAGCAATGGGAGCAATCGAATCGTTTCAGCCTCGGCGCCGTGTTGGATACTTACGCCTTTGGTCTTTTTAAGCTCGACCGTTATCAAGAGGCGCAAACCGCCTATCGCGAGGCTTTTGATTTGATGGAAGGCGGTGACGCTGACGTCAACGAGCGGCTCGTGCAATGTTATCTCAAAAACGGCGATTATGCCGGGGCGATTGAAGTCACCAAAACTTGTCTCGAAAAATCCAAGTACAACGATAAGCTGCTGGAATATGGCAAAGAGGCCTTTACAAAAAAAGAAGGCAATGCCGAGGGCTTCGACAAATTAGTCGCCGCCGCGAAAGATAAAGGCGCGGCCAAAGC
>Ga0247727_10008637_pt1 | contig 18827 bp, 21 predicted proteins | sample WisWelCaveWW1625_FD_202498 | JGI IMG/M metagenome (GOLD analysis project Ga0247727, IMG submission 202498) | Biofilm microbial communities from Wishing Well Cave, Virginia, United States - WW16-25 | ecosystem: Environmental > Aquatic > Deep subsurface > Groundwater > Cave microbial mat | place... | reverse complement strand
GAGGGGCCAAGGGTTTATTGCCTTCAAGCTGCGCGTTAGCGCATGGGGGTGGTATGAATGAAGGCAGAGAAACACCCGAAATATTAATGGATGATCTCAATGCCAAGCTCGTCGCTCATCTGACGAGACGCCACTGAGTTTCTATCAGGCGATGATTTGCCCACAATACTTGTGCTCTTCACGCCAGTGATGATTGTCATAACCATCAACTTGCCCTTCATGTCGTCTGAGATTCTTGCTCCCCAGATGACGTTTGCATCTTCATCCAATGACTCTGTGACAAGTTCGCCAACATGATTAATCTCTTCGAGAGTCATGTCAGGACCGCCCCAGACGTGAATCAATGCACCGGTTGCACCAGTGTAGTTGATATCGAGCAACGGATTCTCCAATGCTCCTTTCACCGCTTCTTCCACTCTGTTCGTTGTATCAGAACTTCCAACGCCAATTGCAGCAACACCGCCGTTGGTCATAATTGCCTTGACGTCTGCAAAGTCTAAGTTGACTAAAGATGGAATTGCAATAGTCTCGACGATTCCTTTAATCATTGTAGCAACGAGCTCGTTCGCAACAGCAAATGCCTGCTGCACTGGCAGATTGCCCGCAATCTGGACAAGTCTGTTATTGTCGATGACAATAACGGTATCTGATGATCTTCTCAATTGCTCAAGGCCGTGCTCTGCCTTCTCGATTCTTGCGCGCTCGATGTTGAACGGCATTGTAACAGTGCCGATAACTATCGCGCCCATGTCCTTGCACAATTGTGCGGTAACAGGGGCAGAACCAGTACCAGTTCCGCCTCCCATACCAGCGCATACAAACACCATATCTGCACCCTTCAGGGCAGTTTTCAATTCATTTATAGATTCCTGAGCAGCTTCAGCGCCTTTCTGCGGAAATCCTCCACAGCCAAGACCTCTTGTTAGTTCTTTTCCAATGATGAACTTTTTGTCAGCTTCACTGATTTTTAGATGTTGTTGATCAGTATTAACTGCAATAATCTCAGCGCCTTTTATTCCGCGCTTGTAGAGCCAGGTGACCATATTATTACCCGCTCCACCACAGCCAATAACCTTGATATTTGCCTGCCCAACAGCCAGACCGTCAAAAGTAGTTTCGTTTTTTTGCGCGTTTTCAACCAAAAATTCCATGTTTTGTCCCCCCTTGTGGTGTTTGTTTTACTCCCCAGTAACAGATAAAAATTAAATATAGGGAGTGCTAACTGCTTCTTAGAAGGTGTTGTAATCACGCCAATGATTGTAACATCTAGTTCAACAGAAAACACACATAACGAACGATAGTTCAAGTCGTCGCCAAACGAATTTGAACACATTAAACCCACACACGCTTTCCGCCAAGAAAGTTTGTGAATAATTTTTCTTACTTATTATTCATTTATAAACATTATTATACGAGAAAATAGATATTCTAGAAGAGAACTATTGAAAAAAATTCTTTATCGACGATAAAAATTCCCGAAGAATCTGTTGCTACTCTGGTGTGAAGATGGGCTTTTTCGTCACTCAGAGCAGAAGAATAAGACGATAAATCACTGCTGCAGCTTTCTAGCAAACTGCTTGACGAGTTCTTTTCCCTTCTGAATTGCTTTCTGCACGTGCTCGCCATACCATTCCATGTAAGCAGCAAGATCCTTGATGCGGTTGCCCCAGCTTTCAATATAAGTTACATTTTCCAGAGTGAATCTCAATGGCGTAGGAACCTGTTCGTCAGGATAGCCCAAAGGCACAATTGCCTGCACGATAATATTATCAGGAATGCTGAATAATCGCTTTATAGCTTCATCTTCAAATGCGCCAACCCAGCAGCTTCCCAAACCCTCTGCGTGAGCAGCAAGAAGCATGTTCTGCACAACAGCAGCGCCATTCTGAATGCTGTACTTCTCGCCCATTGGGCCATAGAAACGCTTTGTCTTGTCAGGTTCGGTGCAAACAATAATTATCACAGGAGCATTTGCAATCCAGTACTGCTCAACACAAGCTTTTGCAATTTCCTGCCGCATCTTATCATCTGTAACAAGAATGAACTTCCAGTCCTGCAGATTGCCGGCGCTCGGCGCAAACCTTCCTGCGTCCAGAACATTGCCAACTTTTTCAAATTCTACAGGAATGTCCAAGAACTTACGAATACACCTTCTCGTTGCTATACACTCAAGCGCGTCCATTATACCTCTTTTTCAATTTAGATAACAGAACAAGCCTATTTAAACTTTTACAATAGAAAAAGAAATTAAATAAAAAATTACTTCTGCATGTCCTTTGCAGCAGCCTCAGCCTGTTTCATCAAATCGCTCAGGTCCTGGAACTGCACATCGGCAGGCGGAGTAAACATGGATTCGTCCACAGACGTAGACTCACATTTGGCGTTTGTCTGCTTTGCATTTTCGACAATCTCCTCCTGAGTCTTTGGCCGTACAGGCTGACCTGTCTGCGCAGCCATTCGCTTGACGTCTTCCAGCTTCATCATCATACCCTGTTTGTCCTTCCAGGTGTACATTGTGTCTTCTGTGTAGATGCCGTGAGCATCAGCAGGCATGGTATCCATTCTCATCTTGCTGCCTTTCATGTAAATTGTAGCAATTTGGCCCTCATTTTCAGAGACGCATTTCACAGGCTTGCCAAGATTCATGGCCATAGCGATATCGGTAATTTCTTCTGTTGTCACCGGCTCTGGAGCCGTTTCTTCAACCTTTTGTTCCATTTCGGGCTTTGCACATGCAACAAGGAACATCAATAAAACCAGAATTTGCCATTTCATCATTGTTCACCTCGTCCACGCTGATTTTCAGCTAATAAAACAACATCCTCAACAGTATTAATATCTTCCGCTGCACGGTCAGTTCTCAGCTTGACAAGTCTTGGAAAACGCAAGGCAAAACCAGAAGAGTATGTGGGCGACTTCTGAATTTCTTCATAGTTAACTTCAATAACGATTTCAGGTTTCACTGTGACTTCACGGCCTTTCTCTTCAATAATAAGCGGCTGAAGCATCTGCGTCAACTGCTCAAAACTAACACCTTCCTCTGATTTTTCTTTGATGCCAGTTCCAACCCTGCCGATTTCAACAAAGCTGTTAGTTTCTGGATCTCTTACTGCTATTATGAAAGAGGAAAGCCATTGGCCGCGCTTGCCTTCACCCCATTCTGCACCAACAATCACGACTTCCAAAGTATCCATTGTTGGCTTGACTTTCACTCCAAAGCCAACTCTTGAGCCCGGCTTGTAGATGCCCTGCAGATTCTTTGCCATGACGCCTTCGTTGCCCGCATCTAACGATGCCTTGTAGAACTTTTCTGCAACTGCTTCATCATCAGTGATAACCTGTTCTGCGAGCTTGATTTCACGAGGAACTTCTTCGACAATCTTTTTTAGAATATCCCTGCGCTCAATAAAATGAATTTTCAACAGGCTTTTGCCTTCACAGAACAAAACATCAAAAACATTGATTTCAACAGGAAATTTCTGGGACATCTCTTCAATATCATATTTCCTCTTTATACGCTGGCTGATATTCTGGAAAGGAAGATACTTTTTCGTCTGCGGGTCAATACCGACCACTTCTGCATCAATGATAAAATCACTGCCTTTGACGAACTTTGAAATTCTCTGGACAACATCAGGGAATTGAGCAGTCACATTTTCCAAACGGCGCGTGTACAATACAATTTTACCGGATTTTTTATGAACCTGCAATCTGAAACCATCGTACTTCTGCTCAAATGCGGCAGGCTTGCCCACAATAGAGAAAGCGTTTGCAATGTCTTTTGCCTTCTGGAAAAGCATAACTTTTACTGGCTTGCCTGGCAGTAAAGAGATATTTTGCAAGCCATTTTCGCCTTTCTCCTTTGCAACCTTTGCTACCTCTGCAAAATCATTCGCAACGTCCAAAGCTTCCTGCACAAGAGTGGTGTATTTTTCATAATTGATTCTTTCTTCATCAGATAATGCAAGCTCATTTGTTGCTTTATCATATTTTACGCCTGCCTTTTCTGCAAAAAACGCCCAGACGATTGCGTCCCTGATTGTTCCTTCGCCCAAGCCAACTCTTAATTCGCCAAGAATGGTGCGGATTATGTATTTTGCTTGATTTGACTTTGAGCTTGTCAAGAGTTCTGCAACCAGCTGCACTTTCCTGTCAACAGTTCCAGCGCCTTCCATCTCAGAGATTTTTCTCAAATTCTCAAAAACTTTCTGCACAGTCAATGGCTGCGAAAATAAAGTTACCTGAGACTTTTTAGTTGTCAGTTGTGCTGCAACAGTGCCCAAGTCTCCGGTTTCCTTCCAAACAACTTCAATTTTCTCCAAAGAAGCTCCCGTTGCAGTTGCGATTGCTTTCAGCAACAGTTTTGAAGCCATTCCAAGCTCTCTTTGATCCCAATTCGGGAAAACTCTGCCTTGCAATAACAGAAGAACCTTATCTAAATCGTCTGCAGACTTCAAAAACTCAGAGAGCACGAACGTCTTTTCCAAACGCTTTGTAGTTGCTTCAAGACGCTCGTACACCTCCACCAAAACCTCGTATTTCATTATTTATACGGAGAAAAAGAGAGTATATATGGCTTACGCAGCAGCCTTGCTGCCGTAGCCAGCTTTGCTCTCATAGCCCTTTCCAACAGAACTTCCAATGTAACCTTTGCCGGCCGATTTTCCCTTAATCGGCGAAGCGTATGTGCCAAGACTTGCGTAGTTTGACGTTACTTTGCCTGCTCTGTCACTGGCGATGGCTGCCAAGTATTTGTCGCCTTTAGCTGTAAAGTATTCCTTCAAAGTGTGTTCAACATCAAGCTCGGCGTCAATATGACTCTTGAAGTATTTACCTTTCTGCGAAGCGTGCACAAACTCGTGAGCCATAATGTAGCTGACAGCGCGGTCTTTTGTGATTTCATAATTACTCGCAAACTCAGAAACTTTTCTGTCAAAATTTTTATCGCCAATCAATGCAGTTTCATTTCCCTGAATTGCTAAAGCAGCGATTGCGCCTTCGAGATTCTGAGTTCCAATGCGCGTGATCTCATAAAAGTCACGCTTCTGATCCTTCAAAAAGGCGTATAACTCTTTTCCCTCGCTCATCAAATACTGCTTTGCCATATCTGCAAAAGAGCCAGAATATGATTTATAATCGACTTTTCCGCCAGATGCCGTGTCACGCTTGAAGTTGTAGCCACTCTGGCCTGGAGGCAGTTTCTTCTCAGCTTCATAGCGCTGATCCGCAATCCAGCCTTTCAAGTCCTCGCTCTGCTTCGACATCCGGTCAAGTTTTTGGTTTGCAGACTCGTATTCCTGACCTTGGTCGGCACGGTATGCCTTTGCCTCTCCTTTGTAGATTGAAGGATCAAGCTTCACTCCTGCTTTTTCAAAGAATTCCTTATGCTGCTGCTGAGTGAGAGGCTTATCTATCGCAAGGTATTTCCACTTTCCTTTCGCTTCGTTTACAATGTCCTCAACACTTTGAGACTTTGATGTCATAATTTAACATTATAAGACTTTCAAGAATAAAATTTTAAGTGACAAAAATGTCTTATTTAACAGTAAACTTTTAATACTCTCCTCTAATAGCAATAGTCAATATGAGTATCGAAGTGAGTGTTGACAATATGATGCCAGCGCAGTTGGCAGTTCTCAATAAACAAAAAGAAGAAGAGATAGCATTACGTAAAAAGGAAACACTGAAACTTCAGATATATCAGGTTAACTGCATCGGCTATTACGGTTCACGGGGCAATATTCCAGAACACATGTTCGTGACGCCTGAAAAACCAGTACTTGGCAAAATGTACATGTGCCACAAATGCAATGAGCTTGTTGAAGACGATAAAAAACCTCGTACAGTCGAAATAAAATACAAACGCGCATAATCGCGCAATAGTTTTATAAAGCGTTTATTTCTCGAAAAACATATGCCCGCGTAGGCTAGCTTGGATAGACTGGAGGGTTGCGGTCCCTTCGACCTGGGTTCAAATCCCAGCGCGGGCGTATATTTTTATGGTCGCGTGTCCAGGGCTTATAGACTTCAAGTCCAGATTTTCTCTTCACAATCCATATTAAAAGCGCATTCTTTGGTATTTCTAGAACCAACCCTTTAGTTTGGAGGTGATTAACACAAAACGGAGGTGGTTTGCCAAAAGCCTTCTTCCGGTGGCAGCCCCACCGGAGCTTTTTTATATGACCTGCCAGCACTTAAAGTTCTCTTATCTGAAAGTAGATATTTTAACTACTAAATAGTGGTTAAAATAGAAAGATTTATAAAGCAAATTGACGATAAGTAGATGTGAGTGAAGATGGCAGAGAACAAGGAAGAAGACTTTACGCTTGAAGACAAATTGCTGCATTTGCGAGGCGATGTTGGCGATGTCAAGGACGAAGTGCTACTCAGAGCGCAGAAAAGAATAAATGACGCCCGTACCGAGCTTTCTAAGTATTTCAGGGAAAACCTTGGACCCAAAGCTGAGGAAGCGATAAAGAAACTAGATGAAGTTTTGCCACCACCAACGCTGAAAAATTATAGTCCGCACGACTCTTTGAAAAGAAAAGAAGAATTAATTCATGAACTTGTTGAAGAAATACTTGAAAACCCTATTCTAGAGCAGGACGATCCACGGCGCACGCCTGTGTATAATGAAAGACAGCGCAATGACCGCCAAGCGAGAGCCATTGATATTATAGGCAGGGCGGCCACACTCGGAACCAAGATGGATTTTGTTGGTTTGATCGGTTTAAGCAATCTATCCCGTCAGCTTTACAGTTTGTTAAAGGAACCAGCTCGTCAAAACCGATATATGGACACCCGAACAGGAGTCCGAGTCATGGAATATCTTATGGGCGATTATTTTTTCGAAATCTTAAGAGATCACTTTGCAAATCCAAATAGGCATATTGCATTTGTCAATATCGATATGAACAATCTTGATTACATCAATGGTGTAGTTGGCAAAACACAGGCGGATGTTGCATTGCGACTAATTGCCACATATTTGAAGAAACTGCCAGAAGGAGTAGTTGTTAGAAACACAGCAGCAGCTGACGAGTTTTTCGTATGCTTTAGAACGGATGCAGAAGGCGCAGAGGGCATTATGCAGAAACAGTTTGTAGAGCCAATGGAACAAGAATTTACAAAAGCTCTCGAGAATCTCTGCAGCAAAGAACTTTCCTCTGGTTATAACAACGCGATTAATGAATATACCTGTGCTATTGGAATCACGTCAACAAGAATTCCAAAAGGCGGAAGCATATTCCAGCGCGCAGTGCAACTGCTGAACGGCGGATCTGAAAAAGAAGCTCTAAAAACAGAGCTTAACTACTTGGATGCGCTGCAACCCAGTGATCTTAAGCACGCGTTCCATGATAATCATGCAGAAGAAGAAATACGCAGAGCAGCACTTTATGTTCTCAGAGAACAATTTGAAACAGAAAGCGAAAAAGCGATGAAGTATGCAAAGAAAATAGAAAAACTTGCCGCGGCAAGAGAAAAGAGACCGCTTAGAAGCAGAATAGCGATTTATGACCCGACATTGAAACCCGAAGATTTCGTCTACGATACACAAGTTTTCAAGAAGAAAGATTAACCTTTTCTGGAGTTATTCCAACGTAGCGATCATTCTCTGTAACGTATACTTTTTCATCGATTACTGCAGGCTGTCCACGCTGGTTCACCTGTGAAACCAAGAGTTTAGCTTTATCGCCTGTGATGCCTGCGACTTGCAAGTCGATTGCAAGGCAGTCATAGCTCTTTCCCTGCGCTTGAATAACCCTGTGAGAAATAAGCGCTCGGCTTGCTGACTCCAGACCTTTGTTCGAAACAAAGTCTTCTAATTTATCTCCAGAATTAGTAAATGCCTCGTATAGTTCATTCAAACCTTCGAAAATGGGATCAACTCTATTCGTCTGCTCAGCCTTTGTCATACAATCTCTTATCTTTTCAACCAAAGCAGCGATGCCCATATGTCATCACTATATAGTTATCCTATTTAAATATTTCGCTCTGTGAACTTTCCGTAGAAACAACGCCAACCTGAGTTTTAACTGATTTTGCCACGGCTACACCAACAATTTCATTCAATTTCTCAATAGGCGCTTTTCTTATGTCGCCCAAGTCCTTAATTCCAGCACGGAACAATTTTCTTGCTCTCACACGGCCAATGCCCTCCAAGCGGATTAATGGCAATAATTCTTCTCTCACTCCATATTTCAAGCGCAGTCTAACTTTGGTAATTTCACTCAACAGTTTTTGATACTGCATAAGTCTGGCAAGCTCATTGCAGCTGTACAAAAGCCAGTCTGCATTGTCAATTTTAGTTCTGGTTTCTCCAGGCCTGCTGTCATATTTCTCAAGAATCCATTCCTCGTCCTTCTCATCAATCCAGTCTTCAAGCATCAACGCAGTCTTGATGCTGTCAAGCCAATCTTCGTACTCTGGCTCAAACATGCTCGGCTCGTGCTCAAGAAGATAAGGCTCGAGCAAAGCATACTTCTGCGTAATTTCATCATACTCTTTCTGCCTGACACCCAATAATGGGCGCATTTCAAGAGTATTAGAAACTGCGTGCAGGAACGAGATTGATTTTAGTGTTGTTCGTGTTGCTTTTTCAAGTCTGTTCAAGAAATTGAATGCTGTTAACGGATCGAGATACAGTTCTGCAACCCTTTTGCCAATTGCAGTCGCGCGAAATCCTTCCTGCATTTCCTGCAGGAAGCCCCAGTCGACCAAAAGTTTCAATGTTCTGTCAATGATGCGCTGCATACGCGTCAAATCCTTGTACTGATAAGCCCAGAACGTCTTGCTGAAAAAATTCATAATTGATTCATTAGAAGAAATAATGCGGGAAGAGATCAACGACAAAAGGTAAGTTCGCAAGACAGGCTCGACAGCAAGCTTGCTGAAGATATCCTCTGGAATTCCTTTCAAATAATGCTCAATGATGTATTCCTTGTCTGTTTCGGTCTGTGCAAGAACAATAGTTTCACCAAATGTGTCGTATTTTGGACGTCCAGCTCTGCCGGCCATCTGCAAAAACTCCAGCACAGGAATATGCGCCATTCCATGCATTCCAAAGCGCTTTACATCACGAATTATAGAACGGAAGGCGGGCAGGTCAACGCCTGCTGCCAAAGTTGGAGTACAGCAGATAATCTTGACAAAGCCTGAGCGGAAAGCATCTTCAACAAGCTCTTTTTGTTTTGAAGCCAGGCCGGCATGATGGAATGCAATGCCGTGCTTCACTGCACCAGCCAATCTTTCACATTGTCTTGTAGGCTTTGAAAGAACTGTGCGAATGCTTTCAGATAGTTTGTCAAGCTCTGCGCTCTTCAAAGGCGATTTCTTGCTGATGTCCTCAGCCACCTTTTCAGCAGAACGCTTTGCATTCACAAACACCAAAGCCTGCTTCTTGATTTCAACAGTATCAAGTGCTAAATTGATGACAGGATCACTTGTCTTTTCAAGAATTTTCATCATCAGAAGCCACTCTTGCTTTCTTATTAACCTTTACCATAATGTTTAAAAAGCATCATATTCCCCACGAATGCAATGAGCCCGTAGCTTAGCCTGGTGGAGCACTCGATTCGTTTGCAATTGCAAGCGGAAGTGAAACTGATATCCTGCCATGCAGGGCTAGACATCGAGAGCGCCAAAGCGCCGATAAAGGTCCGGAGTTCGAATCTCCGCGGGCTCATTATTTTTTGTCGCAACGCTTTTAAAGGATTGCCTGTTTCTACGACGATGGTGGGTGGAAATGGGCATAGAGAAAGTAATCGGCGTTGATGCACAGGGTGGAACTCCCTTAGAGGAAAAAGGAAAACCAACAGAAGAGGTCTATCACCGCGCAACACTAGCCACAAAAAAAGTTGCGGAAAAACATCCTGAATATGTTTTCTATCTTGTTGGGAATCCGGAAGATATCAAAAGAGTTCTTGGAGAAGAACATCCAAACATTGTTGTGGAGCCAGGCAGAGGCTCAAAATTCCGCGCAATCACCCGCTTGGGAGAGCTCATTGAAGCGCAAAAGATCGGCGGCTTCTATACCTGTGGGGACACAAGAGAGGTCCTTCCTGTCGTGATGAGCAAAATCGGTATGATGGATGAATGCGCAGAAGTATTTCCCGGAGAACTCCTCGCACCATTGCTTGCAGAAATACCGAAAAGCCCCTTTTTGGAGCGGGCGCGCAGCGCATTCGCACTTGACGTTGGCTCGATTCCAGAGCTCAAAAAGCCTGAGCAGTATGTATTATACGCAAAACTTGGAGAAATCTACGCAACAGTCATGGGCAGGCCAAACCCGGCCATAGGTTTAATCAATATAGGCGCAGAACAAGGAAAAGGAAAAACCATGCTCAAGGAGGCATACAACCTGCTCAAGAAAAGCGGGCTTAACTTCGCAGGAAACGTGGAACCTTTTGTATGCGTGAATGATCGCGACAAAGGTGATTATACGCCCCGACCAATTGACGTCTATCTATCAGAGGGCGAGACTGGCAACCTTCTAATAAAAGCACTTGCCGCTGGAGCAGATTTGGCAAGCAATTTCATCAGATATGAAATCGAACACGGCAACCTATTCGAAAAGGGCGCAGGCCTGTTCCTCAAAAACAGGGCATTTGCCCGTGCAAAAAAACGTGCAGACCCAAGCGCAACAGGAGGCGCCGTTTTCATGGGCACGAACAAGCCAGTCTACAAAAATCATGGCACATTTACCACATACGGAATGACAGTAGGTCTGGAAAGGTACATTGCGTTTGTAGAAAACAAAGTCCAAGACAAAGTCCGTGGCACGTTCAAGGCATACGCGGATTAACAGCTGCTGCCAAATATGTCCTTCAACGTTCCCTTAATTATTTCTGTAAGCAAGACAATTATGTCTCCTGTGTTGAAAGCATTGTCATCATTCTGGTCAAGGTCAACAACACAATCTCCTGAACTTGGAGAAGTGCAGGAAGTTGAATTAGAACTATAAGCTGTCAACAGCAAGACCATATCACCAACATCTGCATCATCGTTGCCATTCAAATCAATGTCCAACACACAAGTGGCCGAAATAACGCTGACATTAACGCTGGAATTTCCAGAACTGTCATTTACGGTGGAGATCGCGGTAAGCTTGTGAAGCCCGGCGGAAAGATTGACAGTTATGTTCGCGCCAGCACCAAGACTTCCAGAAATGTTCGAAGACCAGCTGATAACGCCTTCAGGAGAACTTGTGGCAGAAAGACTTGTGCCATTTGAAAGCAAAGTTGCATTTGGTGCTGGACTGAGAATACTGACTGTTATACTAACTGGCGGATAAATAACGTTTAATGTTATGCTGTAGCTTGCAGACTCATTGTCCTCTGATATCATTGCTGTAATAGTGTGAGTGCCAACTGACAGGTTCGCGGTGATGCTGTCACCAGTACCGAGCACGCCTGAAATATTGGACGTCCAGACAACAGTTAAGTTTGAACTGTTGCCGGTTACGGCAGAGGTCAAAGTTGTGCCATTACTGTAAACGGTCGCATTATTTGACGGAGAAGTTATTGTGATGTTCAGAAGCGCATCTGGAGGAGCACTCACTATTACGCTAATGTTTGCAGATGCTGTCTGGTTGCCGCTTGATGCAGTAGCTGTGATCATATGACTGCCAGGCGTCAAATTAACAGAAATGCTCTCGCCAGTTCCAAGAGAGCCTGAAATGTTTGAAGACCAGTCAACAGCTGCGCTTGAAGTATTGCCAGATACACTTGCTGACAACAGAGTTCCATTTGTGCTTAATGTCGCATTTGGAACTGGAGAAATAATTGAGACGTTCAGAGCAGGGCTTGAATTTGAAGCGTTTGCATAGCCAAGGTATTCCAAAGCAGCCATTATGTCAATTCTTGGATAGCCTCCAATAGGCATGCCAGTAGCGACCAAGGCATCCTTTATTTCATCAGGGGAGAAAGAAGACGGTCCTGTTATCAGCGAAGAATACTGCTGCAGCAATAACACTGCGCCGGAAACATGAGGAGTTGCCTGAGAAGTGCCTGTCAGACTGCCATAAGTGCTTCCAGACTTTGTGCTTGTAATGGAAACGCCTGGAGCAAGCACTTCCAACAAAGAACCGCGATTCGTGAAAGAGGCCATATTATCCATTTTATCAGTAGCTCCGACAGCAATAGCTTTCGGAGAACAAGAAGGATAACTAATGCCGCTTGTATAACCATTATTTCCAGAAGCAAACACGCTTGCAATGCCAGCAGAATAAGCTGCATCAATGCCGGAATCAAAATAAGTCGGGCAGGCAGACTGTGTCTGGTAGTTTCCGCTGTCACCCAGACTTCCGCTTATGACCTTGATATTATAAGTGCCTGCATTTGTGACACAATAATCAATACCTGCAATAATATCGGACAACTGGCAGCTTGTACTGCATACCTTCACAGCAACAATACTTGCTCCAGGAGCAACACCGACATATGATCCATTTGCGCCAATAATTCCAGAAACATGAGTGCCGTGACTTAATGGGTGAGAATCAGTTGCAACAGTGTGCTCTGACAATCCATTGGGGCAGCAGTTAGGAGTGCAATAACACTTTTGTGAGACAACCCTGCTTTGGAAAGCAGGATGGTCTGCCTGAATTCCGGTGTCGATAATGCATGCAGCAGTTCCCTGGCCGGTCAATGCCTGTCCATTTACTGTAATCTGCTGCACGTCATTAGCATTAATCAAAGGAACGCTTTCTGAAAGAGACAGCGAGAATGCAATGTCAGAATAAACAGCCTCAACCAAAGGATGATCCTTCAGCTTTTCAATACCCTCTGGAGTAGCTTCAACAACCATAGCAGGAATGGTCTCCAAGGTTCTTTCAGGCTGCACGTCCCCAGTCGGACCAACACCAATTGCTTCTTCAACAGGACCTGGACTGTTGACATCCTCCAAGACTTTCTGCTGTACAACTTCAGTAATTTCCTGCAGTGCCTCTATAGAGGCATCATCAGCAACAGCTGCGCCCGTAATAGCGTTTGAAGGCAGTTCAGGCTTCAAAATCACTACAACACGCTCTGAAGGAACCTCAGAAACCCTGCCGGTAATGGAGAAAGGAGGCGAAATAAGGAAAACACTAACAGCAAATAAGACGGCAATGCATAACCAAATCTCTGAACGCATAGTGATTCCTCTTTTACCACATGGAACGTATGATGGTTTTTAATTCTTTGTGATGTTCGCAAATGATAAAAACCTTTAAATAGCAAACATTCTGCATTAATTTCATGAGATTTCCGCTGTTCGTGCTATTTGCAATTTTTTCTGCACTTACAGTAATTGCAGACGTATACACTCTGCAAACAGACTCAACTGTCAATCCGCCAGCCACAATCACGATAAACATACTGACGAACAACACGCAGTCTATATACGGAATGGAATTCACAATAACAGACACTCCTGAAAAAGCAGTGTTTTCTCGCGTCGAGACAACCATAAGATCAGCAGGAGCGCTTGTCACAAGTTATACTCAAGGAGCAGACAACACCAAGATCGCAATGGTGTTAAGCGGAACGGGCAGCGGGATTTCAGCAGGCACAGGCAGCATTCTAAGAGTGCTATATTCTGTCAGCAGCGGAACAGGAACTGTGAACTTCCAGCCATCAAATCTTATTGTTTACAATAAAAATGGTTCAGCAGTTCCTGGAAATACGATAAGCGGAACTTCAGTCACGCTTACTTCATCAAGCTCCTCAAGCTCAGGCAGTTCCAGCGGCAGTTCAGGAGGCGGAGGGGGAGGAGGAAGCGGAAGCAGCGGAGGAAGCGGAAGCTCAGGAGCAAGCACTTCAACAAGCTCATATGTTCCAGTAAGCTTCCCAGAACCAAAACGAGTGCCAAAAGAAACGCCAGCACCAACACTGCCACCGCTAGTAATAGAAGCAGAGCCAGAAAAAACAGCACCTGTTCAACAAAAGCCCGCAAAAAGCACAAACCTTCTTGGATGGATTATTGTAGGCTTCATAGTTATAATAGGCGGAATGCTTGCCATCTATATCTACAAAAGAGAAGAGCCTGTCCATAAAATGCCGCAAAACCCGCCACAAAACGCGCAGAAGAAATAATATTAACTAACGTAAATTGTCTGTGTTAATGGAACCCCAACCATTGCTCCATTCTGAAGGCAAGCAGACATCAAAGTGCCAAATTCATTTGTGTAAACTCTCTGCGGGTAGACCGGCTCAAGCCCTGCATAAACGCAAGCTTCATCAGGCTGCATCTGAGCCCGCATAGGACCATAATACCATCTTCCACCGCCGCTCTTAACGTAATTGCCAGTTATTGTTTCCTGCAATTGAATGATCAATCCGCCAATAGCAACTAATGCAACAAAGCCCAACAACATAAGACCGAGTTTCTGCACCATCTTTTTTCAAACTTAATACGCATATCTTCTTATTTAAATGTTGCGCTTACATTTTAGTAAAGGACAACAATAATTGGACAATAGTGCCCTTCACTAAACTAGTAAACGTCACTATTTCGCCCTATAACTTTTGGCGTTTACTATTTGAACGAAAGCTTTAAAACAGGTAATATTAGGCGTAATCTCGATGCCCCCGTAGCTCAGCCGGTAGAGCGACTGACTGTTAATCAGTAGGTCGTGAGTTCGAGTCTCACCGGGGGCGCTCTTTATGCTAGAAAATTACGACCTGGAACTGGAAGCTGTTGAAGCGAAAATAAAGGCAGAAAACGCTAAAATAGTATGCATACAACTGCCAGACGGATTGAAGCCGTATGCAAAAGAGATAGTCAAAGAACTGGAAAAACGAACTTCTGCAAAAATTATCATCTGGCTGGGAAGCTGCTGGGGAGCATGCGACGTTCCGCTTGAAGTCAACAGGCTGGGAGTAAACCTACTTGTACAATGGGGGCACAGTGAATGGGGACATTAGCGCATCTCGCACCCATTCTCGGACTTCTCGCAGGACTCATCATAGCAAAACTAGTTCCGTATGAACTCAAGCAGGGAGAAAGATATTTCCTGCTATTACAGAATGCGCTGCTTGTCCTGGTTATTGGCATGGCTGTATGGCAGTATTTTAACAGTCAATTAAATTTGGAAGTACCACTCTTCCTGTTCTTCATACCAGTAGGAACACGATATCACAAAAGATATCTATTCTTAGCCTGCATTGCAATTGCTTATGGCATCACAGCCTTATTACTTTTCTAGCGCGCCAGAAATATTGAGCGGCTGATACAATCGAACATACAACCGCAGCAAACAAAACATACCACGCAAGGTTCAAATGAAGCAGCACACCCACAATTCCAATCATTTCTAATGCAGTTTTCAACTTTCCAAACAAAGAAGGCGAAATCATTTCTTCTGGAGAAATAATAAGCCTGAGCCCAATAATTGCAAATTCCCTTGCAATAAGTATCCACGCCATCCAGGCAGGCACGCCCTTTCCTATCAAAAAAATCAAGGCGCTAATTACGAGCAGCTTGTCGGCAATAGGGTCTAGAAGGGCTCCAATCCTTGTCGTGGCATTGTATTTTCTTGCAAAATACCCATCAAACGCGTCAGTTAATGCTGCAATACAAAAAACAAAAGCCGCAATCCATTCACGCCGCTCGATTGGAAGGTAAAGCACGAAAATAAAAACAGGCACAAGAATGATTCTTGCCAAAGTGAACCCAGTAGCAAGGCTTACCATTTCTCATCACGAATTTTAAGATAATATGCAGTGTGGTTGACAGCAATATGGCCAATAGCGCTGATGAAAATAACAAGAACAGCATTCAGCCAGCCAGGGAAAAAGACAATACTGCCCAATGCCAAAGCGCCGACAGAATAGTCAATCTCGTCAAAAGGAATCCAAGGATGCCCTGGCTTAATGCCAACACGGCGCTTGAAGAAGCTCTTTAATGCATCACCGAGCAATGCACCAGCGCCTGCAAGAGCGCTCCACTGCAATGCTGAAAAATTGAATGGCCAGTAGGTCTTTGACATTATGTAACCGGCAATAACTGCAATTGAAACGCCGATGATAAAACCCTTCCAAGTCTTGTGGTCGCCAAAAATTCTTTTTCCGCCAATTGACAGGCCGAAGTCCATCGGATAATTCCACGGCAAACGTTTTGCTATAACAGGAGCCATGTTGGCTACATAGGCGGGAATCATCAGGTACAAAAGCTGCAGCAGAGTCATAAAATAAGCAATGACAGAAACCTTTAAATAGATTTATGCTCATTTTTAAACTCAAAGAGGTGAATAATGTTAACGGTATATGACTGGGTATATGGCATTACTACCCTTACTGTAGTTTTCTTAAGCATAATCGCAGGCTTCATTGCCATCACGATGTTTGAAACAACCAGACAGAGAAAATACCTTTCTGCCTGGAAATATCTGCTCGTTGCACTTATCCTCTTTGCAATTGAAGAATTAGTGGGCACGATGAAGATATTCGGCATCTGGAGCACTCCATGGCTAACGCACGTAATTCCCAGTTTTATACTGGTTTTCCTAATAGCCGCACTTTTGAGGCAGATTGACATAACAAGAGGATGCCACGAATGAGCTTAGGACTAAGCATAGCAGAAGCTGCGCCATGGTATAATCTGGGGCTAGTTGTCATTTCGGTATTCCTGTTCATCAAGCTGTTTACAACGCCTGTCAGGGACAAAAGGGTATACCTGATGCCGTGGAAATTACTGTTTTTCGCATTGTTAGTGTTTATCGTGGAAGAAGTAATAACTGTGCTCAGACAAATGGAAGTGATAAACATTCCAAAGCACATAAACGGATTCTTTGAAATAATAATCATCTGCACATTCATCTACACGCTGCTTCTGCAAAAAGAACACATGAAGATGACTAGAGCCTAGAACGGGCTTTCATCGCTTCATCATGCATGCCAACCAGGTCATACGTTGCTGCAGCAAGCTCAAACTTTTTCTGCAAAGCATACAGATTTGCAAGAACAATCATTGAGGAACGCAAAGCAGGACCGCGCAATTTCGGCAATGCTCTTTCAAGAATATTGACTCTTTCCTTATCAGAACGTGCAATGTCAAGCAATTGCTCAATATCTGCAAACTTCATACCCTGTGAATTGCGATTGTTTGAGAAACAAGGACTTTACCATCACTTGCTGTTATAGTAACCTGGCCGTCCTGCTCCGCATATATGAGCAGCTTATCCCCGTCAACACCAGCGCTAATGCCAGCAGTTGGAGAGACGCTGTATGACAACGGGTCGCCGTCAGGGTCAAAGAATGCCTTGTCCAAGTCAAGAATTAATCTGTCATTAGTGCTAAAGTCATTAGTTGGAAAATCCCACTGAGGAGGAATGTTTGCGAAAAAAGCACTGGTAGGAGTCGTCATACTCGCAAAGCCAGCAAGAACACCCAACATAAGCAACATTGTGCTCAGATACCAAAGTTCCTTCATCGTTATGACCTCTTTACCGGCACTCTTCTAATGTGTCTGCATTCAAGGCACGTGATGACCAGTTTTCCACTGCGTGCCCTTATAGTCGAATTTTTTCCTGTCAAAAAAGCACTGCACGACTTGCAAAAACGGCTCTTCCACTTTTGCGGAATGCGCACCTTGTGGCGCGAAGCCAGCTTCCTCGCCAAAACAACATACCTTTTTGCAAACGCTGGACGTACGAGCGCTTGTTCGAACAGCGCCTCTATACGTTTGGACGCGATTCGCTGTCTCGCAGTCGGCTGATTCACACTACTACTCCAGAGAATAAAACTATATAAACATTTGGTTTAAAAATTAAGCTATGCAATGGCTGAAAAACCTGTTCAGAGAGAAAAAAACAATGGAGCAAGCCAGGCAATGGATTACAGACAAGATTATTGAACACGAAAGAGCGAAGAAACAGGCCATTGCGGCAGCAGAACAGGCATTTCCAGAACTTCTTACAGAATTGAAGAAAGCAATTGTTGAACTCGAGAGGGCAGAGCTAAGAAATCCCAACATTCCTGAAAGAGCAAAGCATTTCATGCAGGGAAACAGGGAGCAATTCCTAAAACTGACAAGCAAGTTTGCAGAGAATCTGCTTGTTCCAAAAGAAGCACCAGACTTCAGCCAGCTTGACCTTTTATTCCAGCAATATGCGCAGAATACTGCAAGGCCCACAGCAATCCTGTCAGAGTTCTTTGGAGAAGAAGTGAAAAACACAAGAAAAGCACTGGCAGACATAGAAGCGCAAGTTCAAGAAATCAAATCAGCCCAGTTCAAAACAAAAGAATTCCAGAAAATCGAGGGCGTTGTGAAAAACATTGACGCAGTGAAATCAGAAAGAGAGTCTATTGAAAAACAGCAAAAAGACTTTGAAGCACAATTAGACCAGCTAAAAAGAAAATACGAAATTCTAAAAAAAGAAAAGGAAGATTTCACAACAAGGCCCGAATACAAAAAAGTGAAAGAAGATGTCGTCAATGCAGCAAAAGAAAGACAAGAATCAGAACAAACCATCACAAACATATTCCTGCCATTGTCAGATGCGATAAAGAAATATGCACACAACATCAAAAATGAAAAACTGGCAGCATATGCAGACAATCCTCTTACAGCTTTGATGCACGATTATTCGTTCAGCATTTTGAAGCACATACCTGTACTCAGAGAATCAATAATAAGCAACAATCTCGGCCTGAAGCCGGAAAAACAGCAGAAATCCCTTGAATCGCTGAAATTCGTAACAAAAGAACAGCTCGGGCCAATGCTTCACAGATATGCAAATGCCAAAAAAAGAGAAGCAGACATCATTCACGATGTCGCGCAACGGCCAATAATGCAGGAATACGAACAATATGCCGTTTTGCTGAAAACAACAAGCAATGAAAATC
>Ga0247727_10008636_pt1 | contig 18827 bp, 16 predicted proteins | sample WisWelCaveWW1625_FD_202498 | JGI IMG/M metagenome (GOLD analysis project Ga0247727, IMG submission 202498) | Biofilm microbial communities from Wishing Well Cave, Virginia, United States - WW16-25 | ecosystem: Environmental > Aquatic > Deep subsurface > Groundwater > Cave microbial mat | place... | reverse complement strand
TTCTCAAAAGCTATGTCCCACTGAAGTTCATCAATCAGGTCTTCAATGTAATCCCGTAAATGTTCCACCACCTGGTCTTGCTTAGCCTCTGGCAGAGATTGCAGCATTTTTACTACTGTGGCAATGGTGTTAGACGACATAAACTTTCCTTATCAAAAATTATCTCAACTCCTTAAAGATGACAACTTAAATTTACAACACGTTCTTGAAAAATGCAAACACATTAACTCTACGTGAAAAACCGTACACCCGCGCTGTTCCAGTCGTTGAATCCATTCGGGGAGAGTAGATAGCTTGTTCCATCTCAAATCCAATTTCTCAAGTTTTTTCAGCTCGCCGAAACTTGTGGGAAGATCAATCAATTGGTTCGCTCGCAAATCCAGATAGCGCAGATTTCTCAAATTGCCCAGCGATGCGGAGATCGAGGTCAACTTATTGTTTCTCAAATCCAGATCGGTCAGACTGGTCAGGTTGCCCAGCGACTCAGGAAGTGACGTCAATCGGTTGCCCTGCAAGCTTAATTTTTTCAGACTGGTCAGATTGCCAATCGTTGCAGGAAGTGACGCCAACTGGTTGTTCATCACATGCAGTTCTTTTAGGTGTATCTGATGGCCGAGTGACTCGGGGAGCGAAAAAAGCAGATTATTGTACAGCCGAAGCTCGATCAGGCGAGTCAGGTTTCCAATCCATTCAGGGAGAGCAGTTAGTTGATTATCGGTGATGTTCAAGTAAATGAGGTTGCCCAAGTTCGAGAATGACCTGGGCAGAGCAGTCAGGCGATTATTGCTTAAATAGAGGAAAGCAAGATTGTGCAGATTTCCCATGGACTCGGGCAGCACCATCAATTCATTATGACCCAAATCCAGCATCCGAAGATGGGTCAGATTGCCGATGCCCGCGGAGAGAGCAGAAAGATGATTCTGCGCTACATTTAAGGTTTGGAGGCTGGTCAACTGCCAAACCGACTCGGGGAGGGAGGTCAATTGATTGCTGTATACACTCAACGTTTTGAGATGCGTCAACTGGCCAATATTATCGGGGAAAGCAGCCAACTGGTTCTCATCCAAATTCATTTCCTCAAGTGCACTGAGTTTATCAATCGACTCGGGGAGAGAAGATAACTGCTTGCCCGACCAATCTAATTTTTTTTGCTCGCTCATTTTCTGTTCAATCTTGATATATCACGGCAAAGCTTACCCGCTGCTCAGGTGCAACGCCCTTTAGGCTGCGCCGGTCCAGTGCTTGCGGAGAACAATAAACGTGATGTAGTGTGTCACCAACAGAGCAGGAACCCAGAACGCAGGTATCCAGTACGCTGGACCCATATACGCCGGTGCTTCATAGATTGTAGCCAGTGTTATAGCAACAATCAGATCCAGCGTTCCTTCCAGGTTGAAAACCCAAACGAGAAGCCGACTGCCCCTCACGTCTTTCGCCACAGCCGGAATTGCGGCCATTGCTAACACAGCGGCAAGCAGGTCGCCGAGTGCTGCCGGATAGGTGAATTGCGGAGGGATTCCGGGGTAGGTGGCTGCTGGCGTCAGAAACATCAGTCCAAAGTGTCGGAAAGAATGCAGTAGAAGAATCGGCAGCAGAACAGTCCGGGGTTTCACGTTTCCCAGTTTCGGCAGGATGTAGATCCTGGCTGCGACCCAGAACACAAGAGTGCTGAACAGGAGATTGACCGTGAGAATGTTCATGGAGTTGATCCTCTATTCTTTGGGAAAAATACTTAATTGATTGTGTGTAATCAAGCCCAAACTCTAAATCACAACGTCGGCTCAAATCGCTGTGAGCTGGTCATCGTTTTGGCCAGCCAGCGTTCGGTCAGCGCCATCGTGAGATAGGAGACCAGCGCCACGCCCAGCGAGAGCAGATAGCTCCACTCGTAATCCAGAATATAGTGAGAGACGCACCAGACGCTGGCGCCGCTGATTAACGAGGCGATAGCGCTTTTTACCCCGCCGAACTTGCTGAACAGTCCGAAGATCATCACCACGAAAATGCCGGCGCTGCCGAACGAGGAGGCGTCCTTGACCAGGCGGTAGATGCCCTCGGCGTGCAATGCCAATACGTAAGCGATGATCCCCATGCCAACCACACCGATGCGGTTGAGCAAGAGCTTACGCGGCTCGCTCATATTCGGACGGACGGAAATAATCAGATTATGCGAGAAGAGGGCGGAGGCCGCCAGCAAACAACTGTCGACAGTCGAAAGAATGGCCGACACCAGCGCACCCGCGAAGACGATGTACAAGATCTGCGAAAGGTGCTGCTGGGCCATGAGCGGCAGGACATGCTCGGGGTCGTCGAGATTGGGCAGGAGCGTGAAGCCAATCAGTCCGATAAACAGCGGCACCAGTCCCGCGCACAGGTAGAGCCAACTGGCCAGAAACGACGAACGCTGCGCCACCAAGGGCGAGCGCGCGGCAATCACGCGCGAGATGGTTTCCTGCGCCACTACTGAACCGCAAATGGGGATGGCCCAGGCCTCGGCCATGGTGAGAAATTTGTGCGCGCCGGAATCGATGCCGCTCGGCACAAACGAAAGTTTATCCGGAGCCAGGGCCGCGAGCGCCGCACCGATCCCGCCGAGGTCGCCGACAATGGAGAAAAGTAAGATGATCAATCCGATGATCAGAACCCCGCCCTGGATGATGTCGGTGAGGGCATCCGCCAGCAGACCGCCGAGCGCGGTGTACAAAATCACGACCAGCGCTGCAATGGAGATCGTGATGGTAAGCTGGAGTTCGGAAGACGCCGACAGCACCTGGCCAAACGCGCGAATTTGTGCGGCCGCCCACAGCAGGGAAGTGGGAATCATGATGAACGCAGTGAGTCGCTCGGTAGCGATCGAATAACGCAGGCGGAAAAAATCGGCGATAGTGGTGAGCTTCAAGTTCCAGAGCGGTATGGCAAATACCAGGCTCATGAGCAGCAGGCAGGCGGTGTAGCCGAACGGGTCGGCGGTCACGCCCGCCAATCCCTCGGCGTAGGCCGTGCCGGCGGTGCCGATGCAGGATTCCGCGCCAAACCAGGTGGCAAAGATCGAGAAGGTGGCGAGGACATACCCCAACTTGCGCCCCGCCAACAGAAAATCGTCTTCCGTGCGCACGCGTTTGGCCACCAGCACGCCCAGCAAAAGCTGCAGAACAATATAGCTGAGGATGCCGAAGAAAACCTGGTTCAATCTCGCGTCCGTTTTTAAATCAATTTAATATCGCTGGTCATCTGGAGACCGTGTGATTTAGGAATTCGGCGTGAAAAATTTAAACGTCCCCCATTCTCAGGCAAATGGAAAAAATGCCGGGATTAGCAAAGCACATGGTGGAATTAATTTAGAAATTGATATTAATTTTTCAAAGTGTTTTTTGAGTCGTGAAGATTTCAGATTAAAGTTGCGGTTGCCCTCATGAGTTGAATTCTAAGGTATGGGCGATATCGCTGGTCTTGAAATGAACGCGATCGGCTTTATAGAAAATCGTTTCGAGTCCATTTTTGTGGATGCGTTTGAGAAACTTCATGCCGGCTTTTTCCATCACCCGGATAGACGCGACATTGGGCGCGTCCGCGCTGGCGAGCACCGCATTGAATTGCAATTCTTCAAAGGCATATTTGAGCATCAGTCGAGCCAGCTTCGTCGCGTATCCTTTGCCGCAGTATTTCGGCAGCAGCCCATAAAGCAATTGCAGCTCTGGCGGCTTGTGAAAATGACGAAAGCCAACGAAGCCGATCATGGTGCGCCTCTTTTTTAGAAACACCGCCCACAAGCCGAATCGATATTTTTGAAAATTGAGCAGGCTATTTTTGATTTCGAGCAAAGCCGTCTCAAGCGAGATGATCACATTGTCAAACAAGTATTTGCGCACGTGAGCGTCGGTCCAGATGGCATGGATTTCAGGAAGATCGCTGACTCGAAGCGGTCGCAGGTAAAACGGCTCGGAGTAGATTTCGATGTGATGTTTCAATGCTCTCGTTGTTAAGTTAAATTGGACGCGGATTAACGCAAAGTATCAAGATCTGCGTACTCAAAAGCCCGATGGTTTTTCTGACTCAATCATGAACCGCATGAACGGTCGCGTCTCCGACCGTCTGGCGCATTCCACAAAGCCGGCCTGGCGAAATGCCGAGGCGGTTCCGTAAAATGCGAATACCGGCGGCATCTCTTGCTTCGGCTCGACCGGGTAGCCCTCCAAAATTTTCCCGCCGTTTTTTTTCACGAAGTCAATCGCCGCTCGCAGCAGTTGCACCGTCACGCCCTGTTTGCGGTAATTTTTGTGAATGAAAAAGCACGGCGCCGACCACACCGGCTGATCGTCGATCCGCTTCGCGACGCGCGTCCGCTCCAACGCCGAAAATCGTTCCCGCGGCGCTACCGAGCACCAGCCTACCGGCTCGCCATTGTGGTAAGCTAAAATACCGGGAATCTCGCCGGAATCCACAATCTTTTCCATTGCGCGCTTGTTGCCGTCGCCTTTGAGTTTGTCGAATTCCGAACGCGTCTGCCGCCAGAACATACACCAGCAGCCGGCGCACGCGCCCCTGGGGCCAAAGAGCTTTTCGAAGTCGCGCCAGTTTTTTTTGGTTACTGGTTGAAAGGTGAGGTTGAGCATAGCTTTCATATTTATGACGATTTGTTCGATCAATGAAGCATAGCGCATGGCGCAGAGCGCAAAGCGAAAAAGACTCTATGCGCCATGCTCTCTGCGCTTTGCCTTTGCATTGATCCATCAATCCAATAATCCATTTTGATTGACCAACCGCGGCAACAGGTCAAAGATTGGTTCCAGTGGCGGCAGCCCCCACGCCTGCCGGGCTTTATCGCATTGCTTGCTGGGTTGACCGTCTTCCCAGGAAAATTTCAGTTCCCGACAAACCGAGGGGCGCTGGCCGTACGCAACGCAGCGCACGCAGGAGCCGATCTCCCCCTCCAAAGCCACGCAGCGCGGCTGAGGCTGATTGGTGCCTTTCATCGCCCGGCGATTGTGATCCAGTTTCTCGGTGAGGTGCGCCGGCACTGACCCATGGCCGTCGTCGGCTTCGGCCCAATAAAAAGCCACGCGATAAAATGCGCAGCACGCGCCGCAGGTGAGACAGGGATTGGGTTTTTCCATATTCGAATTCTAAATACGCATTTAAAGCTTTGCGGGTTCGGTGGCCAAATCCTGAGCAAAATCTTTAACCCACTTGCGCTGCTCCGTTGTCTCCGGAACCGAGACGCCCCGAGCCGTGCTGACACGTTGAAAAGCACTATCCGGATCCAAACCGGTAATCACAAGCAGAGAAGCCGCCATCAAAGCCGACCGCCCGACCCCCTGCCGGCAGTGAATCAGCAAACTCACGCCATCAGCCAGCGCCTTTTCGAGCTTTCTCAAAAAATCTATGGCGGCTCGTTGAGAAGACGGGACGCCGCGGTCCGCGATAGGAAAGGCGAGAAATTTCAAACCATAAGCCTCGCAAAGCTCCGCTTGTTGTTTTAGATTTAGGTCGGTGATTTCATCGTCGGTCAGTAGTGACACAATCATGTTAAGACCCGATTGCTGCCACGAACGCACTTCATCCTCGAGCCAATCTCCCCCGCGCGGACGGGATGAAATTGCCAATCGACCCGACCAGGGGCCATCAATCCAATGGATTTCTGTTGTCATATTTTTCCCCGAAAATGTTTAGTTCTTGGTGATGATCTCACGAGGCAACGAGTTAACATCTAAACCTGATTTTCGGAATTGCTGATTGATTAATCCTATCTTTTTTCCACTTCGTTCAAAAAGTTGCGCACAATTTCCACGTTGCGTTCCGGTTCATCCTGCATAGTCAGATGACCGCTGTTTTCGAGAATCTCCAATTTGGAATTTGGGACGAGACTTTGATAATAGCGCACGGTTGCGGGACAGGCCTCGTCGTAACCTCCGGTTGTGAACAGCGTTGGCAAGGTAATCTCGCCCAGCCGAGCAGTGCAGTCGTAGTCCTTCAGCGTGCCGGCCAGGGTGAACTCGCTGGGACCATTCATATAAACATAAAGGGTTTGGTTCAGTTGTGAAAAGGTGCTATCGATATCGGGAGACCACGGCTGCCGGCGCGCCAGAAACTCGCCATAAAACATCGTCATCGCGGATTGAAACTCCGGGTCGGCAAAGGTCCCGGCTTGTTCATGCTTGGCGATGACCGCCTGCACCGAGTCGGGGAGAGTGGTGATCAGGCTGTCAGCGTCGTGTATCCAGCGCGGGATGCTCAGCGCCGGGCTGGCCAATATCAGGCTGCGAACGCCTTCAGGTTTGGTGAGCACATACTCCGTACCTAAAATCGTTCCCCAGGAATGGCCGAGCAGATGCACCTCTTTGAGTCCGAGGCTTGGCGAACCGCCGCCAGCTCTTGTACGAAACGGTCGATGGTAAAGAGGGTGGTGTCGGTAACGTGATCGGAATGGCCGGCGCCAAGTTGATCGTAAAAAATCACCGGGCGCTCATCCGCCAAAGCCGCCAGGGGTTTGAGATAGTAGCTGGGCGCTCCCGGTCCGCCGTGCAGCAACAGCAGCGGCGTGCGCGTTCCGCTCCCGACGATCTTGTACCACACGCGCCCTCCCGGTACATCAACGAAACCTTCACCGGGTTTGAGGACGGCTGACTGGCAGCTCATGAGCGCCAGCAGTCCGAGTAAGCACGACGCAGCTAAAACGGTTTTAAGTTTCATAGAGCCTCCTCAGTTTTGGCTACTTTAAACTGTCAGTTTGATTTGAATTTTGCGATCTGCATTTTTTATTTTTCATTTAAGCCGCTTCACTTGTGCTTGACATCAGCCAGCGCTGCGGTGATTCCCAATCCGATGTACACACTCCCCACAACATACCGCTCCGCGCGCAGAAATGAGCACCGGTCTTTTAGCCATCCGCCGAGCGTGCCGGCGAGCAGCGCGTACATGCCATCCGTGATGAGAGCCATGGAAACGTAGATGAGCCCCAGCGTCAGTAATTGCGCGGTCACCGAGCTGTGCGATGGATCGACGAACTGGGGCAGAAAGGCGAAAAAGAACATCGCCGACTTCGGGTTGAGGATGGCCACCACCACGCCCTGCGAAAAAATGCGCCGCAAACTCTGCGGTTGGACATGAGCCGCCTCACGAATCTCATTGCGACTCATTAGCCGCCGCAGGCCAAGATAAATGAGATACGCCGCGCCCAAATATTTGACCACAGAAAACGCCAGCGCCGATGAAAAGAGTATGGCCGACAATCCCAGAGCGGCCCCAAGTACATGAACCCACGTACCCGCCGAAAGGCCGGCCACCGACACCAATCCCGCCACGCGGCCCTGATCTAAGCTGCGGGCCACGATGTATAGCACGGCCGGGCCGGGCGTGCGAAGGAGGATGAGGGCGGCTAACAAGAAGACGGGCAGGTTTGGAAGATTGAACATGGTCAAGTCCCATTGCAATTGCTTTAAGACTGAACTTCAAAGATTGCTTTGAATTCCAGAGTGCTTCGGATGCTTTCAAATGCGATGTCACAGTGCGCATTATGCTTTGTGAATTGAAAATCCTTATTAGCGGCTTGCTGTAACATTTCTAATGCCAGATTGACATCACCCTCGACTGCCGCAAGCCCAGCCAACCCATAAAACTTGCGGCTATCATTACTGCGAGTTACACAGTGCTGTCGAACTTTCTCGACATAACCAGCGGCATCAATGCTGTTAAGTTTTTTCTTTGCTATAGCCAAATTGTAAAAAGCCTCCTCGGCCTCCGGGTCAATCTCAAGAGCCTTTGTGTAACCGTAAATAGCCAATTCGAGTTCTCCCATACATGCGTGGGCAAATCCCTTGTCGTTGTAAGCCCAACTAGATTTTGGATCAATCTCTATTGCCCTTTCGAATTTTTCAATCGCTTCCTGATAACGACCTAAAGCACCTAAGGCATCGCCCCAATTGATATAAGCGGAGACATATTTCGGATCAATCTCAGTAGCTCTCTTGTACTGTTCAATAGCCTCTGCATAACGCCCCAAGCTAGTAAGAGTCCTACCCCAATTGTTATAAGACCAATCGTATTGGGGGTTGATTTCAATTGCTTTTTTGTACTGCTCAACTGCTTCTTCGTACAGACCCAATTCTCTTAGGCTATTGCCAAGGCTATTATAGGCCCAAACATACTTTGGGTCGATCTCAACTGCCTTTCTAAACTGCTCGATGGCCTCTCTATGGCGACCTAATTCACTAAGAGTCCTTCCCCAATTGCCGTAAGCCCCCACATATTTTGGATCGATCTCTATGGCTTTTTTGTATTGCTCAATAGCTTCTTCCAGCCGACCCTCATCTCTTAAGATGGAACCAATGCTGTTATAAGCCCAAACATGTTTGGGATCAATCTCAATAGCCTCCTTGTATTGCTCAATCGCTTCGTCGTAACGACGCAAATCTTGCAGGCAGTCGCCCAAAGCAGTGTAGGCCCAAATATATTTTGGGTCGATTTCAATTGCCTTTTTGTATTGCTCAATCGCTTCATCGTAACGATGCAAATCTCTTAGGCAATTACCTAAGCCATAGTAGGCCCAAATATATTTTGGGTCGATTTCAATTGCCTTTTTGTATTGCTCAATCGCTTCATCGTAACGATGCAAATCTCTTAGGCAATTACCTAAGCCATAGTAAGCCCAAACATATTTTGGGTCGATCTCAATAGCCTTTTTGTATTGTTCAATCGCTTCATCGTAACGATGCAAATCTCGCAGACAGTCACCCAGATCAGTGTAGGCCCAAACATATTTGGGGTCAATCTCAATGGCTTTTATATACTGCTCGATAGCTTCTTGATGGCGACCTAGTTTGTTTAGACTCCCGCCCCAATTCGTATAAGTTCCAACATATTTGGGGTCGATCTCAATAGCCTTTTTGTATAGCTCAATAGCTTCCTTATGGCGGCCCAATTCGCCCAGTGTCCTACCCCAGTTTAAGTAAGCTGGCATATACTTCGCATCAATCGCAATCGCCTTTTTATACTCTTCAATGGCTTGATCATGACGACCCAAATCTCGTAAGTAGTTCCCCAAACTATTGTAAGCCCAAAGATACTTTGGGTCGATCGCGATGGCCTTTTTGCATTGTTGTATGGCCTCTTCATGGCGACCTAATCTATGAAGGCTCCATGCCCAATTAGCATAGACAACCCGATCTTTTGGGTTAATCTTCGCTGCACTCTGATAATGAGAAATTGCTTCATCATGTCTACCAAGTTCATTGCAACAGTATCCAAATCGAAAGAGAGCATCTTCATGACTGGGGTTATTCACAAGCACAATTTTAACAACGGCTATAGCATCTTCGGGATTCGTGTCAGAATTCAATCGTGCTCTAAACATAAGTGCACTTTCATATTCAGGATGCGTCACCAAACCATCGTTCAAACAAGCCATAGCTTTCTCGAGGCGCTTGAATTTATCTCCATAGCCCCAAGCCATTCTATTAAACAGAATAGTCTTCTGATATTCCGAAAAATCCAGCTGCAGCAAATCAGATTTAAGTTTATCAATATCTTCTTCTCTTAGTTCTCCAGTCAATTTTTCGATAAGTTCTTGGATAAACGTGAACTTCTGAGAAACGCTGATGTCCAACTCGTTGATGGCCTGCAAAGCTGAATTCAGCAAGTTGCGAATGGCTTTTGCACTGAAATCGGATACTCGTAGAATCATGTCCAAATGATCATTCGAGAGTTCTGCATTTGCAAGGGCTTTGTAATAGCTAATTTCCGTCAGTCGTTGTAAATCTTGCTCCGTAAGCGTTAAACGTAGTCGAAGATCACGCCATTGCTCCCACGGGCGCTGTAACTTTTTTTCAAAATGCTTGATAATTATGGTAGCTGGCTCACGTAGTAGAGCTTGGGACCGATTACAAAGATTGGTGAGAATGATCTTTCTCGCAATGTCATGGATTTTCCATTGTTTCCCGTCTCCTTCCACTAACGATGATTGATGCACAAGCCACTCAAAAGCTGTGTCAACTTCATCCTTTATCAAGAGACCAAGGAGGTCCTGATTGAACCGTTGAAAAAAAGCTGCTTGGCGAAGCCAGACTTGATGCTTTGGATCGGGAAACATATCGAACAACCTGTCTTCGATCTGTTTCAAATGCCCGGTCGAAAAGAAATGTTCTTCGTCGATTTCACTCTTTGCCCAGAGATCAAGCCAAATTGGATAACCCTTGGTGATTTTATGTAATTTCTCAACGACCTGAGGGTCTGTTATGCCACGTCGTTGCAGCAAAAACGCACTTGTCTCCTCAACTGTGAATGGTTCAACCCTACAACTCAGAATTCTGTCCCTCCACTCATCATGCCAGTAGCGAGAAATCCTAGCCAAGGGTTCGCGACCCGCTATAATGAGACGGAAATCAAAACCCGCTGTAATATCTGGCTCGCGAAGCAAATCTCTGAGCAACCATTGATTAACCTCTGAAGAGACTTTTTCATAAGTATCGATTGCTAATACGAACTTTGTATCGCGATTGCACATCTCCTTCATCTCTTTCACTAATTCAGCCGTTATCTCTCGTAGTGGATTTCTAAGCAATTTGCTGTCCTGTTCATCTTTTGCCGCACGCCAGAGCATTGCCATATGGTCAATACCAAGCTCTATTAACTGAGTTGCTGGCTCACCAAGTTCGCGAAGGACTTTACCAGTCTCAGTCCCACCGATTAATTCTCCACTAACTTGAGCCACTCTTGTGAGCATTCTGGCGATAACACGTGGGGACTGACCACTTGCCTTAGCTGCCTCATTCACAAGTTTATCAAGCTTCGTGATCAGTTTTTGTGTTTTGTTGAATTCAATCGATTTGCTGGTTTGCCGAGTTCTGCGCAGAATGGTCTCGATAACAGTAAGCGGATCGTTTAAATAATCAAAATTAGCATCTAGGCTACAAAGAATCACCTTTTCTGGAGAGCGAAAAAGAAATTGCTTCAGTAACTTGGATTTTCCGATTCCACTCAATCCGTGTAAGTTGACAATGAAAAGCGGCTTCTCATAGATCGACTTACTCCATTCGCGCGCAAAGTCTTCCAACATGTTTTCTCGACCGATAAAGTATCGATCTACTGGATTCTCTTTTTGTCCGCGATTACGAAGTCCCATAATTTTCTCTATCTACTTTTGAGAGTGTTAAATAGGCCTAAACGAAACCACTCAGACTACCCAATTTTGGACTCCAACATTCTATCTATCCCTTCAAAGACTTCGGACTGCTTCTGTCCTTTGCCTTGCTGAATATCACGCTCACTCTGCACCATTAGTTTGAGCATATACAGCGCATTCAAAATTTTGCGATGCTCTTTAATATTCTGAAGGACGGCAACGGCTGAATCGTCTTTAGTCAATACGAAAGACTTATCGCTCGCGTTGAGATTCTTGATAATACTGTCAGCGTTGGTCACGAAATTTTCGAGACTGATGATTTGATCTGCCTGCATATTTGGATTTCCTTTCAGAGGTTTAGTAATTGAGTGAACCTACTCGACGCTCATCGTTGTAGATGAGGTCGAGCTGTTTTCAAATTCATCATTCAACATTCCTTGTTCGATATTCGACATTCAAAAGATTGCCCGATAAAAGAATAACGAACAAGGAACTTCGAATGTCGAATCTCGAAGTTTACTATCTTCCAAATGCCGCCCGCACCAGCCTCTCCTGCGTCTCGTTATGCTGCTTCAGCGTCCCCGCGGCGGGACTGGCGCTTTCGGGGCGGCCGGCGTAACTAAGGGTTTGCTTGTTTTGCAAGGCCTCAGTCAGGCGGTGGCGCAGGAAATTCCATGCGCCCATGTTCTGCGGCTCTTCCTGCACCCACACCACGTCTTTGGCTTTCGCGTAGTTTTTGAGAAGCGATTGCACCGCGTCTTTGGGATAGGGATAAAATTGCTCCAACCGCAAAATCGCCGCATCGCTGATTTGGTTTTTCTCGCGGAAATCCACCAGCTCGTAATACACTTTGCCGCTGCACAGCAGCACTCGTTTGATGGCGTCTTTATCCGCGACGGCCTCATCATCCAAAACGACGTGGAAGCGGCCGTCGGTGAAATCGGCGCGGCGGGAAATTACCCGCGGGTGGCGCAGCAGACTCTTCGGCGTCATCAACACCAGCGGCAGGCGATCGGCGTCGCGCATCTGCCGGCGCAGCACGTGAAAATATTGCGCGGGCGTGGAGCAGTTGCACACCTGCCAGTTGTTCTCGGCGCACAGCACGAGAAAGCGTTCCAGCCGCGCGCTAGAGTGTTCGGGGCCCTGACCTTCGTTGCCGTGGGGCAACAGCAGCACGAGGTCGCAGGGCTGCTGCCACTTGGCTTCGGAGCTGGCGATGAAATTGTCGATGATGATTTGCGCGCCATTGGCAAAATCGCCGAACTGCGCTTCCCAGCAAACGAGCGTGAGCGGGTCGGCCACCGTGTAGCCGAATTCAAATCCCAGCACCGCTTCTTCCGAAAGCAGGCTGTCGTAAACTTGAATCTGCGACTGCTTCGCCGCAACGTGGTTGAGCGGAATGTACTCTTGACCGCTGTTCAAATCCACCAGCACCAGGTGGCGCTGACTGAAGGTCCCGCGGCTGGAATCCTGTCCGCTCAAACGCACCGGCGTGCCTTCACTGAGCAGCGAGCCAAACGCCAGCGCTTCCGCAAACGCCCAGTCGATTCTGTCGTCTTGGTGCCACATTTTTTTGCGCTTCTCAAACAACGGCGCAAGTTTGGGATGAACTTTGAAGCCATCGGGGAAATTCGTCAGCGCATCAACAACGCGATCCAGCGCCTCTCGACTCACACCGGTGCCGCGCACCGTCGGCTGGCTTTTCAAAACTTCCTCGGGTGAAATCGCCAGCGGCACCTCGGGTTGAAAATAGAGTTCCGATTTCGTGGCTTTTTCAAACGAATCGTTCAAACAGGTGCGCACGCCCTTCGCCATTTCTTCAGCTTCTTCTTCGGTCACCACCCGTTCACGCACCAGGATGTCTTTATAGATGGTGAGCACCGAGGGATGCTCGTTTATCTTTTTGTACATCAGCGGCTGGGTGTAACTGGGTTCGTCGCCTTCGTTGTGGCCGTGTCGACGGTAGCAGATGACGTCGATCACCACGTCCTTTTTGAAGCGCTGCCGAAATTCGAACGCAATTTTGGTTACGCGCACCGCCGCTTCCGGGTCATCGCCGTTGACATGGAAGATGGGCGCCTGCACCATCTTGGCAATATCGGTGGCATACGGAGTTGAACGCGTTTCCTCCGGCGTGGCCGTAAAACCAATTTGATTGTTAATAATAATATGAGCCGTTCCGCCGGTGTGATACCCTTTGAGCTGCGACAGGTTGAGCGTCTCGGCGACGACACCCTGTCCGGCAAAGGCGGCATCGCCGTGAATGAGAATGGGGATGATGCGGCTGCGCTCGGTGTCGTGCACGCGTTCCTGCTTGGCACGTACGATGCCCTCGACCACCGGGTTCACCGCCTCCAGGTGACTGGGATTGGGAACGACCGAGACTTTAATGGATTTTCCGTCTTTTGTAGCATAAGTACCAGTGGCGCCCAGATGATATTTCACGTCGCCGCTCCCCTGCACGGTGTCGGGATCGATGTTGCCTTCGAAGGCGGCGAAGATGGTGGAGTACGGTTTTTTCAGAATATTCGCCAGCACGTTCAGCCGTCCGCGATGGGCCATGCCGATGACCGCCTCCTGCACCTCGCCCTGCGCGGCATTGGTCAGCAGGTAGCCCAGAATCGACAGTACCACTTCTGCGCCTTCCACGGAGAAACGCTTGTGGCCGATGAACTTGGTGTGCATGAAGCGCTCGAACACTTCAGCGGTGGTGAGGTCCATCAAAATATGGCGCTGGGTGTTTTTGTCCAGCGTTGCGTGCGCTTCCGGCGATTCGAGATGATCCTGCAGCCAGGTCTTTTGTTCGGGATGCTGGATGTGCATATACTCCACGCCGATTTTTTCGCAGTAGGTCTTTTTGAGGGTGTCTAAAATTTCCCGCAGCGTGGCGCTGTCACGTCCGCCCAATCCGCCGGTGATAAACTCGCGATCTAGATCCCAGATGGTGAAGCCGTAGTTGGCCGGATCGAGTTCTGGATGGTAGAGCGCGCGCTCGCCCAGCGGATCAAGGTCGGCAATAAGATGCCCGCGCACACGGTAGAGGTTGATGAGCTGCAGCACCCGCGCCTGCTTTTCGATCTCCTCGCGATTTTGCACGCCGCGGAATAGGGAAGGGTTATAATCCTTCTCCCAGGTCAACGGCTTGTGCGGAATCGCTAAAGTCTCGAAAATCTCTTCGTAAAAATTATCTTTGCCAACCAGCAGCTCGTGTACGCGCGCCAGAAACTGCCCGGACTCCGCGCCCTGGATGATGCGGTGGTCATAGGTGCAGGTGATGTGCATGACTTTGCTCAGCCCCAGCATCGCTAACGCCTCCGCGGACATGGCGTGGTACTCCGCCGGATACTGAATAGCGCCGCTGGCAATGATGGCGCCCTGTCCAACCATCAAGCGCGGCAGTGAAGCAATGGTGCCGACAGTACCGGGATTGGTTAGGCTAATCGTCGTACCCTGAAAATCTTTGGGTTCGATGGCACCACGACGCGACCGGGCGACAATATCATCGTACGCCGCCACAAATTCTCGGAAGTTCATCTGGCCGGCGTTTTTGATGTTCGGCACAATCAGCGAGCGCGAGCCATCTTTACGCTCGAGGTCAACCGCCACACCGAAGTTTACAGCGTGCTTCATCAGTCGATGATACGAGCCGTCCATCAAAATTAAATTCGAATTCATCACCCGATGATCTTGCAGCGCTTTGATGAGGGCATACGCAATGAGGTGGGTAAACGAAACTTTGCTGGCGTAGCGCGAGCTCAGCTCATGGTTGATGATTCTGCGGTTTTCCTCCATGACCTTGACCGGAATTACCCGCTGCGATGTCGCGGTGGGAATCGTCAGGCTGGTTTCCATGTTCTCGACGATTTTGGCGTTGGCCCCGCGAATAGGAATCAGCTCGTCCTCGTCGGCGATTTCAATGGGGATACTGGTTGGTGCGGAGGGTTTGAGGGTTGGCTCGACTCGTTCTACGGGTTTGACTTTTTTCGCGGGCTTGACTTCCACAACGGTTTCTGGCGCGATTTCGTTATCGTGGTTCGTTGCCATATTTGCAAAAAACTCCTGCCAGCTTTTGCTCACCGACTGCGGGTCCCGCAGATACTGGTCATACATTTCCTCGATGTAGCCCGAATTCCAGCCAAACGACTCGAAAATGCTTTGATGGTTTTTATCGTTTTTCATAGTAATTTGAAATTCGTCATTTGTCATTTGTAATTTTTATGCAATGAAAGTACCCGCGCATTTGTATGTTTCACCTCTTCCGGTTCTGGAGCCGTCGCTGGTTCCATCTCTTTTGGCGCCACGACCTTCTCAATTCGAATCGGCGTTCCACCCATGGTAAAATCCGCGCCGCGAATCTGGTCGTCGTCGATGATCCAGGTGACCACTTGCACTGGGATGGTCAACATCAAAAATTTTACTTGCCACCAGTTAGGTTTTACGTCAGCGGTAATTTTTTCCACCCGGGCATAGAGCGCTGGTTTGTTTTCAATGTGAATGAGCACCAATTCGCCTTCGCGGAGGGGGCCTGGTTTCAAATTCATATTAAAAAATAGCAAGTTGCAGGGTAATAATCAAATAAATTTTTCGCTATGAGTTTTGCTAAGAATTTTTACATTATTGCGTCGAATTTTTGGGAAAAATGGAAATGCTAATTGACACACCACACATTCCCTTCCGTCCCCACCCCTGGCTTCCCGGCGGACACCTGCAAACTATCATCGGATATTATTTGCCGAATCCCCGACGGCTTTCTCATACACGCCTGCATCATATCAAGCTGCCGGACGGCGATACACTGGTTATTTGTGAGAACCGCCCGAGTCGGAAATCAACATTCGTGGGAACGATTGTATTTATGCACGGACTGGGTGGGGAGGCGAGTTCACCGTATATGCTGAGGCTGGCGGACTTGTTTCGGGCGCGCGGCTGGAATACTTTTCGGATGAATCACCGCGGCTGCGGAGAGGGCAAGGGGCTGGCGCGCCAGATTTATCACTCCGGTCGCAGTGATGATGTGAGTCAAGTGCTGATGTATGTAGCTGAACTCTATCCCGACTCGCCGATGGTTGCGGTGGGATTTTCGCTCAGCGGCAATGCCTTGTTAAAACTTCTGGGAGAGAATCGCTACGCCATTCCCCAAAATTTGTGCGGGGTGATTGCAGTCACGCCGCCCATTGATTTGTCAAAGTGCGCGGCGGCTTTGTGCAAACCATCCAATAAGATTTATGACCTGCGCTTTGTTCTGATGCTCAAGGACGCTATTAAAGAGCGCCGTCAGCACTTCCCCGATTTCCCCGAAATCAAATTTCACTGGAACATGACCATCCGCGATTTCGATGAGATTTGCACTGCGCCGCTAAATAATTTTACTTCTGCGGAAGATTACTACGCCAAATGCAGCGCCAGACAGTTTCTTTCGGGAATCACCGTGCCCACTTTTTTGTTGGCCAGCGACGATGACCCGTTTGTTCCCAAAGAAATGTACGATGACCTGCACGCGAACGGAAATCTCGAAGTACACATCACTCGGGGTGGGGGACACATGGGATTTGTTTCCGCCGAAAAGACGCCGCTCGGCTCTCACCGCTGGATGGATTATGCGATTGTGATGTATTCGGAAAAGTTTGTGAGAATCAAAAAAACAGTTGGCAGTTTTCAGTAAATGTCATTTGTCATTAGTCAGTGGTCCTTTGTCCCTCGTCCTTCGGCGTCAATTTAATGACAGCGAAGCGAATGACTCAATGACTTTAATGACTTAATGACTATTTTACGATTTTCACCCGCACAGCGCGATCACCCTTCACTTCGCGTCGAACATCGAATGCCACCCGCTGTCCCGCGCGCAGCCGTTTTTCTTTGATCGTGACATCCAGATCGCTAATATGAACGAACAGTTCTTCATCGTCGTCGGAGACAATAAAACCGTACCCCTTGCTGGCTTCCCACTTTTTCACGTGACCATATTGCATCGTTGTCCTCCGGATTTTTTTACTCAATTTAGTATTTTGTACGGCTAAATCAACATTGAAATGGATTGGTAGTGAACGCACAATATGCGTTCACTACATTTGGTCAGCAGATTTTTTGTTGACATTGCAGACATGAAATGATATATTCATGGCAAAATTTTCACATCTCCGTACTATATTGGGTATCTTACAATCATCTTAAAAAATTTCAGGAGGGCAAAGTAATGTCCAGAAGATTTTGGTATGCGACGATTTTGTTTACTATTGCTTTTGCTATCGCACTGGCAAGTTGTAAGAAGGCGGGAGTTACCAAAGCCGAGGCCGTGATGAATCCCACGCAGGGCAATACCGCAATTGGAACCGTCACCTTCACGATGGAAGAAGGCGGCATGCGCGTGGTAGCGCATTTTGAAGGCGTTCCCAACGGAGACCACGGCTTTCATATTCATGAAACCGGCGACTGCAGCGCTCCGGATGCCAGCTCGGCCGGCGGTCATTTCAATCCAACCAGTATGCCGCACGCCGGCCCCGATGCCGCGCAACGGCATGTTGGCGATCTCGGCAATATCTCGGCGGATAGCACGGGCATGGCGCACAAAGAATTCGTGGATTCCCAGCTTACTTTTGAGGGCGCGAATTCAATTCTCGGAAAGGGCTTGATCCTGCACGCGAACCCCGATGATTTAACCAGCCAACCTACTGGCAACGCCGGTGGACGCATCTCCTGCGGAGTGATTGAAGCGGCGAAAGAATAATTCACCCCGCAATTGAAGTTGGCATAAAATGAAAAAAGCGGGATTCTGGCGCCTAAACCGCTGAATTTTTGTCAGGGAATCGATTGGGGGAAATTTCATAATGCACAAATTCACGGACGCGTTTTTTGGTCTGGGAACAAAAGAGTCAACCAGGATTTAAATGGATTAGATTCATTTTCTGAAATACCAGGAGGTGTTATTCGTGGCGGTTCAGTCGAACTCGTTGCAGGATACTTATGAAAAGATGCAAGCTCTCCTGCGTGATATTGTCCCCGACATTGAGATTCGTTACAAAGCGGAATTAGTGTTCGAAATCAACTGCTTGAAAAAAGAGCGGGGCGCGATTATTCTGGGGCATAACTACATGGAGCCGGCGCTGTATCACACGGTGCCGGACGCGGTGGGCGATTCGTTGGAGTTGAGCCGCATCGCAGCGCGCACCGAAAGTGATCCCATCGTGTTTTGCGGGGTGCGTTTCATGGCCGAGACTGCCAAAATTTTGAATCCCAGCAAAACTGTGTTGCTGCCGGCAAAACGCGCGGGGTGTTCTCTTGCCGAAAGCATCACGGCCGCGGATGTGCGTCAGTTGCGGGAGCAGTATCCGGGCGTGCCGGTGGTGACGTATATCAACACCTATGCGGACGTGAAAGCCGAGTCTGATGTCTGCTGCACCTCCGGCAACGCCGCCAAAATCATCGCATCGTTGAACAGCGACCGGGTAATTTTCTTACCGGACGAGTATCTCGCCCAAAACGTGGCGCGCGAATCCGGTAAAAAAATCATTTTCCCAACCAGGAAAGCCGTTGGTACTTCAAAAAATGACCACCCCAATTTCGAATATGCGATGATCGGCTGGCACGGCCGCTGCGAGGTGCACGAAAAATTTACGGTCGAGGACATTGAAAACATTCGCGCGCAATTTCCGGACGTGGTGGTGCTTGCCCATCCCGAATGCAGTCCCGAGGTGGTGGCCGCCGCTGACTTTTC
>Ga0247727_10008635_pt1 | contig 18827 bp, 35 predicted proteins | sample WisWelCaveWW1625_FD_202498 | JGI IMG/M metagenome (GOLD analysis project Ga0247727, IMG submission 202498) | Biofilm microbial communities from Wishing Well Cave, Virginia, United States - WW16-25 | ecosystem: Environmental > Aquatic > Deep subsurface > Groundwater > Cave microbial mat | place... | reverse complement strand
GGATTTGACGGTCCTTGTTTTCGTTGATAAGAGGTCGGTTCGCTTTTTCAAGCGGCAAGTCAGCCATTGGCAGTCTCCTGGGGTTTTTAGGGAGGTTTGCCCCGCCTCCAGCTTCTACCTAGGCGTCGATTCCAACAATCGTGCTGTAAAGGTCCTGCGAGCTTCCCTCGCGGTTGGTTCTAATCAGGCGAACCGTGCCGGTGGAGGCGACTGGAACCTCAATGGGCGGGTCAAACTTTACCTGTGCGAGTCCGCCCTGCTTGGGCACGAAGCCGACCCACTTGCTCACCAGCGTCGCCACCGGGCCAACCTGGAGCTCAACCTTGCCGCCCCCGGAGCACGCGAACTCCACTGACTTTAGGAGGAACGCCGTCACGACCGTGTAGTCGTGGTTGGAGGTCCCTCCGCCCGCAACCGTCGCGGTGCTATAGTTATGCACCTCTCCGGTGATCGGAGCCTGGGCGAAGGTCACAAAGATGGGATTGCTTACGCTGTTCACCGACCCGTTGGCGGACACTTGAACTGCGTCCTGCGCCAGCGTGAGGTTGCGGATGTCGAGGTCCACGGCGTCCACGGTCAGCGAGCCGCCATTGTCCGTGACGTTGAGGCTTCCATCCACGTTCACGGCGACGAAGTCCACCCCGTCCCCGACCTTGACCGAGTCCTGGGTGTGCGAAAGGTCCCGGATGTCCAGGTTGGTGGCCGTTACCGTGACGGTGCCGTCTACCGTGATGCTGTTTCCGCCGTCCTGAATGTTTACCGCCGCTCCGGCGGCCCCGTTATTGACGAGAACGGACAGATTGCCCGATGCGTCAATAAGCGCCAGGTCCGTTCCATCGGTAATCGCATGAAACAGGGGATTCGTCTGCGAGTTGGCGTTTGCGTCCTTTGATACCAGCGTGGGAAAAAACCCATCAGCCATGTTAGTCTCCTTTACGCAAATTCTGCGTCGATTGACGCGCTCACTAGCTTTTCAGTCTTCTCCAGGTTGCAAAGCTCCTGCTGTGCCTGGAGTATCAACCGCTCAATCTCGGGAATCTTTCCCTTCACGAGGTCCTCGATAGCCTGCTTCAAATGCACTATCTTGGAAATCCGTTCCTGCTTCGCCGCCAGGAGCCATTTGAGCTTCATCTCTCGCGTCTCCTTGGTCTGCTGCACGGGCACGGGCAAAATCGAGCCTAAGTCCGCCATCTATCCTCCATAAATCGTCGTCTCAAAGTTCTCCATGAGACTCGTCTGATAGTGCGTCACCTTAACATCCAGGATGTCGCTGACCGCGAGCGACAGCGGCGCCTCAAACGGAAAGTCTATCGTTCGGTCCGGCCCCGTTCGCCTTGTCTCGATCAGGACGGTGTTGAGATAAAGCTGAAATTTCGCGTAGACGGTCCCGGAGCACGAGACCCGTGAGACCTTGGTGGCCGAGGCCGCCGTGTAGGTGGCCAGGGTCGTGGGGGTTGCCGCTGGGACGCTCGTTGCCGCGCCCGTGACGAGGGGCGTGACCTCCAGGCCCTCCGCCGAGTCGTCCTGGGCCACGTGGACGAGGAGGTTGCGGTCCGAGTCCGTGAGCAGGCGCCGTGCGTTGCCCGCCGAGTCCGCTCCCAGGATTGATCGGTCGCTTGTCCGATATGATACCGTCGGGTCGTCCGAGTCCGCCGGAGGAGTCGTGGGGAATGGAAGTCCCACTGGTCATCTCCTCTCTATCGCTCTGCCATTCCGATGTCATCCTCAAGGTCCTTGAGGCTCGGGGCGGTGAACTTTCCGGCTGCCCTGGCTTTGTTTCGCTTCCGAAACATCACCAGCTCGCCGAGAACCCCCACCACCTCCACGGGAATGGAGAGCTCCCCAGTCTGTCCAACTTCGAGCTGCTCGTTGACCTCGTTTAGGGGAACCGAGAACTCGCGCAGCAGTGGAATTTGGTCGCTCATGTGGCGCTCCTTTTTCTGATCTCCCTGCCAATATCTACAACGTCATCCCGCCCTAGCATCCCTCCGCTAGGATTCCTGGAGAGATTTCGCATGACGGCCTCGTTGATCGCCCTTAGAATTTTATCCTCACTTGGATGAAAACGTTGTCGGGTCCTATCGTCAAGGTGCGTTCGGAAGACGGACTCCGCACGCTTACGGTCCACGAGCCGCCGTTTAATGAGAAGGTCAAGGACACGACGCCAGCCAGAGTGGACAATATGGCCCTTCTCATCCCATCGCGTGTGCTCGCCCACGTAGCCCTTGTCAACGCCGCAAATCTCGGCATACTCGCCCCCAACGACATAGTAGAGGCCGGCTGACTTTCGGTCATCGTCTCCGCAGTAGACCCTAAGCCGTCCATTGAGCCTTTGGAGGCTTCTCTCAAATACCCCCGCCAGCATCCTAGTTTCCGCTACCCTGGAAGTCCACCGTTGAGAGGCGAGCCGTGAACGTGGCGGGGCCGGTGACAACCGTCCAGACCGCGCGAACCTTATCGGAGAGCTTGGTGCCGATAGTCGCCCGCACTGCCACCGCGCCCGTTGAACCAAGCGAGCCGCTTGTTAGACCAGGAACGTCAAACCAGTCGACGCCATCGGCGCTCTCCTGGACCTTCACGGTGACCGACCCAGTTAGGCTCGTCACATTCACGAATAGGGCGATGGCTTCCTCATTGGCCGCCTCAATAGGCCCGGAATTTCCAGTGGCCGCCTCGGAGTTCGATGGATGAAGTAGCTTAATCATTACGCCTCCTCTCTGTCAGCCTTGGGCAGCCGCTTCTCAAGCCTGGAGAGCGGCATGGAACGAGCCTGCTCCTCCGTCACCGGGGCCTCGTTCTTCGATTCGGCCTCCTTGACCTCCACGGAGTCATAGTCCAGCTCAACCCCGCCATCGTCAACCTTCGAGACCGTCATCACCAGCCTGTCGCCAGGCTGAACGTCCCGCGCCGACTCCGGCAGCAGGTCCTTTGAAATCATTGGCATTGGTAGCCTCCTTACTTCCCGTCCCCATCGGGAGCCGAGGAAACCTCGGCCCCCGAGGGAAGGGGATTAGATTAGCTCGCCGATACCCCGTAGAGCTCGATCGCGCGTGTCGCGTCAAGCACCTTGGTGACGTGCGAGAACTTGTAGCCAACGGTCGAGACCTGGTCCAGCGGGTCAGAGGTTCCGCCGCTGCCGAGCTGCTTCGTGTAGGTTTTCATGTTCATGCCGGTCAGCTCAACAAGCCCGTAGGCGCCCTTTCCGAAGATGAAGTTTCGGTAGGTCACCGCCGCTGCCGCACCCACGCCGGTCCCCACGTTGGAGGATTCGACGAAGCGAACGCCATACATCTTGCCCAGCTCGCCCCGATAGGACGGGCCTGTGGTCGTGTACTTGTTGATGTCCAGCCATCCGCCGGTGGCGCTGTCACTCTGGAGGTCGAACGAGGTCGCCGGATGGACGATGGCCGCGAAGCCATCGGCCAGGGGCCGAACGTTCCCCGTCTTGAGGGACTTGACCGCCTTGCGGATTTCGGAGGCGTTGACGACAGCGGAGGTTGTGATCTCGCTGACCGCCCCGCCCGCGAACTGGTTGGTCACCGCAGTGTGAAGCGTGTTGCGGATGATCGTGTCGAGGCTGAGGGCTGCCCGATAGCCGAGCACCTCAAGGGCGCCCTTGATGATCGGGTCAATCGACTCCATGATGAGCATGTCCGACAGGGAGACATAGTCTCCGTACTGCACCGGGATGGCGCTGATCTGCGTGGACTGGAGCACCAGGCCGTTGGGGACTGTGCCTTCTGTCAGCGGTGTCGTGTTTGCCGCGAAGTTGCTGTACCGGGTGAACTTAATCTCGTTCCCGGAGTTCTTCGGCAGCTTTTTCTTCTCACCGAACTGGTCGAACCAGAGCTCGGCTTCCAGGCGGTCCAGAAGCATACGATCGTAGTAAATCGCAATCGCGTTCGGGAGTCCGCTGGTGCTTGTGAGGTTAGTGTTTAGTGCCATTGCCTTTTTCCTTGCCCCTAGTAGGGGCTGGTGTTAGCGGTCCGCTATGCCATGAAGCTGCGTCACGAACTTCTCCAGGTCCTGGAGAGGCATCCTGTGCAGGTCCGGCATTGTGGTGCCCGCCTTTCCACCACCCGCAACAGCCGTCTTGGCTTCGTTTGCGAGGTCGGCGTCGGCCTTCTTCGTGGCCTCCGCCTCGGCTAGCTTGATAGCTTCTACGCCGTTTTGATTCATTGCAAGTTTGTACAGGGCGTCAAGCACCTGGGTCATCGGCTTGCTGAAGTCAACTGGACAGGTGGAGTCCTCGGCGAGGGACTGCATCGTGGGCAGCAGAGCCCGAAAGTCGGGATAGTTCTCGGCGTCGTTGATGTGGGCCATCACGGCGACCTGGGACTCCAGATTTCGGATTGTCTGCGCCTGCTCCGCGTTGGACTTGTCATAGGTGGACTTCAGTGCGTCAATGTGCTTTTGGAAGTACGGCTCCAGGGCCTTCGGGCCGTGTGTCTTGAACTCCTCCAGAAACTGCTCAGGGTCTACTGGTTTCTCCGTGGCCTTTGAGATGAGCTCGGCAAGCTGCTTGTGGGAGATCGAGAGTTCGTCAACCATCCGACGAAGCTCCGAGTTCTCCTGGGAGCGCCTGGTGAACTCGCCTTGGAGTTCCTTGTAGCTTTTCTGGTAGTCTAAGCCCGCTTTTCCAGCAGGTTGCCCGCCTTTGTCGGTGGATGCCGTTGGGGCGGATGCTGGGGCGGATGCAGCGCCACCATCGCCAGCCTCGGCGGCTTGTCCGGCAGCCTGGGCAGCCTTGGCGGCTACGTCAGCGTCGGGTGTGCCTTGGTTACTGGCGACTTGGGTTTCATTTGCCATTGTGTCTCCTTTTGCCGGTTATCCTTGTGAGGGTTCGGCGTTTCGCTCTCCGGCCAGGCGTTGTGTCGCCACGTCGCCCGCCAGGATTTTTGACTTCAAAAAGCTGTAGACTTCCTCGTAGGCAGACGCCCGGAGTCTGATGGCCTCCGCGTCCGCCGGGGTGGGAGCCTTTAGCCAGGAGTGCCGCGCGTCGGCTATCCGAGTCTCGAGCTCCGCCTTGAGGAGCTGGAAGCCGGGATGCCGGCAAAATTCCCGCATGACTCCGGCCTCGTGCTCCTTATGGATAAGGTTCGTCTTTTCCTGCTCTGTCACTGTGCGCCTCCCCGTGGGATGCCGACTCCTGGTAGGGCCGGCGCTCCACCGCCGGCCTGGTTTTGCAGAACTTGGGACATGACGGCGGCCTCGGGCGACTGAGCGGCGGGCTGGGGAGGCGCGGCCAGCTCAGGCGGGGGCGGGGCGCCCTGGAGCGTGATCTCGTCCGGCGAGAAGCCCATGAGCTCCCACACCTTCTTCGCCAGCGAGGTGATGCTGTCAGGCGCGAGGACCTTTCCGAACAGTCCCATGAAGGAAAAGATTTGATTGATCTGCGACTCCTTCGCCACGATCTCGCTGATGCCCTTCATCTTGAACCGAACCTCGGCACGAATCATCTCCGGCGTGACCTTCTCGTCAAATAGGTGTCCGTACATTCCCTTGGCCCGGAAAACGTCATCGTCACTGATGAATTGGAGGTTAAGCTGGTGAAACATGCGGAGCATCCTCTTGATGCCCATCTCCTCCACGAGCTTCACGCCCACCCCAAACTTCTCAAGCGCCTGGCCGATGATGAGCTGGGCGCCACGGGCCGTTCGGCCAAGCCGCCCAGACTCCGGCGTTCCCTGAATGGACCTTGGGGTCGTCGTGTTCTCGATGTCCTGCTGCACGATCGAGGCCTCCGTGTAGGCCTGGTTCGTCACGTTGGCAGTCTCAAGCGGCTCCACCGCGCCCATGTCGTCCGTGAGGACAATGCCATTGGGAACCGAGACCAAGGTGTCCAGGTCCACGTCCGCGTATGAGTTGACCTTCCACATTCGGTTGATGATGAGGTTGAGGTTGTCAAGCCTCTGGCGGCGGAGTGTGTTGACCTCGTGCTGAAGCGGGATGATCGGCTCGATGAGCCCGATTCCGAACCACTCCATCGGAACCGGAAACAGGACAGTGCGGATGACTGGGCGCTTCTGGTGGTGAAAGGGATTGCCCATCGCGCGAAGGAGCACGGAGCGGTTCGCTATGACGACCTGCGTCTCCTCCCTGATTCCATCGCCATCCAGGTCCTCAAGAATCCAGAAGCTAAGGAGCTCGATGTCCTTGTCACTCGTGGCGGCGGTTGAGCCGGCGCCTCTGGAGCTCTGCCTAACCTGCCGAGACTCCGAGTATGCGTATCGTCCCCCGCTGAGCGTGGAGCTGTCCGTGTTAACGTAGATCGGATACTTGCCCTTTCCAAGCTCCTGAAGCTCGTCCTTGCCAATCCAGGAGCGGACCACGATGCCCATGGCCTCCTTCTCGTTTCGGGCCTCGGGATCGGGATAGACGTCCAAAATATCCAGCACGTCGAGCTCGGGCCTGCGCTCCACGACCTCGTAGCTGCGCCTCTCCTCCCATCGGACGATACGGGAGCCGAGCCTGAAACCGAGGATGGTGACGTCCTGGCGGATGGGTATCCGCTCGAACACCCATGCCCGGCGCACCTTCCAGTAGACCATAAAGTAGGAGGTGCCGTACAGCAGTAGTTGCTTTACAAAGATGATAAACTTCTCAAAGAAGTCCGCCTGCCCGAGCTGATAGAGCAGGAGCTTCTTGATGATCTTGGCCAGCGGGGCGTCCTTTGACTCCACCGCCTCGACGTCGAAGAACTCCTCGTTTCCAAATACCACGCTGAGAATCTTCGGCATTGCCGCCTCGATGATCTGAAAGACCATCGGAATAAAAATCTTTGCCCGAGTGGGAACCTTGCGCTCCTCCACCACCTGGAGGTAGAGCTTGTAGATTTCGTCCCAGAGGACCTCGTATGGCCGGCGCCACATCTCCCACCGCTCAAACCTGCCCACGAGGCGCTTCACGAGGGCGTCCATCTTCTGGAGCCGCTCGGCCTCGTCCTTCGCCGGGATTTGGATTGGCGTGAAGGTCTCAGCCCCTGCCTTCTCGGGCTCGACCGTCTCGTTCGCCTGGTCTGCCTTTACTTCATCAGCCATGCCTTAAGCTCCTCCCAGCAAATGTCGTGCATCCCATACCTATGCGGCCTGCCACACCACGCGCACCTTCTCAGTATCCTGTCCATGGGTCCGTGGCAGCGAGGCGTGCGGAAAACTGCTGCTTGGCTCGGCGCCTCTCCCGATGCGGATAGATGGAGGGAAGCAGGCTGCGAGAGAAGGCATACCGCAGGGCGTCCATCGCGTGGTCCCGAATCTTGACCGGCTTCTCCCTTACCGCCCGGTCTCCGCTCTGCTGCGGATAGTGGTAGGTCTCGATCTCGTCCAGCGTGTTCGGGCACTTGCCGCGCATGAACTTCAGCTTGTCGGTCTTGAGGAGCGAGACAATCCGCTCGATGCCGACGTCCACGCTGTTGTCAGCCGGCTTCACGACGCCGATTCCGCAATATCTGTTGAGCTCCGCAATCCACTGGGCGCCGTTCGGGTCGGCCAGGGCCACCCTGGCGCCCAGTCCGGTGATGAACTCCGCCAGCGTCTGCATGGTGCACTCCGGCCTATAAAATTCGGAGTATCCGTAGAAAACGTGAGTGGCCGGGTCCTCCGCGAAGGAGAGGATGACCGATGGCTCCGAGTGCCCAAAGTCCACGCCCGCGAAGCACTGCCAGTGCGCCGGGATGTCGAAGGCGTCAACGACGTGCCGGTCAGGGTCGAAGTCCGGGTAGACCAGGCCCTCAAGCTGCGTGAACGCCCCCTCGTAGCGCCGCCTAAAGATGGCGTCCGGCAGGGTAAGCCTCGCCCTCTCGTACTCCTCGCGCGGGAAGGCCGGGTTGTCTATCGACTTCCAGGTGACGAGCTCAAGGCGCGGGTCCCCCATGCCCCTGTCCTTCCCATTCAGGATGCCCGCCTTCTGGGCGACCTCCCGGTAGAACCAGCCCATGGAGTAGGGCGTCGTCGTCATAAGGAGTCTACCTTGATGGATGGCGAGCCTACCTCGGAGGTTGACGTAGGCCTCGTACTTCATCTGGCCAAACTCGTCCCCCCACGCCGCCCTGAGCGTCATGCCCTCAAGGTGCTCGGGCCTCTCCGAGGAGCGGACGAATATCTGGTCCCCCCAGGCGAGCTTGAACACCTGCTTCTGCTCATGCCACTCCCCCCAGTCGGGGGGCATCACGGCGCGAAACTTCGGAAGGGTTGACTGCTGGAGAATCTTCGCCGTGGGAGCCGTTATAAGGTAGTCTCCCCGAAGTCCAGCACTGTATGAGTCGTAGAGCTCGCGGCATAGCCACGTCGCTCCGACCGTCGTCTTGCCACCCTGTATTCCCGCGACCGCTGCAATATCCCTTGCCTTGCTTAGGAGGACCCGAGCCTGGCCGCCATGCGGCTCGAACCCGCTCATCCCCCAAGCACCGCCATTGCGACGGTGTGTCCTATCCAGCGCCCCAGCCAGAGCACCAAGGCCCCTGCCACGAGCAGGGCCGCCATCTTGGCCAGGTCCGTCAAAGCGTCCAGGACCATGTCAAGCATCCGGGGGCTCCCCCCGGGTCTCGACCCTCGCGTCAGGTATCCCCACGTTCACGATGAAGGGGGTGATCTTCACCCTCGCCTCTTTCGGCTGCGGCAAAATCCTTGACAGGAGCCTGAGAATGTCCATCTTCTGCCTCACGCTCACGCTTGTCGTCTCCTCCAGCGGAATCCGGGAAAGCCGGGCAACCTCCGCCATGAGCCCATCCCGGGAAACCCCCTGCCCCTCCAGAAGGAGGATGAGGTGCTCCCGTAGCTGCGACCGGAGCTCGTAGGCCGCCGACTCCTTGCCCTTGTAGCCCGCCCTTCGGTAGGACTCCAGGGTGGACATCCCCTGGCACAGGTGCTCCAGAAAAACCCGGTTTTTGATGGTCAGCTTCCTGGCCGGGGCATCAGGCCTCGGCATCAGGCCGGTCTCAGGTTTGGAGGCCACTTCCTGGAGGGACTGAGATGCGGGGCTGGGGAGGTCTACGGACATAACAATGTGTCCATTTCCGTGCACCTCGCGCCCCCTGCCCCACCCCCTGGGGGGTTAAGGCATGTAAGTATATCTTGTATGATGTTAAGACCCTTCACAAAAGTTAACATGAGTCGCTCCTCTCTCTCTCTCTTCTGGGGACCAGTGGGCCCCGTTCAAGGAAACGATGGTCCGTTTATATTCAAGATGCACTGGGTATCCTCGGAGGGTACCTTTTGCATACTCAATATATAGACGAGGGAAGGATACATTTTATGTAACTAATTGGTAATGAGGACGGGTCTTGATACTTCTATCGACCCGTCCCGTATCAGTTCTGTTGCCCAGGGTTGATGGTGTCAACCAGTTAGGTTCTAAGTCGGGTCCGGGCCCCTTGCCTGCGCCGCTTCGCGCTTCGGCGGGGCCCATCGGTTCTGTTGGTCTGGGCGGGGCTGGGGGCCGGTCGCCCCGCTTCTGGGTCCCCTCACCCTATGCACTGGTAACGACATGGCATGGCGGCAAGGATAGTTTCAAATACGGTTAAAACAGGTTAAGAAGTAGAGGATAAAATTTATTTTTCCCTGTAACGGTGACCTGATGTGCTAGGATGGGATGGGCCTATTATCCGAGGGTTTGAAAATAGGCCTTGACAAGCGCCGGTATCGGGGCTAGACTCTCGATAGGAAAGGAAGGTGCGACAATGGAGACCGTGAAAATGCTACCGCTCAAGAGGCTTACCGTTCCGGTCGTCAAGCTGGCATGGGACCCCCGGCGCCCGGCCTCGGTCCTTATAGGGGATGGGTCCCACGCCGGATTTATCCCCACCGGGTTTGACGACTACGTCCGGGCTATCTACTTTCCCCGACGGGATGTGCTCTATGTCCGCTTCTATGCGCCGGACGGTGAGCTCGTCTATGTTACCGAGGATAGCAAGGCTAGGGCCTATGGCGCGGCGCTGTGCTTTTTGGAGGCGCTGGTCAAGTGCGGCTATATCGGGGAATGGCGCACGACGGCGGACTATAAGGACGGGGTGACGCTTGCCCTGTTCTGGGCCGACACCGAGTACGACAAGAGGATTCCAGCGGAACGGCGCATAGCTAGCGCCGATGTCAGGTATTGAGGGGGAGATATGCGTGCATTTGACTTTGAGGCGGTTGCACATGACGGCGCGGTTTACTGCGTTGAGCGCATTTCGTCGGGAGTTTCGGCTAAGGAAGTTAGTCCCATTTTCGCCGACTCGGAATGGGATTTCTACCCGTCCTGCGATTCATGCGGGTTACGCTTCACGTACGTGAATTTAACAACCGAAGGTCAAAAATACGAGGGGGTGCTCTAATGGCAAAACTGAAAGACTTACCGGCGGGAAAGACGCTCTATGCCCGACTTGAGAGATTTATTCGGCAGGAGCGCGGTTTCCGCCGTACTCTCGGACGTAATACAGTGGCGCGATTAACGGCACGTGATGGTTTGCTCTCGGTCGCCGTGGCGCTTTATTCAACAGACGTCATTGTGGCAAACGAGTTGGGACACATCATGCTTAATTCCGACGGCTACCGAACTGTCACCACGAAGGATAGGATTAACCGTATCCTTCACGGCACGCCGCTAGTCGTTTTTCAAAAGCAAGGCGTGTGGTTTGTCAAAAATCACGACTTGGACCATGTCGCCACGTTTAGCGACGGGATAGAATATTATCGGGGGGCCGATGGACTCTACCGTCGATGGTAGATAGCCCAACATTCAAGAGGAGGATTATATGACAACCAAAAGCCAAGAAAAATTGTTAGGGCTGGCGCGTATGTACAAAAACGACGTTGAAACGCGGATAGACGTAATTAACGAAGAAAATCCGTATTGGGAAGACGGAGACGACGCCGGCGAACAAATAGCGCACTGGACGGCAACGCTTCAAACCATTGATGACGTGCTCAATGAATTGAAAGAGGGGGGCGAATGAAAACGTACCTAGTTACGCTAACGGTCGTGGTAGACGCAACCTCGGACCACGAGGCCAGCGAAATTGCCGACGAGGCGAGGCGGACGTTTGAGAGTTTCCCGGCGGTAACCGGCGCCAGCGTTGATGACGTGCAAGAGGAGGACATCTAGCAATGGACACCACCGATAAAATCATAGCTTACGAGCAGGGCGAGCTAGACGAGGATTCAACCGTCGCGCTGTTTCAAGAACTGGTCAACAATGGCATGGCATGGACGTTACAGGGGCACTATGGGCGCACGGCTAAGGCCCTGATTGAGGCGGGCCTTGTCTTTGCGGTTTGACTGCGGGCACATTGACGACGCCGGACGCCTAACGGCGGCGGGGCTCATGTGCCGCCTATGCGCGGTGTGCCCGCCCGAAACAGCGGGCCGCCAACCGCGCCGGGGGCCCGGAGAGCGGGCCGCCGCCGAGCGGCAGGCCTATAGGGCGGCGCGGGCCCGGTTCCCGGATTGGCCGGAGGAAAAGCTACGGCGAATCGCTAGGCGAGTCGCCAGAAACGGAGGATAAATCTATGAAATTATGGCCGGTGGACTATCCGCCCGAACACTTGGAAGACTGCGACGACAAGTGCCCCCGGTGCGGCGGGCCGGTTGGCGTCTATCTCTATGCTGACCGGACAACGGGGACGTGGTGCACGGAGTGTCGGCTCAATCCGTGGGAGTATGAGCCGGACTCGGAAATGCGGAGGGACGAGTGATGGACATGCGACTGGTACGGTCAACTGGAAATGGCACGACGGAGGGAAAACTGGCCTTCCTCATGCGGGCCGCCGGCATTAAGGGCTACCGCCGGCACGCCCGCGACGTGGCCGGGCGCCCGGACTTTTGGTTTCCCGGCCAGGGCGTCGCGGTGTTCACGGATGGGTGCTTTTGGCATGGGTGCCAGCCTCACTTCAGAATACCGAGGCGCAATCCGGGATTCTGGATTGAGAAGGTTATGCGTAACGCCGCCCGTGACGTGGAGGTCAACCGTCAACTGGCAATGGCCGGAGTTATCGTCATCCGGGTGTGGGAGCATGACCTACGAGACGAGTCAGCACAACAGGCAGTAGCGGACCACCTTAGGTGGACGCTGGAAAGGGGGCATCATGGACGCGACTAAGCTAAAACAAAACTTCGAGGCCGCTGTCAAGGTCCTTGAGGCATTGGCGCCGGGGGAGGGCGAGTACGTCAGCCTCAACATCACCGAGGACGAGGCTGACGTCTGGTACCACGTTCTAACTAACTACGCCCAAGCGACCCGGCGGGCCGTGACCGTGTTCGGTAAGTTGGACAAGTCGGACACGGGGGTACTGAATGGAAAGAAGGACAACGTAAAATTGCGCCTCTATGGGGTGTTGGAGTGCGTGGTGGTTGGTACCAAGACCGAGCGGCGGCAGAAGGTTATCAAAACGAATGAGGAGGAGACGGTGGAGGTCCCGGTCTATGAGTGCCGCGTCCGGCGTTCCGGGGAGGCGGCCTAGTGTCCCTCCATCCAGAGATGGACCCGGCGGATGTGGCCGCTATCGCGGGTTCACCTCCCACTGAGCGGGATAGGATGATGGACAGAGTTCGCGTCAAGTATATGTACTCGACGGTGCATCTACTCCTGTCCATTATCACGGACCCATGGCTAAAGACGCTGAACCAGCAGAACCTGCTGACCATGGACCCTAACCTGCTGGGCGAGATACTCCAGAGTCTTCACGGGCGAGATGGCTACTTCTCCCCAAAAGAAAAGGCCCGACGACGAACAGTTAATGGCGGTTAATTTTGCCGCCATCGGACGTTGTTTCCAGTGCATAGGGTGGAGGGACCATGCGAACTAAGACTCAGCATCTGCGAACCATCACCTCGACCAAGGGCTACTGGGACTGGTTAAAGGATCGACCCTCGGCGACGGGCGCGGGTCCCCACGAAAGCCCGCTCGCAAACCCGGATGTCCTTTCCAACGAGCGGGCATCCGGGCCGTGGGAAGACTCCCACGCCGAGGCCTCGCGGAAGCTTCTGGAGTATGTCCATGGCCTCGTGGCCCGGAATCCTAGGACCTTTGCCCTGCGAGAGCGGCAGGTCTACACGCTTATCTATCGGCGCCAGTACACAGAGGGCGAGGCCGCGCGGGCGCTGGGAGTCACACGCCGCGCGGTTCGCTCCTACCACCATCGGGCGCTGGCGAAGCTCCGGCGACTGGCGGAGGCTGACCGTGGCTAGGTATATATGAAAGCGTGGCGTAAAATACAGGAGTTTTTTGACGTTGACGGCGGCGCTATACTTGGCGTGTGGTCGCTGGCCATGGTGTCGCTCAGCATTTGGGCGGTGCTTGCGGGAATGTCCGTGCCGACGGCTATCGCTACCATGTACGGCGTGGTCGTGACAGCCTTTGCGGCCACCAACATTTCAAGACACATGGGAGGTAGAGATGACGAAAAACGCTAAAATTCTTTTGGGGGTAGGCGGGGTGGGCGTCCTTGTCCTCGCACTCGCGTACATCTTTGGGATTGACCGCCGCACGGTATTGCCGCTTCAGCCTTCGGACACCCAACCGGCGGTGGTCCTGCGAAACCGCACGCTAACCGTGCGGACGCCGACGGGAACCGAGACTCTGTTCGTGCCTGACCGCGCCGAGATCAAGGTGCGAACCTCCGGCAGGGTGGAGGTCGAGGTGCGCGACAGCGGCCTTACGTTCCAACCCGGAATAGGCGCCGCCTATGACGGGCAAATTCTACTCGCGGCGGATGCGAAGGTGGCCTACTGGCGGCAATGGGGAGCGGTGGTTGGGCTGGCGGGTACGGGACACAGGTTCATGGGATACGGCGGCGCGTCGTGGACGTTTTCTTACGAGCGTCTCAATAATACGTCCCTCTTTGTCGCTTATTCGACAAGGTCTACCGTCTTGGGCGGCGTGAGGATAGGCTTCTAGTGGGACTTCCCGGAGCTGACCTGCCAAGCGCGACTCCCAACTTCAAGAATGAGGTTCCGCTTGGAGTCTGCTCGCGCTGTGCGCGATACAACGCCAAGCGGGAGCTTGCTAGGTACCAGTTCCTTATCACGCAAGACGGCAGAAAAATCTGCCCTGAGTGCGACGTGAGCTCACCCCCCTCCGGCCTTCGCGTGACTGGCAGTGACCCCGGACTGGGCTTTTTCAAGAAAATCATTAACGCCAAGGGCTTTGAGGAGTACGTGCCCGATGATAAATCGACAACGGTGGAGGAGGCGCAAGTGGACATTCGAACAGTCCCAAGTCAGGAGTTGAAGGTAGTAAATCTAACGCTGGCAATCACGGAGCTCTGTGTCAACGCGGAGAACGGCACCCTAGCCAACATAGTTATGAAGCGACTCTATGACGCGCTTGACGGCGTTTCCTACTCGACCATCGGGGAGGCCAAGCGGGTTATACAGCTACAGGTAAAGATCGAGAAAATTCTAGCCGGTCCCACGATCGAAAACTCAAAGGAGGGTCACGAAAATGAGTGACAAGGAAATGCTGACGGCGGTAGTCAAGCCGGAGTTCTTCAGCTCGTATGGTTTCAAGTCGGATGGCAGTTGGTACAATCCCTCGGAGCCGCTGAAGGTGGGGGACTTCAAGAAGGGCGTCGAGTACACGGTGGAGTATTTCAAGTCCGCCAAGGGAAATCGCTACATCACGAAGGTCAACGGCGCGACCGGAACCCCGACGACGCAGGCCTCAACTGGCAATGGCGCGTCCTCCTCCTCCGAGGACAAGATGACCAAGGCAGACTGGGAGCGGAAGGACAAGCGGATAGCCTACGAGTCGGTGCTTAGCTCCGTGCTCTCCTCCCCGGCCTTCGCCCAGGCGCTCATCTCCAAGACGCCCGAGGAGGTTACGGCGGTGGCGCTGAATCAGGTCGCCAAGATTCTTGAGGAGATGGAGCAGGTGATCGCGTAATGAAGGCGCACCACCTTGTCCACAACGGCAAGCGTTACGAGGTCAACCGAGTGACGGAAGTTTTATCGAACACCGCTAGCTCGGAGGGTCTTATCCGCTGGTATCCCAGTGAGGAGCGCAAGGCCGTGCTGGACATGCTGGAGATGGGCTGGTCCCTGGACCAGATCAAGGAGTACGTATCATCCAGCAAACCCTTTGCGGCGGAGCTCAAGGCCAGGGCCGCCGCCGACTTTGGGACGGAGGTGCACCGTGTCATCCAAGTCTACAATGAGACGGGCTTTATACTGGACACCGTGGCGCCGGGTGTCCTGGAGCGGCTCAACTGGTGGCGGAGCATGGCGCTGGAGCACAACGTCTCTATCACGAAGTGCGAGCAGACATACTACTCGACCATCCTCGGCGTGCGGGGAACCCTGGATGCGGAGGGTGTGGCTGGACAGGATTCGGTCCTGTTCGACTACAAGACGGGAACCCTCCGCTATGACGCCGCCGAGCAACTCGCGGGCTACGCCCTACTTCGGGCAGAGCGGCTCCTCTGTGACACACCGGAGGACCGCGAGGCCGCCAGGGGGGACTATTACGCCTCAAACCAGTGTATATTCGAGACGGCCTATACCGACTGCACGGTGCCGAACATCGAGTTTCCCAGGCTCATCGTAATCAGCCTGCACGACAAGCCTGACTGGTACGAGGTGGAGAATCCAAGGGAGCACGCCCAGAGCTTCCTCTGGCGGGTTGCCGTCGCAAAGAACCGGCAGACGATCAAGCCATTTGTCCATACCATCAATGGAAAGCTCCGCCTAGTAAAGGGCGGGGTATAGGAGGGAGGTCGTGTGGAGATTATTGAATTGGATGTTCGCCGACTCTACCAAGCTCTCGGTCACAGGGGGAGCTTCTCGCAGGTGCACTGCCAGGACCCCAACGAGAACAACGGCGGAAATGGGCTCGTCAGCCATGAGCTCGTCAGCACGGAGGAGGAACTTGTCGCGTGGGCCCGGAAGCATAATGGCCAGGGAAACTGCTTTATTGGAAGGAATCCAAGGGACAAGACGGGAGCTGTTGTGGCGATCACTGCAATTAGCCTCGACATTGACGTGGTGCGAGCGCCAAAGACCGCGAGCACGGACCTTCAGGTCGCTAAGACGGTCGAAGTCGGCAGAGAGATTCTTTCAAAGTATAAGGGAGGCCTGCTCTGCGTCTCGGGAAATGGAGTCCTGCTTCTCTATCCAGGCTCGGCCTATGTACCCGATGACCTGCGCCGATTCGAGGCCGGGTGCCGCGTCTTCGAAAACCAGGTCCGCGAGGAGTTCCAGACATCGGGGGTCAAGATAGATGCGACGCACGACGCGAAGCGACTCATCAAGGTCCTCGGCACGGTCAGCACGAAGGGCGACCCGAAGGACTGGAGGCACGCGCGATTCGTCAGCCCGGAATCGGAGGGCAGTGACAACCGGCAACTATTCCTTCATATCGAAACCTTGGCTGGCGAGGGTAATGGCGAGGATGGCAATGGGTCTGCGCCAGGCTGGGTCAACGAGGCATTGCGGTCAGTCGAGTCGGGCAACCGAAACGCGACATTTGCCCGCGTCGCCGGGAAACTACACCGCGAGGGGTGGACCTCCGACGACATCATCGTGCTCCTTTCACTCCACGCTGATCGCGCCGGATTCCCCCCGGACGAGCTCCGCTCCATCGTGCGGAGTATATCCAAGTACCCTGTCCATCGGAGAGCCGATGGTCGACCGGGAGAGGGCATTGAGATACACACCCCCAGGGATATTATCGAGACCTTCCACATGGACCTCAAAGAGAGGGCCAAGCAAAAGACGCCGGAGCTCCCGTTCGGGCTCAAGACTCTCGACCACATCACGTGGGGTCTATCGCGCACGAACATCACGACAGTCGGCGCCTGGCCGGGGGTGGGCAAGACGAGCCTTCTCCTCACGGCTGTCTCAAACCTGGCGGCGCTGGGTAAGCGGTCCCTTATCTTCTCTACTGAGATGACCAAGCGAGAGATCATCGGCAGGCTCATATCCATCTCGACCGGAATCCCCGGCAAGGAGATCACGACGGGAAACCTGACGCCCGAGAACTGGGACAAGGTCCAGGCGCACTACGGCATCCTAGCCAAGCTGGACGTGCACATCTGCGACTCCTCCCGGCCCCAGATGGCCTCCGTGATGGAGGGGGTGGAGCTCACCTCGCCGGACGTTCTCATCGTGGACCATCTCCAGCACACGGGCTCCGGGGAGGACGCCCGCAAGGAAATTCAAAAGATGGTGGAGGGTCTCAAAGAGATCGCCAAGCAGAAGAACCTAGCCGTACTCATCGCGTCCCAGTTTCGCCGACCCGTGCGTGACCTCAAAAACAACACATTTTATGAGCCCACCTTGTTTGAATTTGCCGAGTGTGGCGGCATAGAGCGTGAGTCTAGCGTGGCCATACTCCTGATTCCCAGCGCTGATTCCTGGGACAGCATGGACCAGACGACGGTGGCGATCAAGTGCCGGATAGCGAAAAACCGCCACGGGGAAATCGGAACCATTCCGTTGTGGTTTGACCGCTCGATCTCAAGGTTCACGGAGGAGCTTCCAGGTGCATTGTAGCCGATGCGGCAGGGAGCTCAGAGATGGAATCGCCGTTGTGGCGAGCGTCGTAACAGCCTACCATGATCGGACACCGGAGGGCGAGAGGCTTCCCGAGTTTCAGTTTGCCCTTGACCCCGAGCTGATGGACGCATGGAACCTGATGCACGTAGTGTGCGAGGAGGACATCAATGAAGGCAACGCTTGAATTTAACCTTCCAGACGAGGAGGCGGAGCATCGCAGGGCCCTTGAGGGAACCGACTGGTCCCTGGTCGTCTTTGAGGTGCTGAGCCATATACGCGAAAAATTAAAGTATGGAGAACCCCCGGCCCTGGTGGTTCCTATCTATGAGGAGATTCGCCAACTGATTATTGACGAAGCTAGTGATAGGAATCTATCCCTTGAATAGGCGCGAGCTCATCGTATCCCTGCATCAGGTGGCCCATGCAACGGAGGCCCAGCGCCAGGCCATGCCCCGCTGGCGCTTTATCACGCGTTACCGCCTGAGAGTTATCGTGGAGACCACGCACAGTCTACTCTGCTGGATAGACAGGTACTTGGATAAGGAGCCTCCAAATGACCCGCGTCTATCTTAGCGGAGGCATGGGCGGTCGCGTCACAAGGGACGTGATCGTCGAGAGGAAGAAGGCCAGGGAGCTCTGCGCCAAGAGCGGCCTGCATCCCATGGACCCCGGCCTAAGCGAGGCGAAGCTCTGGAAGCGGCGCCGAATTTCGGACACCATGCCCAGGGGCATAATGCGGCGGTTCATCGAGAAGGACAAGTGGCTCATTCGACGCTCTGACTTCCTGCTGGTGCTCACCGGCGACACTCCTTCGGACGGTACTTGGAGGGAGATGTGCTACGCCGAGAAGATCGAGATACCCGTGGTGGTCGTGGCCCCGGACCGGCACGCTGGCAGGCTGATGAGCTGGACCAACATCGAGGCCGCGACCGTCCAGCCAACGATAGAGCGGGCGGTCCGATGGATTGTCCGACGCGCCAAGAAAGCGAGGAAATTCTGATGCCATATATTTCGGACGAGGAAAAGAAGCGCATCGTCTATTCGCAGATCACCCCAGGGCAGCTCAACTACCTCTACACTCAGGCCATCATTAAGGCGTGGGTTCGGGCCCCGTGCTACGCTACGATTGCCGCCTTGGCCAAAGATGTAGGTCGTCCTTCCTGCGAGTTTCAAACTCCTGAGCTGGCCGCATTAACTCAAGGACCTTATCCTGTCACCACCGGTACTTTCGACGAACAGACGGCGCTATTCTTGGCCTTCCTAGAGTTTTATCGCCGAGTGGGACAGCACTATGAAAATTTCAAGATGATTCACAACGGAGATGTTTATTACGGCGTGCCATTTGTGGATGGAAAGGAG
>Ga0247727_10008634_pt1 | contig 18827 bp, 11 predicted proteins | sample WisWelCaveWW1625_FD_202498 | JGI IMG/M metagenome (GOLD analysis project Ga0247727, IMG submission 202498) | Biofilm microbial communities from Wishing Well Cave, Virginia, United States - WW16-25 | ecosystem: Environmental > Aquatic > Deep subsurface > Groundwater > Cave microbial mat | place... | reverse complement strand
AATTTGAAAGTCAAAGTTCGTAAGGGAGGAGTTTTCAAACACGCTTTGAGTAAAAATGACCTTTCACGTGAGAACAATACCATGACAAAAACCTTCATCGTTTTTATGACTTCACTCATCTTCGCAAACACCTACGAAAATTCTCTTGCGCAGCAACTCGTGATCAATCCCAAGCTCTTCGAGCAGCGTTGGCCGAGCGAATGGATCACGCATCCGATCTCCTCCACCAAAAACTACGGCGTGTTTCATTTCCGCAAGCGCTTCACGCTCGGGCAGAAGCCGGAGCAGTTTATCATTCACGTGTCCGCGGATAATCGCTATCGTTTGTTTGTGAATGGGCAATTCGTCGCGCACGGCCCGGCCCGCGGCGATCTCGCGCACTGGCGCTTCGAGTCGGTTGACCTCGCGCCTTACTTGCAAGCCGGAGAAAACGTGCTCGCCGCCGTGGTGTGGAATTTCGGCGAATACGTTCCGTGGGCGCAAAAGACGCATGAAACCGCGTTCATTCTGCAAAGCAATGACGAGGCCGGCGCGATTGTGAACACGAACAAAGATTGGAAAGTTTTGCAGAACGCGGCGTACTCACCCCTGCCGGTTGATCATCGCACGCTGCGCACGTTTATCGTGGTCGGACCGGGCGATCGCCTCGAGGCTGCGCGCTATCCTTGGGGATGGGAGACGAATAGTTTTGATGACGGCGCCTGGCTCGCTGGCCGCGAATTAAGCTCGGGCACAACTCGCGAAATCAGCGACGGCGGCTCGCATTGGATGCTCACGCCGCGCACGATTCCTTTCATGGAAGAGCGCGTGCAGCGCATTCCGAAAATCGCGCGCGCGCACGGCATTGAAGCTGAAAAAGATTTTTTGTTGGGAAAAAAAGCGCTCACCATTCCGGCGCAAACGAAAGCCACTGTGCTGCTCGATCAAACGCATTTAACCACGGCCTATCCCGAATTGCTCGTGAGCCGTGGCAAAGGCGGCGCGATCAAACTCATTTATGCCGAAGCCCTTGTCGACTCAAACGGCAACAAAGGCCCTCGCGATGAGATTGCCGGTCTGGAAATTTTCGGCTATCACGATGAGTTTCTGCCCGACGGCGGCGAGCGACGTTTGTTCCGCCCGCTCTGGTTTCGCACGTTTCGTTATCTGCAAGTTGACATTCAAACCGCGAACGAACCGCTCGTGCTGCACGAGCTTTACGGCAAATTCACCGCTTATCCTTTCGAAGAGAAAGCCGCGTTCACGAGCAGCGAGCCGGCTTTGCAAAACATTTGGAGCGTGGGCTGGCGCACGGCGCGTTTGTGCGCGGGCGAAACGTATTATGATTGCCCCTACTACGAGCAATTGCAATACGTCGGCGACACGCGCATTCAAGCGCTCATCTCGCTCTATGTTTCCGGAGACGACCGTTTGATGCGCAACGCGATCGTGCAGTTCGACGACTCGCGCATTTCGGACGGTCTCACGGCGAGCCGCTATCCTTCTTACGTCGTGCAAATCATTCCGCCATACTCGCTGTTTTGGATTGCGATGGTGCATGATTATTGGCGGCATCGCGAGGACGCGCAGTTTGTGCGATCTTTTCTGCCCGGCATTCGCGGCGTGATCGAGTGGTACGAGCGCTATATCGACGACAGCGGCATGCTCGGGCCCATGCCGTGGTGGAACTTCGCGGATTGGATTGACGAATGGGGCGGCAGCGGCGTGCCGCCGGGCGCGAATGACGACCACTCCGCGCTCATCACGTTGCAGCTCATCTACAATCTCGATTATGCGGCGGACCTGGCCGAGGCTTTTCAGCGCCAGAGAGAAGCGGCGCATTATCGCGAGCTGTCGCACAAATTGAAGCTGGCAACAAAAGCTTTGTGTTGGGATGAAAGCCGCGGCCTCTTTGCCGATACGCCGGAGAAAAAAACTTTCAGCCAGCACGTGAATGTCATGGCCGTGCTCGTGGATTTGATTCCACCGGCGCAGCAAAAAGCTTTGGTGGAGAAATTACTCGTCGAACAAAATCTTTCGCAGTGCACATTCTATTATCGCTTCTATCTGAACCAAGCCCTGAAGAAGGCTGGACTCGGAGAGCGCTATCTCGAAATGCTCGCGCCGTGGCACGACATGCTCAAGCTCGGCCTCACCACTTTCGCGGAGAAGCCCGAACCCACGCGCTCCGATTGCCACGCATGGAGCGCGAGTCCGAATTATGATTTGCTCGCCACCGTGTGCGGCATCGAGCCGGAGGCGCCGGGTTTCCATTCTGTTCGCATTGCGCCTCATCTCGGCTCCTTGCAATGGGTGAAGGCGCGCATGCCGCATCCGCTCGGCGAGATTGCAATTGAGTTGCAACGCCACGGCGCAACCGGCTTGCAAGGCGAAGTGACTTTGCCGGAGGGGCTGCAAGGAAAATTTTTGTGGAATGGAAAGGTGCAGCAGCTTAAAGCAGGCAAGCAGGCGATTGCGTTTTGAGGCGCGCTCGAGGGTCGCAATCCAGTGGACTGGTTATCGTGCAGCATAGGAAAGTTTGCGCTTTCCGTCTTATGCTGCACGCTCGTGCAGCGTAAGAAAGAAGGACGACTTGATCCGCCTCTTGGCTAATTGTTGTGCGGCACAGAGATTTAGGCTTGCAATTTTCAAAAGGCCGTTCCATCTTCTGCAGCAATGATGCGCCGCTTTTGCCGATTTTTTTCGGTAGTCTAATAACAGTTAGGCGCACTTACCGCATGAGCATCGAATCCGACATCGTTGAGCGAGTGAACCGCGCAGCGTCCCAAAAGCAAATTCCTATCAGTGATACCAAGCACAGATGACCAAAACCGCTTCTAAGATCCGTTTCAGAGCGAAACTCTTTCGGCCGGCGGCGACCGCGAAGGTCGGCTCTTGGACCTTTCTTACCCTACCAAAGAACTCCAGTGCGAAGCTCCCCTCGCGGGGCATGACGACGGTCGAAGGCACCATCAATGGCTTCCCCTTTCGAGCCACGCTCGAGCCAGACGGCCAAAGAAGCCACTGGCTCAGAGTGAACCGGAAGATGCGCGAAGCTGCGGGAGCAGACGCAGGCGACGTCGTCACGCTGGAGATCGCGCCGGCGGGAGAGGAACCGGAACCCAGGGTGCCGGCAGATCTGCGGAAGGCTCTCGCGGCCGCCCCGAAGGCGCGGGCGTTGTGGTCGGACATCACGCCCATCGCGCGCAGAGATTGGATCCACTGGATCGCCTCCGCCAAGCGGCCAGAGACTCGCGCGCGTCGGATCGACAATGCCTGCGCGATGCTCGCTGCCGGGAAGCGACGGGTTTGCTGCTTCGATCGGTCCGGGTTCTATAGTAAAAGCTTCAGCTCTCCTAAAGCGGCGATTTAGATGAATACCAGTTAGTCGTTCAGCCAATGGTTGTTGGTAAGAGACGTTTATTAACTGACGGTTTGAACCGCGCAGCGTCCAAAAAGCAAATTCCTATCAGTAACTAACTCACTCATGAGCGTTTATTCCGAAGCGAACGGAACGCCTAACCATGCGCTGCAGCGAACCCGGCCCTCGCGCTCTGGTTGCAATCGTGCGCCCTCGTGGGCCGGGTCGCTGAGCTTGGGTCGTTAGCGCGCAACCCACACCTCCTTCATCATCACCCGCTCTCCAAATCGAACAACAGAGCAGCACACTCTCCTCTCGTTTCTAAACGGCTTTCCAATAACTCGCGTGCGAAATCCTTTTCTTCCCACCTCCCTACTTGCCACTCTGCAAATTTTTCGTTATATACTCGCCACGTTTTGCGATCACTCGCGTTTGCTTCTCATTACAACGGAGCATTTGCCCTCGTGAAAAAAATCGTCGCTCTCATTCTCAGCACAGGACTCGCCCTCATGCACGCGCCTCTCGCTTTCGCAACGCCGAAGATTCATTATGAACTCGGCATGTCGCAACCGCACACGCACCTCTTCGAAGTCAAAATTACCTTCGCCGATTTGGACAAGGCCGACGCGCAGCTCGATTTCATCTTGCCGGTGTGGCGTTCGGGCCGCTATGTCATTTTTGATTTTGCCGGCGGCGTGCAAGAGTTCGCAGCCGTTCGCGGCGAGGCCGCAGAGAGCGCGAACCAGCTCGCGTGGTCAAAGCTCGACAAATCCACTTGGCGCGTGCAAACCGCGGGCAACCGCACGGTGAGCGTGAGCTATAAAGTTTATGCGAACGAGTTTCACCAGCGCACGCGCGGCTTGAACGATCAACACGGCTATGCCAATGGCAGCGCGTTGTTTATGTATGCGGAGAAGTATCGCAAGTTGCCGCTCACGCTGCGAGTGTTGCCTTATGGCGATTGGCACGTGAGCACGGGCCTCGACCGCGTGCCGAATCAAGCGCATCGTTTTCACGCGCCGGATTATGATTATCTCGTGGATTGCCCGCTCGAAATCGGCAATCAAAAAGACTTCGAGTTTGAAGTGCAGGGCAAGAAACATTACCTCAGCATTTTCGGGCCGGGCAATTGGGAGAGCGACAAGCTGCTCGAACGCTTGCGGAAAGTCGTGCAAACGTGCTACGACTTTTGGGGCGTGCTGCCGTATGAGCATTATACGTTTCTCGTGCATAGCCGGCCGAGCGGAGGCGGCGGCACGGAGCACATCAATTCCACAATCATGGGCATCAACTCGTTTGCGTTCAGCAAAGACGCAGGCTATGAAGGCTTCACGGGTTTGGCCATGCACGAATTTTTTCACACGTGGAATGTGAAGCAGCTCCGGCCCGCGGGCATTCATCCGTTCGATTACACGCGCGAAAATTACACGCCCTCGTTGTGGATTTCCGAGGGCACGACGGATTATTACACGATGATGCTCATGCGCCGCGCGGAGTATCACACGCCCGGCCGCATGCTCACGCGCTTGGCGGAAGTGATTCGCAACGATCGCCGCCAGCCCGGCCGCAAAGTGCAATCCGTCGAAGAGTCGAGCTTTGATGCGTGGGTCAAATTTTGGAAGGACACGAAAGACTCGCAAAACCGCGAGGTGGACTATTACGAGAAAGGCTCGGCCGTGAGCCTGCTGCTCGATTTGGCGATTCGGCAACGCACGGAAAATCGCGCCTCGCTCGACGAGGTGATGCGCGCGATGTATCAACGCTTTCCGCTCTCCGGCCCGGGTTTCACTCCGGAAGATTTTGAGGCCGTGGTTGCGGAGATCGGCGGCGGGAGTTATCGCGAGTTCTTCGACAACTACGTGCGCGGCACCGCGGAGCTTGACTTCGCGAAGTATTTGGGCTATGCGGGCTTGAGCGTGAAGGAAAAGTTGCCCACGGCCGGCGTGAGTTTGGGCGTGACCACGCGCGAGCAAAACGGCGCGGCCTATGTGCAGAGTATTTTCGCCGGCTCACCCGCATACGAAGCCGGATTGAACAACGGCGATGAGATCGTCGCGCTCGACGGCTATCGCGTGCGCGCGAATCAACTTGACGCGCGGCTGGCGGATTACAAGCCCGGAGACAAGATCAAACTCACGCTTTTTCGTGATGAACAATTGCGCGAGTTTGAAGTGACGTTACAGGCTTCACCCGTGCCCGAGGTGAGCGTGCAGCTCGTGGAGCAGCCCACGGATTTGCAAAAGAAAATTTACGCCGGTTGGATGGCGGCGCCGTGGCCGGAGGCGCAGAAGTGAAACACAGCTTGAAAGTACAAACTAGGTTTCATATGTTTTGCTCATGTTGATGAGTTGAAGATTCGAAATCTCAAACGGACAAGTTATGACGACATCAGAATATGCCGACAAGATTGTGGGCTTGATCCAAAAGCGCCCGCCCGAAATAAATTCCGAGCGACTCTTATACGAAGTCTACGTCAAGCTCAAGGTTGCGGAGGGTTTGCGCGCCATACAACAAGGTGAAGTCTATTCGCACGAGCAGGTGCGGGAGGACATGTGGAAGGTCATTCATCGTGTTTTACATTAATGAGACCACGGGTATCGTATATATCATCGCCATTCTTTTTCCCTACCAGCAATTCAACCTCTCGCGCTTGACTCTTATTCGCGATGATTAAGATGGCGACGCTGGCAGCACGCATTGAGACCTCATCTTCGCGTTTTTGCCTGTCCCTCCTCACACTCCTCACGTATCAAATTGTTCAAGCGCGGTACAACAAAATATTCCTCATGAGACAACTTTTAAAGCGCGGGTGAATTGCGTTGCCTCAGCGCGAAACGCCCGGTCTGTTTTGCACGGCGCATGTGGGCGCGGGGCAAAGTCATGGTGCAAGAAAAACAGTTGCAACGCAAGCTGGCGCTTTTCTCTTCTGAACAATTTTAAAACAGTTTTGTTTGATAAAAGCACGCGGCACGTTGGCGGCACGCGGGTTGCCTTTCTTGAAAGCGAAAAGGGATTTGGAGCACTCGAACTTTCAACGAAGGGACATCACCATGAAGACCAGACTCTTTGCCATCGCCTTGACCGCGGCAATCATCTTGTTGGCCGCGGCTTTTCGCACCACTGCGAAGCAACCCGCGCAAGAAATCGAGCTGCCCGACATTCACATCACCTCCGCGCAGTAGTGCAGACGCAGCGACGCCTCGATAACTTTGCGCACTGCCGCGAAAAGCCTGCACGCTGAGACGACACGGAGCACACACACGAAGAATGATTTCTAATCCGCGGCTGTGTCTTCCATCTCAAAAAACATTTCGAACACGAAGATTATTGAAAATTTTCAATTGAAAATTTTCAATGCTTTTGATGATTGCGGCTTAAACCAAGCTACGCGTTTCGAATAAGCTCATAGGCTTGCAACACCGCGCCGGTGCTCGCCGCAAACGCCGGAACCCCGCGCGCGTGATGCGGCGCATCGCCGTCATACATTTGCGCGATCACGCCTTCGCAAGGATGCTCGCGCCGCTCGAACAGCGGCAGAAACACTTGCAGCAGCGGCGCGCCGTTGGGATATGCGCGCAGATAAGAGCGCACAAACGGCACGATGAGCCAGGGATGCACCGCGCCGTTGTGCAACGAAGTCGCAATCTGCCGCGCGGTTCCCACACACTGCCCATAATACCCCGGATGATCGCTCGCCAACGTCCGCAGCCCAAAGGGCGTGACGAACTTCTCCATCGCCAAATCCACGACCGCCCAAATCTGCGCTTGATTGAAAACCGTAAACGGCAGCCCGGTGGCGATGAGCGCATTCGGGCGCAGCGTATCCTCCGCGGCAAACGTGCTCAAATTGAGATTCGTGCGTTTTGAGTTTGTCAGGGGAGGATCGTACAAGCAATCGAAAATATAATTTCCTTCTTCATTCCAAAACCTCTCGCGCAAGGTTTTTCCCGCCAATTCCGCCAGTTCGCTGCATTTTTTCTCTCCCGCTTTTTTATCCAGCAAGCGTGAAAATTCCACCATCACCGCGAGCGCGTTGTACCACAGCGCGTGCACCTCCACCGGCCGGCCGTTGCGCGGCGTCGCCACCCAATTGCCCGCGCGCGCATTCATCCACGTCATGGGGCAAGCCGGGTCGGTTTGATAGAGCATGCCGTTCAGCGCATCATACTTGATGCCCGGCGCCGCGCCCGCCAAATGATGGTGCAGCACTTCGAGCAGCGTGGGATAACATTCGGCAACGAACGCATCGTCGCCGCTTGCGAGCCAATACTCGTGGAACGCCGCGAACAACCAGAGCGTCGCATCGAGGCTTTCGTAATTCGGCAGCTCCGGCCGCGGCGAAAAATAGTTGGGAATCAAACCTTGATTAGAGTGCCTAAAAAAGAGGTTGAAGACCTGTTTGGCGAGATCACATTTGCCCGTACACAACAGCAAGCCCGGCAAGGCAATCATGGCCTCGCGGCCGTAATCGGTGAGGTGCGGATAGCCGGCGAGTATCGTTTGGCTTTCGAGCGAATAAGCGGTCGGGCGTGAAATCACGAAGTGCGTGGCCGCGCGCGCGGTCGCTCGCAGTTCCGGCGAAAGGTTCGTGTTCAGCGCCTCTGCCGTGAGTTTGCGCTGCTGCTCGCACCGCGCTTTATATGCCTCTTCGCCGTTCCATGTTTCCGGCCCGCTATAAGCCAGGAGCAATGTAATCGCCGTGCCCGGCTCGAAAGCAAATTCAAACGCGCAGGGCAAATACACCTCGTGACGATTGAAGCGCAGCGCTTGTTCTTCGTACAACTCGATGGTGCGCCACGCATTCACGGAAATCAATTTGCCGTTGGGGTCAGACTCGAGCCGCAGGGGTTTATCGTTGAGATCGGCATAAACCTGGGCGTTGCCGAGATTCGTGCGCAGGTGATAGGCCTCGGTCAAAGCCGTGGCTGCCAAACAATCGCGCATCTCGACCAGAGGCGTCAAACGCAAGCGCACCGCGCTCGTGTCGCCGATGATTTCATAGCGCACGAACGTGCCGTGAAAGTTTTCCGCCATCCACAGGCGCTTGAGGAGAAAAAATTTTTCGAGGGAATACGTGAAGGTGGGAATGCCGGTCGCGGCGTCATAGCGCAAAATCGAAACCGCATGATGACCTCGCGAAGTGCGTCTGAGCGATTGCCACTTGCCGTCGAAAAAAATTTGCTCGAACACTTCGCGCACGAACGCAACGCGCGCGAGCGGGGGCCGCACCGGCGCGACGAGATAATTGTGCTCGCTCTTCCAACAAAAATCCGAAGTGCTCCCCATCGCATAGGCCCCCAGCCCGTTGGTGAGCAGCCAGTCCTTGGCGGTTGTCACGTGTTGCTCTAAATTCGGCATCGGGTTTATGCTCCTTGCATGCTTGTGCCGGGTGGAATTTTAGCGTCGGGTTAAATATACCGGCGTTGCAAGGGGTTTGAAGATTTTGTTTGAGTGTTCAACCACGGCTTGGCCGTGGTTTGAAGCGGAGACTTTGTTTCAATTAAAAGCCACGGCCCAGCCGTGGCTGAACAAATAAAACTCGCCGCAACCTCGCGCGCATGCCTGCGTAAGCAACGGCCATTTGGATTTCCCGGATTTCCTTGTTATCTTTTTCGCGCAGTGAAAGTCCACGGCCTTTCGCGGTTTGATTCAAACTCCAACGAGGAGGAAGTTCAACATGCGCATGCGCACTTTTTTGGTTTCGGAGATTACGTTGTTGCAGCGAGTTGCGAAGACTCAATCGCACCCATTACACCCCCCTGCCCTCCTCAAGGGAGGAATGCTTCGGTGGCGTGCTCGAAAAAATCCCCCCTTGAGGGGGGCCAGGGGGGTGTCGCTCAAATTCTCATGTTACCCAATCGCGAACATTCTTCTCTTCTCTTTCCTTTTCATCTTCAGTCAAACTTCCTTCTCACAAACGCTTGCGTTCAACACCGACAGCGCGTACGCGAATCTCGAACATCTTGCCGTCACTATCGGTCCGCGCATGATGGGCTCGCTGAATGAGCGCGCCGCGCTCGCGTGGACTGCGCGCAGATTTGCTAGCTTCGGCGCGGACACTTCGTATGTCATGCCCATCCCGCACACGAAGAACATGAACACCAACTCCGGCACGGCGGTCGGCATTTTCCCCGGTCGCACGGATAGCATGATCGTCATCGGCGGCCACATCGACTCCGACTTTCGCGAGAACCCCGGCGCGAACGACGATGCTTCAGGCACTGCGGTCATGCTCGAGCTCGCGCGCGTGTGGAGCAGCAAGCCGCATCGTTATACGCTCGTGTTCGCGGCGTTCGGCGGCGAAGAAGGCGGACTCATCGGCTCGCATTGGTTCGCGGATCACTTCGAGCACATGCAGCGCGTGGCGCTCATGCTGCAAATCGACATGGCCGGCAGCGACGAAGCGCTCATCCCCTTTCTTGAGACCCACGGCAAACAAGCGCCGGAATGGCTCGTGCAAGATGCGTTTGCATTTGATCGCGCGCTCGGTTTCAACAGCTTGGAATATCCCACGCACTTTTTCTCTTTCAATGCAAGTATTCCCGGCGGAGGCGCAGGCTCCGATCACGAGCCGTTCTTGAAGAAAGACATTCCCGCGATTGATTTCACCGCGGGCGTCAACACCTCGCCCATTCACACGATGAATGATCGCATGGCGTTCATCAGCAAGAAAGCGCTCACCCGCAGCGGCTACTTGGTCGAGGCCATGGTGCAGAAGTATGATGCGCACGGCATTCCCGCGCAACGCACCGGCCGCTACATGCTCTGGCAAATTTTCGGCGGCGTTTTCTTTGTGCCGAATTGGGCCGTGATTGCATTCAACGTGATCGCGCTGTTGCTCGGCGTGCTGGCCTTCGCGCGCAGCCGCAGCCGGCGTGTGCAAAGCGATAAAGCGCCGCGGCTGCACTTTTCCGGCACAAAGATTTTTTTCATGCTCCTCCTCGTCGCTATTTTCACGCAGCTCGGCGAAGCGCTCGTGCAGCTCATCAAAGGCCTGCGCTTTCCGTGGCTCGCGCACAGTTATGAGTATTTGCCCTTCGCGGCGTTGTGGGCGCTGATGGGCGCATGGCTCGCGTTGCAACTCACCCGTTGGTGGCGCTTCACGCCCGAGGCTTATCCTTATTTGCTGCGCGCGCTCATCTTCACGTTCTTGCTCACGGTTTTGTTCTGGCTCGGCGCGCCGCGTTTGGCGTTTTATCCCGGCCTCTCGCTCTTGCTCATCAGTTTGGCGGTGTTCATTCCGAGCACGTTGTTGAAAGCACTATTCACGCTCGCTGCGCCGTGGCCTCTGTTGCGTTTGATGTTCAATGAAGCGTGGGGCTTTGCGAGCCGCACGTGGCCGCGCGGCTTGATGAACATGGAAGGCTTCACGCCGGCGCTCATCATAGGCGCAATTTTCACGACGCTCCTTGTGCTGTGGTATTTGCCCGTGCCCTTTGCTTTCGCGTATACCTTTGCGCGCCAACATAAAACGCTCGCGTTTTTAAAAGTGCTGCGCCATCCCGTGTGCGGTTTGTTCGTGCTGCTCGCCATTTTTGGTTATGGCGGCTACTTGTATGGCTTGCCGGCTTACAACGACATGTGGCGCGCCTCGTTGCGCGTGGCCGCGAGTTATGATTTGAATAAAAAGCAGAGCAAGCTCGAGCTTATCGGCGACGAATACTTTCGCGGCGTGACCGTGCAATCCGCGGCGTTGAACCAAGCCCTCGACGAGCGCGATCACAAAATGGAATTTCCCTATGACTTCACCGCGGAGTGGATGTCGATCAACGGCCAAGAGACGCGCGAGCCCAAGGACTCCGGCTTGGTGAAAATAGATTGGACGCTCACTACCGCGCGACCGTGGCATACCGTGAAAGTGGAATTGCGCGCCGACACGCTCGCCTTGACGCGCGTACAGTCGGATTTGAGATTCGCCGAATCAAAAGCCGGCGTCACCTTTCACTGGTCCGCCGAGCCCGCGGACACGTTGCGTTTGCTGGCCGCGTTTCATCTCGCACCCAATGCCAAATTGATTCGCACCGTCACGGCAACGTATGCAGAGATGCCCATGCCCCTCACCGTCATCGCGAAGTATGCGGACGTAATTTATCGCACGGAAGTGGTTCAGCGCGACACGTTGTGATTAGTTTTGATCTGCCACGGCTTAGCCGTGGCATTAGTTGTTCATCAACACATCAAAGCAAGCCACGGCCAAGCCGTGGCTGAACGTTATCGAATTTCATCGTCGTATTTCATAATGAAAACACCCTTCCATCAAAAAAGCTCTCCGCTTTTGCTTGCCGGTTTCGGCATGCTTTGTTTCGCGGCTTATTTTCTGGTAATGGCCGGCTCCCCGCTTTCGCGGCTTTTGCGGTTTGAAAAAACGACAGGCGAGGTTTTGGCGCAAGCACAACAGGCGTTCGAAGCTTCGCCGCTGGCGCAAGCCGGGCTGCGCCGTGATTACGAAGTCACCGCCTCCAACGATCTCATCAAGTATGCGCAGGAAAAGCGCTTGCCCGAGGACGCGCGCGCGCAACTTTTATATGCGCGATGGGAAGTGCGCTGGAGCGGCGAGATCAAAACGTCCGACGGCGAAGATAAGAAGTCGCACTTCGCATTGGAGTATGATTTATCCGGCAAGTTGATCGGCTTCAGCCAGGCCTATCCCGGCTTGAAAGATTCGATCAAAGTGCCGGAAGCCGAGGCCATGCGCAAAGCGAAAGATTTTCTGCACGCGCAAGGTCTCGACACTGCAACGGTCCGGCTGGCGCAAAAGAAAATCACGGAAGAAGAGCAAGTCTCGAAATACAATTTCACGTTCGAACGCGCGCTGCCTGTGGACGGCGAGTTGACGGAAAAATTTTCCATCGACGTCGCCGGCAACAGCGTAACGGATTTCAGCCGTGAAGTAGAGCGCGCAAAGAGCGACGAGCAATTCGATGCCGGGCAAATTGCCGAGATCGCTGCGCGCAGCAGCGCGGCCGTGTTGTGGATCGTCGTCAGCGTTTTTCTTTTGGTGATTTTTCTCCGCAGGCTTCGCCACGACGAGTTGGAATTTCGGCGGGCATGGTGGTGGGGGTTGCTCGGCCTCGTGTTGTTTTGGGGCGCGATGGCGTTTCAAACCTGGCCGCAGTGGGCCGAAGTGCTGTTGCTCGGCGGGTTCACGGGAATTTTTGCGGGCCTGGGTTTGGTTTTGGTTTACACCACCGCGGAATCATTAAGCCGCGACCTTTGTCCGGAAAAATTATTGTTGAGCGATCTTGTGCAACGCGGGCAGATGCGCGTGAAAGAAGTGGGCGCAGCCCTCATGCGCGCCCTCTTCATCGCGGGCATGGCGCTGCTCGCGTGGAGCGCGATCATCTGGCTCATGGGCGCGGCGCAAATCGGCTACTTCGACATTGACGACGAACGGCTATGGTTTTTGCGCCCCTCTCGCTACTGGGCGTCCGAGGCGTTGTTCCTCGTCAGCGGCGCGTTTTTTATCGTGCTCATGCTGCCCTGCTTTTGGAACGCGTATTTGCAGAGCAAGATCAAGCGGCGAAGCGTTTTCTTTCTTGTGCTCATGCTCTCTTTGCACTTTTCCGGATTCTCCAATCACTTGATCAGGCCGCATTGGCTGGGCGCGCTGCTCTGCCTGCCGCTTTCCGCGTTGTGGACGTATTTCGCCGCGCGCGAAGATTTCTTCACCAATTTCATGGCGCTGCTGATTTTTTATCTGACCTTCACGCTGGCGCTGGTCACGCTTTCGCCCGATCCGATGCTCGCCGGGCCTTTGCCGTGGTATGGCATGGGCGTGGCGGCGCTCTTGGGCTTCGCCTTCTTTTTTTATAAAAGCGAAAACACGGCGCGAGATTTCGAGCACTACGTGCCGGAATACGTGAGCCGCATTACCGCGCGCGAAAGAATTTTGAAAGAGCTGGAGATCGCGCGCAACGTGCAAATGCGCTTTCTGCCCGCGCACGTGCCGCAATTTCCCGGCTTGGAGCTCGCGAGCATTTGCCGGCCCGCAATGGAAGTGGGCGGCGATTATTTCGACTTCGTGCCGCACGGTAAGGAGGCGCTGAGTGTTTTCGTCGGCGATGTTTCGGGCAAAGGCGTTTCCGCCGCGTTTTTCATGACCATGGCAAAGGGCATCATCAAAACTTTGGTGAAGCGTCTCGCTTCGCCCAAACAGTTGCTCACGGAGATGAATGAAGTCTTCTATGAAAACTCGCCCAAAAAAATTTTTATCAGCTTGATCTACGGCTACTTTGACATGCGCAAAAGGACTTTGACTTTTGCGCGCGCGGGCCACAATCCGCTCATCGTGCGCAAGAGCCAGGGCAATGAGCCGGAGATGCTGCATCCCAAGGGCTTGGCGATTGGCATGGATAGCGGCTATCACTTTGCGAAGACCATCGAGGAGATTACCGTGCCGCTGGCCCCCGGCGATACGTTCGTGTTTTATACCGACGGCATTTCGGAGTCGATGAATGTTGAAGGCGAAGAGTTTGGCGAGGAAAAACTTTGTGCGTTGGTCAACGCCGCCGCACACGACGGCGCCGCGACTTTGTTGGAGAAGATCACCGCGGAGGTCAATGCCTTTGCGCACGGCGCGCAACAGCACGATGATTTCACGATGGTGGTGGTGAAGGTGAAAGGGTGAAGGGCATAGGTGTCAAGTTAAGAGAGCATGCACCCAACAATTCCTCCCTTGAGGAGGGGCCAGGGGGGTGTCGCTCGGTATGGTGAAGAAATGAAGAGCAATTCAGAAGGCATTGCAGGTTCGTATGATGACTTTAAAATGACCACCACTTCCAAAAATACCCCCTAACCCCATAGGTGTCAAGTTAAAGGTAACTTCACTGAACAATTCCCCCCTTGAGGTGGGCCAGGGGGGTGTTGTTCGGTATCATGAGGCAATGAAGAGTATTTTTTAAAAGCGCTGCAATACTCGCGATAAATTTTAAGCACTCTTCGTCATCAAAAACACCCCCCTAGCCCCCCTCAAGGGGGGAATACGGCGTGCAAATTCATCTAGCTTGACCCCTATGGGGGTGAAGGGTGGGGGGGTATTGCTCTCTCAATCCCCAAATCTCCCAATCTCCCCCTGCCCTCAGCGGTGCAAACTCACTTGCAAATCCAAGACGGTATTGTTCGCGCGCAGCTTGTGCCCGTTGTTGGGTATACGCACGCCTACGCGGAGTTGGAGGAAGTTAAAGCCCGCGGGCAATTCTTCGAGATAATATTCGGCTTTGACGCCGCCATAAAAGAATTTGCGCGTGCTGTTGAAGTCGGTGCGTTTGCGATCAGTCTCCGCGCCCCAACCGAAGTAGCCGGTGAAGAGCGTGTTATAGGTCACGTCATAGAGCACCCGCGCAACGAGTTGATCCGTGCCGCGTTGGCGAGCTTCAAAATCATCTTTTGTTTCATTAACTCTCTTCGCGGAAGTATCTTTTTCGACCCAGCGATAACCCGCCTCCAGCACAACGACGCCGGGCAGTTTGAACAAATCGCGAATGATGGGCGGCTCGGTGACGTGCAAGATCAAGCCGGCCGAGGTTTCGCGCCGGCCCGCGTAGCGCAAGTAGCCGCCTCGCAGCCAATGATTGAAATTGCCCGTGGGCGGAAAAATATGCCGCTTGAAAATTTTGCTCGCCGGGCTGTTGTAGTAGTCGTGACGCCACGGCATGTGCTTCGCGGCTGCGAGCTTCTTGTGGCCGGCCTTTTCCAAACTATCGGTCTGGGCATTGCGCTTGTAGGTCCATTGATCCTTGTGCCAATCGCGCAAGCGTTGATAAAGCTCGGCGCGCCGGCGGCTGTCCATCTCCAGCCAACTTTCTTTTCTCGGACCTCCCAATTTTTCAAATTGCGCCGCCATGCGCCGCCATTGCGCTGAATCCGCGGCGGTGCGCGGCTCGCGATGGTTTTGCAACGCGAGAATGTCGTCATACAGGCGCTTTAAATCTTCCACCCACACCAGGCGATAGTGCCAATCATTTTGATGCTCTTTTTTGGGAGGGAAACAGCGATGCTCGGGCTTGCGCGGAAACGTCATCCAGGATTCATAATTGCCGAACGCGCCCAGGCCCGCGGAGGCTTGCGTATCGCGCGTGCCCCACAAATTCGCGGCTTGCCAGTTTGCGTCGTAACCGGGATTAAACGTGCCGTCGCCATTGCGGTCGGAAGCAGAGGCATGGCCGCCCAGTTCCGTCAAGATCACAATCTCGTCGAGTGAGGTATTGCACAAGAGCACGTTGTTGGGAACCATCTCCGTATGGCCCGCGCCCACCACGGCCAAAGGCGTATTTGAAAATCTTTTATCGCGCGGTATGCCTTCACGCCAAACCGGGGCGAACACGTACACGAACTCGATATCCTGGGGATGCCCTTCCAGTCCGGTGTCATTGAGATAGTACAGCCAGTAGCGAAAGACGTCGATGCGCTCGACCTCGTCGCGCAACCGCTGAAAGTAATCCGGTTCGCGCTGGCGAAATTGCCGGTCGCTCGTGAGCAGTTTTTGAAAATCGCGCACGGAGATGCCGCGTTGGTCTTTATCCCAAAACACCCACACTTCGCGGCGCGCGCGCGAGTCGGCGTCATAGGTTTCCAAAAGTCCGCGCCAGGAACGATCGGGCCGAATACTTTCGGGCGTGAGCTGCCATGTCCGCGCGTGCGCGAGGTTCCATTTGAACGCGGTGTAAAACGGCATGGTGGGGAAATATTTTTCGCCCGATTCAAACCAAAAAATGGGCGCATACGCCAGCGCTTTCGTGGAGTCTTGCGTGTGCGCCAAACGCAGGCTGTCTTCGGTTGAAATGCGCGCGCGGGTTGCGGCAACATCGACCGCGAGCGTGAAAATGTGGAAGAGCGTTATTGCCAACGAGAAGGAGGGCAGCCAAGCACAGCGGAGGGATGTTTTCATGTTCAACCTCGCGAAGAAGATGAAGTACAGCGTCAGTAATCGTGAGCAATACTTTTGGGCTACACGATTATAGACGCCTGTGAGGCCGTTGTGCTCTCATCCTAAAAACACAAACGCCCTGGCTGCGAGATGGCGCAACCAGGGCGTGATTATTTTTAAAACGAAAAGCGTTGTGCTTAGGAGCGTCAATTAAATAACTTTCCCATTTACACCGGACTGTCATTCCCGCAGTCTTTAAGCGGGAATCCATTTCATGCGCTTGGATGCCCGATTAAAGCGCTCGGGCATGACAGATCAAACGGGTAAGTTATAAAAACGGCGTTCCTTAGAACGCGGAGGCGGATGTGCGTTGTCGGCGTTGTCCGTTGCGCGAGGGGCCGCTCGCGCGACGACGTGGCCCCGAAGCGCCATTTTCACGCCGGCGTCCGCCGCCGGAGGCACCCGAAGCCCCGGTTTCGCGGCGACGTGGCCTTCCACTCGAGCCTTCGCTACCGTAACGGCGTTGGGCAAAAGTATGCCGTCTGCCCGCGCGGCCCGGGCGCTCATCCCGATGACCCGGCGCTTCGACCGTGGGCTTGCCCTGATAATCAAAATCCGCAAGCTGGTGGCGCGGAATATCGCTTTTGGTCAAACGTTGAATCGCGTAGAGAAAACTTTCTTCTTCGTGCGCCATCAACGTCACCGCCTCGCCAATGGCTTGGGCGCGCGCGGTGCGGCCGATGCGGTGCACGTAATCTTCCGGCGTCACCGGCACGTCGTAATTGACGACGTGGGAAATGCCTTCGACGTCAATGCCGCGCGCCGCGATGTCCGTGGCCACGAGAACACGGAATTGCCCGCTACGAAAACCTTCCAACGCGGCGATGCGCTGGCCCTGGGTGCGATCACCGTGCAAACGCGCAGTCTCGAAACCATAACTTTCAAGCTGGCGCGCGAGGCGTTCCGTGCGCACTTTGGTGCGGGTGAAAATCAAAACGGACTTCATTTCCTGGCGATAAAGCAGCTTGAGCAAGAGATCCATTTTCAAGCGCTGCGGCACGGGATAGACGGCTTGCTTCACGCCCGCCACGGGTTGCGATTGCCGGCCGATTTGAACCATTTCCGGATCGCGCAAAATCTCGCGCGTGAGTTCGAGAATCTCTCTGGGCATGGTCGCGGAGAACATCATGGTCTGACGCTGTTTCGGCAAACGCGCAATGATGCGTTTGACATCGGGCAGAAAACCCATGTCGAGCATGCGATCGGCTTCATCGAGCACGAAAAACTCCACGCCGCCCAAGTTGCCCACGCCGCGCTTGAGATGATCGAGCAAACGGCCAGGCGTGGCCACGATAATGTCCGTGCCGAGACGCAACGCCCGCTCTTGCGGCGGTATGCCCACGCCGCCATAGATCGCGGCCGTGTACAATTTGCTGCGCTTGGCCAATGCCGAGAACACTTCATTGACCTGCACCGCCAACTCCCGCGTCGGCGTCAAAATCAATGCACGGGTTTTGGAACTCGAGGTGCTGTGCAGCTTGTTGAGAATGGGAAGAGCGAACGCAGCCGTTTTGCCGGTGCCCGTTTGCGCGCAGCCGATCATATCACGACCGGAAAGCGCGATGGGCAAGGCTTGTGTTTGAATCGGGGTGGGAACTTCATAACCATACTGCTGCAACGCTTTGAGCAAATCCGCGTGCAATCCAAAGGATTGAAACGACATACTACTCCTGATAAAAAATGATGAGAACGGCCAGTGGTTCGGGAATCTTTTTGTCTTCCGATCAAATCTCGAACCGTTCCGCCAAATTGTGGCTTGGGAAGGAGTCGTTCGCAGGAGAGCCGTTGGGGCAAGCCTGGCACAGAGAGTTGAGAAGAATTTCGGCAAAGACCACGAGGGCAGTTTGCTGACGATAGCCATTTGATTGTTTGTCGCTATCGCGTGCAATCGCACCATGCCGCAGCCCGCAAAATTTCTCGCGCCGCCCGAAGGGATTGCACGGGCTTATCATACGACATTGCGGCTGGAAAAACAAGAGGGAAAATGAAAGCCTAAGATTATTGGGTAGAATGTCAAGGGGGAAGTTCGGCGGAAGGAAAAATCAAGAGGGCGATAGTATCGTGCAGGTCCGTGAGCGCCCCGCGAAGCGCGGGGTGAAAAAGAGTCGTGATTGGCAAAGGCCCCGGGCGTTCAAAGCCGCGGGCGAAATCCGACTTGCGCGCGACGATCTGCGTGAGCACCGAGAGCCTTCTTGCGCAAGTCGAATTTCACTCTTTCACCTCATCAACGTCATCTTCCGCTTCGCCACAAGCTCACCCGCCTGCAACTCATACACATAAACGCCGCTCGCCACGCGTTCGTCCGCCTCGTTCGCGCCGTCCCATTCAATGCTAAACCGTCCCGCCGGCATCTCTCCAGAATAGAGCGTCCGCACTAACCGCCAGTTCGCGTTGTAAATCACTAGCGTCACTTCTCATGCCACCGGAAGTGCGGCAACTCCGCTAGTTATTCCGTTCGAAGTCAAGAAGAACTTTCCCTCCCGATGTGGATAAGTTTGGCATTGGTGAATCTCTTTGACCTTGACGGCAGTGTGTTCGGGTTGTCGATGTTATGAATGCGTC
>Ga0247727_10008633_pt1 | contig 18828 bp, 19 predicted proteins | sample WisWelCaveWW1625_FD_202498 | JGI IMG/M metagenome (GOLD analysis project Ga0247727, IMG submission 202498) | Biofilm microbial communities from Wishing Well Cave, Virginia, United States - WW16-25 | ecosystem: Environmental > Aquatic > Deep subsurface > Groundwater > Cave microbial mat | place... | reverse complement strand
GCCCTCCGGCGCCCGGGCCGCACGCGGCGGCACCGAGCGACAGGACCACGAGCACGACCCGCAGATGCCGAATACACGGCACCCACCCCGGCGCGGGCCGCCCGCATGCGCGCCCGGTCTCGATCACGGCTCTCCTCAATACCCGTCGCCCGCGCGACCCGGCCGGCTCCGGATACCGCGCGCGCTGGTGACTAGCCCGGCGCGAATCGAGTCGCGCAGGGCGGCAAGGATGGGCGGGCTCGTCTCGCAGGTCGGATCGTAGCTGCGGCAGCCGGCGAGCGTGTAGCCGCAGCCGCAGGTGCACGCGCGCGCGTTGGCGAAGCGTACGAACAACTCGAGCCGCGCGGGGTCGAGGCCGGACACGTCGGTGCCCTGCACCTCGTCCACCCAGCGGTCCTTGTCGTTCTCCGGCGTCAGATCGAGTGCCTGCCGGATCACGCCGTCGCCGGTGGTGTCGGTCGAGGCCGGGTCGGAGGCCGCGTCCGGGCTCGGTAGCGCGGAGGGCGAAGGTGGACTCGATCGCATCAGCATGAGCGCGACACCCGCGACCAGCGCGAGCGCCGCCACCATGCCGATCCAGAACGTCGGGGTCCGAAACGCGTTCACGTTGCCTTCCTCGATGCGGGACCACCGTCGCGGCCGGGTTGACCTCGAAGCGTAGCCCCACCTAGCATCCGCGTGTCATGAAGTCGCAAGCGCAGGCCACGAGCTGGGTGGGCGCCGTCACGCCCGCCGAAGCGGCAGATCCGCTGCAACGCCTCTACGAGAACATCCGGGCCCGCTCCTCCCGCGCCCAGGTGGGTCACGTCTGGCAGGCTCAGGGCCTCGACCCCGTGGGGCTCGAGGCGTCGTTCGCGCATTATCGCGCCCTCATGGAGGATCCCGCACCTCTCTCGATCGCGCAGGCGGAGCTGATCGCCCTGGTCGTCTCGGCCACCAACGGCTGCGCCTACTGCGTCGCCCACCACGGTCCACGGCTCGCCCGGGCCCTGGGAGACGAGCCGCTCGCGCGCGCGGTGGCCCGGGACTACCGGGAGGCCAACCTGGCGGCGCGCGACCGCGTGCTTCTCGACTACTCCGTGGCGCTCACGTGCGAGCCCGCGGAGCGCAAGCTCGAGGACGTCGAGCGCGTGCGGGAGTACGGCTTCGACGATCGGGCCATCCTGCGCGCGACCGGGATCGCCGCCTACTACAATCAGATCAATCGCGTCGCGTGCGCGCTGGGCGTGACGCTCGAGCCCGGCCTCGAACCCTGGGAGTTCGGCTCCCAGCGGTAACGCTTGGCGGCGACTTCGGTCGCGGATAGACTCTCCCGCGTCAGGAGGCACCGCGTGCGCGCATTCCCCCGCCTTCCATTGGCCGCGCTGATCGCCCTGGCGTTCTTCCTCCCGCCGGGACCCGCCGGAGCGCTGCCCCCCGGGTTCTCGGTCGAGCTGGTGCACACCGGTCTCAATTTCCCGACCGCGTTGCGCTTCGCGCCCGACGGCCGGCTCTTCTACACCGAGCTCTCGACCGGCCAGATCCGGGTGTTCGAGAATGCCTTCGCGCCGACCTCGACGCTGTGGGCCACGGTCCCGGTGGCCGGCGGTGGAGAGCGCGGGCTGCTGGGATTGGCGCTTCATCCCGACATGCCCGACAGCCCCTACGTCTACGTGTTCCACACCAACCCGAACCCGTGGGTCAACCGCGTAGTGCGGCTCGAGGATCAGGGCGGTGCGGGAACGAACTACACCGTCCTGTTCGACAATCTCCCGGCTGCCTCATCGATCCATCATGGAGGACGGATCGGATTCGGCGGAGACGGGCTCCTCTACGTGACGTTCGGCGACCAAAACGTCCCGTCCGCGGCTCAGAGCGAAGCGGATGTCCGCGGCAAGATCCACCGCATCACCCGCGGCGGGCAGCCCGCACCCGGCAACCCCTTTGGGGCCACGAATCCCGCCTACCTCAAGGGCGTCCGCAACCCTTTCGGGCTGTGCTTCGACCCCGTCACCGGCACCGGGTATTTCACCGAGAACGGTCCCAGCTGCGACGACGAGGTGAACGGTATCGTCCTCGGGAGCAACTACGGCTGGGGGCCGAACGATTTCTGCGGGGGGCAGCCGGTCGGGACGCAGGCAGCGATCGTCTCGTTCACCCCCACGATCGCCCCGACCGGTTGCTGCGTCTACCGCGGCAGCGCCTATCCGCCACACCTCGACGGGAATCTCTTTTTCACCGAGTACAACGACTGGACCCTGCGCCGCGTCAAGTTCAAGGACGGGCTTCCCATGACGGCCGACACGGTCGAGGTGTTCGCGACCGCCACCGACCCCATGATCGACGTGACCATGGGATCCGAAGGCTATCTTTGGTTCTGCACCGACGTGTCGATCGGCCGCATCGTCTACCCGAGCACGGCCGGGGTCTCGCCCGGCGCCCTCGGCCCCGCGCTGTCGCTGGTGCCGAATCCGTTCCGCGACCGAGTCCTGCTCCACGCCTCGGGGGCCGAAGGGGTCGTGCGGGTGGAAGTCGCCGACATCCAGGGCCGCCGCGTGCGCCGCTGGACCTCGTCCTTGCCGCTGGTGATCGCGTGGGACGGCCGCGACGAGGCTGGCGTTACCGTTCCCGCCGGGGTTTACGTCGTGTGGGCGAGCGGGCGGTGGTTCGACGTGACGGAGCGGCTGGTCCGGATCGGGCGCTGAGACCCGAGCCGGCGCGCGGGCGTTTCGAGGGGCGGCGCGACCGATCCACTCGTTGCGGGCGGCGTGAGGGCCGGGGCTTCGAGGCACGGTTGGGTTGCCGGCGCGCGGGCGCGGGCGGGAACTCTACTTCCGGCGGCCCCGGGACCTCGGGCGCCACGCTCAGCCCATCGGGCACTTCGAACGCCACGAGCGCCGAGCCCATGCCGGGTCCCGCGTCATAGCACAGGACTTCGCCCGCGACGTCGGCGTCCAGGAAGCCGCGCAGGATCTCGAGGTGGAGCAGGCCAGCCTCCGGCTGCGCCCTGGCCATCATCTTCGAATCCGCCGGACGCAGCGCGTCCCAGCGGCCGGCCGTGAGCGCGCCGAGCACGTGCTGATCCAGAGCCGCCGCCTCGGGCACCTCGCGGTGCAAGTTCCAGGCATGGGTGGCACACGAGAGCATGCCGCCGACCACGAAGCCGATCCGCTCCGGGCGCCCGCTCAGCACCTGGCGGACGACGCACCCCCACGCACGGCATTCCTCCGCCGTCCGCGGCGCCATCGTGAGCGGCACGACGGGCACTCCGCGTCCCGGAAGCAGGAAATGGAGCGGCAGGCTCGCGCCGCGGTCCAGTCCGCGCGCGGCCGGGACCACGCGCACCCCGGCCCGCAAGCCAGCCTCGACCAGCGCGCGCGCCAGCACGGGATGGCCGGGACAGTCGTAGCGAAGGTGGGCGCCGAACCCAGGCTCGTCGGTGAGCGAGCGGTGGAGCCTGCCCGAGCCGACGTGGAACGGACCCTCGGACGGAGCGTGCGCGTTCAGCACCACGACGATCGCCGGCTGCTCGGCCTGGAAGCGCGCAGATTCCCGGCGCAGCGCTTCGAGCATGGGCGTGCGATGGTGCCGATGCTCGTCGACCAGCAGCGTGGGCAGGTGCGGCACCAGCAGTGCGCGCGGCAGCAGCATGCGGGAGAACTCAGTGGTGGCGGATGCGGAACTTGCCCGCGCGTGCGGCTGCGCGCTCGTTCCCCGCCCCGATCGGAACACCCTTGTCCTGGGCGGCGACGAGCAGCTCTCCGGGAAGCGGGAACATCACGCGCTCCTCGAGCAGCCGGAACTCCTCGAGCCGGTGGCGGCCGAGGCTCTGCACGCGCTGGATGCAGGCCTGCACCACCGCCTCGGGGGTGGAGGCGCCGGCCGTGATGCCCACGTCGCCGTCGAGCCATTCGTGGCGGATGTCCTCCGCCGACTCGATCAGGAACGCGCGCGCCCCGCGCGCCATCGCCACCTCGACCAGGCGATTGGCGTTGCTGCTCGCCGGCGCGCCGACCACCAGGATCACCTGGCAGCGCCGCGCCAGCTCTTTGACCGCGTCCTGCCGGTTCTGGGTTGCGTAGCAGATGTCGGCCTTCGCGGGTTCGCGCACCGAGGGATAACGCCGGCGCAGCGCGTCCACGATCGAGCGGACGTCGTCGACCGAGAGCGTGGTCTGGGAGATGTAGGCGACGCGGCTCGGGTCGGGCAGTTCGAGTTTCTCCACGTCTTCGACCGTCTCGACCAGCACGATCGCCTCGGGGGCCTCGCCCATCGTGCCTTCGACCTCCACGTGCCCACGGTGTCCAATGAGCACGATCGTGTAGCCGTCACGCGCGCAACGCAGCGCCTCGAGGTGCACCTTGGTCACCAGCGGGCAGGTGGCGTCGAGGGCCTTGAGCCGGCGCGCCTCCGCCTCGCGCCGCACCGCCGGCGAGACGCCGTGCGCGGAAAAGATCACGACCGATCCCTCGGGCACGTCGGTGAGGTGGTCCACGAACACCGCCCCTTTGGCGCGCAGGTCCTCGACCACGTGGCGGTTGTGCACGATCTCGTGGCGCACGTAGATGGGGGCACCGTAGATCTGGAGCGCCATCTCGACGATGTCGATGGCGCGATCGACGCCGGCGCAGAAGCCACGCGGCGCGACGAGGTAGAGGGTGTGCGGGGTCTCGGTCATGGACGGGGTCCGCCGGTGGACGTGGAATGCGAGCGGCATGCGACCTTACTCCAGCAGTGGCCTCCCGCCAACCTGCCCCGGAGGGTGGTGATGTCGCACCTCGACTCAACTGTCTTGCGGCCCGCGGCAAGCTGCGAGGCTACCCGGAGGGTCGGCGCGCTCATCGCGGGGGCCGCACCCGGGTGGTGTCCACGCGCACGCGGACGGCCGCGCCGGCCACCACGCCCGCGCGCTCCACGCTGTCGCGGTGGAAGTGGGTCCGGAGCGAGTCGGGGGCCGCGGCGCGGAGCGCCGTCACCATCTTCTCGACCCGATCGACGTCTTCGCGCTGGTTCCCGAAATACCGTTGCGCCTCTCGCAGGTGCTGGAGCGCTTCGCGCAGGTGGCCTTGGCTCGCGAGCCCCATGGCATAGACCACGTGCGGGGCCCCGCTCGTCGGCGATACCTCCACGCCCTCGCGACCAAGGGCCAGCGCCTCGTCGAGCCGCTTCATCGCCAGCAGGAGCTGGAAGGCCTCGAGGCGCGCGCCGTGCTCCTCGGGCTTGCGGGCGAGCCAGCGCCGGTACACCTCCAGCGCCTGTTCCGGAAGCTGGAGCTCGTTCAGCACCTGCACCTGCCCCTGATAGGCGAGGGTGAAGTCCGAATCGCTCCGCGCCGCGCGGCGATAGCACGCGAGCGCACTGTCGCGCCGGCCCGCGCGACGCTCCAGGTTGCCGAGGTTGAGCCACGTGGATGAATTCTGAGGAGCGAGCGCCAGCGCTCGCCGGTATTCCTCCCGCCCTTCGCGGTCGCGGCCGAGGGACGCGAGCAACGCGCCCAGGTCGCGGTGCTCCTCGGGGTCTTCGGGGGGCAGGCGGATCGCCTTGCGAAGGGCGTCCTCCGCCTCGCGTGGACGCCTAGCCTGCAGGTAGGCGAACCCCAGCGCGTGCCACACGAGTCCATCCTTGGGGCGACGGCGCGCCAGCATCTCCAGCTGCTGGTTGGCCCGCGCGTGGTCACCCCCGCGCGCCAGCGCCACCCCCAGCTCGCGCGCTGCATCGACGTGGTCCGGATACATCGTCACTTCGGCCGCGAATGCCTTGGCAGCCTCGGTCCATTGCGCGCGGGTGTTGAAGAGCAGGCCGATACGGTAGTTGGCCTCGCGAAACTGCGGATCGAGCCGCAGCACCTTGCGATACGTGACCATCGCGATCGCGGGACTGCGCGCCTCGAAGCCGAGCGCGGTCTGGAACTCCTGGCGCGCCTGAAGCTTCGCGTCCACCGCTTCGGGATCGACCGGGTTGGGACGCCCGGGAATCAGGAGTGGCGCCGGGGCGGACGCGGGCGGGAGACTGTCGGCTGCCGCACTCGGGGAGGACGCGAGACTCCGACTCGGGGGTGTCTGCGCCTCTGGCGCCGCGGACATCGCGAGGGCGCACACCAGGAGCTCGAACGACCTCATCATGGCGCGACTATAGCGCAGCGTCTGCGACGGCAGGTCAACTCGACGTCAGACCGCAGGGGCGCTAACGTGCGGCCCTCATCCTCGCCAACGTGCAGCTCGCCCTTCGGCCCATCGAGGAAAACCCTGGACCCTGCCGATCTCGAACTCGCCCGCATCGCGGAGCGCGGTGAAGTCCGCCCGTGGGCCGACATGTGGCGCGCCGCTTCACCCGCGATCGTCAGGAGCCTCGGGTTGCGGACGACAACGGTCGGCGGCGGCACCGCGTTCGTCGCATCGCGGTTTCCAAACCTCATCTACAACCGCGTGTTCGGCTTCGGCCTGGAGACCGAGGCGACCGAGGCCGACCTCGAGCGGATGCTCGGCCTCTACTCCCGGGAGGGACCGTTCTCGATCCAACCCTCGCCCGCGGTGCGTCCCCAACGCTTCCCGGAGTGGATTCGCGAGCGCGGCCTCGAATCGCACTTCGATTGGATCAAGTGGGTGCGCGACACCGATGCTCCACCCGACGCGCCGACCGATCTGAGGATCGAGCCGGCCGGGCCCGAGCGCGCCGACACCGTCGTCCAGATCGGATGCGCGACCTTTCCGGACGAGCGCCCGGTCGAGCCGTGGCTCGCGCTCACCGTGGGACGCCCTGGCTGGAGCCACTACCTGGCATGGGAAGACGAAAACCCCGCCGCTGCACGGCGGCGGGGTTCGCGATCTTCGGTTGGATCTACTTCCCGCTGAAGTTGGGCTTGCGCTTCTCGATGTAGGCGGAGAGCCCTTCCTTGGCATCGTCGCTCTGGAACAGCTGCTGCTGCAGCTCGCGCTCGATCGCCAGGCCGGACTCGAACGGCACTTCGGCCCCCGATTGCACCGAGCGCTTGATGCGTCCCACCGCCCTGGAGGCCTTGTGGGGGGGGCAGAACGACTCGGCGTACCTCTGAATCCTCTCGATGAACTCGTCGTTGCTGGCGGTCTCCCAGATCTGGTTCACGATCCCGAGGGTCAGGCCCTTCTCGAAGTCGAAGGTCTCGCCGGTGATCATGAGCTCGATCGCCGTGCTCTTGTTGACGAGCCGCGCCAGCCGCTGGGTGCCGCCGGTGCCGGGCAGCACGCCGAGCGAGACCTCGGGCAGCCCGATCCTGCCCGCGCCCTTGCGCGCAATGCGCAGGTCGCAGGCGAGCGCGATCTCGAGGCCGCCGCCGACGGTGTGGCCGTTGAGCGCGGCGATCACCAGCTTGGGAGTGTGTTCCAGCCGGTTGAGCGTCTCGTTGGCGTGCAGACAGAAGAAGTACTTGAAGGTCGGGTTGACCGTCTTGAGCATGTTGATGTTGGCGCCGGCACAGAAGAACTTCTCGCCCGCTCCGCGCACCACGATCACGTGTACGTTCTCGTCGAAGCGCGCCTGGAGGATGGCGTCGTCCAGGTCGTGCATCATCTCGTAGGTATAGGTGTTGGCGGGCGGATCCATGAGCTCGATCCACGCCACGCCGCTCTTCACGCGGTAGTCCGCGAGTTTCTTGGTCGTGGTGGTTTCCATCGTCGTCTCCGGCGGTTGGGTATCGGGAAGGCGGCCCGGCGCATCGGGCGGGCCGGGAATTGGCGTCGGAAGGCGGCAGTATAAGGAGCGCGGCCGGCGGGCGTCAACGCGCGGCCCGCCCGGCCCGGCGTGTTGGAGCGAATGGCACTTACATTCGCCTCCACCGGCGTCCCGATCCGCATGAAAGACCCTCGCCGGAGGCCGGCGCCCGCGAATTCCCCCGAAAAGAACTTGAATCGATTCCCGCGCCGATATCATCGTATTTCTACGATTGCCGATTGGGAGGCCCCATGAACACCGTTTCTACCACGACGTCGCGCGTTCCCCGCGCCGGGCGGGGCGCGGTCGGCGAGCTAGCCCGGCTGGCCAAGGCCCTGGGGCACACGGCCCGCGTGGAGATCCTGCGCATGCTGATTCAAAGAGGCGACTGCCAGTGCAGTGTCATCGTGAACCAGCTGCCGCTCGCCCAGGCCACGGTGTCGCAGCACCTCAAGGTGCTCAAGGAAGCCGGCCTGATCCGCGGTGAGATCGATCCCCCGCGCATCTGCTACTGCGTCAATCCCGAGGCCGTTCAACGGTTCAAGGCGCTGGTCGAAGCACTGTGACCGGCAGGAGGTTTCCATGAGCGATACGCGTTCCCCGTCCGGCTGCTGCGAAAGCGACTGCTGCCCCGACTCCGCGACCCCACCCGCGACGGAAGTGCTCGACGCGACCGACGTGCGCACCACGGTGCGGGAGAAATATGGCGCCATCGCCGAGGGCGAGAAGCCGGGCTGCTGCGTGGGTGGGTGCTGCTCCGGCACCACCGAGGTGCTCGACGCGATCGGCTACACGGCAGAGCAGATGGCCGCGATCCCAGCCGACACCAACCTCGGTCTCGGCTGCGGCAGCCCGCTGGCGTTCGCCGAAGTGAAGCCCGGCGACACCGTGCTCGACCTGGGCTCCGGTGCCGGGATCGACTGTTTCCTCGCCTCCAGGGCGACCGGCTCCGCCGGCAGCGTGATCGGCGTGGACATGACGCCCGCCATGATCGAGAAGGCCCGCGCCAACGCGGCGAAGCACGGCTTCGTGAACGTGGAGTTCCGCCTCGGTGAAATCGAGCACCTGCCGGTGGCCGACGCGTCCGTGGACCTCATCATCTCCAACTGCGTCGTGAATCTCTCTCCCGACAAGCCTCGGGTGTTCCACGAGGCCCATCGCGTGCTGAGGCCCGGCGGCCACCTGATGGTGAGCGATCTGGTGCTGTTGCGGCCTCTCACGCCGGAGATGCAGAAGTCGGTGGACCTCTACGTGGGCTGCGTCGCCGGCGCCTCGCTCAGGGAGGAGTATCTCGAGCAACTGCGGCAGGCGGGATTCGCAGCGGTCGAAGTCGTCAAGGAGAACCGCTACGAGGTGGGCGTCAGCGAGCTGCCGCCCGATAGCCCGGAGCGCGCCGCGTTCGACTCGGTGGTGTCGATCACGGTGCAGGCACGCAAGAGCGCCTGACCACGCGAGAGCGGGAGGCGGCGCCCGACGCCTCCCTTCATTCGAAGCGCGCCGCGGATTCCGGCCCCGGAACAGTGGCTCCTTCTCCGAATCGGGCGGTGCGCTTCTCCACGAACGCGCGCACGCCTTCGGCGACGTCGGGCGACCGCCAGCAGACTTCCTGGGCATCGGTCTCGGCGGTGAGGCATTCCGCGAGCGCGCGCCGGCTCGCGGAGGTGAGCGAGCGCTTGATCTGGCGGATGCTGGTCTGGGGAGCGGCGGCCAGCCGCCCCGCCAGCTTTACCACCGACTCCGCGAACTCCGCGTGCGGGACGACCCGGTTCACGAGCCCGATTCGGAGCGCTTCGGCGGCGTCGATCATGTCACCGGTCCAGCACAGCTCGAGCGCCTTGGGCAGTCCGACCAGCCTCGGCAGAAAATAGGTGCCGCCCCAATCCGGATGGAGCCCGATGCGGACGAACGTCTCGCCGAACGTGGCCTGATCCGACGCCACGCGCAGGTCACAGGCGAGCGCGAGGTTGCAGCCCCCTCCGGCGGCCGGCCCGTTGACCGCCGCGATCACCGGAATCGGGAGCCCGGCGATGCGGCTGACCGCCGCGCGGCCCGCGGCGACCAGCGGATCGAGGCCATCATAGCCCGCGTCGCGCTCCTTGAGCGCCACCATGAATCCGATGTCGCCGCCGGCGCAGAAGGCCCGGCCCGCGCCCGTGATCACCAGCACGCGGACTTCGGGATCGGCGGCGACCCGGTCCAAGGCGCCGACCAGCTGCTCGCGCATGTCGTCCCCGAACGCGTTGAGCTTCTCGGGGCGGTTGAGCGTAAGCGTGGCGACATGGTCCGAAACAGCGAGCAGGACGAGCGGGGACATCGGAAGGACCTCCGGAGTGGACGGGAACCGGCGCCCAAGGTAAGGCGGGGGGTGAACCGTTGCAACGGGTTGACCATCTGCCCCAAGCCTCGCTTGACGCTCGCCGGCCCCGACCTCCATCCTCCTTCGCGGCGCCGTCCTCTCAGGCGGCGCCGATCGAGATCGCCGATGAGAATCCTTCGCTCCGTCATGCCGCTTCTGGCCCTCCTCCTCGGGATGGGCGTGGCCGGCGGTTGGTTCGGGAGCGGATTCCATCAGCACGATCCAGGGGTTCATCACCCCTGCGCGATCTGTGCCACCGGCCATTCGCCCGCCGTTCAGGCCCGGAGCGCCCCTACCCCGCAGACCCCGCAGGCCCGTGACGAGCGCCTCGCGCTCGCGCCCGGTCTCGAGCCGTTGCCGATCGCCGCGGCGGTCTCCCGCAGCCGCGCGCCTCCAGCGGCCTGAGCTTCTCCTCTTCCTGCGCGCCCCGCGCGTTCGAACTCCCTCTTCACGCTCCTCGCGGCACGTCGGCGCCTTCGCCCGCGTGACGCGAATGCACATGGACAGGATCGAATGACGAAGCTCATCGTGGCAGTTCTTGGACTACTCTCTCTGGCCCCCACCGCCCATTCGCAGACGGCGGACAGCGCAGCCGTGCCGGCCCCGCCGACCATCCTCGTTGGACCGCCGACGGCCTCCTCTTCCATCACCAACCCCGCCATCAGCGTGATCGGCTGGTTCCAGGGCGTCGGGGGCAACGACCCCGGCGCCCAGGAAAGCCCGTTCGAGCTCCACGAGGCCGAGCTGGCCTTCCAGGCGGCCGTGGACCCCTTCAGCCGCGCCGACTTCTTCCTCGCGGCCGGGCCTGAAGGCCTCGAGCTCGAGGAGGGCTACATCACCTGGATCGCGCTGCCGGGTGGCGGCCAGGCCAAGTTCGGAAAATTCCGGGCCGATCTCGGCAAGTTCAACCGCACCCACCCGCCCGAGACGCCGTTCGCCGACCGGCCGCTCTCGACCGTCGCCTTCCTCGGTGAAGAAGGTCTGGTGACCACCGGCATCGCGGCTTCGGCCCTGATCCCGAACCCGCTCGATCTCTATTGGGACGTCGTCGCCAACGCCGGCACGGTGCCGGAGGCCGCGGAGCAGCCCCTGTTCGAAGCGCGATCGCGCTCCGACCTGCTGGTGCTCGCGCGAACCAGCGTGTTCGTTCCCCTTCGCGAGAGCGCAGATCTCAATCTCGGCCTCTCCTACGCCAACGCCCGCTCGCAGGCGGCGCTCGAGCCCGAGGGTGACCGCGCCCGGCTCGGGACCGTGGACGTCACGTTTCGCTGGAAGAACCTGCGACGCAGCATCTACCGGTCGCTGGCGGTCCAGGCCGAGCTTACCGGGGAACGGGGTTCTGCCCGGGGCGCGGAGACGCGGCGCGGCGGCTTCGGCTACGCGATCTACCAGTTCGCCCGCCAGTGGAAGATCGGCGCCCGCTACGACTGGACCGAGCGCCTCGACGCGCCCGAGCACGTGAGCGGAGCGCTGGGGCTCCTCCAGTATCAACCCAGCGAATTCTCGACACTGAGCCTCCAGGGTCGCCGCATCCACGACCCGATAGACGACCGCGATTTCGACAGCGCCTTCTTCAAGTGGACGTTCAACATCGGTCCCCACGGCGCCCATCCCTACTGAGGTGTGAGATGCGAACGAAGAGGCAGGAATTCGCTTCCATGCTGGTGCTCGTGATGCGCGCCTTCGCGCTGGGCCTGGCGATCGCCTTCGGGGCGACGCTGATCGCGGGCACGAGGCAGGAGCTCCTCCGGCCCGCGGTCGCGGAGGGCCGCCCGCTGCGGGTCGTGACGACTACCGAGGACCTGGCCGCGATCGCGCGTGAAGTCGGCGGCGACCGCGTGTCGGCCCACGCCATCTGCCGCGGCTACCAGGACCCGCACTTCGTGGACGCCAAGCCTTCCTTCATGGTGTCACTCAAGAAGGCCGACCTGTTCGTCCAGATCGGACGCGACCTCGAAGTTGGCTGGGTCTCGGGGCTCCTCAACGGCGCGCGCAACTCGAAGATTCTTCCCGGGGCACCAGGGTTCGTGGACGCGTCGAGCCAGGTGCAGATCCTGGAAGTCCCGGCCGCGGTGAGCCGCGCCCAGGGCGACGTCCACCCGCTCGGCAATCCCCACTACTGGCTCGATCCCCGCAACGGGGCCGGCATTGCCCGCGCGATCCGCGACGGGCTCTCACGCGTCTCGCCCGCCGACGCGGCGTTCTTCCAGCAGCGCTGCGTGGACTTCGAGAAGCGGGCGGCCGAAGCCGCGACGCGCCTCCAGGCGCGCGCGAAGGAGATCGGACTCACCGGCCTCGAAGTCGTGACCTACCATCGCTCGTGGTCCTACTTTGCCGCCGCCTTCGGCTTCGAGGTGGTGAACTTCGTGGAGCCCCGACCCGGCATCCCACCGTCGCCCAACCATGTCGCGGCGCTGGTGGCGCAGATGAGGCAGGGGGGCGTGCGGCTGCTGATCATGGAGGACTTCTTCGACCCCCGCCTGCCGCAGAAGATCGCGAAGGATACCCGCGTGCCGCTGGTGATCCTGCCGACCTCGGTGGGCGCGGAGGACGGGATCCGGAGCTACTTCGAACTGTTCGATCGCCAGCTCGCCCTGATCGCGGGTGCGCTCGGGGGCAGGCCATGATCGAGCAGCTCCCTTTCCTGATCTGGCCGTTCCTGGGACTGCTCTGCATCGCGGGCATCCACGTGTACCTCGGGCTCCACGTGGTGGAGCGCGAGGTGATCTTCGTGGACCTCTCGCTCGCCCAGCTCGCGGTGCTGGGCGCGGCGGTAGCGTCGTTGTGGGGACTCGACCCTCACGACGCGCCCACGCATTTCGCGGCGCTCGCGTTCACAATCGTGGGCGCCGCGGTGTTTTCCTTCACTCGCGGAGAGCGCGGCCGCGTGCCCCAGGAGGCGATCATCGGCATCGTGTATGCAGTGGCCGCCGCGGCCACGGTGCTCATCCTCAACAATGCCCCCCACGGCGCAGAGCACATCCGCGACGTGCTGGTGGGCCAGCTGCTCGCGGTGGGTCCCACCGACGTGCGGCGGCTGTTCCTGCTCTACGCGCTGGTCGGGGCGCTTCACTTCGCGTGGCGGAAGAAGCTCCTGCTCATCTCCCACGACCCGGCCGGCGCGCGCGCCCAGGGCGTCAACGTCAGGCTCTGGGACTTCCTCTTCTACGTCACCTTCGGCCTCACCGTGACCGCGTCGGTCGAGCTGGGCGGCGTGCTGGTCGTGTTCAGCTACCTGATCGTCCCCAGCGTGACCGCGGTGCTGTTCGCCCGCGGCGTGGGCGCGCGGCTCGCGATCGGCTGGACCGTCGCAACGCTGGCGAGCGCGCTGGGGATGCTCACCTCGGTATGGCTGGGCGCACCCCCGGGCGCGAGCGTGGTGTGCGTGTTCGGGGCGCTGCTGCTGCTGGCGGCCCTGGTGCGGCCGCTGATCGCGCGCCGCGCCTAGACTCCAGTCCACCTCGAAGGCCGGCAGCGAGACGTCGCGCGCAAGCAGTTCTCGCAGCTCCGGCGTTCGACGCGCCCCCCTCGCCTCGGGGGGCCCCTTGCGCCGTCGGTTATGCTGCCGCCGCCATGGCGCTCCCGACCCTGCGAAAACCCGACCGCCACTTTCTCTACGAGGCCGCGGTCCAGGACGTGGACTTCGACCTCGGCTTCTTCCAGCGAATCTATCGCCGCCGCCACGGCCGGCCGTTCCGCTGGCTGCGCGAGGACTTCTGCGGCACCGCGAGGCTCGCCTGCGAGTGGGTCGCGCGCGGCACGGACCGCCACGCCATCGCCGTGGACCTCAATGCCGAGACCCTCGCCTGGTCGCGGCGCATGCACCTGCCGTGGATCGGGGACGCGGCGAAGAGGCTGAAGCTGATCCGCGCCGACGTCCGCCTCGTGAAGGGGCCGCGCGTGGACGTGACCGCGGCGCTCAACTGCTCCTACTGGGTCTTCAAGCGCCGCCGCGAGCTGCTCGGGTATTTCCGCTGCGCGCGCCGTGGGCTGCGGTCCGGGGGCATGCTGTTCCTCGATTCCTTCGGCGGCGAGGACGCGATGAGGGCGCTGGTCGAGAGCCGGCGGGTGCGCGGGGCGCGAGCCTATTCGGGGGAGCGCGTGCCGCCCTTCACCTACACCTGGGAGCAGAAGAGCTTCAACCCCGTGGACCACCATCTGCTCTCCTGCATCCACTTCCGGCTCGATGACGGCCGCATGTTCCGCCGCGCGTTCACCTACGACTGGCGGATGTGGACCCTTCCCGAGATCCAGGAGACGCTGCGCGAGGCGGGCTTTGCCCACGTGCACGTGTACGTGCAGGCGTGGGACGATCAGCGCCATCAGCCGCTCAACATCTACCGGCGCCGCGGCCGCTTCGAGAACCAGGAAGCCTGGCTGGCCTACATCGTGGGGGTGAAGTAGGGGGGGCGGACGGGATGGCCGCTCGCATTCTCGCGCCGCCCTACTTTCCTTCACCTCCCAGGATGATGGGCAGCCCGGATTTGGGATTGCCGATCACCACGATCTTGGAGTTCTGGGACAGCGCCAGCTTCTCGGTCGCCTCGATGCCCTTCCACTCCAGCAGCTGCGGGCTGATGCTGGATGCTAAGATGCGCTGGAAGTCCGCGATGCCCTTGGCCTCGATCCGCTTGCGCTCTGCTTCCTGCTCCTCCTTCTGGAGCACGAACTTCATCTGCTCCGCCTCCTGCTCGCGCCGCAGTTTCTCCTGGATCGCGTTCGCGACGATGGTGGGCAGACCCACCTTCCTGAGCAGCACCGCCTCCGCGATGATGCCGCGGTCGCTCGTGAGCTTGGTGAAGAACGCCAGGATCTCGTGCGATACCTTCTCGCGCTCCGAGGAGTAGAGCGCCTTCGCGTCGTAGGAGGCCGTGATTTCGCGGATCGCCGAGCGGATCTGCGGCTCCACCATGACGGTCTGGTAGTTGCGGCCCACGGTCTTGTACATGTCGTCGGCCTTCTCCGGGTCGAGCCGGAAGAGGAGCGACGCCTCGAGATCCATGATCAGCCCTTCCTGCGACGGGACCTCGGTGCTCTCCTTCATCTCCTGGGTCTGGACCGACATGACGACCAGGCGGGTCATGGGAATCACGATGTGGACACCCGGCGAGAGCACGTTGGACGAGACGATGCCGAACAAGTCCTTCACGCCCACGTGCCCGGCCGGGATCACCCTCACGGGGTTGAAGAACAGGAAGAACAGGAGCACCGCGACCGCGAACAACGCGAGGCGCGCACCCCCAAAGGCGCCGGGGCCCGGCGGGCGAAACTCGAACACTCTCGTCGACATGGAACCTCCTTGTCGGGCGGCCGACCGCCCGGTCCGCGGTTACTTTTCGCTGAAAACGATCTCCCCCTCTACCGATAGATCGAACTGCTCCGCCAGCGGGTGCGCGGGCAGACCGGGCATGCGCAGGATCTCGCCCGTGATCGGAACGATGTATCCCGCCCCCGCGGCGAGCTGGATCTCGCGCACCGTGACCAAGAAGTCCTTCGGCCGCCCCAGCAGCGCCGGGTTGTCGGAGAGCGACTGCTGCGTCTTGGCGATGCACACCGGCAGCTTGTCGTAGCCGAGCTTCTCGAGCTGCGCCTTGTCGCGGCGGGCGCGCAGATGGTAGTCCACCGCCTCGGCGCCGTACATCTCGGAGGCGATGGTCGAGATCTTCTTCTCGATCGGGTCGCTCCAGTCGTAGAGCGGCTTGAAGTGCGGCTTCGAGCGCTTCGCCACCGCCCACACCGTCTCGGCCAGCGCCCGGCAGCCTTCACCGCCCTCGGAGAACGGCTTCGAGAGCACCGCCTGAAGGCCCAGCACGTCGCAGTGCTCCATGACCCGCTGGATCTCCTCTTCGGTGTCGCCGGGGAAATGGTTGATCGCCACCACGCACCGCTGCTCGAACTTGCGGATGTTCTCGATGTGCTTGTCGAGGTTCTCGACCCCGCGCGCGACCGCATCCGCGTCGGGCCCCGCGACCTGCGCGAGCGGCACGCCGCCGTGCATCTTGAGCGCCCGCACGGTGGCTACCAGCACGGTGCAGCACGGAGCGAAACCCCCGTATCTGCAGTTGATGTCGAAGAACTTCTCGGCCCCGAGCTCGAACGCGAACCCCGCCTCGGTCACGACCGCGTCCGCGTGAGCGAGCGCCATGCGAGTGGCGGCGATCGAGTTGGTGCCGTGGGCGATGTTGGCGAACGGCCCCCCGTGCACGAACGCCGGAACGCCCTCCAGAGTTTGGACCAAGTTGGGCTTCACCGCCTGCTTGAGCAGCACCGCCATCGCGCCCACCGCCTGGAGATCCGCGGCGAGGACCGGCGTTCCGTCGGTGCGGAAACCCACCACGATACGGGCCAGGCGCTGCTTGAGATCTGGGATGCCATCGGCGAGGCACAGGATGGCCATGACTTCACTGGCCGCGGTGATGTCGAAGCCGGTCTCGCGCGGCACGCCTTCGCTCTTGCCGCCGAGCCCGATCACGACGTCGCGCAGCGCCCGGTCGTTGATGTCGAGCGCGCGCTTCCACAAGATGCGGCGCGAGTCGAGCCCCAGCGGATTGCCGTGGTGGAGGCTGTTGTCCACCATGGCCGCCAGCAGGTTGTGGGCGCTCGAGACCGCGTGGATGTCGCCGGTGAAGTGAAGGTTGATGTCCTCAGCCGGCACCACCTGCGACCTGCCGCCACCGCTGCCGCCGCCCTTCATACCCAGATAAGGGCCGAGCGACGGCTCGCGCAGCGCCACCGTGGCGTTGATGCCGTTCAAGGCCAGGCCCTGGGCGAGCCCGATCGAGGTCGTGGTCTTTCCCTCCCCCGCCGGCGTGGGCGTGATCGCCGAAACCAGGATCAGGCGCCCGCGCGGCGTCTTGCCGTTGAGCGCCTGAAGGGAGATTTTCGCCTTGTCGTTGCCGTAGGGCTCGAGGTGCGCCGGGTCCACGCCCAGCACACGCGCGACCTCCATGATCGGCTTCATGGCGGCGGCACTATAGCGCAGACCGACGCCCCTCTCATCCGGCGGCCGTGTCCGGGCTTTCTCGGGTTCGGGGCGCCTGTCGTCCCACGGCCGGCGCGGCGCGATTTTCCTTAGGTGCGCGGGCGGGCGGGGGTGGCATCATTCTCGCGACCCGAGTGAAACGAGCGTGCTCACGATGGTGTCCTTCTCGGCGCTGATGGCGCCGGCGCTGCTCCTGCGAATCCTCTTCCTGGCCAGCGACCCCGAGGTCCGGCCCCCGGCCGGCTCCGAGACGCGCGAGGCCGTACAGGAGCCCGCGGATGAATCGCTTCCCAGGTTCGGCGAGGACGTCTTCGTCGACGAGCTGCCCGAGGTGGTGACGCGCGTACCGCCTCGATACCCCGAGGGCGTGACGATCGAGGGGACGGTCCTGATCCAGGCCCTGGTGGGAAAGGCCGGCCACGTCAAGGACACGCGGGTGGTGAAGTCGATTCCGGCGCTGGACCGCGCCGCCGAGGAAGCCGTGCGGCAGTGGATGTTCAAGCCCGCCCTGGCCGAAGGCAAGCCGGTGGCTGTGTGGGTTGCGATCCCGGTCCGGTTCAGCCGGCAGGCAGCGAGGGCGGACTCGCTGTGTGGGCTGTTCGATCTGGCGGTGGCCGAGCTGCAGGTCAAGGAGTCGCGCCCGCCTTCGGAGACGGACGCGATGCTGCGGGAGAGGATCATCCGTCTCGCCCTCGACCTCCGCGAGATCGCCACCGCGCTGGAGGCGGCGGGCAGACGCGCAGACGCCGCCATCGCACTCGAGCTCTACCTAGTGGCCGAGCCCAGGATCGACGACTGGGAAGCCGTACGCCTCAAGCTCGGGGCCCTGCGGGTGACTTCGGGGCCACGCTCTTCCCGATAGCTCCTTGCCCGGTAGGCTTCACACATGCCCGAGCTGCCGGACGTGACCATCTATGTCGAGGCGCTCGCCCGTCGCACCGTGGGGCGGCGACTCGGGCGCGCGCGGATCGCAGGGGTCAACCTGCTGCGCACCGTGGAGCCCCCGCCCGCGGCGGCCGAGGGCCGCGCGGTGCTGGACGTACGGCGCCTCGGCAAGCGGATCGTCCTCCGGTTCGAGGGGGATCTCTTCTACGCGCTCCATCCGATGGTCGCTGGTCGGCTGCACTGGCGTGAGGCTGGAGCCAAGCCGCCGGCGAAGGTCGGGCTCGCGGCGTTCGACTTTGGGAACGGCACGCTGGTGCTGACCGAGGCGGGGACCAGGAAGCGGGCGTCGCTGCACGTGATGCAGGGCGAGGCCGCCCTGCGGGCGTTGGACGCGGGCGGGATCGAGCCGCTGGACGCGACGCTTCAGCCGTTTTCTGCCGCGCTCCGGCGTGAGAATCACACGCTGAAGCGCGCGCTCACCGACCCAAGGATCCTCAGCGGCATCGGCAACTCGTATTCGGACGAGATCCTTCACCGCGCCCGGCTGTCGCCGCTGGCGCTAACCGGTCGGCTCGGGGCCGACGGGGTCGAGCGTCTATGGAGGGCGACGCAGAAGGTGCTGAACGAATGGACCGAGCGTCTGCGGGCCGAGGCCGGCGATCGATTCCCCGAGAAGGTCACCGCGTTCCGCGAGGGCATGGCGGTGCACGGGCGGTACAAGCAGCCCTGCCCCGACTGCGGCTCACTGGTCCAGCGGATCGTTTACGCCGAGAACGAGACCAACTACTGCGCCCGCTGCCAGACCGGCGGGCGGCTGCTGGCGGACCGCTCGCTTTCGCGGCTGCTCAAGGTGGACTGGCCCAGGACATTGGAGGAGCTGGAGGGTTGAGGGCGGGGCGGCCCATCCCCTCTACACCCTCTCCACCAGCACCGCCATCCC
>Ga0247727_10008632_pt1 | contig 18828 bp, 12 predicted proteins | sample WisWelCaveWW1625_FD_202498 | JGI IMG/M metagenome (GOLD analysis project Ga0247727, IMG submission 202498) | Biofilm microbial communities from Wishing Well Cave, Virginia, United States - WW16-25 | ecosystem: Environmental > Aquatic > Deep subsurface > Groundwater > Cave microbial mat | place... | reverse complement strand
GTGATGAGCGTTCTTCGGATGATGGTGGGATCATCCAGCAAATAGTCTTGGATGACTTTGAGATGGAGGTCCGATTCGATTTTGCATTCAAAAAAAGCTTTGTTGACCTCGGCATCAAGCCGTGTCACGGTTCGTTGTGGCAAAGACCAGGAAGCGATGGCCTGCGCCAGTTTCTGCACCAAGAAAGGCTGGCCACCAGTCCAATAATAAATACGTTCGAGAAGTGCCTCGCTGTTTCGACCCAACACTTGTTTGAAGCTGCGCAATGCTTCTTCTTTGATTTCACTAGGCACAATGACTTTGCCAATGTTGAAGGGCGTGCGCTTGCGATCACGGATGAATGACGAAGCATTGGCAAATCCAATGAGCACGAAATTCAGTCGGCGCAAAGCCGGAGTCGTGGCGCGGGCGTTGTAGAGAGAACGAATCGTGGTGAAGAAGTCGTCGGAGAAAGACAGCGGCAAGACCGAGTCGATTTCATCGAAGAAGAGAACAACTTCGCCTTTGCTGTTGGCAAGCACAACTTCTTCTAAAAACGTTCTGAAACGCTGCGTCGGGCCAAGGCTTTTGCGGGCTTTCCACCATTTTGTGGAATCAATCTTCGGGTCAAGAGAGTTTGCAATTTGATAAACGACGTCGCCAAACCAGCGATCTGGTTTTTTATGGCTGCCAAGAAATTGCAAGTCAGCCACGCCTGCAGCTACGCCCTGTTTTCGGAGGTGAGCCATCGCTCGAACCATGAGGCTAGACTTGCCCGATTGGCGCGGTCCTAACACAAGGCAAAGCTCGTGCTGTTCCAGCCCGGCTTTCAACTCTGCGTCGGCAGGTCGTTCGATATAGCTGAGGGCGACTTCGTCCAGCGTGCCGCCGACTTGGAAAAAATTAGTGACTTCTTTCATCATTTCAGCTCGCTGCGAAAGAAATCCAAATACAGACGACAGAAGGGCACGACCTTGTTGTTGTCGTCGCGCCGAACCAACCCTGCGGCTTTGAGCCGATCCTCGATCTTCGCATCGTCACAGGCTTTGCCATGGAGGATTTCTTTCATGGCTGCGGCCAAATCATTCTCGGCTTGAAGTCTGATGAGAAAACGATGCAGGTGGTCACGATAAATGCCGCTGCCGGCAGTTTTGGCATTGAAGAGCTCGGCTCGCGGCACGGTATTGCGCGTCAAGTGATAGAGCGTCAGATGCACGAGATAAGGATGGCCGCCGACATATTCCATGATTTGCCCGAGCTCATACTCTTCCAATTTCATTTCAAGGGCATGCGCACAGCGTAGAACTTCTTCAGGCAAGAAGCGGCTCAAATCCACACGCATGCCGACGTTGAACGGAGACTGATTCAATTCTTCGATGAAGAAGTGCGGCTCGGAAGAAACCGCCAACAACCAGTGCACGTTCTTCCAAACGCCGTGCAGTGCGCCGCGATTATAATAGGCGCGCAGGGAGGCAAAAAAATCCGATTTAATGGGCGAGCCAAAGAGGCGGTCGGCTTCATCAAGGCAAAGAAGCAGAGGGGTTGGATTATTTAAAAAGACTTGTCTTTCAACAAAGCGGGAAAAATTTTGGTCGTAGCTCTCATCCGAATTCCAAACGACGCGAGCCAGTTGCAGTTGTTCTGCCGTGTAACGCGCGATGGCGTGCCAAATGGCATTGAGAGAAAAACGATCTTCTTGAGGCAGGCCTTGAAAATCTACGAAAGCAGCACGCAACCTATTTTCAACTCGTCGCGTGTCGGCAAAAACACGCATAATCAGCGAGGTCTTGCCGGTTTGTCTTGGCCCGTGCACCCTGATCATGGCGCGCGGCTGATACACCTCACCGAGAACGATCTCATCGGCATCACGCTTGATATAAAAGCGTGAATCCACCTCGATCGCGCCCCCGCGCTTAATAATGCTGATGGGATCGGCATAAGGGGAAGGAGCAACATGTTCCGAACTGATGGGTAAAGGTTGTGTTTTCGAAGCTGGATCGCGCAAGCTTCCTTCACCCAAGCTAATACCGGCGCTTTTTTTCTTGGCTTCCTCTTCGGCTTCCAACTCCCCTTCTTTTTTCGCTTTTGCTAATGCTTTTGCCCGTCGTCTTTGAAGACCTAAAAACGTTGCAATGAGACCAAGCAATCCGCCGACAATTGCAACGAAGAGGCTGATGACGGTGAGAGGTTTTTCAAAGCGCTGCCACCAAGAGGTCGAGTCCTGAGGCACGGTCTTCGACATAACCGGAGTTTTCCTGGCTTTGCCGCCTGAATCCGGCAAGGTTTGCGCGCCACCAACACTTTCCATGCTCATGAAGAGCATAAAAAAGAGAAGGCACATTAGCTGTCGAGTAGGGCGTGACATGCTTTGCTTGGAAGGTTAAGAGCATCAGCCTCGTATCGAATTTGAGCAAGAGCAACATAGAGAAGTTTCGGTATAAATTCAAGCGGGGTTTTCGAGGCGCTCAACTGCCATGCTTGTCTCACAACTCCACCGCAATCGAAAAGCTCTGCGTTTGTCCGAGATCATTCTGAAACGAAGCGAAACCATAGTCCAATTGATACTTTCCCAAGCTCGCGCCCAGGCCCGCAGCGAGGCCGCGATTTTCACGGCCGAATTGATAGCCGGCGCGCAACGCAAGCGCGCCGCGCAACGACCACTCCGCGCCCGCGCTCGCATATGACCCGCCTTCGAGATAGGTGATTTGATCCGCAACGAGCGTTGCGCCATTGCCGTTTTCGGATTTGAAGAGTTGATACGCGCCGCCGAAACGCACAGCCGAGGGCAGTTTGATCTTTTCATCAATTAACGCCGACATGGAGCCGAGGTTTTGCGCGGCAAGACCAATGCGCAATTTCGAAATCGGCGATTGCCAATTCACACCGAGATCAACCGCCACGCCGTTCGCGGAGTTCAAATAAATTTTTTCATAGAGGGCTTTGAGCGTCAGGCCCACCGCGAGATTTTCATTCCACTTTTTGCCATAGGCCAAAGCGAGCGCAACGTCGCGCGCGTCAAACGTGCCGAGCGGTTCCGCAGTAGGTTTGTCGCGCAGCTCAATGCCGGGAATTGTTTGCGTGGTGATCGCCAATCCGAGCGTTCCGCCGAAGCCGCGAAACGTGACCGCGGCAAAGTTGTGATTGATATTCTCCAACCATTCGAGATGCGTGACCGCGAGCTGCGCGTCGCGTGCGAGGGCGAGACCCGCGGGATTCCAATAGATCGCATGCGCGTCATTCGCGAGCGCGACTTGAGCTTCGCCCATCGCGGCCGCGCGACTGCCCGCGCCGATTTTGAGAAACGCGAGACCGGCTCGGCCCGCGTCTTGGGCAGAGACGCAAAGCGGCAGAGCAAAGAGCGTAAGAAAGATTTTTTTGAATAACGGAGTCAAAGTTTTTTGCGACATGGTATGGCTCGGAGTCATCATGGTTTTTTTATTTGTGCAATCGACTCTTCCTCATTGTCATTCAGCAGGAATTGCCATGCCGCGGCATCCCGCCATGGTGAAAACGTAGCGCAGACATCCTTGTCTGCATGCAGGCTGGAAGCCTGCGCTCGTAGTGACGCCTTCAGGCGTTTGATGCCTATTGCCTAAAATGCCTGAAGGCATCACTACGAACGTTCATTTTCATCATGCTCGGGTGTCCCGCTTATGGGACATGGCAATTCCTCCTGAATGACAAGCTATCGGAGGAGTCGGTGGTTTTATCAATCTAACACAATGAGCTTGCCCCACAACGCGGCTTCGCCGGCTAATTCGACGCGATAGAAATACACGCCGTTCGCGACAATCGCGCCGCGTTCGTTTTTGCCGTCCCACACTTCAAAATAATTTCCGGCCGAAGGCCGCGCTTTGCGCGATACCACCTCGGCGACCAAGTCCATCGCGAAGTCGAACACTTTAACCGTCACCTCGGTGGCTTTCGTGGTGTTATATTGAAAGCGCACGTTGCCGTCGTTGTTCAATTGGTTGTGACGAAAAGGTGAAAAGGGATTGGGATAAGCATACGTGCGCGGCTCGCCGTTTTCACCCGCGGCAACGGACCCGCGCGCGATGCGCCAATTCGCGCCGTCGTCCCCGGTGATCGCCAAACCATCCGGGCCGCCGGCGAATAAGCGCGCGCCGAGCACGCCCGCGGCAAACAATTCGTTGCTCAAATATTTTTGCCCGAGCACGCGATCTTCAATCAACGGAAACTTCGCCCAGGTGCGGCCGAAATCATTCGAGCGGAACAAGCCGTTGTCGCTCACGACATATGCAATCGAATCCTCGAACGCAAAGTTGTGCGCGAACTCGCCTTCGAGCGAAACATGCCACGAGTAGCCGCCATCCGCGCTCACGGACACGGCGCGAAATTCTTCCGTGCTTTCGGCGTTGACCGTCGCGGCCCAAAGGTACTCGCGGCTGCGCCATTTCTGTTGGCCAAGCGCAACCACGAAATTGCCGGAGATGGCTTGCGTTTGATTTTGATGCGAGAAGTTCGTCCACGTGTTGCCGCCGTCGAGCGATTTATTCACGCCGCCGGCACTACCGGTCCACAACACACCGTCAGCGTTGATCACGGAGAACAACCGATGATTGAGATTGCCTAATGGATCGAAGAAGAAACTATCGGGTGGAACGACTTCCCAACTTTGGCCGCGATTCGCACTGCGTTGCAATCCGCCGCCGAAACTTGCAATCCAAACGCCGGTGGGGTGCAAGGCAATATCGAATGTGATGTTCTGCACCGGAGTCGGGCCGGGTTGTTCGATATAAGACCACGTTGCACCTTTGTCCGTGGAATAAGAAAGGCCGCCGCCCGCGGGTAATAAACCTTCGGGCACAAGCGTATCGAACGCAGTTGCCACCCAGATGATGCTATCGCTGATCGCGAGCGAAGACAAGCCACCGCGCGGCAAGCCGTTCGCGTGCGTGTACGTCACCCACGTTTCGCCGCCATCGTTTGAGCGCGCGAGGCCTTTGCCGGTGCCGAGCCAAATTTCATTGTTGTGAATGACGATGTCGCTCACGGAGTTCGAACGCAAACCCGCGAGCGGCGCGCCGGCGAAGGTGCGTTCGCGGCCGAGTTGCCAACTGATTTTTGCGGGAGGCTGGGCGTGAACACAAATAGCAAAGAGCAAAAGTGAAAAGAAGAACGCGCTGCGCTTAAAAAGATTCCTTCTGAATGACAATGAGGAGGCGCGGAAGAAGTTTTTCAATCTTATCTGCATGAGTTTATCCAAAAGAGTTTTCGATTATGGCGTGACATTGATCGTGCGAATCAGCTTTTCGCTCAAGCCGCCGTTGCGGTCTTGCGCTTGGAACTCGAAGCGATACGTGCCGGTCGTGGCTTGCGCGGTGATTTGAATGGTGAGCGAGTAACGGCCGTCATTCGCAATCGCGTCGCCTTCTTTGCCGTCATCGCGCATGGCGAAAGGATTGCCGGTGGCCGCCGCGCCATTCGGCAGAAAAGAATTGAAGAACACGCGCGTGATGGCATCGTCGCAAATTGCATCGGGGTCATCGGCTTTGATCGAAAGCAAGTGTGTATTCGGCGTGGCGCTGCGCGAGATCGTTGCGGGCACATTGGGTTCGGAGAGCAGGGGAATGGTATTGTTTGCGAGGCGCACGCGTGTAATGCGAAGCGTTTGCAATGCGGCTGCGCTCACGCCGCCCGTGGCGTCAACGGCGCGGAAGACAATGCTAAAGAGGCCGCAGGCAGAGCCAAAGCGCGAGGGATTCGCTTTGAGGCCAAACGTGCCGTCGTTCGCCGCGCCGTCGCCGCTTTTGCCGTCGTCGCGCAGCGTGTCCGTGCGCGTGGGTTTCGGAAACGCGGGCGGATAGATTTCGAGCACAATAAACTTGATCGTGTTCACGCCATCGGGGTCGGATGCGCTTGCTAAAAATTGCGGAGTATAACTCGAGTCCGTCCACACTACGCTCGGCGCGTTTAGGGAAACAATATTGGGCAAACGATTTTCCACGCCGCCTAAAATGGTGATGGTGTCTTTCTTCGCTTGGCTCGTGTTGCCGTCTTGATCGCGCGCGGTGGCTTCCAAAAAAAATACGCCGGTTTGATTGGCGGTTAAAGCGGCGGTGATCGGAAAAAAGTATTGGCCATCGCCTTTGAGAATATCGCCGCCGAGGCCGTCGTCGAGCATCGTGTGCGCGGCAAGGTTGGTCGCGTCGTTTCTTAGTACGACCAAATTGACGCCGAAAATGTTCGCCGCGCCTTGCTCATCTTCCACGCGCACGTGAATGCCGAGCGGCTGCGCGGGAGTTTGATAGGCTTGCGCAGGCGCTTGAATCAAAACGATGCGCGGATCTTGTTCGATGACGCGCATGGGATTTTCTTCAGTGCAAGCAAAGAAGGCGGTGCAGAGTAGGGACAGAAGGATCAATTTCTTCACGAGCGTGGGTTCCTCTTTTTATCAAACAAAACGCGAAGCATAAAAACGGGATCAACGGCTGAACGGGGCATTTTAAAGCGAGAATTGAAAATTTCAAATTTTCAATTTAGGATGCTTCTTGCTTTAAAACACAAACGCCCAACCGAACACGTGATCGCTATCGAGATTATCCGTGCGGCTCACGAACGCGTAGTGCAGCTCAGAAGTTTTACCGAACAAACCGAAACGATAACCCGCGCCGAATGCGGGTTGCCCGTCGTTCAAGCCGACACGCAAATCTCCCAGCGTCTTTACATTTGCAATCGCGCCGAGGTGCAATGTGCCATCGCGAAATTGGCGTTTTTCAACATCCGCGGCGAGGGTGAGCCACGGCTTGAGGCGCGTTACGGCGATGCCGGCGCGCAAGCCGCGCGGAAATTTGTCGATGTTCTGCGTGCCGCGTTCATAAACCTCTTCCGTCTTCCACGTGTACTTCACATTCACATTCGTGGCCGCGAAGCCGAGGCGAACGCCTTCCACGGGCTGCAACATCGCGCCGAAATCAAAACCGAAAGAGGAAGTGGAGAGCGTGCCGTTTTCGCGCGTGACGCCGGGCAAACGATTGAGCACGACTTTGCCGGTCAAGCCAATGGCGAAGCGTTTGTTGGGTTGCAGCGCGAAGGAAAGGTTGAAAGCATTTTCCGAATTGGAGAGTATCGCATACTCTTCACCGTCGAAGTCACGCGCGCTGATGTCATCGACGCGCGCGTGAATCCATGACAGGCTGAGGCCGCCATTGGTGACGCGACTCTTGCTCGAGTCGGGCGCGGGGCGAATGGGCAAGCCGAAACTGGCATATGCAAACGTGCGGTCGAGCGTCATCACGCGCACGGAGGTCGTCAACTCGCGGTGCGGAAAGAACGCGACGCTGGCGGGATTATAAAACGCGGCTTCATTGCCTTCGGCCATGGCCACATAGGCGCGGCCCATGGCTTCCGAACGCGCGGCGAGGCCGTTGCGCAAGAATGCGCCGGCGTATCCGCCTTGGGCAAATGTGCTGATGGGCGCGGCGAGGCTAAAAACGAGTGCGAGAGGACTCCACTTCATGGAATGGCTTTCTTGATTTGAATGAATGAACACCGGCGCGCGCTGCACGGGCAACGAAACAGCGAGCGGGGGGTGAAGCAATATTGCACATGATGAAAGTAAGGGAAAGAGCACTTAGATCGCAAGCGAGATTTTTGATTGCCGGGCTTGAAGCTTGTCAATCAAATTCTCACACGTGTCATTCCGCGGGAATCTTTTATGTGTTCGGCACGGCGCCTAGCCCCACGCGCAACAGGTTTCTTTCAGAATGACACAATCTCTCTCGTAGCAATTTGCAGCGATCCGGCTCCTTTGCAGGCAGGGTGTGACGGGATGAAAAGAAAATTCCACGACTACTGCTCTTCAAAATCCAAATCCGTGAGCGGATAAAAATCTCTTTCGGGTTTCGCGATTAGCGGCTGGAGTTGAAACGTCGGGCCTTCGAGTTTGCTGGCGATGCCGGGGAAACGCCGGCGCAATTCCCAAAAGTCCGAAACGATGGCGTCGGCCTGGCGCAAATGATAAGAGGCCAGTGTGCTCGTGAGGGCTATGACACTCATGCCCGCGGCCTTCGCGGAAATAATGCCCAACGGCGCGTTCTCAATCACCAAACATTCCGAAGGGGCGCAAGCCAACTTGCGCGCACCGCGAATATAAGGCTCGGGATCGGGCTTGCCATATTCGACGTCATCGGCCGTGATCATGCAATCGAACAAATTCAACACATATTCGCCGAGCACGGGTTCGACCTGTGCGCGGATCGAGCCGGTGACGATGCCCATGCGATAGCGACGCTCTTTGACGTATTCAAGGAACTCCATCACGCCGTCGTTAATCACGGTTTGGTTGATCGCCAAATACATGTCGCGTTTTTCGGCGACGATGCGTTGTACCAAATCCGGCGAGGCGGATTTGCGGTGGCGGTGGCACAACTCCGCGGCCACTTCCATCGTGGTCGCGCCTTCTTGCAGATAAATTTCCAAAGGGTCGATTTCAACTCCGTGGCGGGACATGACCTCCTGCCACGCTTGCACATGAAACGGCATACTGTTTACGAGCACCCCGTCGTGGTCAAACAGAATGGCGTTGATCACCGTCTCTCCTTAGGTCTGAGGTTCGCGCGTTGTGGTGGCCTCGTCGTCATCATCCGAGTGATTGCCTGCTTAAACCGAACCGGTTTGATTTCTGTTCCGGCTTAAAATAACAATTCCCGGTTAAGGCGCAAGCGGCAAAAATCGGAAGGCGAAATTTTGCAAAATCTTTTTTTCGAATTTTCACTTGGATTTCCACGACCGGCTCTTTACTTTGCTGCCCCTTCAATTGCGGACCAGCAAGCAAGCCACGACGGCGCGATCCCAACTCAAACTTATCCGGTTCATGAAGAAAAAGAAGAATCTCACCACGCAGGCGATCGAAGATTACCTGAAGACGATTTATAATTTGCACACGAGCACGAAGAAGGCGTCGACGTCCGCGATTGCCGAGCGCTTGCACGTGGCGCAAGCTTCGGTCACGGGCATGATCAAAAAGCTCGCGGAGATGAAGCTCGTGGAATATTCTCCCTATCAAGGCGTGAACTTGACCGAGGCCGGAGAACGGATCGCGCTCGAAGTCATTCGCCACCATCGCTTGTTGGAGCTTTATCTCGCCGAGGCCATGGGCTATAGTTGGGATAAAGTTCACGACGAAGCGGAAGAGTTGGAGCATTATATTTCGGAAGAGTTCGAAGACAAGATCGATCAGTTTTTGGGAAAGCCGACATTGGATCCGCACGGCTCGCCCATTCCCACCAAAGAAGGCAAGCTGCCCGAGGTGACGTGCTTCGTGCTCTCGGAAGCGAACCCCGGCGAGCGCGTGGTGGTGCGGCGCGTGTCCGACCGCGATCCGGAGAAGCTGCGCTATCTGGGCAAGATCGGCATTTATCCGCAAATCGAAATGATCGTTTTAGATAAAGCTCCGTTCAACGGTCCTCTGCACGTGCAATTGAACGACGCCACGCACCACCTCGGCCACGAGATTTCGGATTCGATACTCGTTGATCGCGTAGCCTGACTGCGCGAGCGCAAGCGGCCACTAGCGGCGATCATTCTTCCTCCCGGCCTCGCACACCGTTCTCCTGCCGACACCATCAAACCGCCTCCCCAAATTCTCCGGCGAAAGCCGATCTCCAACAAGAATGAAATGGTCTTTTCACGGCTGTTTCATTTTTGCAGGAAAAGCGTTTTGTTTTATGGTCGCAACGCTTAAAAAAAAATCGCCGTTGTAGGGCCGAAATAACAACTCCGCGTTGCTCCTTCCCGCAATTGCCCTTCCTTGCGTGTAATTATTCCTCACCTGTGAAGCATGGCAGCTCTTTAATGCCAAAAGGCGAAATGGCGCGAGCTTTGTAAGCGCCAGAGTAAAAGCGGTTTCCCCATTCCATTCTTTCGGAGTCTGTTTTATGCAAAAAATTATTACATGGAAGTTGTTGCTCGCTTTTGTGGCAACGATTCTGTTACAGGATGTGGCGGCGGCGGAAGGCAAGATTCCAGTTGCGCAAGAACGCGCGAAATACTCTTTGGCGGTTTTAGATTTCGAGGGCAGCGGCCGGGTTTCTTCCTCGGATGCCGGCGATTTGTCCGAGCGGTTGCGCGAGGAATTACGGCGCGCGGGTATTTTTCAAGTCATGGATAAGGCCGCACTAAAAAGCATGCTCGCCGGCCGCAATTTGAGCTTGGCGGGTTGCAGCACGAAAGAGTGCGCCGTGCAAATCGGTCGCGCCGCCGGAGCGAAGTTGGTCGTCGCAGGCACGGTGAGCAAAGTCGGGCCTCTGTACTTCATCCAGGCACAGCTTGTTCATGTGAAGAGCGGGGAAGTGGTCGAAAGCGTGAGCGAAGATTTTGACGGCGAGTTTGAGGCGTTGCAAGCACACATGGCCGTGGTCGCACGCAGGCTTTCCGGACAAACTCAATCCGGAGGCGCGCGCGCTGCTGCGCCCTCGCCCGGCGCGCTCGACAAAGCCGAAACGAACGCAGCATCGGCAAATGAAAATGCCGCGCCGGAGAACAACAATACCGATACCTTCGATTACAACGAACCCGCGGCCATGAACCAGTCTTCCAAAGGCGGAAGCAATAAGGCTTTGATCATCGGCTTGATCGCAGTCGGCGCAATCGGCGGCGGCTTTCTCATTAGCCAGGCTTTGAAGAACGACGACGGCGCGACTCCGCCTCCTGCCGGCGGCAATTTGCCGAATCCGCCGACGTTCCCGTAATGCCAGCGCCGTTATCGCAAGCAGCGCGAATTTTTAATTGAAAATGCGCAATATAAAATTTTCACTAGGAATCTTCCCAAGGATTGAACTTTCAACAGAGGTTTGCTCGATGAAGCGACGGATTTTACTCTTCACATTGGCTTTGTTCGTTTGCGGGAGCATGAGCGTTTGGGCGCAAGGGCCCGCCAAGCCCAAACTCAACAGCATCACTTTTTTAAACGGCAATAACGGCCAGCCCATCAACTGCACCAGCGGCGGCAACGTGGCCGTGCAGTTGTTGTTCGACAAGGCCATGAAAAATTCGATCAAGCCGGTCTTGAAGTACGGTTTGAAGGGCGGCGCTTATAACCTCACCGTGCCCTCCAGCGGCAATTGGCAGGACACGACTTTGTTCCAAGTCTTGTTCAACATCAACGCCAACGTGCCGGCCGGCCCCGACGGCGAATACTCTTTTTTAATTTTCGGCGCGCGCGATTCGCTGAATAACGTCGCGATGGATTCCACCTCCAGCGATAGCTTGAATGCTTTGCTGACCATCTATCGCAGCAGCAGCATCGTTTCTGAAAAAGACAGCAGCGATTTCGGCGTGGTTACGTTTGGCAAGAGCAAGCTTGACAGCGTGTATTTTACCTTTGCCGGATGCGGCAATGCCACGATCAACTCGGCGACGATTCTCAACGCCACGCATTTTGCGCTGCTCAACAGCTTGCCGGCCACTTTGCAGAAAGGCGACACCGTAGTTGCCCGCATTCGTTATCAGCCCGCGAGCCGGCAATCACACCAAACGCGCGTGCGCGTGATTTACACCGTGAACGCCAAACTGGACACCGTCGAAGTCGTGCTGCGCGGCCGCGCCAAAGGGCCGCGTATGGCGTTCGTGCCGCCGGCCAGCATCACCTACGGCCTGTTGAGCGTGAACAACGCGCTCACGAAATATGCGTTGGTCGTCAATTCTCCGGCAGCGGAGACGGCTTCGAGCGATACGTTGCGCATTACGGGCATCTTATCTTCTTTGCCCGACATTTTTCAAGTCAATGCGCTGAATTTTCCGCGCGTCATTGCGCCGGCGGACACCGACACCGTGCGCGTGACTTTCACACCCAAAGCCGGAGTCCCGTACAGCGCGAGCCTCACTTTCACCACGAACGATTCCAGCTTGCAGTCCAACAGCATTTCAATCCCATTGAATGGAGCGGGCAATATCAATCAGCCGCCGGATTCGATTGGAAGCTTTGTGGGAAATTGGTCGGGCGGCAACGCGGGCTATACTTCACTTGATACTTTGCTCGTTTGTCTTACGAACAATCCCAACGGCGTGGCCTTCGCGCGCGTGAAGTTCACGCAGAGCAACAACGATCCGCCGCTCAATCCGAACGACTTCACGAACAGCAGCGTGCCGTTTGTGCGCAATGGCGTGTTGTGTTTCCGCGTTCCGCTCAAGAGCGTGATTTCTCCGGGACGCTGGAACTGTTATCTTTGGTTAGACGGGACCAACGGCGCATCCGGCTTTGCACGCGCTACTCCCGCAACCATCACTTACGATCAAATCGCGCCGATCATTTCGTCATTGAACGTGACCAGCCCGTGGCCCGGCGGTTTTCCGTATATCACCAACGCCACGACGTTGAACATTTGCTGGAGCACCGACGACGTCAGCGGCATCAGCGAAGTGCGTTGGAAGTTTGTCATCACGCCCACGCCGCCGGCCAATGCGAACGACACGCAGAATGGCGGCACGTTTAAAGGCAACGGCATCACGTGCGCGACGATTCCCTTGAGCCAGCTTGGAAACAACCGTTGGTATTGCTACGTGTGGCTCGTGGATCGCAGCGGCAATTCCGGCTTTGCGAACGCGGTGTTGAACGTGTTGCGCATTGATCGCAAAATCCCGGGCAGGCCGGGAGCGCCGACTGCACGCACGATTCCGCCTTTGACTTGGTTTGGCGCGAATCAAATTCTCGGGTTGACACTCACACTGCCGGACACGGCAAAGGATGCCGCGCGTGTGCGGTGGAAGTTCAAGACGCCGCCGCTTGCCAACGCCCCTCCCGAGGGCGAAGTTTTGCTTACGCGCTCGGGCAGCAACGCAAGCTTCAACGTCTTGTTCAGCTCTTCCGCTTTGTGCGGCGATGATACGTTGTATTATTGGGTCGCGGATTCCGCGGGCAATGCGAATCCGCTCAACAATTCGCTCGCGCGTTATCGCTTCGATATGTGCCCGCCCAATATCACACGCGTGAAAAGCTTGAGCAATAATGTCGCTCCCATCGGCCAGGCTTTCAATGATCGCTTGTTGGCGCAAGATGCGGATTCGGGCGTCGATACGGTTTGGGTGAATTATCGTCTCGGCGGCGCCAGCACCGAAGCGCCTCCGCTGCCGGCGCTACGCGTGGGCGCGACGGATACTTTCCAATTTACCATTCCCATTGCGGGCGTCACGCGTCGCGGCGTCGAGTTCCGCGCCACTGCGCGCGATCGTGTACTAGCGGCCTACAACGGCCCGAACATGAGCACTGGCCCAACGAATAGCCCGTCTTGCTACAACGATAACGATGGTCGATCCGCTAACGTCAGCGCGCCGGACGATGACACGTATTGGTATCCCATTCGCACACGCACGCTCGGCGAGGGCGATTATCGCATAGACGTCAACGGCAATCCCGTGCCTTTGGCGGCCGGCGATACCACGAACAGCTATCAATTGTTTTCCATTCCGTATAATCTCGACAACGGCAATGCCCTCAACACGCTGCAAGACGATCTCGGCGCTTATGATGCAACGCAATGGCGCTTGTTCGATTACTTGCCGCAGAACCCGTTAGCTACGCGATGGGCTGAGGGCGCAAGCGTCCGGTCTTTTGCGCCCGGCCGCTCGTTCTTCATCATCTCGCGCAAAGCGAACCTCGTGCTGGATAGCGGCCTTGGCGTCACACGCCGCACTGTTTGCCCGGATACGTTGACCGTTTATGAAGGCTGGAATTTGATTGCCACGCCCTTCAACTTCCCGGTACACAAACGCTCGCTGCGCTTGGTGAATGCCGACAAAGACACGGTGAGCTTGTGGTCGTTCGAGAATCAGTGGACCTTCACGGATGTGATGGATGCGTGGCGCGGCTATGCGATTTACGTTGTGCGCAATCCCAACCTGCCGGTCGGTACAACGATTCGCTTGATCGTGCAACCCGTCGCAGTGCCGGGCCGCATCGGCAAGGCTTCGGTTGCGCCGCTCGCTTTGCAAACGCAGGAATGGGCAGTACAAATTTCCGCGCAAGCGAATGGCGCGCAGGATAATTTCAACTGGGCCGGCGTGCGCGCGAATGCGCAAACCGGGTTCGATGCGCTTGAACTGGCCGAGCCGCCGGTGATTGGCGGTTATGTCGCCGTCTCTTTCGCGCGACCGGAATGGAAACAACCTGCCGAAAGCTTCGCAACGGACTTTCGTCCAAATGGCGATGAAGAGCAAGTCTGGGAATTTGAAGTGAGCACGAATCAAACGCATGCCAATGTGCGCATGGCGTTCGACTTCCTCGGCGATTTTCCAACTGCGGCAAATGTGTATGTGATCGATGAAGCGTTGGGCATTGCACAAAACCTGCGCGCCAATCGCGAATACACGTTCCGCACCGGGGCCGCGCCCGTGCGGAAGAAGTTGAAGCTCGTGGTGGGCAGCGAACAATTCGCCGCGAAACAAGCGGGCGAGATTGCGCTCGTGCCGGAAAAGTTCGAAGTGTTGCAAAACTTCCCGAACCCGTTCAATCCCGAAACCAGCATTCGCTACAATCTGCCCGAAGCCGCGAGCGTGAGCGTCGTGATTTATGATCAACTCGGCCGCCGCGTGCGCACGTTGCTGGAAAACGTCACGCAGCAAGCCGGCTATCAAAACGTTTGGTGGGATGGCCGCGAGGCGGCGGGCAAGCAGGTCGCATCGGGAATTTATCTCTACAAAATCACGGCGGGGAAGCAAGCGTTGGTAAGGAAGATGTTGCTGGCAAAGTAAAAGCCGCGCTTGAGGTTTGATGAGAAGGGCGGAAGGCCAAGGGCGAGAGGCGAAGGCACTCTACGCTTTTCGCCTTTCGCCCTTCTTTTTTTGCGCCCGGCTTTTCACGCTCTGCTCGTGCACCCACACCTGTTTGCCCTTGAACACGATGGCGAGCTTGCGAATCTGTTGCACGCCGCGCTGCTGCAATTCCGCGGCGTAGTTTTTTTCCTCAATCTGTTGAAAGGCTTTGGCGATCGCGCGCTCTTTCGTTTCGCGGCGCTTGAGGTTTACTTTTTTAAATTCGCTGATAATGCCCGCCGCACCCGGGTCGCGCGGAATGAGCATCACGTCATAGCGGCCATAACCGGATTCGCGATTACTTTTCACTTCATAACGTCCGGCCAGCCACACCAACAGCCCGATGACAAAAGCCTGATACACTTTCTCCGACTCTCCGCTAAAATCGTGGCTGCTGAAAATCTGCAAAACCATTTCGCGAAAGAGCCGCGCGAAATCTTCCAGCTTGCCTTCGACAAGGGCTTGCAGCATCACGCGCAATTTTTCCTGCGCGATGCGGTCGTGGAACCAATTCTTGATCAAGCGCGTGAACATCCCGCGCACTTCCAAATTGGGGATGCAAAGCTGCGCCAGCGTGAGAGTCGGGTCGAGCTCGTCAACACGCGTATCGATACACTTCAGATAGCCTCCAAAGAGCAGGAAGCTCCATAGGTATTCCTCCCGTTTCTCAACTTCGGCAAACACGATATTCTCCTCCACGGGTTTTTCGATGCTTTCCCCGGCCAGCAGGCTCTCCAGCTCCAGACGCAACTCTTTCCCTCCGCGCGTCAACAATTGCTCGATCAAGGCGTTGTCGGAAGTGTGCAGCCAATAAGGGCGAAATTTTTTATCGGCGCTGTTGAGATAATTGATAATGGACCACGGATTATAAATGACGTGCCCGCCCAAAATATAGCCGTTGTACCAACTTTTGATCTTGTCGTATTGCTCGGCAATCTGAAAATCTCTCAAAGCCTGTTCGACTTCCGCTTCCGTCAAGCCAAACGCCGTGGAAAATTCACTCCGCAACAGCGTAAACACGCCGAGATTCTTCAACCCGGAAAAGATCGATTCTTTCGCCACGCGCATGATGCCGGTGAGCACGCCTTTTTCCAATGCCGAGTTGTCTTTCAAGCCGCCGCTGAGAAAGTTCCGCATGAAGCCGACGATCTCGGCGTAATAGCCATTCACGTAACCCGCTTGAATGGGCGTGTCGTATTCGTCAATCAGCAGAATCACTTTCTGATTGTGCGCGCGCGCCAAATAGAGACAGAGGTTTTTGATGCTGTCTTCAAAAGCGCTTTGATCGCTGGTGAGGTTGGTAATCGCGTTAAAAGAGTTCAGCTCCTCAGCCTTCAAATTCCCCTCTTTGCGCAGATAATCGTGCCGCAAAAATTCCTCTTGAATCAGCCGCTTGATCTTATTCCGCGCGCTTTCCCAGCTTGCTTCCTTCACATCTTTGAACGTCAAGAAGATCACCGGATACTTGCCCTGCTTGCCGGTGTATTCTTCTCCTGCTTGCCAGATTTTCAAGTGGCGGAATAGATGAGAAGTGTCGGCTTCGGTCTTCTCAAAAAAGTGGCGCAGCATGGACAGGTTCAGCGTCTTGCCGAAGCGCCGCGGCCGCGGAATAAGCATGGCCGGAGCGCCTTGATCGATCAGCTCTTTCAGCAGCAGCGATTTGTCCACGTAGTAGTAATGGCCTTCGATCATCTGCTTGAAATCAGATAATCCGACGGGAAGTTTTTGCATGGCGGTTTTCTCCACATGAAGGCCGGCGCAGTTCGAAGTAGACACCTTCCAATATAAGCAATCGCGCGCGAAAAGCAAGCTGCCACAACTTCCGTCTTCGATTTGACGCTTGCTTGCCGGAGCGGAATTAAATATCTTGCCGCCGTGAATTTTCCCCGGCCGCTGTAATGAACCTCAACCGAACGGAATACTGATGAAAAGAATCTTCCTCACAACCGCACTTGCCATGATATTGAGCAACCATCTCTTTGCGCAAGCTTTGCCCAAAGATCATCCCGACACTTCCAAACCTGACTGGATTGATCTCTTCAAAACGGATTTATCGAACGCCCTCAAACCCGAAGGGGTGTGGACGGTTGAAAACGGCGTGCTCACTGCGAGCGAAGACCAAGGCCTTTGGAGCCAAAAGCAGTATGACAATTTCATCCTCGAGCTCGAATTTAAAACCGCGCCGGGCACAAACAGCGGCGTCATCTTGCATGCGAGCAATATCGAAGATTGGATCCCCAACTCGGTCGAGGTGCAAATCGCGGATGATTATCATGAGCAATGGGCAAAGGCTCCGGCGACTTGGCAATGCGGCGCGATCTTCGGCCATTTGCCCGCGAGCAAGCGCACCGTGAAAAAGCCGGGCAAGTGGAATCGCTATACGATCACGTGTGTGGATAAAAAAATCTCGGTGATGTTGAATGGCGAGTTGGTTACGGAGATGGATATGAGTCGTTGGGTTTCCGCAAAGACGAATCCCGACGGCTCTGAAATTCCCTCGTGGTTGAGCAAGCCGGTTGCGGAGTTGCCGTTGCGCGGCCACATCGGCTTTCAAGGCAAACACGCGGGCGCGCCGATTTGGTTTCGGAATATTCGGATTAAAGAGTTGCCAAGCACGCCGGTAAAGTAGCGCGCCCATCTGACGATCACGCGCAACAATGTTCAGCCACGGTTTTCAGCTTGTCTGAAAATCCGCTGTAGTTTATAACTCCCTCTCTCATGTCATTCTGAAAAAACATTTTTCAGCACTGGATAAAACCTCCAGCAATAAGAGAATCTTGCCAGCGCTTAAAAAGGTTCCTGCTGAATGACATTTCTGTGAGGCTCTTGCAAACCAACCCGCAACGAGTCTAGCGCACGCCACGGCCCAGCCATGGCAGAACGTTGAGGGATGCCGATTGCAATAACGCATTTCAATTCGCTTTGTGCGCATTGTGGCTAAGAGCCTATCCCAAAACCATTCTTAGTTGTCATGCCCGAGTGCTTTTATCGGGCATCCATTAAAAACAGTTTAGGTTTTGGGATAGGCTCTAAACCAAGCCGGCCTTCTATTGCCACGCCTGCCCCAACCTCGCCATCATCCCGGCGTATAACTCGATCCCCTCCCACAAATTTTGCAGACGGATATTTTCATTCGCTGCGTGTTGGTTGTTGTCGTGGTTCGCAATCGGCAACACGATCACGGGCGTGTTCAGCACTTCCATGAAAAGATACATGGGAATGCTGCCGCCGACCGTGGGCAATTGCACGAGCGGCGCTTCGAGGCTTTCTTCCAAAACTTGCACGAGCGCGCGCGCGACCGGCAAGTCCATCGCCGTGCGCGCCGGCGGATAGCCTTGCTCCCACGTGAGCTTCACGAGGCGCGCGTGCTGCAAGCGCGTGTTCAAGTCCGGTGTTTCATCAACGACGTGATAGCCTTGTTGCCGCAGGTGTTGCTCCAATCGCGCGCGCACTTTTTTCGGCGTTTGCTCCGGCACCAAACGAAAGTCGATTGAGGCGCGTGCCTCCGCGGGAATCGCATTCGTGGCTTTATTGCCCACGCCGCCGGCTTGCAAGCCGCGCACGTTCAGCGCGGGCAACATGAGACGCTCGACGAGCAGCGCGTTGTCCGCTTCGGTCGTGTGCAGAGCCAACTCGCGTCGCAATTCGCTATCAACCTCCGGCGTTTTTTGCAGCGCTTGCTGTTCCGCGGAGGTAACGGCGCGCACGTCATCATAAAAACCCTCAATCAAAATTTTGCCGTCTTCGTCGCGCATCGAGCCGACCAAGCGCGCGAGCATGAGCGCCGGATTTGGCGCCCAGTTGCCGTAATGCCCGCTGTGCAAAGGCCGCTGCGGACCATACACCGTCAACTCCGCGCCGCACACGCCGCGCGCGCCGAAATAAACCAACGGCCTGCGCGTTTGGTGCACCGGGCCGTCGAGCAGCAGCCAGGCATCCGCTTGCAATAGAGCTTTATGCTGCTCCAAAATTTCGCGCAGATGCTCCGAGCCGGCTTCTTCTTCTCCTTCAAAAAAGAATTTGAGATTGATCGACGGCGCGATTCCCGCCGAGCGCATTGCCTCTAAAGCCGCGAGCAGC
>Ga0247727_10008631_pt1 | contig 18829 bp, 8 predicted proteins | sample WisWelCaveWW1625_FD_202498 | JGI IMG/M metagenome (GOLD analysis project Ga0247727, IMG submission 202498) | Biofilm microbial communities from Wishing Well Cave, Virginia, United States - WW16-25 | ecosystem: Environmental > Aquatic > Deep subsurface > Groundwater > Cave microbial mat | place... | reverse complement strand
CCAGTCAAGCAATATCAACCAGTTTCCTGGCACCAGATTCTTAACGAATTTTTATCGCCACCACAAAATTCCCGTCGATAAAAAATTTTTTAATTCAAAAAATGCCTCCAAAGTGTAGAAGAAAGGCAAGGCTGAAAGAAAATACCGGATCAATTTCCCGGATTCTTCCTTCAACGGTTCCCCGCCAAGGGACGAATGGCCGCTGTCCATAATGAAATTGAGATGAAACGGATCCTGAGGGTTGACCTTCATCCCGATCAAAATAGGAAGTTCATAGACATGGCTTCTATTCACCATCACGCCCGGTCGTGGCAAATCCGGCACACCTTGAGCGTAACCCATCCTTATACTTGATGGCATCAAAGTCTGCGCAGCAACCACAATGGTTACAAAAGCCGGCAAGGCTCGGAAGTATTTACTTTTCTTGATTGAATGACCCATATGGCCTAAAGCACCTTCTTCTTATCAACCGGTAATAATGGGCTGTCTCTTTTTTCCATCGGCCCCAAACCCTGGCGATATCCCAATTCAACCGGGTTTTCTCCAGGTTCCGCGATCCCCAAAAGGACCGGCACGTTAGTGACCGGCGTGATATTGATGATCACAGGAACAAATCCTTCAATGTTCATCTGCGGCAACCGCGCCGCATCCGCGGAAATATTAAAATCCACTCCCTTGCCCTGTGACTCGATTTCAAAATGATTAGGGTTCAAATCAATCCCACCGGGAGTGTGTACCATAGCCTTGTCAATTAAATCGTGCATTTTAAAAAGATGTTTCTCTCGGTCTATAGGATCATCCAAGTACCCGGAAAGCGGCTCTGTTAATATGATGGCTCCCACTTTAATCTGACCCTTTAATGCTGTCCCTAATTCTGACAGTCCCAACTTATCAATTAGACGGTTAGAAGCATAAGACCTAAGTCCAACCCAGGTAAATCGTTCAAAAGTTATATTTGAAGGTTGTAGCATGGCATCCAGAATGCGTTTATCATCAATCGCGGCTATAATGTCCCCATAGTAAATTTTGAAATGAATCCGGCTTTTCCATTTTGGATACTGTTGCTCAAATTCTTTTATAAATACAGGTAGATTTTTAAAATGTTGTTGAATTAACTCAAGCGTATAATCATAAACAACTAATTGAATATCGGCCTTAACCTCACTTTTATCATATTCATGTATTATCCTGTAAATAGTCTTGCGTAATTCCGCGTAGCCTTCTTTTGTCCTGGGTTCATATTGTCCCGGTCCAATCGAGGTTACTATAACGTTAGATTCCTTTTGCTTCAGAAGTTGATTAACAGCTTGACCCATAATCGTTTGCTCATCTCCACGTAATCTCTGGGGATTTTGCACCCGCGTTGATTCTGTATAATACGCCTTAAGAAGAAGTTTTTTGATCAAATTATCATCTAGCTGAGCGTAAGGCATAAAACTTTCAATAATCTGGTTTATATCTAGACCCGCGGAAACGATCGGTGTTTGTTGTATGATTTTTCTCAATCTTTCTTTGCTCTTTTTTTCTACGGTCATAGCTTCATCACGAGCTTGCGCATCGGGAGACGTCAAGAATTTGACGGCACCTTCCAGAATTTTTATAACCTCCGCCATTGTCCGTGGCGCGTTTGTTTCGTCAAACAATTTAATGTAACCGCTTGTCCTTCCCAGATCAAAATAAGCATTGGGAATGACACGGCGTCCATTTTCTTTTGTATATAAAAGGTCGTTTATTGTCTCCAAAAACATATAAATATCAGACTCCACGCCCGGATTCATCGCTTGCTGATAGAAAGGATGCCGTCCAATGTCGGCGTCTATGCGTCCCCCAAAACGGACAGCCAGATGAAAATTGGCCAAAACGATGTCTCCTTTGTCATTAATAAGCAGGCTTTCAGGGGCCATATAATTATGCGCATAGCCGGCTTTATGCGCCGCCTCAAGAGCGTGGGCCACATCCAGAAATTTCTTCAATTTATCGGAGAATGACAACTGCCACCAATAATCAGATGATGTACTGACTTTAAGCCCCGGCTTCATCGACAAACGCATGTAAAAAGGCTTTTTTGGATGCAACGTATCGATGCCCCCCTGCAAATAGACAGGTATGCCCAAACTCTCACCCAAGCCTTGCTCATTAAGATCAAGAAGGACTTGGGCCTGATTCATCGCCAACCGATTGTTCTCATCAGCATGACTATCTGTCCTGGTGACCACAAAATATTCTTGGCCTTCCCGCGTGACCGGAATTATTATGGTTCTGTCCGCTCTAAACCCTTCGCTTAAATCATAAGCGACCAGCCGATTGTCAATTAGGCCATCCCGCAAAGTCGGGAATTTCGAAAACGCCCCTTTTTTAATTTCCTCAGTATTCACCGTCAACAGCGATATAACCCAATCTATCGCTGCTCGTTCATAGTAATCCCGCTGGGCCTGTGGGATTTTCTTCAACCCATCTTTTAAGTCACTGAACGTCAAAACACGCCCTTCCGTAAATTCTTTTCTAACGATTTCTATGACTTCTCCAAAGGTAAAATGTTGTTTGGGAGGCGTAAGCCTGCTGTCTTTCTCCTCGAAATAGGCCTGAACTTCTTTTTCCCCGTAAAGGGCGGCGATGAAAATTTCAAACGGCGCCAACTTTTCGTGTTGAAAACTAGTTGTTTGGCTGTAAGGGTTTCCGCCTAAATCCAGACTCTCCACTATTTTTTCAAAGACATGGTATGTTATTTGTCCCTGTTCAATAAAGCGCACATTTGCTTTCGCCGCCATCGCCTCATCGCGGGCGGCGGATTTGCCTTCCGACATAGCCAAGGCTTCAGAGTTTAACTGGGTTTTAAGTGTCAGCAACTGATCAAAAATATCCTGTTTAATTCTCGCATATGCGCCTTCACTCCCTTTAACAGATGGAGAAACAATCAATCCATCGGCCAAGTTGGATCTGTCCAATGTAAAACCGTCTACATTTGCTATATGCCCCCTTAACAATTTAATGATGACCGAGGCCTGTTGTATGACACTATCCTGGGAAAAAAGATCCAAGGGATCAACTACATCCCACCACAGGCGGAGCTGTAACTGTTCGCCTGTATCAATAAAAATTTGACGTGAATCTTTCTCAAGAAGATGGCGGACCATCACCTCAATGGCCCGGGAGGCGTTGGTTCTTCGAACGGAATCGTTAAAGACTCGCGTCTCCCACTTTTCTCTGTTTCGGTCGGCACGCGGTTCATATTCGACTTTACGATCGGAACTCTGGCTGGCTAACCCCATCCGAAAACCACTTCCCTCCGTTATGGGCTCAAGGTATAACCGCAAATAAAATGATCGGTTGTCTGTCTCCCCCCATGAGACATAAAGGACGCCCTCTTTTTTGGATGAAGCATGATTCTTTACCGGTTTAATATCATGCGCCCCCCCGCGGATTTGTTCAACACGCAATTCTCCCGTTGGATTGACCTTGACACTGATTTCAATATCGCTGAAACCTTTTTTCTTGAAAACAAAATGACCCGCTGAAATATTAAAAACTCGGTCTTCTTCTCCCAAGTAAGACTTGTATTGTTCTTCCTCCATGATATCCATGATCTGTTCCTTCAAAGCTTCCAGTTCTTCCATTTCATAACTTAAAGCCAAGGTCACGACGTCCCCCTGGGTTTCTATCGGATAAATTCTCTTAAAATATTTTTCATTCTCCTTAAAGTATCTTAATATTTTCGGGTCAAGATTTTCGTAAATATCTCCGAACTGGGCCTCTCCTGGTTGCTCGATCAGTTCAACACCCAACACATCTAACAAGGCCTGGGTGTACCTTGGCGCTTGGTCCAACAAATATTCATCTACTAATCCTTTATAACTTGGATTCAGACGTGAATAAACCAACTCCGCCAGGACCTCGCTATCTAACACTCCGATGTCGATCAGCGTCCTTAAGCTCAATCCAATAATCTTTTCGATCTCATCAGTAGTCAAATTTTCAGATTGAGCGGTGATTTGTTCTCGAATCTCCTCTTTTAACAAAGGACGCAATAGAGGACCTATTTCTTCACGAGACATGGTGATAAAATCAATCTTATACAAACTTCTAAAAGACATAAGCACATCCGGGGCAGGAGAATAGGGACCCGCTCCATTGAACATATATTCATCAATCTGTTTCTTGGCTTCAGGACTAATGTGTCTGGCATATATTGTTTCAGCTAATATTTTCGGTTCTAACCGAACCATCAACATGGCGTTATCACTTTCAACTGACGCTTCTGTGTCGCTCCTCATCGCCTTGTCCGCTAATGGACCGCGCAAATACGCCTCCAAAATCCGAAGGTCCTCTTGAAGCAACCCTGTCCGGTCTTCATCGGAAGTCAAAAGGGGCTTCTGGTAATTATCAAAAAGAAAGAAAATGGCAACGTCCTTGAGATCCTGACGCAGAGGATTCTCACCCCGGGGTAACTCGGCGCGCAATTGTTCATACGTGACTCTTTGCCGCGCCATCCGCTCTTTATACTCATCAATAAAAAATCCGACCCACTCTATCAATTCATCGGGATCAAAATGACGTTCGGAATTTATGAGGGCTTGTTCAAAGACCCCTCTGGCCTCCTGAATGGCCTTGTTGAAGCTGCCGATTTCACCAAAAAACGAGGTGGGATATATCTGCTTGAGCAATGCCCGGTGCTCTTGGGCGTACAACCTTTCTATAACTTGACGATCTCGTTTGAAACTTCGGATGGTCATGGCTAAATCAAGCATCGCTTGACTATTACTAAAGCCATCTGCCTTACTTTCTAATTGTCCCCAAAATAAATGATCATTCTTTAACTCTTGGGCCATTTGTTCTGAAAATACATAATACAAATAACCTGCTGATTCTTGATGACCCTCTGCTGGCAATACGTCAACCAGATCATCAATTCCATAATTCAAACCATCTTCATCTTTCAACAATTTTATTAAATCACTGATTAATGAGTCCTGCTGGACAAAAGAAGCATTAAGCATCTGAAAATTAGGATAAAGACTCTCCACTTCTTTTTGCGCCCGGGATTTATCTTGATTTGAATAATCAATCATAACTATAGGAATTTGTTTTAACGGTTCTTGAACATCCTGTTCTAAATAACTCCCCAAAGCATTTAAAATTTCCAACTTTCTGGGAGCCAAGGAAATTTTAATATTTCTAGATATATCCCAAAAACCTGATGGAATTTTAAAGCGAACCAGGATTATTTTTGCATCTTTAAATTTTTGATCATTCTGAATTGTATTAACAATTTCCTGTGTGGATGTATCGCGCTCCAACTCTTTTTCTTCAACCACAAAAACTGGAAACCCCTTCTCCTTCAGAAGCGCAAACATTGAATCATTAATGGGGGGATACATCCCCCCCGCTCTTAGATTTTGAAACACTATGACTTTTCCACTTGGATTCTTAACCTGATTCAGAACCAAATTCAGTACTCTTTTGACCTGATGGTAAGTCATGGTCACGAAAAAAGGGATATCTTGCTCTTTTAAAACTTTGTATTCCTGGTAATATTTATTTACTCGTAATAATCGGCTTAAAGTAATTAATAATATTTCCTTCATTCGAGGATCATCATATTTTTCAAAATAGCTTCTAACTTTATTAAGAAAAGTGGCTTTCCCCAAACGGTTTAATCCATCCGCCATTAGCTGGGATAATTTCCCTCCGTCATTTATCATGGTATATATCTTCTGGATATCATTACTTTTCGTATGAAAAAAAATTTCATTCATCGTTTCTTCCATTTGATGGAATATAATTTCACTATCATCTGTCATCGCCGCGTCACGGAGTGATTTTCCCACAAAATACCAGATTTTAATGTCCTTCGGCTTACGCCCGGAATGTTCACCATAGTAATAAGCAAATACCTCTGAAGGTATCTCTTTTGTAATCCACCTTCCATTTTGATATACGGAATCATAATAATCAGTCTTTTCTTTATTTGAGACTCTATCCCCATAACCATGGTCAATGACTTCTTTGGAAATGGCATAGAAATCACGTATGTTATATGCACTCCTGATAAATTCCATAATATCTTCCTGTACAGTTTTAAAAACTTTTTCTCTAACAAGATTTTGGAAAAAATCCTCAACCTGCCGAAACCCTCTGTTTCCATGACTTTCCATGAATACCACGAAAGGAGGGCTATCTTCTTCACCTTTCATGACAAAAAATGTAATTTGAAACAATGCCCCTCTAGGAGGGACCAATGGATCATCAACTCGCATTTTGTAAACCGGTTTAAGTTCAGGAAAATTTTTGTCTATTTCAACTTTCTGAACCTTTTTAAATCGACTATATGGATACACTGTCGCAACGATACCCTTCCATCCAAAATTAAGAATGCGGAACTCTAAATTAAGCGGTAGTTTTCTACCATCGATGTCAACCATCATTCTCTTTTCCACACGATTTTTTTCATACAAAAAATCAAGAGTTGAAGTTTCCCGTCTCCTTAAGTCCATCTCTAATTTTTCTGTTAACTCTTGATCAACGTTAAGGCTCATCGCCGCGTCACTATTGAATGTCCTTAATCTCTCAACAATCGGAAACATGGTGGGTTGTCCCATGGGTACGGCGCCGTGTTCATAAAGCGCTATCATGCTGTTTAGAACATCTACCCCATCATTATTGTTAAACTCATTGGTATCAAAATAACTATTTAAGAATATGGTTAACGCGTATTCATCTTCATCTATGTCCCAAACCATGAATTGAATCTTTCTCATCACATAATGCAGATCTCCGAACTGCAACGCCAAGAATTGCGCCTCTGTCAAATGGTCCAGGGTCCTGTGCCGCATCGTATTCAGGTCATGAATGATGGGCAGTTGATCTTCTCTCATAGAGAGATTTCCATCATGCAGAAAATAATGGATCGCGCCGGCTTTGTGGAGGGCTCTTAAAACTTTCCCCCATCGCGCAAGATCATGAAGTTTACCGATTTTACTGTCAGTTTCTCTCAACAGGGCCTCGTTTTCCTCGCGGAGCCCACCCCCCAAACGTCTTATATTTAACCGATGTTTTCCTGCTTCCGTGACCCCCAGCATGACAAAACCCAACGGCTGCTCCATATAAGGCATCGCCTCCGGAAAATATCCAACAGCAAGGGGGGTTTTAACATGGGCCGCCTGATTAAACGCGTCATTAACATGCAGAAGACGCGCTGATAAAAATTCCCGAACGGCGGCCTTATAAACCGTGGCCCCTATGGGACTTCTTCCCGCCAGGACTTTGCCGGTAAACACGCCATCAGCGGTGGCGGTAAAATTGTCATCCACCGCGCCATGCGCCCCTTTCCCGGTATGAGGCTTTAATTCCAACCGCTGATCGAAATCGATTCTTTTAATGTGGACGGCTGTGATCCTTTCTCCGTGCCGGTTAATAAAGGGATGGCGAAGATTCACCAATAGCGGCTCCACGTTTAACTGATCCGGCGGCAGATATCTGTTATGTGTCAGTATTTCATAGATTGTCTGCCGGTCATCTTCGGAGAGTTGATCATAATATCCATATTCACTGTACGGCTGAATAACGACCGGCCGCTCTCCTTCAACAACCACACTCTTGGCCGTGATTTGATAGAGCAGGTCTTTCATTGGCGGAGTCAATTCGCTTTCGACTTCGTCAATGGATTTCTTGTTATATTTCTTTACAAAATCCAGATCATCTAAATCCCGATAACCTCTATTAAAAAAGTCAATGGCCATAACGATATCAACGGGTAAATCGGACCATTTGGCAGTAACCGGAACAAACTGGTATTGTTGGAAGGCCAGTTCGACCTTTTCTCCTTGAGCCAATTCCATGGCGCCGAATCCCAATATCCTGCCGGAGGCCCGGTCGATCCACATGGTGGTGGCGGTTGCCGCACGAAATTCGCTGTCATAATATTCAATGATCCTGGCCAGATTTCCCCTCAACAACTGTTCTCTGGCGCTGAGCATACCGGGGTCTGTCGCGCTACCACGGACCGAATCCGTGGGCTGCTGGGCAGGCTTTGCTAGAGTGGCATCTAAAATCTGATCCCGGCCCAACTGGGCGTTGTCTTTAAAATTTTTTAACTTATTAATAATCGAAAGAGGGATATCTTGAATAATTGGCTGTACCCCGTACCGAGTTTTACCATCTGATATGTCTCTCATCTGATAAAACAATTGAAGCCCCTCTTCACTCTTAAAAATATCCGTATTAAAATATCCATTTAAAAATAGGGTTAATGGATCCCGCTCCGTGTCTTGCCAAAGAAGAACGAAATCATAAAGAAGCCATTCCATGGTATAAACCAAATCGCCAAACTGTAACGCGATAAATTGGGACTTTGTCAGATGATCCAAATCGATATGCTGCATGTTGTCCAAATCATGAATGATAGGTGGACTGTTTTCAGATATAGACAAATTTTCATCTTGCATAAAGAAAGCAATCGCTCCCGCCTTGTGGGCCGCTCTTAACGCCTGACCCCATTTATAGGCGTCTTCAAATTTGCCAACTCTTCCCTGGTTGATTAATTCCATCCTGTCAATGCCTTTTTGTAACAGTAGCCTGATATCTAACCGGACTTTACCGGCCTCTGACACTCCAAGCATAACGAAACCCAATGACTGCCCCAGATAAGATTGAGCCTCAGGAAAATACCCAGCGGCAAGTGGCGTTTTAACACGAGCGATTTTATTGAACTCATCATTAACATGTAGAAGATGTGTTGACAATAATTCACGAACCGCGTTACCGTAAACCACAGCCCCCTGAGGACTTATCCCATGCTCACTTTCTTTAATGAATCTGCCTCTGGGTGTGGCAAAAAAATGTTTAGGCACAGCCCCTCTTCCTGCGTGAGGCCCTAATGCCAACCGCTGGTCAAACTCGACCCTTTTCAATTGGACATACTTGATCTCTTCCCCATGCCGGTTAATAAACGGATGTTGAAGAGAAACATAAACTGGCTCTGCGTTCTTTGTATAAGGTGGAAAATATCTGTTCTGAGTTAATATCCTATAAATTGTTTCAAGATCATCCTTGTGCAGTTGGTCATAATATCCATGTTCGCCGTACGGCTGAACAACAACGGGTCGTTCCCCTTCAATAGTCATCGCCTCTTTCGTGATAGCCTTCAGAAGCCGCGTCATGTCCGGGGTTAATTCCTTTTGGACATCTTCCAGAGTCTTTCTTTTTCTTGTGGAGGATGCTGCCAAATCTTCTATCTTGCGAAACCCTCGGTTAAAGAAATCCATCGCCATCACTATATCAATGGGTAATTCAGACAAGCCCGTGACAACCGGAATAAACTCGTTACCGGAATACTCTAAGTCGATCTTTTCCCCTTGAGAAAATGCGGCGCCAAACCCCAATATCCTGCCAGAGGCGCGATCGATCCATATGCTGGTAGCGCCGCCTGTTGAACGAAAATCGTTATCATAATATTCAATGATCCTGGCCAAATTTTCTCTCAATAACTGTTCTCTAGCGCTGATCATGCCTGGGTCTGTCGCGACGCCACGGTCCAAATCCGTGGACTGTTTGGCGGGCTCTGTCATAGCAACGTCTGCGACCTGCTCCCGGCCCAACTGGGCGTTGTCGCCATTTTCCGCGCTTTTTAAGCCTAAAGGCTTCCGGTCTAAGGCTTCTGTCTTCCCCATCGCCTCATCCCCAGCGGTGTCTTCCGCTTTTAACATGGCTCTGTCTTCTTTAAACGTCTCGCTATAATAATCAAGAACATCCTTAGGAATAACAACAAGATTCCTGGGAAGCAAATCTCCAAAATACGATATATAAAACCCGGCCGCCGCATCCTTAAGATCAACATCTTTGAGTGACCCGGTAAATCCTCGGTAACCATCAAACCTATTCCAAGGTTCAATATGTATCTTCCATGCATTGTAAGAATCGGGAACATTTGTCCGTAGAGTATCTATTTCCGCTCCAATCAACGGCCTACCGAGCTCAGCCGCTCTTTTTTGAACTTCTTTGGTTAACAAGTACTCACTGAATCCCAGTGCGTCAAACATCAATCCACTGATAAGGCCTGTCGTTGCGATATAATAGTCATCTCCTCCCAAAGCGGAGATGTTTAAATATAGTAAGGAGGCCTTGGGATTCGAGGAGTAAGACAATTGTGCTAATATGGATGGAAATTCTTCTTTTATCCTGTATATCAATCTTTGATCTTGGTCAAACTCCCTAATGCGTGCCACCTTGTCCCGAAACTCCTTGATACTGGCAAACACATTGTCAAAATCACCCTCCCTAATCTTTTTTTGCAGGAACGCATGTGTCAATTCATGATAAAACGTTTCTCCCATGATGGATTGGAAAATGGCCTGGGGACTAAGCCCCTTGTATGTCTCAGCGGCAAATTCTTGCCATCCGCTCTCGGGGTTAAGAATCCGTCTCACATCATCTATATGCTCATCAACATCAATAAAAATAACAGGGGAACCCTCAATATATATTGTCACAGCCCCGTGATTTAAATGTTCATGTTCATTATGACGGACAAAATATATCTTCGCCTTTTGCTCATGATACTCAACTTCTATATCCTTGATCGTCTCCGATTTCTCAAGAATCTCCATAACGATCATCTGATTAAATACTCCAGTTAGATCCAAAACCTGTCCCGTTTTTAATAGAGTGGCCTCTGACACATCTGGATTATCTGCCAGAAAACGGTCGACTAATCGGCCCATCCTTTCCTCATTAATATTCAGTTTTATAGTATTTTGATTGTCTTGAGCGACTTTAAGAATAATCCCCTCAACACTTTCCCCTGCCTTAACATACCATCTAAGAGTTGATTTGTTTTCATCGTGGATCCAATCCTGTGCCATCATTTGAGTAGGAATCTCTTGCGAAAAACCGAACAATGATTGCTGTTGAGCCACCACAGAGAATAGATCTCCCATTTCAACCGCCATTAAGGCTGTCGCTAATAGGGCCACCTTTTCCAATTTTCCTACCATCGCCTGATCCCCGCCTAATTGAGAGTTGTCAACCGGTTCAATACTCTTTAGCCTCACACTCACCAATTGAGCCGCATCCAATTCTTCCTGCAAAGCCCTGGAGGGAAAACCAGTGTTTGCCGTCTTCTCCCCCAACTCCGCCATGTCCATCCCCCCCGAAAAATACTTCCTTGGGACGATTTCCTGGGTGGCGGGATCATAGTCTTCCTTGATAAAGTCATACACACCCTTCTTGAAGGCTTCGACATACTGGTTATAAATTTTCTCATTGATGGTCTTGTCCGCGACATCCACGCCTTTGGTTTTGTTCTTGTCCACATACACCTGCCCCAATAATGACTGTTTGAGGTTCTTCTTATACCAGGTCGCCAGGATGAGGGAATGGTAGATCTGCCGCAGGTTGGCAAAAGTTTTGCCCTCGTTGACTTCCTTTTCGATCTCAGGGATAAGAATTTCGCGGATGATTTCGGATGCGATTCCCGATTGTAGGGGCAATCCCTTGCGGTTGCCCCATTCACATTGTGGGCCGGCGCACATCAATGCCGAGTCACCCGATGAAGAGCATTTCGGTGCGAGGCAAGGCACGGCCCCTACATCATCACCCTGTACGGGCGGTTCGCGCCTCGCTCCGAGATGCTCTGATGCCTGACGCTCGGCACCGAGGCGAACCGCCCCTACGTGATTCGCCTGCAATGCGGTGTAATCTTCTTCCATCATCACCTTCAAATGCGATTCGACAACAAACACGCTTTGTCCATTTTCATACACCACAGCCTTTTCCGGAACGATCCAAATCTTATTGAAGGTATTCATCGGGATGTCGGTTGTCCCGTATTTTTCATAAGCTGTCTTGCGCACCCGATCCCAAAACTTTCGGCCCGGCTCACCCTCCGGATACATCAAAGAAGCCGATAACTGTTTCAGCAAATAATCCTGCGCCAAAAGGTCCTTTCCCATCTCCGTCCGACCGAAGCTTAACGGGACGATCCGGTCTTTCTCATACGGTGAGAGGTTGACCCACATCTGGTCTTCAGGGGTCGTCAAAGAAGCCAGGAAATATTTGACCAGCCGGTTCGATTCTACCCGCAACGCTTCCCCTTCCAGACCATCATCACCGGGATGAACGATAAAATCAAACATCAGCGGGTTGTCCGGATGGATGGTCATCCCTTTGATGACCACCGGGACATAACGCGGTGTCGTTGTCAACATCGTTCCGGGAGCTGACAGCCCACCCAATCCATTAAGGACAGGGATCGTTTGAGCATACCCGACTCCGGGAGAGATCATGACGTTGAAGGTAAAAACGGTCATGAGGATAACCGAAAAGATTCGATACGCAAATTTATACTTAGATCTAATCATAATTTTAAATGTGTCTCTTTTATTGAAAAATGGTGATTGGGGGAAGAAAACCATCCTTAAAAGGACTTTTCTCTTCCGTTACCGTGGCAGGTATTTTATTCCTAAGATTAGGTAGAGTATAACATATGAATATTAATATAATCTAAAAAATTTTTGGCCTATTTTGGCCGAAATTTTGGGGACGTGGACGTTTTGGGGACGTGTAACGAAACCTAAATGAGATAAAATTACGTAACACGTCCCCAAATTGGGTGCGGAATTGGGAAGTAGCGACAAGTGGCTGATATCCTATAACTTAACCCTGCGCAAGCTTAACGCGTTCCATATAACCGAGACAGAGCTAAAACTCATGGCGGCCCCGGCAACCATGGGACTGAGCAACCAACCAAAGAAGGGATAAAGGACACCGGCCGCCACCGGCACACCCAACGCGTTATAAATAAAAGCGAAAAAGAGATTTTGCCGGATATTACGCATGACACAACGGCTGAGAATCAATGTTTTGACGATACCGCCAAGGTCCCCTTTAACCAGCGTGATGCCGGCGCTTTCCATGGCCACATCCGTGCCGGTCCCCATGGCGACACCCACATGGGACTCGGCCAACGCGGGGGCGTCGTTGATGCCGTCTCCCGCCATCATGACCCAAGCGCCCTGTTCTTTGAGCTCTTTAACGACACGCTGTTTATCCCGCGGCTCTAACTGGGCGCGGACTTGATCGATGCCCAACTCTCTGGCAACGGCCTTGGCCGTTATTTCATTGTCGCCGGTTAACATCATGACCTTACGCCCCATTTGATGAAGCGTCTTGATGGCCACGGGTGTGGTCTCTTTAATCGGATCGGCGATCCCAAGAATTCCGATAATATGTTTGCCGGCGGCCACCCAAATAACCGTTTGGGCCTTTTCTTCTAACTCCACGGATTTCTTTTGCAAATCTTCAGGGATATCCCCGGCCAGCCCCTCAATAAATTTTCTTTTTCCTAAATACACATCCCTTTGCTTAAACTTCCCCCGAACCCCTGCCCCGGGGACCGACTCGAATTCTTCCACGCTAAAAATTTCAATACCTCGTCTTTTAACGTCCTGAACAATGGCCCTGGCCAACGGGTGCTCACTGCTTTGTTCCAGAGAACCTGCCGTCATCAAAAGTTCTTGTTCTCCCATCTCCCGCGCCGGAACAATGGACACCACACGGGGTTTGCCTTCTGTCAACGTCCCTGTTTTATCAACCAAAACGTGGGTCACCTTTTCCGCTCTTTCGATGGCCTGCGCGTTTTTAATGAGAATCCCGTAGCGCGCCGCGTGCCCGACCCCCACCATGACCGACATAGGCGTGGCCAGCCCCAACGCGCACGGACAGGCGATAATCAAGACCGCGATGGCATTGACCAGCGCGTAAGCAAACGCCGGCGGCGGCCCCCATAAAAACCAGGCCATAAACGTTACAACCGCCACGGCCATGACAATGGGGACGAACACGCCCGCTATTTTGTCCGCTGTCCCCTGGATCGGCGCGCGGCTGCGCTGGGCTTCAGACACCATCTGGATAATCTGAGACAACAGCGTCTCTGGACCGACCCTCTCGGTCTTCATCACAAACGTCCCCGTCTGGTTCACCGTGGCCCCAATCACCCTGTCTCCAAGCCGTTTCTCAACCGGGACAGGTTCACCGGAGATCATCGATTCATCGACAAAGCTCTTTCCTTCCACGATAACTCCATCCGAAGGGATCTTCTCCCCAGGACGGACACGGAGCCAATCTCCTTTTTGGATCTCATCAATTGGGACTTCCTCTTCCTTTCCTTCTCTGAGACGATGGGCATCTTTAGCGGCCAATCCCAACAAAACTTTAATCGCTTGCCCGGTTTGCGCGCGGGCTTTGGCTTCCAGATATTGTCCAAGGATCACGAGCACCGTGATCACCACCGCGGCCTCAAAATAGAGCGGAGGTTGTCCATCCATTTTTAAAGATTCAGGAAAAATTTGTGGGAATAGTACAACCGCCGCGCTGTAAACATAAGCCGCGCCAACCCCCATGGCGATCAACGTAAACATATTCAAGCTGCGATGAACGATGGATTTCCAGGCCCTGATAAAAAAAAAGCCCCCGGCCCCAAAGACAACCGGCGCGGCCAAAATAAATTGCAACCAACCCGATACCTTCCCGGCGCTCATTCCATCTTCCAACCCCGGGATCATTTCTCTGGCGGCCAAGCCCACCACCGGCAAACCAAACGCGATCCCACCCATTAATTTCTTAAGTAATGATGCGATCTCTTCATTCTCAAGCGACTCTTCCAGTACAAATGTTTCAGGCTCCAACATCATCCCGCACTTGGGACAATCCCCCGGATGATCTTGATTGATATCAGGATGCATTGGACAAATGTAACGAGCCGCATCTCCAGCCATAGCAGAACTCCTCGCATTACGCTCTTCGTGGCAACAATGCGAAGACTTCCGCACCGGTTCAACACGGGCATATGGTAAAAGCTTATTCCGACAATATTCACTGCAAAAATAATAAGTCTGCCCGTCTTTTGAGCCTTTGATGGCTTTTCGTTCGTCTATTTCCATCCCGCATACGGGATCTTTAACCATTTTTCACCTCGGGGAATCCGGGGACGTGTAACGAAACCTTAATTTCGCAAATCAATTGCGTTTGGGTACAATTTGGGTTTCGTTACACGTCCCCAAACAAAAATGAGTCCTGTCACTGTAATTATTCTAATTAAAACAACTTTATTCCAACACCGTATTCAAAAACCATTTTGCCGCCATTATGGCCAGTTAAAGTCACAAAAGCAGCAATCCCAATTAATAAAATTACAAAAAATACGCGAAAAATCTTTTGAGACTTCTGTTTAATAAACCATAAAACAGGTAAAGACATTAACGACACCCACATTGTCCAAAGCGCAAACAATCGATGCTTGTCCAGCACAGGATGACTCAAATGGAATCTTTCTTCTTCCCAAATACCCGTTCTAACAACTAACGGCGTCATTAGAGCCGCTATGACGTAAATATGCAAGGCTGTCTTATGTAAACTTTCTTTTTTAAAAATAAAACTGGCGAAATCCAACCCCAAGGCCGTCATAAAAAGTGCTATAGGAAAATGAACGAACTTGGGATGGATAGGTTGTAAAAAATCGAACATATCCACCTCCCTCTTTGAGTTTAATGGTGGTCGTGATTATGCTGATCGTGAGTAACCCCTTCATCCATTTCTTGATGTTCCTTTACCCCTTGTTGATGGCTCGCATGATCATGCCCCACCGTGGATAAAGAATATCCATAAACAAATAATACGACGGCCATCATTATGGCTTTCCATAATGGTTTCATTGTTTCTCCTCATGATTGTTAAATTATTCTTCCATTTTAGATACTGGTTTTAAATTCATCCCACATTTAGGACATTTCCCCGGCTGCGATTGGCGTATTTCCGGATGCATCGGGCAGGTATAAACCATGGCCTCCTTAATTGGTTGTTTTTCATACCCGGGAGCAATATCCGCCACCGTTCCGGGTGGGTTGTTGTACCATCCAAAATCGCCGGGTAATTTTACTTGTTTTGTGTATTCCTCTGCTGTTTTAAAATCCGGGATATCCTCATGGACTTTAAGTATCGTGAACATTCCGCCCATCCCCACCGGCCCAAAAGGTCCATCCCCTCCCATCATCGGCAATGTGTTCTGCGGGCCTTCCATTCCCATTTCCGTCATCTCATGCATCCCGTTCTGACCCATTGCCATATAATTTGGTAAAAGATCTTGAACCGTCCCCTCAACCCCTTTCTGGTTTACACCGATCATGTTCGGAATATTATGTCCCATTGCGTTCATGGGGTGATGCCGAAGATGACAATGAAGCGCCCAGTCCCCGGGGATTGCGATAAATTCATAATCGCGGGTTTGCCCGGGACCGATGGCCACGGTTGTTTCAGGCCATTGAGCGGATTCCGGAATGTCACCACCATCTGTCGCAACGGTCTTAAATGTATGACCATGCATATGTATGGCATGAAAATCCTGTCCCACGTGTCCAATGCGAACACGAACTCGCTCACCAGGTCTGGCCAAAAGCGGAGCGGTACCGGGGAACGCGCGGCTATTAAACGTAAAGATATTGAAGTCTGTCATGACATTGGAATCCGGACGGGAGGTGCCGGGTTCTACGAACCATTCATTTAAAAAAATCGCGTAATCTCTGTCAATTTTAAGATTTCTGTGTTTGGGATGGATAATGAAAAAACCCATGCTCCCAAGTCCCATCTGTACCATCTCATCACCGTGAGAGTGGTACATCTGGGTACCGTGTTGTTTGAGCGTAAATTCGTAGGCGAATGTTTCCCCCGGCATGATGGGTTTTTGAGTAAGCCCCTGAACGCCATCCATGCCGCTAGGGAGAAGAAGGCCGTGCCAGTGAACGGCGGTGGGCTCGGGGAGTTTGTTGGTCACAATAATTCGGACTCTTTCGCCTTCTACTGCTTCGATAGTAGGTCCGGGGGTCTGCCCGTTGTAACCCCAAGGCCTTGATCTTCATTCCCGGAGCCACTTCCCACTCAGCCTCTTCAACCGTAAGATGAAATTCTTTTACACCATCAACCATTTTCCATGGAAGGGTTGAACCGTTAAGCGTAACGACAGGCGTGTATGGCAAATCTTTAGAATTGATATCATCTGATGATTGCACCTCTGCAATAGACGATTGATATCCTACTGTAAAAAATAAAAACACCGCCGTTGATAAGATTAAAAATTTCTTCATTATTACTTACCTCCATGATTAGGATGAGGCATATGTTCCCTACCTGGTTTATCTTTCTGCATCGTTGCAGATTCCATGCTTTCTTCCAGGATAAAAGTAAACCTTTCACCAGCTAAACTTTCCAATTCCGAGCGGGTAACCCAATACTCTCTTAGGTTTTGAAGAAATTTATGGATAGCGTGAACTTCTTCCTTTTTAGCATCCAGCAGGTCATAAACACCAACAAGCATGTAGTTATAGTGCTTTTGCAAAGAGTCGATCAATTGGGCATGCAAAGGAATCACGGTGTTTTTGTAAGTTTCAACCAAATTTTTTACGGCGATAAGCTTTGCATACTTTGAACGCACCTCAGCAAGAATCGCATCCTCTAAAGCCCTTAATCGTTTCTCGCTTTGCCGCAATTGTGCTTTTACACGAGCAACCGAACTCTGTTTCTGATCAAATAGAGGCACCTCAATCTCAAAAATAGGCCCCGAGAGTTTCCCGCCATCTGATTCTTTCTCTATATTAAAACCACCTTCAATATCAGGAATAATTTCCACACGACTGACTGAAACGGCTTTTTGCATAACCTTAACTTCTTGCCTAGCCGCTGCCAAATCAAAATTCAAAGCTAAAGCTTTGGACTCCAATTCTTTTAGAGAGGTTTCTTCTTTTGAAACATACGGTAAATCTTCTGGAATATCCCAGGAAATATCATATCCGGATAAACCCATAAGCCGGGCTAAATTTTCTCGAGCCTCTGTAACTTCCGCTTCCTTTTGTGTCAATTCCATCTTAGCCTGATAAAAAGCCATCTGATGGCCGATAAGAATAAGCCCGTTGATATTTCCAGCTTTAAGCTGACGCTCAGCTAACTCCACAGCGGACTGATCTGCCTTAAGAATTTTCTCCTGCATCACATGCATTTGCTTGGCTGACTGAAACGTGTAATAACCAGCCCTGACTTCGCTATCAAGTTTAAGGACCGCCTGGCCCACACTATATTTAACCTGCTCCAATTGTTGACTGGCCATTTTCCTGCGCAAAGGCAACGTTAAAATACTCAGAATATCTTGCTTGACCTCAAATTCCCTATTTGTTTCGCCATCATGGTTGGGACGACGAATAAAACCATGTAAAGAAGGATTCTTAAGCAACCCTGCTTTCACTAAGTCCGCTTTGGCAATTCCTAACTCTTCGAATACCGCTTGCAAAGACGGGTTATTAATAACGGCTACCTGAACAGTGTCATCTACCGTTAATTTATTCTGAAGAATAGCTTGTATCTGATGATTGATTTCTTCATTGTTAACGGAAAATTGCCACTTAATTTTCGATTTTGTTCTTGATTCAATTTGCTTTTGCACATCATTAAATTCCCGTTCTGCAGTAACAGCTGCACAGCCTGAGAAAACGCTCAAGGCAATACCCAAGAATACCAATGTAATGACTCGTCTTGTCATCATCTCCTCTATTTCACTTTATTGATGATCATGCTAATCCCCATGCTCCTGTCCAGCCTGAAACGCGGAATCTCTTCGAAATTCTGCCCGGCTACCCTACGGGCACCTGCCTGCCCTTTGGTAAAATGGCCAGGCAGGGATTTTGCGTCGCAAAATCTGATAATATCTTCCCATGATGCTCAAGTTTAAATGGACCGCCCATTTCTCCAACAGGCTCACCGCTGACCGGGCAATGCAACGCTTTTTATCAAGCTA
>Ga0247727_10008630_pt1 | contig 18830 bp, 22 predicted proteins | sample WisWelCaveWW1625_FD_202498 | JGI IMG/M metagenome (GOLD analysis project Ga0247727, IMG submission 202498) | Biofilm microbial communities from Wishing Well Cave, Virginia, United States - WW16-25 | ecosystem: Environmental > Aquatic > Deep subsurface > Groundwater > Cave microbial mat | place... | reverse complement strand
CGGGTTCTCGTCGATGTTGAGCTTCACGATCCGGAGCTTGCCGGCGTAGTCCTCGGCGATGTCGTCGAGGATCGGCGCGATCATCTTGCAGGGTCCGCACCACTCGGCCCAGTAGTCGACGAGCACTGGCTGCGCGGACTGCAGCACGTCGGCGGCGAACTTCGAGTCGGAGGTGTGGATGATCTTGTCGCTCACGGGCATCAGCTCCAGCACCCTGCGGGGCGCGGGATCAGGCGGCGGGTATGCGGGTGTGACGCAGCGTGCCGGTTCGGGCACAATGGCGCAGCCTGGTCGCGCGGACGGAGGGATTCCAGCAAAGGAATTCGGTTCGGGGTGGTCGGGTCCCGCGGGAGGCCGCGGGCTCTAAGGTGCGCGGTATTCAAGCCCAACGCGCCCCCGTTTGCAAGCCAGCGCCGCCCCTGCGCCGGGCGCCCCTCAGGACCCTCGATCGGACTCATGCAGACCCACCTCACGGCCACTCCCTTCGCATCGCTCGGCCTCGCGCCCCCGCTCCTCCAAGCACTCGACGAAGCAGGCTTCACGCGCTGCACGCCGATCCAGGCCCAGGCCCTCCCCGCCGCGCTCGCCGGCAAGGACGTCGCCGGCCAGGCGCAGACCGGCACCGGCAAGACCGCGGCGTTCCTGCTGGCGCTGTTCCAGCGTCTCCTCGACAACCCATCCGACCCGCGCCGCCGGCCCAACCAGCCGCGCGCGCTGTGCATCGCGCCGACCCGCGAGCTCGCGGTCCAGATCCACAAGGACGCGGTCCAGCTCGGCAAGCATTGCGGGTTCCAGCTCGGCCTGGTCTACGGCGGCGAGGACTACGACAAGCAGCGCCAGCGCCTGCTCGACGGCGTCGACGTGCTGATCGGCACGCCCGGCCGCCTCATCGACTACTGGAAACAGCAGTCCTACGACCTCCGCTACTGCGAAGTGCTCGTCATCGACGAGGCCGACCGCATGTTCGACATGGGCTTCATCAAGGACATCCGCTTCCTGCTGCGCAAGCTGCCGCCCATCGAGCAGCGCCAGTCGATGCTGTTCTCGGCGACGCTCGCGCAGCGGGTGATGGAGCTCGCCTACGAGCACATGAACTACCCGGTCACGGTCTCGATCGAGCCCGAGAAGGTCACCGTCGACAACGTCTCCGAGGTGCTGTACATGCCCTCGATGGGCGAGAAGGTCCCGCTGCTGATCGGCCTGCTCAAGAAGATCAACCCGCTGCGCACCATCGTGTTCATAAACACCAAGCGCGGCGCCGACGAGGTCGCGGCCTACCTGCAGGGCAACGGCTGGAAAGCCGACGTCCTGTCAGGCGACGTGGCCCAGAACAAGCGTCTCAGGCTGCTGCGCGAGTTCCAGGCCGGCGACCTGCCGATCCTGGTGACCACCGACGTCGCTTCGCGCGGTCTGCACATCCCGGCGGTCAGCCACATCTTCAACTTCGACCTGCCGCACGACGCCGAGGACTACGTCCACCGCATCGGCCGCACCGCGCGCGCCGGCGCCAAGGGCGATGCGATCTCGTTCGCCTGCGAGGAGTTCGCCTTCTCGCTGCCCGAGATCGAGAAGTACATCGGCCACCCGATCCCCAAGGAACACCAGTACGAGCACCTGCTCGAACGCGAGATCAAGCCGGCCGCACCGCGCGAGCGTCGGCCGCGCCCCCAGCATCCAAAGGGCAGGTCGGGCGGCGGACACCGCAGCCGACCCCAGCGCCGGCGCTAGCGCCCGGTCGCCTGGTCTTCGACCCGATAGAGCTTCTGGCGGTAGACCAGCTCGGGCCAGAGCGCGTGCGCCAAGCCGTCGCGCGTCAGCTCCGGATCGTCCGCGATCGGCTCGAGCGCGCTGCCGACGAGCCGGAAGCTCTGCGCCGGCAGCTTGGGCTGGTGGACCACCAGGCGGTCACCGACCAGGAAACCGTGGTTGAAGTCGTACTGCATCAGCGCCCGCCCCGGGTCGTCGGCCGGCAAGCGCAGCAGGTCGCGACCCGGCAGCGGCGTCGGCGCCGTGATCCCGAGCAGGCCCAGCACGGTCGGCGCCAGGTCGATCTGGCTCGCGACCCGTGCTGACAGCCCGACCGGCACGCCCGGACCCATGATCAGCGCCGGCACCCGGAAGCGCTCGACCGGCACCAGCGGCGCGCCGAACACCCGCGCATCGTGGTCGCCGGCCACCACGAACATCGTGTCGGTGTAGTAGGCCTCGCGTTCTGCCTGCTCGAAGAACCGCCCGAGCGCGTGGTCGGCGTAGACGATGGCGTTCTCGCGGCTGTAGAGCGGCTGGTTGAAGGGCGCGATGCGCCCGGCCGGTATCTCGAAGGGCTCGTGGTTGCTGCTGGTCAGGAGCAGCGTGAACACCGGCCGAGCGCGCGGCGCGCGCAGCTCGGCGTTGGCACGCACGAAAAGGTCCTGGTCGGAAACGCCCCACGAGGCGACGAAGTCCGGGTGCTCGAAGTCGCGTTCCTCGATCACGCGGTCGAAGCCGTTGGCGAGGTAGAAGGCGCGCATGTTGTCGAAGTTCGCCGCGCCGCCGTAGATGAACTGGGTGTCGAAACCCTGCTCCTTGAGCAGCGCCGCGAGCGTGAAGAACCCGCCCTGCGCGCCCGGCAGCTTGAGCGCCGCCAACATCGGCGACGGCGGGAAGCCGGCGACCACCGCCTCCATCCCGCGCGCGGTGCGGGTGCCGGTGGCGTAGAGCTGTGAGAAGCACAGCGCGACGCGGCACAGGCGGTCGAGGTTCGGGGTCAGCGGCGCGCCACCGAGGTAGCCGGTGTAGGTCGCGCCCAGGCTCTCCTCGAGCACGATCACCAGGTTGCGCGGCCGTGCCGGTGGCGTCGCGCCCGAACGGTGCTGGATCGAGCCGGCGGCGACGAACGCCGCGTCCGGCAAGCGCTGGTAGCGTCGCACCCGCACCAGGACCTCGGACCACTCCATCTCGCCGTAGAGCGCGGCGACGTCGGCCTCGTTACGCAGGCCATTGGCGGCGTAGGCCACGGTGTAGGTCGAGTTGAGCGTCAGCTCGTTGACCAGGCGGTTGTTGCTGAAGCTGGCGGTGCTGATGTTGGCCGGGCGCGGCTCGAGGCTCGAGCGCCCGCCCAGGAACAGCACCGCCACCACCAGCGGCAGCACCAGCAGCCGGTGCCACCAGCGCCAGGCCGGCGCGGCGGCGAACGCGACGCGCGCGACGCGCCACGCGCCCCAGGCCGCGAGCCCGGCGACCAGCGGCATTCCGAACAGCCCGAGCTTGTGGTTGGCCCACAGGACATGCAGCACCTCGCGCGGGTAGATCAGGTACTCGAGGAAGATCCGGTCGGGGCGCTTGTCGTACTCGGCGATGAACGGCGGTGTGGCGAGCTCGAGGTAGACGATCAGCGCCGCCCACAGCGCCAACCAGGCGGCGACCAGCGCATCGCGGCCGCGACCCGCCGGCAGCGCCGCCACCGCCAGCGCCGGCGGCAACAGCAGGTAGCAGAGCAGCACCGCGTCCATCCGCAGGCCCATCGGGAACATCCACCACAGCTCGGGCGTGCCGGCGATCGCGTCGCGGTAGGCGAGCGCGAACCCCGAGCGCATCGCGGTCAGGAACGCCGCCCCGACCAGGAACGCGAGCGCCAGCGGCGAGTACGGTCCGAGCGTGCGCCGCAGCGGCGCCCAGGCGTGGCCTAGCAGGGGATTCAGCATCGGGTCAGCGTTCGCTCGGGTCGGGACGGGGCGGCGGCATCGTCGCATGCGAGGCGAGCGCCTCGAACCCCGCGACCGCCGGCCGCCAATCGAGCGGCCGCGGCGGGTGGCGCGCGTCGGGCCGGGTGATCGCCACCACCTGGCCGATGCCGAAGGCCCGCGCCGCCCGCAGCACCGGCAGCGAGTCGTCGACGAACAGCGTGGCGTCCGGCGCGAACGGCTCGACCGCCTGCAGCCGCTCCCAGAAGCCCGCACCCTCTTTCGGCACCCCGAACTCGTGCGCGGAGTAGACCGCGTCGAAATGTTGGTCGAGGTCGGTGCGGTGCATCTTGAACTCCAGCACCCGGGCGTGGGCGTTGGTGACCAGCACCAGGCGCCGGCCGCTGGCCCGCACCGCGTGGAGGAAGGCGTGGACGCCGGGATGGACCACGACCAGGTGCGCCAGCTCGCGCTTGAGCTCGAGCACGTCGAGCTCGAGCTCGCGGCTCCAGAAATCGGTGCAGTACCACTCGAGCGTGCCCTCGCGGGCCCGGAAGCGCGGCTCGAGCAGCGCGCGCGCCGCCGCGGCGTCGAGCCCGCGCCGCTCGCCCCAGCGCAGCGGCACGTGCTCCTGCCAGAAGCGGTTGTCGAACTGCAGGTCGAGCAGCGTCCCGTCCATGTCGAGGAACACGGTGCGGACGCGCGGCCAATCGATCATCGGGGTCGGGCCTTTGACTTGGCAGGGCCGGTGATGGGAAAAGAGTGTGCGGCGCAACGATGGCCGTCACCCGGACGGAATGCAAACCCCGCCATGGACCGCTTCCTCGACCCCCTGCTCGCGCTCTGCGACCGCGCCGCCACCGAGATCCTGGCGGTCTACGCCACCGAGTTCGCGGTCGCGACCAAGGCCGACGACTCGCCGCTGACCGAGGCCGACGCGCGCGCCCACCGGGTGCTGGTCGAGGGCCTGTCGGCGCTCACGCCCGACCTGCCGGTGCTGAGCGAGGAATCGGCGGCCGTGCCCTGGGCCGAGCGCCGGCGCTGGGAACGCTTCTGGCTGGTCGACCCGCTCGACGGCACCAAGGAGTTCATCGGCCGCAACGGCGAGTTCACGGTCAACATCGCGCTCATCGAGCGCGGCCGACCGATCGTTGGGGTGGTCCAGGTGCCGGTGACCGGCGTCGCCTACTGCGCGGCGGCGGGCGTCGGCGCGTTCCGCCGCGACCCGGGCGGCGTGCCGCGCGCGATCGCGACGCGACGCCCGGCGGCGCTGCCGCCGCGGATCGTCGCGAGCCGATCGCACCGCGGGCCCGACCTCGACGCCTGGCTCGCGGCGCTCGGGCCCCACGCCATCGTCTCGGTCGGCTCGTCGCTCAAGTTCTGCACGGTCGCGGAAGGCGCGGCCGACGTCTACCCGCGGCTCGGCCCGACCATGGAGTGGGACACCGCGGCCGGCCAGTGCGTCGCCGAGTGCGCCGGCGCGCGGGTCCGGGTCGCGGACGGCAGCCCGCTGCGCTACGGCCGCGAGCAGCTGCTCAACCCGAGCTTCGTGGTCGACGGCGACCCCGCGCTGTCGCTGCCCGCCTGGCGCTAAGGCCGCGGCGCGGCCGGTCGCTCAAGGGACCTGGGTGTAGCCGAACTGCACCTGGTGGCCGCCGAGCCGTTCCGGCGTCAGGCGGTGGAGGTCGGCGGGCGAGCTGAGGTCGACCCAGCTCAGCGACCGCGCGCCGCGGTTGCCCGGGTCGGCGATGCGCAGCACCTTGTTGCCGTCGAGGCTGCGCACCGCGTCCAAGCCGACCGAGATCGACAGCTTGGGGCCGAGCTCGGTGGCCACCTCCGGCACGTCGACGTCCATCACGTACAGCCCGTACAGGCCGAGCGTGGTCGACTCGAGGTTGGCCATGAAGATCGCCTGGCGCGGTTCGATCGCATCGAGCCGGGTAATGACCACGTCGGCGTTGGTGGGCAGCGCAGGGTTGAGGTGCACTGCGACGCCCGGGTTGGCGAGGTCGACGCGATAGAGGTCGGCCTGGCCGTCGACTAGGTCCTCGCGCGTGAAGGTCACGAAAGTGCCATCGGTGCCGACGTCCCATTCGACGATCGGCGAGGCGGTGACGCGTGGTGGGGTTAGGCGCGTGGTGACCCCGGGCGCGGCGACCGCCACGGTGTAGAGCTCGCTCTGGTCCTGGTCGTGCTCCTGCGAGACGTAGTACAGCCGGCTCGCGTCGGCCGAGAAGCGAATGTCGAAGACCCCGTCGCCGGTGCCGACCACCGGGCCGTTCATCTTGACCGGCGTCGCCGGCGCCGCGTAATCGACCAGGTAGACGTCGGCCACGTCCGTAGTGTCATCCACCGCCAGGTACGCGAGCAGCGTGCCGGTCGAAGCACGCGTGAAGCGCAGCACGCCGACGCCGTTGGAGGTGGTGGCCGTGCCGCTGAGCTTGGTCTCGACCGACGGGTTCGCGACGTCGACCACGTAGACCTCGTTCTGCGACAGGCCACCGCTGCCGCCGTCAGTGTCGTTGCGCTGGAACAGGACCTTGGTGCCGTCGGCGCTCCACTCGTACAACGACAGCGACTGGGTAGAATCGAAGGCCGGACCGATGCGGGTCGTGACGCCTGGGCTCGCCAGCGCGACCATGAAAAGCTCGAACTCGCCGGTCGCCTCGTTGCCGAGGTACAGGATGCGCTGGCCGTCGGGTGAGAACTTGATCGGCGCGTTGGCCGAGACGGTCTTCTGGGGCGGGTACTGGGTGAGGTTGGTGACGGTGCCCGGGTCCGAGAGCGCGAGGACGTAGATGTCGACGCCGCCGGTGTCGTCGTCGATGGTATAGGCCGCCGTCAGACCGTCCGCGCTGAGGTCGTAGAAGAACACGCGCTGGGTCGACGTGGTCTGGCCCGAGGTCAGCTGCAACCGGTGGTTGAGCACGAACGACTCGTCGGGCAGCGCGGTGTCGGCGAGGTACAGCTGCTGGGTGTAGTAGTCGTCCTGGTTCGAGAGGTACACCACCCGGGTGCTGCTCGTCCCGACCGAGATCGAGGCCTTGCCCTGGGACGCGTAGCCGCTGGCATCGACCAGGGTGTAGCCGAACGAGTCGCCGCCCTCGTAGCCGAGGTCCGGCGTGTAGGTGACGCTGCCGCCACCGCTCAGCAGCACCGTGCCGTGGCTCGGCGTGCCGACCGCGGTCACGGTCAGCGCCTCGGCGGTCGGGTCGTAGTCGTTGTCGCGCAGGTCGAAGCTGATCGGGGTGTCGACCGCGGTCCGCCGGTAGTCGGCGCGCGCTTCCGGCGGATCGACCGGGATCTGGATCTCTTCCTTGCAGCTGGTGAGGGCGGCGAGCAGCAGGGCGACGGTCAGGGTTCTACGCAGCATCTTGTCTCTCGGGTCCTTGGGCGTGACGACGCCGGCGCCCCTTCGCGGGCGCCGGCGCCGGTGGTCGGATCGGCGTTGCTCAGCCCTTGCCGAGCATGCCGTTCTTGAGGTCGTCGCTCGGCGGCTTGGGGCCGAGCCAGATTCGCAGCACGGCCTTGGCGAAGTCCTCGCCCTCGACGGTGCCGCGCGCCTTGCCGTTGATCGACACGCTCGCGCCCGCCACGCCGTTCAGGTCGACCTCGATCAGGTCGCCCTCGACGGTGTCGGCGAACAGCGCGTTGAAGCGCTCGATGCGCGCCTTGAGCTTGGGCATGTCGCCGGCCGGGTTGTTGTTGGCGAAGCCCTCGGTCCAGGCGCCGCGCAGCTTCTCGGCCTCGACATCGCGCATCATCTTCATCGTCACCTTGGCGACGCCTGAGGCGAGCGCCGCGTCGGCGCTGGTGGTCTTGCTCGGCAGGTAGAGCGCGCCGACGTAGACCTTGAAGATCGCCTTCTTGCGCAGCCCGGCACCGTTCAGCACCAGCTTCTGGCCGGCGACGGTCGCGGTCGGCGGCACGGTGATGCCCGCGACCTCGACGGCGCTCGCGACGGAGGCTACGGCCAACGCGGCCAGGATCGAGATCCAATGCTTGTCCATGTCGATCACCTCGGGTTCGTGGTCCGCCTCACGGCGGCGGGGCTTGGTAGATGGCCTGGTTCAGGTGCCGGTCGAGGAACGCCAGCGTGCGCTGCCAGGCATCCTCGGCCGCGTCCTTCTGGTAGTTCTGGCCGGACGGGTTGGCGAACGCGTGGCCGGCGCCCTCGTAGACCTTGACCTCGGCCTCCTTGCCGAGCCGGTGCAGCGCCGCCTCGAACTCGCGCGCGCCGACGGCCGGCACGTGCGCGTCGGCGCCGCCGAACAGCGCCAGGATCGGCATCTTGAGCGGCTCGAGCACCTTGGGGTCGCTCGACACCCGGCCGTAGAAGATGACGGTGGCCGCGACCTTGTCCGGGAACATGGTCGCCGCCTCGAAGGACATCGCGCCGCCGAAGCACCAGCCGAGCGTGGCGATCGCGCTCGCCGGGGTCTGGGTCTCGAGATAGGCGTAGGCGGCGCGCACGTTCTGCGCCAACGCCTCGTCATCCTCGAGTGCCTTGCCCATCAGCTCCTGGGCGCGCTCCGGCGTGGTCGCCGCCTCGCCACCGAACAGGTCGACCGCGAGCACCACGTAGCCTTGGCCGGCGAGCCGATCCGCGGCGGCCTTGACGTTGTCGTTCAGCCCCCACCACTCGTGGAACACCATGATCGCCGGCAGCGCGCCGTGCGCCTCGACCGGGTAGGCGAGGTGGCCGCGCACCGCCCGGCCCTTGACCGTGCCGTATTCGACCGCCTGGGTCGCGACCTCGAGCGCCGGCCGCTCGGCCGAGACCGGCGTGGCGATCGGCGAGTCGTCCTTGTGGGCCGCGGCCATCTTCGCCGCGTACTCCTGGTCCGCATCCGACGGGCCGCCGCCCTGGCAGGCGGCCAAGGCGAGGCAGGCGATGAGGAGGGGCGCCAAGCGCATCGGGGTCGGGGTCCTCGGGGGCGGGCGCGTAGTCTACGCCGGCCCGGGACCCTTGCGCAGGGCGGCGCTAGCCCTGGCCCCTGCCCGCAGCCCACAATCCGCCCCATGACCGCGCTCACCGACCTGCACACCCACAGCGATGCGTCAGACGGCGTGCTGGCGCCCGCGGCGCTGGCCGCCGCGGCGGCCGCGGCCGGGCTGCGCGCCTTCGCCCTGACCGACCACGACACCGTGGATGGCCTGGCCGAGGCGGAGCAGGCCTGCGCCGCGCTCGGCGTGAGGCTGGTGCCCGGCATCGAGGTCTCGGCCAAGTGGGCCGGCAACACCGTGCACGTCCTCGGGATCGGCATCGACCCGGCGGCGCCGAGCCTCGCCGCCGGCCTCGCCGCGTTACGGGCCGCGCGCCGCGCGCGCGGCGCGAAGATCGCCGAGAAGCTCATCGGCCTCGGCCACGGCGAGGCGGTGGCGCGGGCCCGCGGCACCGCCGGGCGTGCCGAGCTGACCCGCACCCATTTCGCGGCGGGCTTGGTCGCGAGCGGCGCCTGCCGCGACACCGCCGAGGCCTTCACCCGCTTCCTCGGCCGTGGCCGCAAGGCGTTCGTCGCCGGCGATTGGCCGCCGCTCGAACAGGCCTGCACGCTGATCGCTGCGGCCGGCGGTCGCGCCTCACTCGCCCACCCGCTGCGCTACCAGCTGAGCAGCGGCGCGCTGCGACGCCTGGTCGGCGCGTTCCGTGACGCGGGCGGGGCGGCGCTCGAGGTGGTCACCGGCCGCCCCGACCCGCAGCGCATCGCGACGCTCGCGAACGCCGCGCGCGCCGCGGGCCTGGCCGCGACCGCGGGCTCCGACTTCCATGCCCCGGGCGCGCCCTGGTCGGCGCTGGGCGCGCTCAGCCCCTTGCCGGAGGACCTCACCGACCTCGGGGCGGTGTTCGCATGAGCCTGAGCGATGCGCAGCGCTCCGAGCTCAAGCGCCACCTGGTGGAGCTGAAGCTCGAACACCACGACCTCGACCTCTCGATCCAACGGCTGGCCGCTGATCCCCATGTCGACGAGCTGGCCTTGAAGCGCATGAAGAAGCGCAAGCTGCACCTCAAGGACAGCATCGCCAAGCTGCAATCGCAGCTGATCCCGGACCTGGACGCCTGAGCCGGCGGGCGACCTCGCGTCTGGCTCGCATGGAGCAGGCCGGCCAAGCGCAACAGGCCCGCGAACCTGGCTCGACGGAGATCGAGACGGTCCGTCGGCGCCTCAGCGTGTGACGGTGCCGACGGAAGCCGAGCATCCCGCTCTGGGAACTGGAACACCGGGTGTACCGACAGCGCCCTCCCCAACCGCGGGTCGTGGACGCAGCCGTTCAGGTGCACTAGGCCCGCAGGCGCCGCTTGACAGGTCGTAAAGCCATACTTTACGGTATCGTCGTGATCCGAAGCTTCAGGCACAAGGGACTGGCAGCCTTCTTCGCCACGGGTTCCCGTAAGCGGATCACGACCGCCCATGCCGCGAAGCTTAGGCTTCAGCTCACGGCGCTGGAGCACGCCAGAAGCCCGGTCGACATGAACGCACCAGGCTGGCGACTACACCCGCTGAAGGGCGAGCTGAAGGGATTCCACGCGGTTTGGGTGAGCGGCAACTGGCGTCTGGTGTTCCGGTTCGAGGCGGCCGATGCCGTGGACGTCGGCTATCTCGACTACCACTGACGGATCGGAGGACGACGATGAGCCGTATGCACAACCCTGCGCATCCCGGCGAGCTGCTACGCGAGTACCTGCCGGAGAGCATGTCGATCGGCGAGGTCGCCGAGCGGCTCGGCGTGAGCCGTCAATCGCTGTCGGCGGTGCTGAACGGTCGTGCTGGCGTCAGCGCCGACATGGCGCTGCGGCTCTCCCAGGCGCTCGGGACCAGCGCTGAGATGTGGCTGTCGATGCAGGTCGCGCATGACCTGTGGAAGGCGGCGCAAACCAGCAAGCCCAGGGTCAAACGCATCGCGGCTTGAGCAAACCGCGAGTGTCCCGCCGCCGCCCGACCTACCAGAGCCCCTGGACGAGCGGTCACACCGCTAACTTAGCGCCCAAGTGAAGCGGACGAAGGCCATCCCCAATCTTGGTTGAGGGACTGGAGGTTCTCCGGGAACTGGAACACCGGATCCACCGACAGGAATCGCCCCAACCGCGGGTCATAGACCCGGCCGTTCATGTGGATGGAGGTGATGGTAGTGTTCGCGGGTCGGCGCGTTGTACCGTGGTTCAGCGATCAATGATTTGCCACGTTGACCCCAAGCTTCTCCGGCTTGCCGCGACCCAAGTCGCGCTTCGTTCAAAAGATTGCGCTATATATCGAACCTGATATACTGCGGTCATGAAGCCCGTCTCGTTCGAGGGCGATTCGCTGGCGGCGCTCCAGGCCTTCCCGGATGCGCCCCGGCGCGAAGCGGGGTTCCAGCTGGACCGCGCGCAGCGCGGTCTGATGCCGGACGACTGCAAACCGCTCGCGATGGTCGGACGGAGCGTCTACGAGATCCGCATCCAGGACCGCGGCGGGGCGTTCCGGGTGATCTACATCGCGAAGCTCGCGGACGCGGTCCACGTGCTCCACGCCTTCCAGAAGAAGACGCAACAGACATCCAAGGCCGACATCGACCTTGCCCGAAAGCGGCTCAACGACCTCCTGCGCAGGTGAACGCCATGAAGCCCAAGAAGTACCGCAGTGTGTGGGATGCCCTCGAGCGCGACCCCGAGACTGCCGCCAACATGAAGGCGCGCTCGGAGCTGATGATCGCCATCCAGGAGCGGCTCGACCGTCAAGCAGGCACCCAGGCCGAGAAGGCCGAGCGTCTCGGCGTCAGCCAGCCGCGACTCAACGACCTGCTGCGTGGCCGCATCGGCAAGTTCAGCTTGGATGCGTTGGTGAACCTCGCCAGCCGCGCGGGGCTTCGTGTCGCGCTGCAGGTGCGCCGCGCCGCGTGAGCGGTGCGACCGCTCCGCAGAGGTTCGCCGAACATCGCGGTTAGTCGAAGACCGCGCACGTTCAGGCCGATGAACATGACGGCAGTGCGCGAAGGTCAGCGAGCGACGTCGTTTCCTGACGCCGAACGACTAATTCAGTTCGACCCCTTGCCCGGCGCCGCGACCGTCGACGACCGTCCAACGCTTGCCGGCCAGCGCAGATCGCGGGGGTTGACCCCCTTACCCCCAAGCCCCTACAGTCCGCCCGCCTCGCGCCCTCACCGGTCTGTGCGCGCGGCTCGCAGACAGCCTCTACTCGGCTCGATTCGATCCCACACGGGACACAACCACTGCCTGGACCGGCGCGAACCTTAAGAGGTTCGCCAGGCCGCTTCCAGGAAACAAAACTAATGTCTTTCGATACCCTCGGCCTCCGAGCCGAACTGCTGCGCGCTGTTCACGAGCAGGGCTACACCATCCCCACGCCCGTGCAGGCGCAGGCCATCCCCGCCGTGCTCGCGCGCAAGGACCTCATGGCCGCGGCGCAGACCGGCACCGGCAAGACCGCCGGCTTCACTCTGCCGATCCTGCAGCTGCTCATGAACGAGCCCAAGCCCGCCGGCAAGCCGGTGCGCGTGCTCATCCTCACCCCGACCCGCGAGCTCTGCGCGCAGGTCGCTGAGAGCGTCGCCACCTACGGCAAGTACTCGACGATCCGCAGCACCATGGTGTTCGGTGGCGTCGGCTTCTCGCCGCAGGTCGACCAGCTCCGCCGCGGTCCCGAGATCGTGATCGCGACGCCGGGCCGCCTGCTCGACCACGCCCAGCAGCGGACCATCGACCTCTCCAAGGTCGAGATCCTGGTGCTCGACGAGGCCGACCGCATGCTCGACATGGGCTTCATCCACGACATCAAGCGCGTGATGAAGCTGTTGCCGGCCAAGCGCCAGAACCTGCTGTTCAGCGCGACGTTCGCGAACGAGATCAAGGATCTTGCGGATCGCCTGTTGAACAGCCCGCAGATGATCGAGGTCGCGCGCCGCAACGCGCCGGTCGACATCATCGAGCAGGCCGCCTACAAGGTGGACAAGAACCGCAAGAGCGCGTTCCTGGCCGAACTCATCCACCGCGGTGGCTGGGACCAGGTGCTCGTGTTCTGCCGCACCAAGCACGGCAGCAACCGTCTGGCGGAGAAGCTGGCCAAGACCAGCCTCACCACCGCCGCGATCCACGGCAACAAGTCGCAGTCGGCGCGCACCCGCGCGCTGGCGGACTTCAAGGCCGGCAAGATCCGCGTGCTGGTGGCCACCGACATCGCGGCCCGCGGCCTCGACATCGAGAACCTGCCGCACGTCGTGAACTTCGAGCTGCCGAACGTGCCCGAGGATTACGTGCACCGCATCGGCCGCACCGGCCGCGCCGGCGCCACCGGCACCGCGATCGCGCTGGTGCAGCGTGACGAGGAAGGCCTGCTGCGCGACATCGAGCGCGTCATGAAGCGCAGCGTGCCGATCCTGCCGCTGCCCGAGTGGAACGCCGAGCTCAAGATCGAGGCGCCCTCGCCCGACCGTCCGCCCATGCCGCATCGCGGCCACGGCGCGCGCGGTGGCTACAGCGGCCGCAGCAGCGGCGGTGGTGGTGGTGGTCGCGGCTTCGGCGGCGGTCGTCCCGGTGGCCATCACCGCGGCGGACGCAGCGGCGGCGGCAACCGCGGCTTCGGCGGCGGTCAGAACGGCGGTGGCAACACCGGCGGTTCCGGCAACGTCTGATCAGTAGTGCGGCGGTGGCGGCTCGTCCTCGATCCGCCCCACCGCGCTCGCTTCGAACCCCTTCAGCTTGGACTCGAGCGCCGCGACGCGGCGCTCGAGCGCGTCGGTCTGCGCGCGCAGCGCGACCAGGCTCTGGTTCAGCGTCTCGATCGTGCCGTCCTGGAACGCGAGCTGGGCCTCGAGCTCGGCGATGCGGCCTGCGTCCGGGGACTTCATGGCGGTGTGCCTTCGGCCACGCGCACGGCTGTCTCCAGTGGGCCGCAGTCGAGCTGGTTGCTGACGCTCACCGCGCGACCGCTCGCGTCGCGCTCGAACTCGAAGACCACTGTGCCCTCGCTGCCGGCCAGCGCGAACCGCGTCGCGGCCAGCGCCACCAGCTCGCGCGGTTCGCCGGCGCCGCGGCGCGAATGGATGCGCCCGTCGCGCTCGAAGATCTCACGCTCTCCGCCTCCCTCGAACCGGTAGCGTCCGACCAGCGCGGCGCGCTCGGCCGGCGTGAGCGCAACGGCGGCCTGATCCGGCGCGCCCTCGAGCAGCGTCCGCGCCAGCCGACGCGCGAACTGCGTCGGGTCGGCTGCGCCATCGTCGGCGTTGGACACCACGGCGACGGTCAGGTCCTCGGCAACGACGTGCAGCAGATAGGCACGGTAGCCTGGGATGAACCCGCCGCTCTGGCGCGTCTCGCGCCCATCGAGCTCGCAGATGCCCCAGACCAGCGAGCGCGCCATCGCTGCGCCGCTCGCGAGGCGCGCAGGGTTCCAGGCCAGCGCGCGGTGCGCCGCGTCGAGCAGCGCGCCATCGTGCAGCGCCACGAACAGGCGCACCAGGTCATCGGCGTTGGCACGCAGGCCGCCCGCAGCGTAAGCCACCGACATGTCGATCGGCTCGGCGCCGAGGAACGCGCCGTCGCGATGCGTGTAGCCGACGGCAGCGGCGCGGTCCAAGCCGAAGCGCAGGCTGTCCAGACCGAGCGGCGCGGCGATGCGCGCGCGCACGAACTCGCCGTAGACCAGCCCGCTGCTGCGCTCGACGATCGCGCCGAGCACCTCGTATCCGGAATCGCTGTACTCGTAGCGCGTGCCGGGCGCGAACACGAGCGGCTCCGCCGCGAACAGCGCGAGCAGCTGCGCCGGCGTGTGCGGGCGCCGCGCGAGCGATTCGAAATCGTCGCGGTCGACGAAGTTCGGGATGCCGGCGCTGTGGTTCAGCAGCTGCTCGACCGTCACCGCGCGACCCGGGCCCGCGTACTCCGGCAGCAGCTCGCCGACCGTCTGCGACAAGCGCAGGCGGCCGTCCTGCGCGAGCAAAAGCACCGCGAGCGCCGTCACCGGCTTGGTGATCGAACCGATGGGCATCGCAGCATCGACGGCGAGCGTCCTTCCGCTCGCGATGTCAGCGCGGCCCGCCGCGCGGTGCAGGATCCGTGCCCCGCGATGATGGACGGCGACCGCGACGCCCGGCCCCTCGGGCAGGAACTCGCGCTCGATCTCCTGCACGGCGCGGTCGAGCGCCGCAGGCGCGATGCGGCGTGGCGCATCGGCGCAGCTGGCCGAGGCCAGCGCGACGATCGCGAGCAGCGCCCGAGCGCGAATCATTCGTCGCGCACCTTGCCGCGCAGGCCTTTCTTCGCGCCGTGCTTGGTCTTGGAATCCAAGCGCTTACGCTTGCTCGAGCGCGTGGGCTTGGTGGCGCGGCGCAGCTTGGGCGCGATCAACGCCTGCCGCACCAGCTCCACCAGGCGGTCCAAGGCATCCTCGCGGTTGCGCTCCTGGCTGCGGAAGCGGTTGGCGTTGATCACGATCTCGCCGGAGCCGGTGAGGCGCCGGCCGGCAAGGCGTTCGAGCCTGTGCCGCACCTCGGGACTTAGGCCGCAGCGGTTCAACTCCACCCGCAGCTGGGCGGCCGTGGCGACCTTGTTCACGTTCTGACCACCGGGCCCGCCGGCAGTGATGAAGCGCAGCCAGTAGGCGTCGTCGGGGATGCTATGCCTGGCGTCGATCTCGAGCGGCATCGTCAGGCTCTGCGTTTCTGGCGGCCGCCGGCCGCGCTATCGATCAACTTCAGTTTCGCGATCCGCGTCATGCGCTTGATCGCGTTCTCGCGCTTGGTCGCGGCGCTGCGGTCGGGCTGCGCCTCGGTGTAGGCAATGCTCGCCGGCGGATCGCCCTTGATGCTCTTGGCGCCGCGCTTCAGTTCGCCGCGATGCTGGCGCACGCGGCGCGCGAGGTCGGTGGTGATGCCGGTGTAGAGGCGACCCGACAGGGTGCGCAGGATGTACACCGTCCAGCTCACGCGCGCTTCAGCGCGGCGACCGATATGCGCACCTCGGTGGGTGGCAGCTCGACCTCGGCGTAGTCGCGCGAATCCAACCAATCCTCACGCGGCGCCTCGCGCGCACCAAGGCCGGCAAAGTCGAACAGCGCGCGGTCCGCAAGCTGCGAAGGCGCGATGTTCTGCAGCGCGGCGAAGATCGTCTCGGTGCGGCCCGGATGCTCGCGCTCCCAGTCGGCGAGCATCTTCTTCACCTGCTTGCGCTGCGCGGTCTCGTTCGAGCCGCAGAGCGTGCAGGGGATCAGCGGGAAAGCTTTCAGCTCGGCGAACTTGGCCAGGTCGCGCTCGGCGCAGTAGGCCAAGGGCCGGATCACCACATGCGCGCCGTCATCGGACAGCAGCTTCGGCGGCATCGCCTTGAGCTTGCCGCCGTGGAACAGATTGAGGAACAGCGTCTCGACGATGTCCTCGCGGTGGTGGCCGAGCGCGATCTTGGTGAAGCCCTGCTCGGCGGCGAAGCGGTAGAGCGCGCCGCGCCGCAGCCGCGAGCACAGCCCGCACATCGTCTTGCCCTCGGGGATGACGCGCTTCACCACCGAGTAGGTGTCCTGCTCGATGACGGTGAAGGGCTGGTCGATGCTGCGCAGGTACTCGGGCAGCACCTCGGTCGGGAAGCCGGGCTGCTTCTGGTCGAGGTTGACGGCATGGAGCTCGAACGCCACCGGCGCCGAGCGCTGCAGCGCGCGCAGCAGGTCGAGCAGCGCGTAGGAGTCCTTGCCGCCGGACAGGCAGACCATCACGCGGTCGCCGTCCTCGATCATGTTGTGGTCCTGGATGGCGCGGCCGACGTGGCGGCGCAGGCGCTTCTCCAGCTTGGCGGCGTTGACGGATTTCTTGGTCGCCATCGTGCGGCGATTCTAGCAGCGCGGCCGCCGCCGCGACCCGAGGCGGCGATACATCGCTGCGACGAGCCGCTATCATCGCGCAGCAGGATCCAGGTCCGAGCCCGAGGTCGCGATGGAAGACGCACAGCCAGCGAACCGGACGCCGCTCACCCGCGCGGTGCTCCGCAACCCCGCGATCGTGTTGACGGTGCTCTACCTCGGCACCTCGCTGGTCGGCGTCAGCTTCGCGATCGCCTACTTCGGCGCCATGGGCTTGAACGTGTTCCTCTACTGGGAGCCGTCCGACTTCTTCCTGGCCGCGTTCCGCGAGCCGATCTCGGTGCTGTTCGCGCTGATGGCGCTCGCCTACGGGTACCTCGCGCGCCTGGACCCGGCCGCGGTGCAGGAGTCGATCAGCGCGGTCCGGGCCAGGTGGCTCGGCCGGCTTCCCGCCCCGCTCCGGTACGACGTCTCCCCGGCGCTGGCGCGGGTCGGCATGGCCGACAACCAACCGCGGCGCCGCGAGAGCCTGCTGATCGCGACGGTGATCGGCATCCTGCTGTTCCTGCTCGGCGTGGGCGTGGTGGTGGCGAAGCGCACCGGGCGCCTGACGGCGCAGACCCTCAACGACCCGTCGCTGCCCAAGGTCGAGCTGCTGCTGGTGACGCAGGCGGCTCCGATGGGCGGCTTCGACAAGGACGATGACCTGTTCCTGTTCGCGGTCTCCAACCAGTACGTGTTCGCCTACGAGCGCAGCGCGTCGCGGATGCACGTCATCCCGATCGGCGCGATCGTCGACCTGCGCCTGGTCTCGCGGCCGCGCATCGGCGAGCTGCTCGACCGCGTCGACGGTCGCGGGCGTTGAGCTCCAACGCGTCGCCGCTGACGCCCCGCATCCTCGCGGCGCTGGTCGCCGTCTACTTGATCTGGGGCTCCACCTACCTCGCCATCAAGGTCACGCTCCAGGACCTGACGCCGTTCCTGATGGCGTCGAGCCGCTTCCTGGTCGCCGGCGCGCTGCTCTACGCGTTCGCGCTGTGGCGCGGTGCGCCGCAGCCGACCGCGCGCCAGTGGCGCAACTCGACCATCCTCGGCGCGCTGCTGCTGCTGATGGGCCACGGCGGCGTGGTGTTCGCCCAGCAGTGGGTGCCCTCCTCGCTGGCGGCGCTGGCGGTGGCGTCGATGCCGATCTGGGCGACGGTCATCGCCTGGCTGGGCGGGCGCAAGAGCTCGCGGCTCGACCTGCTCGGCATCGGCGCCGGCTTCGTCGGCGTGGTGCTGCTCAACCTCGACGGCGGCATCCTCGGCGCCGGGCTGGGCGCGCTCGCGCTGCTGCTGGCGCCGATCGCCTGGGCCTGGGGCTCGATGCTGGCGCGCGAGCTCGACCTGCCCAAGGGCCTGATGATCTCGGCGGCGCAGATGCTGACCGGCGGCGCGCTGCTGGCGGTGGCGGCGCTGCTCCACGGCGAGCCGTGGCCGGCGCGCATCACGCTGTGGCCGGCGCTGTGCTGGGTGTGGCAGGTGGTGGGCGGCTCGATCGTCGCCTACACCGCCTACCTCTACCTGCTCGAGAAGGTGCGGCCGGCGCTCGCCACCAGCTACGCGTTCGTCAACCCGGTGATCGCGGTGCTGCTCGGCGTCGGCCTGGCCGGCGAGGTCCTCGACCCCTGGGGCTGGGCCGGCACGGTGGTGATCGTCGGCGCGGTGGCCGTCATCACCCTCAACAAGCGTTAGGGTCGCGGCCGCTCAGCGCTGCTTGGACCTGGCGACGCTGTCGTCGTCGTCGACGTAGGGCTCGGCGACCAGCTCGGGCCACACCGCGTCGGCCTTGGTGATGTAGCCGGGGCGGTCGGTGTTCCAGGTCAGCTGCACCGGCCGCGAGTAGTTGAGGTAGAGCCGGCCGCCCTCGATGGCGAACGCCGCCGGCTCGGTGGAGACCTTGTAGCCGCGCGAGGTGCCGAAGGCGCAGTAGCCGCCGTAGGCCGGCGCGTAGCGCGCCGGGTCGAGCACGAAGGCGTCGCGGTTCGCCGCCGAGGCGAAGCGCCACTCCGCGCCGTTCCATGCGGTCTTGAACTCCGCCTTGCCCAGCACCGGCTTGCCCTCGCGGTGGTAGGCGACCGGGTCGTAGCCGCGGATCGCCGCGCGGCCGCCGTCGGCGGTGGCGGCGACGAACACCGGATCGGCCGCGAGCGCGGGCAGGCTCGCGACCAGCGCGAGGATCAGGAAGGCACGGGACATCGTGGGACCTCGATGGCGAAGGCGCGGAGCGCCTGACACCCATACGACCGGCTTACCCCGACGCCCATTTCACCTGCCGACCTCGCAGCAGCGCCCTCAGGTCAAAGCGCCCGACCCGATGCAGCAGCGACGCCCTGTCGCGCGT
>Ga0247727_10008629_pt1 | contig 18833 bp, 2 predicted proteins | sample WisWelCaveWW1625_FD_202498 | JGI IMG/M metagenome (GOLD analysis project Ga0247727, IMG submission 202498) | Biofilm microbial communities from Wishing Well Cave, Virginia, United States - WW16-25 | ecosystem: Environmental > Aquatic > Deep subsurface > Groundwater > Cave microbial mat | place... | reverse complement strand
CCGAGCCGGAGCGGGCGGTGACGAGGTTCATCCCGATCTGCGTGGTGTAGCCCACGCGCTCGCGGTCGCAGGCCTCGCCCACCGGACAGGTGCACGTAAAGGGCTCTTCGCAGGTGAAGAAGGGGATCTCGCCGGTCCGCTTTCCGAGCCGGAGCGTCGCTACCGCCTCGCCCGGTTTCAGCGAGCGGCACGGTTCCACCGTTTCCCCACCGGCGCAGGACAGCACCGTGATCTCACTCGCGCTCGCCCGCCCCGTGGCCGGGTCGACGAGCGTACCGCCGCCGCCGATCACACTCCAGGTCACGGGCGCGCCCGGCGCGGGGAAGCCCGCCTCGTCGGTGACCAGAACCTTGAAGGATTTCGGCAGCGGCGTGTCGACCGTGCCGAGTTGGAAGTCGGTCGTGTCGAACTTCTGGATGAACGCCACGTCGCCCGGCCGCGGCGCGGGCGACTCGGACTGGCGCGCGACGGTGTCCACCAGCTCGGCCGGCAGCTCGACCACCGCGGGCACCGTGACGCCGCCCGAGTGGCCGCCTTGGAGCTGCCATGCCGACTCGCCGGTCTCGGGGTCGAACACGAGATAGCCGGTGCCGGTCCACGCGCGGAGCGAGAGCGGTGCGGCAGGCACCCGAATCCGGTAGCCGCTGGCCGCCGCTTGCTGGATCTCGGCCTTCACACCTTCGTCGAGAGGCAGGCCGGGCAGGACCGAGTCGGCGTTCTCGGGACCGAGATCGAGCACCGCGGTCCCTTGCTGGGCCGCGAGCTGGAGCGCCTTCGCCGTCGACACGCTGGCGATACCCAGCTCGTCCTCGAAGAGGCGGTGCTCGAGGACCGAGCCCTCGAGGCCCGACGCGAGCAGGAAGTCGCGCTCAGCCGCGTCGTTCTCGATCCCCACCGGCGCGGAGGGGTGCCGGTCGGCGTCGATCGCCAGGCCCTTCCATTCGTAGCTCACGGGATAGAGCGGGTCGCCGCCGGCGTACTCGACCGCCACGGCCGACTGCACGAGGCAGGTTGCGACCGTGGGCCGGATCGCGACGACCCGCAGGAGCGCCGCGAGCTCCGCGTCCGACTGGTTCCAGCGGTCGAGATAGCGGAACGCGAGGCGCGCGAGGACCCGCGCGGCCTCGTCCTGCCGGCTCTCGTCGGTGGTGACCTGGCCCGCGGCGAGGCCGATGGCGGTGAGGTTGCCGGCGATGACGCGGTTTTCCACCACGTCGCTGCCGCCCGGGGTAGCGAGCTCGATGTGGAAGTCGAGCTTCGTGCCCAGGCCCGCGCCCGCGGAGCCGCTCGCGAGGACGACGCCGCCGAGCTTCAGGACCGGCTTCACGTCGACGAGGTAGGGCGGCGTCGCGAAGAGCCCCCCGTACTGCCGCACCACCTCTTCGTCGTCCGCCTCGAAGGGGACGTAGGAGAGTGTGAGGCGCTGGCCGAGGAGCGCCGGCACGTCGAAGCTCGCGTCGAGCAGCGTCGTCCCGTTCGCCGCGACCTGGAAGCGCGCCGTGTGCACGAGCGGCGCCGGGGGCGCGTAGCCCACCTCGGCGCGAGCGGCGACCGTGTAGGGCAGGCTCGCAGGCAAGAGTCCCAGGTTCTGGGCGACGATGTCGCGCCGCGCGAGCGCCTGCTCGTACGTGAGGTCGGGCCTCGCCTGGGCGAGCGCAGCCACGGCGCGCTGCCGGAAGAACTCGCGCGGCGCGAGTGCCGGCGGGGCGGTGAGGTAATCGTCGAAGGTCTGCAGCGGATCGAAGCCCACGGAGCGGACGTCGTAGCCTCCCGGGACGTCGAGGCGCTTCAGGCCCGCGTCGAGCGGGACCCACGTCTTCTCGAACGCGTCCAGGATCGCACCGCGGTAGTTGGCGTAGGGCACGTAGGCCTCGGCCCAGACGCGCTCGACGCGGATCGCCGCGAGGCCCCCCGGACCGGCCACCGGCTCGGTGGGCACCCCGGCGCGCGTGAAGGCGCGCAGCGCCCGCTCGGGCGTCGACGTGCCGGTGATCGCGACCGCGAGCGCCGCCCCGATCTCCACCGTCCCGCGCACGTAGCGCGCGGGGATGCCCCTCGCGCGGAGGAGCGCAATCAGTAGGCCCGCGGTGTCGGCGTCGTTGCCGCTCGCCTCGAGCAGGGTCTGCAGGGGGCCCTTCATCACACCGTGGTAGAGCTCGGGCCGGATCGCGTGGCGCACCCACTCGTAGGCCTCGATCGGGCCCGAGAACGACGCGGCCTTCTGGCGCACCTCGGGCGCGATCGTCCCGATCGGGGGCTCCTCGCCCGGCGCCACGTGCGTCACCGGAGACAGCGCGGGCGTCGCCGGCGCGAGGGCGGGGATGCGCGTCTTGAGCTCGCCGTCGCTCAGGGGTTCGGGCCGTGACGCCGCGCGCAGGCGCCGCAGCAGGCGGAGCATCTCGTCCTTGTCCACCGAGCGGAGCTTCGCCTCGCGCTTCCGGCCCACGGGCCGCGGGGCTTGCGCACGGTCGGGCTGTAGCGCCCGCAGTCCCTCGAGGAGCCGCCCCTGGCCCGCGGCCCAGGCGCGGCGGGTCGCTTCGAGGCGCTCGCGCGCTTTCGGGGGCAACGGGCGGGCCGAAGCCGCGTCGAACTCGGCCTGGCGCTGCTGCGCCCGTCGCTCGAGGCCGTTCAGGAGCTGCGCGACGTCCGGCGGCGCCTCCCGCTCGCGCGCGGCCGCCAGGGCGCGCTCCACGCGTTCGAGCAGCTCGTCGTCGGCCAAAACCGGCCGCGCGGCGGGCGCGAGGAGGACGCAGGCGAGGACGGCGTGCAGGCGAAGGCTCACGGCCGCTTCACCTCCGCGGGCACGGCGGCGGCGGGGTCGCTCGCCCAGAAGGCGCGCGCCTTACCCTCACCCGACGCGTCGAACGTGACGATGACCAGCGGAGCCTCGCCCCAGCCGGTCGTGCCGGCAACGGCGGGCTCTGCTCCTTGCGCCTGACCCAAGGCAGGGCCGAGTGGCAGCGGGCCCCGCGTGAGCACGATCCGGCCGGGCGCCACCGACTTCACGGCGTGCGCGCCGAGCCGCGAGCCGGGCCGCACCACCTCGTGCACGCCGTCGATCTCGAGCGTGGCCTCGCTCTCCACGAACGAGATTGCTCGGATCGACATCGGGCTGGCGGACATCGATCGGGGCACCTGCACGGCGCCTTCCGCAGACGGGAGGACGGCGCCCACGGCGGGCCGGGCGGCGAGCGAAGGCTCGGCCGAGGGTGGTGCCCCGGGCATCGGGGCGACGCCCTCTCCTCCCTGGACGGGCACCTGTACCGCCTTCGAGGTCTTCGGGCGCTCGTCGGCGAGCGCGCTTCGACCGGCTTGTTCCTGCGCCAGCACGGTGGCCAGCGCAAGGGCGCCCGCGTGGCTCCGCCTCAAGAGTCGAATTCGTTTCATTCGATCACCCGAACATGGTCCACACCGACGAACGGCAGCCCCGCGAGCATCCCCGTCATCCGCACTTCCACGGACTTTCCGGGCCGCAGCACACCCAGCACCGCGGCCCGGTCGAACGTCACGATCAGCACGCGGCCGTGCGCCTCGACGACGCGCTCGACGGCGACGACGCCGTTCAGCCGAATAGACCTGACCTCGACCTGCCTGGCGTCGACGTGCTCCGCAAAGCTGAGCCGCGCCAAGACGTCCTGACCGCACGCGCGTCGCTGCAGTGTCCCGGGCTTGACCTGCAGCTTGGCATCGATCGCGCGCACCTCGATGCGGGCTGAGCCTTGGAACTCGGACCCGCCGGCGCGGCCCACGATCGTGGCGGTGTTGGTTCCGACCGAGAGATGGTGGGCCGCGGCTTCGAAGCGGAAGCGTACGCGCAGCTCGGGAACGCCGTCGTGATCGCTGTCCACGATCGCACGGTAGCGCGGGTCAGCCCTCACCGAGCCGAAGAGTCGAAGCGAGGCGATCTCGATCGTGGCCGGGTCGTGGCCGGCAGGCAGCTCGATCGTGGCCGCCAGCCAGTCCGGGCAGCGCCGCGAGCACGACTCGTGGTCGTGGTCACCATCGTCATCGTCGTCGTGCTCGTCATGGTCGTCATGGTCGTCATCGCGGTCGCGGTCGCGGTGATCACGCTCTTCGCGGTCGCTGTCGCGCCCAGCGTGTTCGTCGCGGTCGCCATCGTGGTCGTCATCGTCATCGTGGTCTTCGGGCCGCAGCAGGCACTCGCCCTTGATCACGGCAGGATCGTAGCGGACCTCGGCGACGAGCGCCTGCGGCGCCTCGGGGCGAGCCGCCGCTTCGTTCGAGGGCGCGCTCTCGGCCCGTGCGTCGGTCGCGGTGACGACGTAGTAGTAGGTCACGCCGTTCGTGAGGCCCGTGTCGAGGTGGGTCGGGGCCGTGACGGCGGCGACGAACGCGTACGCTCCGCCCGAGGTCGTGGCGCGATGGACCCGGTAGCCCGTGACGTCGGGCTCGGGACTTCTGTTCCACTCGAGGCGCACGCGCGCATCGCCCGCCGCGGCGCGCAGGCCGGTCGGGGCCGCGGGTGGAGGATCGACGAGCACCGAGAAGCGCGAGGTGGACGACCACGGCCCGTTCTGGTGCGGGTCGGACGCGCGCGCGCGCCACTGGTACGAGCCGTCGGTGAGGTCGACGGAGGGCGCGAAGGCCGTCGTCTGCGGGGCTTCGGCGACGCCTTCCGCTCGATCCACGGGTGTCACGGAGCCATCGGCCGCCACGGCCTCGAGCTCGAACGTGTACGTGAGCGAGAGACCGTCGGGGCTCGTGGCGTTCTCGACCACGAGCGTGGGACGGCGCTCCCCGACGACCGAGCCCTCCGCGGGCAGGAGTGGTAGGGGCGCCGTCGGTGGCTCGATGACGGCGTCGACGCGGAAGGCGGCCGGAGCGCTCCACGGGCCGAAGAGCTCGCCGTCGCTGGCGCGTGCCGACCACGTGAACGCTTGGTCCTCGGCGAGAGCCGGTTCGACGGCCCAGGTGGTTTCGTCGAGGCCGGCCGGGATCCCGAAAGCCGCCGCCACGACCGCGCCGTCCGCGCCCCGCACCTCGAGCTCGTAGACGAGCGGGTCGGTCTCGGGATCGACCGCGTTGCGCAGGCGCAGCGTCGGCGTCGCTGTGGAGACGGTGCGCTCGTCGACGGGATCGAGCGGCACCGGCGCGCCGGGGGCCTCGTTGACCGAGTCCACGAAGAAGCTCGCGAGAACCGACGGCGTCTCTGTGTTCCCGTCGCTCGCGTGCGCGCGCCAGTAGTACAGCTTGTTCTCGAGGAGCGGGAGTCGGGGAGTCCACGTCGTCTCGCCGGCTCCCTGGGGCAGGTCCCCCGAGAGCTGGCGCGCCGGCGAGTCGAGCTCGGGGCGCGTGTCGATCTCGAATCGGTACGAGAGCGGGTCAGCCTCGGGGTCGGTGGCGTTCTCGATCACGAGCGCCGGTGTGTGCGAGGCTTCGTCGTGACCCCCGACCGGTCGCAGCGGGCGCGGGGCCGAAGGCGAGCCGTTGAACGTGTCCACCCGGAACGCCACCGGTACGCTCCATGGCGAGACGTCCTCGGGCGCGTCGCCGGCAGTCCGGGCGCGGGCGCCCCAGTAGTAGAGCGCGTCCTCGTCGAGGGTCGCGGTCACCGTCCAGGTGGTGAAGCCCAGACCCTCGGCGATGCCCGCCTCCGCCGCCACGATCTGGGTCATGGCTTGGTCGGCGGCCAGGCGGAACTCGTAGGTCAGTGGCTGGCGCTCGGGATCGAGGGCGTTGCGTACTGTGAGGGGGGGCTGGCGCGACGCGACGCGCGCATTCGGGGGCGGCGTATCGGGGACCGGGGAGGTGGGCGGCTGGTTCACCGCGTCCACGTTGAAGGACGAAACCGCGCTCCAGGCGCTCGCGGAGAAGCCGTCGCTGGCGCGAGCGCGCCACCAATAGGGTGTGTCTTCCGCGAGGCCCGCAGCCACGACCCACGCCGTGCGCGAGTTTGTCTCGGACACGCCGCGCGCCGCGGGCAGCACCTGTGTGAGCGCCTCGTCGCCGAAGAGCTCGAACTCGTAGGAAAGTGCGGCGCCCTCCGGGCTCGCGGCGTTGTTCACGACCAGCGACGGGTGCGCCGTGTCGACGCTCGCGCCGTTCGCGGGAGCGTGCGGGCTCGGCGGTGCGATGAGGCCGTGCACGACGAGTCTCGCCCGGTCGAGCGTGATCGGGCTCGTTCCGCCGCGGAGCCTCACGACGTATGGACCCGGGGCGATCGTCCCGGTCGCGATCGACAGAGTCAGCAGGCGAGACTCGCCAGCCACGAGGTCCACGCTGAGCGGCACCGAGGCGTGGACCGTCGCGTCCGATCCGGCGACCACGTCGACGGCGATCGGGTAGCCCGTGACGCCCAGGGCTCCGCGATTCTCGAGCGTGAGGCTCGCTTCCGCGGCTTGGCCGGCCAGCACGTCGGCCGGGGCGACCGCGAGCGTGCCGGCGACCACCGGCGCCGCCGGCGCGACTGTGAGGACGGCCGCGGCGGCCGCGAGCACGGTGCCGCCCTTCTCGACCTCGAAGCGCACGGCGTAGCGGCCCGCGGGCTGGGCGGCCGGCCAGACGTCCTGAGCCTCCCACGTGCCGCCGGGCAGCAGCGAGGGAAGCGCCCGGACGGTCTCGAACGTGGCCGGCCCGCTCGTGCCCTCCAGCTGGAGGCGCAGCCGGGCGATGGCGCCTTCGAGCGCCGCGTTGGCGCTTCGATTGTCGACGCTGAGCGCGAAGCGGGCCGGCGCGCCCTCGGCCACGGTCACAGGCTGTGGCCGCACCCGGGCGAGCAGCGTGAGGCCGGGCTCGATGTCGAACTCGCGCCCGGCGGTCGCCGCGGGCGCCGTCTCGCCGGCGGCGCGGACGCGTACCCGGAACGCGTAGCGCCCGGCCCGTGTGGTCCCGGTGTTCCACGCGAGCGCCAGCTCGACACTGCTGCCGTACGCGAGCGCCACCGCTCGCTCGTCGAGGAGCGCCACCTCGCCGCCGCTCAGGTCCTCCACCGTCGTGCGCACGACGCCTTCGAAGGGCGCGCCCGCGTTGGCGAGCATCACATCCACCGCGGCCCGGCTGCCGGCCGCGTAGCGGTCGCGGTCGGAGCCGATCTGGGCGGCCAGGCCGACGCCGTCCACGACGACGAGCGTCCGCTCGGCCGCGTTGTTCGTTTCGTCGCTCTCGGCGACCTCTTCCCCGTCGTCCGCCACGACGCGCACCGTGTAGCGGCCGGGAGCGTCCGGGGTCCAGGGCACGGACAGCCACGCCGAGGCATCGGGCTCCAGCTCCGGGAGCGCCTCGGAAGCATCGAGCAGGATGCTCCCTGTCGGGCTCACGACGCGCACCGCGACGCGGGCTGCTTCCGAGGACACGCCGCCGACGTTGTCGATCCGCGCGCGGATCCGCATCGCGCGGCCGACCGGCGCGACGGACGGAGCCAGCAGCAGCCCGCCCGGCTCGACGACGAAGTCGGGGAAGGACGTCCGCAGCATGGTCACGAGAACGGCTTCCGAGTCGGGGCTCGTGAGCCCGCTGACGGCGTCGGTCGCTCGTGCGACGAGCAGGTTCGCGCCGGCCTGCAATGGCAGCTGCGGGAGCAGGAACCGATCGGGTTCGGAGACGTAGAAGGCGACCTGCTCGGCATCGCCGAGGCCGAGCCGCCCACCCCGCCAATCGTGATCGTCCGGCCAGCTCGAGGACTCGCGCGGACCGCCGATCGTCGTGCTGAATCCCGAAGCGAGCTGCCGCGCGACGACCGTGCGGAGCGTCACTCCCTCGGACAGGCGGTTGATGCGCACGTAGCTCAGCCAGTCGCCCCCGGGCGAGAAGCGGGCGTCGACGGCGTCGGCTTGCGGCTCAGCCACCTCGCTCGCCGGCTCGTCACGCGCGACGTCGTAGAGGCGCACGCGCAGCGGAGCGGCAGAGGCCGAGGTCCAGGCCACTCGCGCCCCGTCGGGCGACCAGGCCGGCGGCGCGTCCGGCCACGGCTGGGCGTCGAGCACCCGGGCTTCCCCTGAATCGAGCGCCACGACGCGCAGCTCGGCGGCGCCGCCGCTCCAGCTGCGGAGAAACGCCAGGCGCGATCCATCCGGCGACCACCGGAGCCAGCGGTCGGACCCGGAGCTGCGCTCGATCTCCGTGACCGCACCCGATGCGACATCGACCGTCTCGAGCACCGTCGCCCGTGAGACCCAACGCGCCATCGCCAGACGGCCGCCGTCCGGCGACCAGGCGAGGTCCGCGGGCAGGCCGTCAGCCACCCGGCGCACGCTGCCGTCGCCGAGGTCGAGCACGGCCAACTCCCAGCCGGAGGCCGAGACGAACCGCCCGAACGCGAGCCGGCCGCTTTCCGGGGAGAAGTAGAGGCCGCCTGTGCCCACCGCGCCGCCCGGGTCGAAGCTCCGGTCGCCGACGGCGAAACCCCGCACCACGATCGCCCCAACGGCGTCGACCCAGGCGAGCCGCTGGCCGTCCCGGGAGAGAGTCGAACTGGACGCGGCGGGCCGCGCGACCCGCGCGGCGAGCGCGAATCCCGGCCCGACCGGAGCGGCCCCGCGCACCGCGCCGTTCACTTCGACCTGGACCGTCGTGCCGGAGTCGCTGCGGCCGGCCACGTCTGTCCGCGACACGGAGAGCGTGATCGGGTGGGCGGCGTCCGTTGGCTCGAGGATCACGGGGCGCGCTGGCGGCGTGGGTGCGACCGCGATCGTGGCGCTGGCGGGTGCCGACTCTATGCTCTCGAGCCCGCCCCGATCGACGGCGATCACGGTGTACGTGTAGGTCCCGTTCGCGAGGCTGGGATCGCGATAGCCCGGCGTGTCGGAGCTGCCGATGCGCGTCCCGCCGCGAAGCACCACGTAGCGCACCACGTCGGGCTGGGGGCTCGGGTCCCAGACGAGCCTCACGTCCCGGCCCTCGGGAGTGGCGACGAGGCCAGTGGGGGGAGCGGGTGGATCGACGTCGCCCACGCCCGCCTCGACCGCCGCGGCCGGTCCCAAGGCGCCGTAGCGGTCGATCGCCGCCACCTGATAGCTGTGGCGTCCGTCCGGCACGTCCGTGTCGTTCGTTTCCGTCGCGCCGGGGGGCAACGCGTCGATCCGGTCGACCGACACCTCCGCGAGACGGCCCGGGGTTTCGAGGACGATCCGCAGCGCGGCCGTGGCGAATGTCGACGGCAGGCGGTGCTCGAGGACGAGCCGGGCGTTGCCGCCCACCCGCGCGAGAGTCAGGTAGCGGCCCTGCCACTCCGCGAGCAGGCGGTAGCTCGTGGCGATCGCGGCGTCGCCGGCGAAGCGCACGCGGACGTGCGCGACGAGCACCGGCGCGGCGAAGCGGACCGTCCACTCACCGGTCGACGGTGTGACCGCCGGCCACGCCGTGTCGGGGTCGGCGTCGAACGCGGCGGCCGGGAGCCCCGCGCCCCCCGTCGCCTCGATCGACGTGGCCTCCGTCTGCGGAAGCGTGCGTGTGAGGGCGCGACCGTCGCGGCGCACGACGTAGCCGGCGAGATCCGGGGCGGCGGCGGGCGTCCAACCCAAGGTCACCTCGCGACCGGCGACGCTGGCGCGGAGGTCGCTCACGGCGCCGGGCGGGTCGTTCGAGATGAGGACGATCTCGTTGGAGACGATGCTGCGGTTGCCCTCCGCGTCCACACCCCGGGCCGAAAGCAGGTTGCCGTCGGGGACGAGCGGCACGCCCTCCACGCGGAAGCGGCCGCGCACTCCGGGTGCTTCGGCCACCGGCGTCCCCGCGCGCAGGACCCGGAGCGTCGTCTCCGGCCGCGCGCCGTCGCCCGTGAGTGTCGCGACCGGCTGGGTGGTCACGGGCCACTCCGGCTCGTCGAGGCGCAGCGCGTACACCACCGCGAGCGCCGGCGCGCTCGGGGCGCTCTCGTTGCCGTCCGCGTCCAGCGCCGTCACCCGGTACTCGTAGCTCCCGGGAACGAGACCCGGGTCGGTGTGCCGCGGCTCGGCCAGTCCCTCGGCCAGGCGCTGGCCGTCGCGGTAGACGCGGTACGTGGCGAAGTCGGGTGCGTCGGAGGGCGTCCAGCTCAGGCCGACGTCGGCGCCGTCCACCCGCGCCACGAGGCCGACCGGAGCGGGAGGCGGCGTCGTGTCGCCGTAGGTGATCGTGATCGCCGCCGGGTCGGGATCGCTGAGCGAGCCGCGATCCGTCGCGACCGCTCGCAGCGCGTAGTCGCCGGGCGCGAGCGCCAGCGCGACCGGGTCGAGCGTGAGCTCCCACGGCGGGATGGGCTGGCCTTCGGCCGAGGTGAGCGTCCCGAGCGTGAGCCAGGCCGCATCGGCGACCGCCCGCAGCTCGAATCGGACCTGCGCCACGTCGAGGTCCGGCGTCACGGCGACGACGCGCACCGGCTGACCGAAGCGGCTGCGGTCGGCGGGCTGGGCGATCCTCGCCGCGGGCGCGCGATTGTCGAGCGACTGGCAGATCTCGTTCGAGGGCTGCGAGCTATTTCCCGCCCGGTCGAGCGCCACCACGCGGTAGCAGTGCGTGCCGTCCGGCAGGCTGCGGTCTTCGTACGCTCGTCCTGGTACGACGTAACCCGAGAGGTCGCCGAGCACGAGCGACGTCGCGTTGGCGAGGCGGCCGTTGCGGTAGACGAGATGGCCGACGACGTCGGTCGAGGCGCTGGGCTCCCACTCCGGACGCAGCGCGTCGGCCGGCGTCGCTTCCTTCACCACCGCTGTCAGAACCGGGGCTGCAGCTGGCTTCGTGTCGACCACCACCCCGCGCGTGGCGCGAGCGGCGTTCCCGTTCGTGTCCTCGGCCTCGAGCGCCAGCCGGTAGGTCCCATCGACGAGGGCCAGCCATTCGCCGAGCCTCGCCGCCGCGACGGCCACGGTCGAGCGCTGGACGAGCGTCCACGAGCTCGGTGCGTCGCCGGCTCCGACGAGCAACCGGTACTCCGCGAAGTCGTCCGCGCTGTAGGCCGTGCCGCGCACCTCGACGGCGCCGGACACGGCCGCGCCCTCCGCAGGGCTCGAGAACGACACCGCGGGCGGCGTCACGTCGATTCGCACGGGCAGCCGAGCCGGTGCGCTGCGGTTGCCGGCCCGGTCGACGGCCACGACCGAGTACACGTAGCGTCCTTCCAGCCGCTCGCCGTCGTCCCAGACCGCGCTCTCTTGGATCCCGGCGTGGAGCTCGGCCTCGTCCCGGCGGACGAGATAGCCCGCGAGGTCGGGTTCGGTGTTCGGCGTCCAGGTGATCCGGACGCTCCCGTGCGTGTCGCTGACGCGGGTGACCCCGGCGGCGAGCCCGGTCGGGGTGGCGGGAGGCGTCGTGTCGACCACGACGCTGACGCGAGCGTCGGCCTTCAGCCCGACCTTGTCGGATGCGGTGAGCTTGAGCGTGTAGAGCCCATCCGGCGGGAGCGGCGACCAGTCGCCGAGGACGCCGTCCTCGATCGTCGAGCGACCCGACGCGATCGGGTCCCATTGGTACGCCGCGGCCGGGGCGCCCGCCGCGGCCTCGAGCAGCCACGCGCCGAGGCTCGCGTCGGTCACGGACCCACGGATCGGGCCAGGTCCGGTGACGTAGGCCCCCTCCGTCGGACTGGTGAGCGACAGCTGTGGCGGCGTGCCGTCGAGCGTCACGCCGACCCGCGACTCGGCGTGGAGCGAGGAGCGGTCGGTCGCGGCGAGGCTCAGCGTATAGGGCCCGTCGGGAAGCGAGCGGACGTCCCAGGCTCCGAGAGTCAGGCCGCTTCCCGCCAAGGCGCCCTCGGCGATGGCGCCGAAGCCGACTGGCTCGGCTCCGGCTCCGAAGCGCAGGCTCCAACCGGCCAGGTTCGCGTCTTCGACCCGACCCGTGACCGGGATCGGCAACTCGCCGCGTGGCAGGACCGCCTCGTCGGTCGGAGACGCAATGTCGACCGCGGGCGGGCCAGAGTCGATCTGGAAGGAGATCGTGAGCGACTGCTGGTTCTCGGCCAGGTCCGAGGCGGAGAGCGTGAGAGTGTGCGGGCCGTCCGAGAGCTGCGCGAGCGACGCGAGCGGCGCGTCGCTTCGGGGGCGCGAGTCACGCGTCAACTCGACCGGGGCCCCGCCGCCCGGCGTCACGCTGAGCACGTACTCGAGCAGGTGGGCGTCGGCGACGGACCCCTGGACGCGCGCGTCCGCGGGGACGTACGCGCCCTCGGCCGGGCGGGTGATCGCGAGCGTGGGCGGCGTCTTGTCGAGCACGACACGGACCGTCTGCTCCTCGTGGACCGCTGCGTCGTCGGGGGACTCGGCGCGCAGCCAGGCCACGTAGTCCTCATCGGCCACGAGCACATTGGCCGCGTCGCGGCCGTCCCAGCCGAGCTCGTAGGCGCCGTTGTCTCGCACGGCAGCGGCATCGAGCGCGCGCACCACGCTGCCGTCGCCCCGGCGGATCTCGAGGCGCGTGCGCGCCGTCCGGACGAGCTCGTACCGGATCGTCGCCATCTCGCGCCGGCCATCCCCGTTCGGCGAGAAGAGATCCGGTGTCGCCACGAGCTGGCGGATGAAGCCGCCGCTCTCGACCTCCGCGAGCGAGTGCGCCTCGGCCCGGTTCTGCGCGCGGTCCTCCGCGCTGAGTCGCAGCATGCAGGCCCCGGGCGCTGTCCGCGACGTGTCCCAGGCGGCGACCCGAGCTTCGGGCTCGATCCGGTTCCGGTTCGTCGCGAGCAGGACCGGCTCGGCCACCCCGCACGCGACCTCGAGCCGCCAGAACGCGAGGTGCTCGTCGGTCGCCTGGCCGCTCACGTCGACGCTCGCACGCACGCGCTCGCCGGCCGCGGGGCTCGCGATCCCGACCTCGGGCGGCGTGCGGTCCAGGAGCAGCTCGGCCGAGGCCTCGCCGACGCTGGCACAGCCGTTCTCCGCAGATAGAACGATGCTGTACGTGCCGTCCGCGGCGACGAGCCCGTCGTCGCGCAGGCCGTCCCAGATCAAGGAGACGTCGCTCGCCAGCTGGAACTGCCCCGTGAAGAGCGAGCGAACGACCGGACCGCCGGGCGAACCCTGGTGCACGGCGGCCGAGAGGCGGGCGGCCTCGGCCAGCCGGAAGACCACGGCGACCGCGTCCGCGCGTCCGTCGCCGTTGGGCGAGAACGGGTTGGGCGCGACCGACACCACCCGTGGCTTCACCGGGCGCGTGAGCGTGAAGCGCCGCTCGACGGTCGTGCGGTTCCCGGCGCGGTCGCAGAAGGCGATCCGCACGTCGTGATCGCCGCCGGCCTGTCCCAGGGCGTCCCACACGAGATCGCTCGGGACACCGCGCGGGACGAAAGGCCGCTCGCAGGCCGGGCCCGCACAGACGCGCCGCAGAGAAGTGAAGGCTCCACCCGGCGGCCGCAAGTCGGCGCCCGCGATCTCGAGCTCGGGCGAGACGTCGCGGGCGACCACGCGCAGCGTGAGCGCGTCTCTTCCCGCGGTGGGGACGAGGCAGGCGAGGCCGTTCTCGGGGGGCAGAAGCACGTCGGCCACGGCGGGGGTGCGATCGATGATCGCGTCCGCGAACGCCTCGACGGGCGGATCGTCGGGCTTGGGGTCGCGGACGAGCAGCCGGCCGCGCACCCGCAGCAGGCCCTCGGCTTCGCCGCGAACGTCCGCGATCACGGGTTGTCTGAAGTCTGCCTGGGTCACGACGAAGCTCGCGAGCGGAGCCCCCGGCCGGCCGGCCATTTCGATCTCGACCCGCGAACCGACGGGAGCCACACCGCTCACTTCGAGGTGGAGCTGGTCCGGCGAGCCGGCACAGTAGGGGAAGGTCTGCTGGATCTCGAGCTGGCTGGCGCAGTTCGGGGGTGTGAGCCAGCCGCTCAGCAGGAGGCAGGAAGACGCGCGCATCGGGTCGTCAGGAAGCATCCGGCCACTCGACGTAATCGCGTGGATCGAGTACTGCGGGGGCTCGCAGATCGGCACAATCTTCGCTATGAACACCCCATCGCCCTTTGGCGACAGCTCGATCCGGGTAGCGGAGCCATCGCGTCCGCGGAGCGTGGCCCAGGCCTGCTCGATGGGCTCCGTCGTCTCCGATTGAAGGACCAGCAACGGAATCGGCACGGTTGGCACGAACTCCACCGACAGCCACTCCCGGCACGGTCGGAACAGGAAGGCATCGGAGGCTACCTCGCCGGCCGCGCCCTGGCCCAGGAACCGGCCGCGGTAGGTCCGGATCGGATCGATCCCGAGATCTTCGAAGCGCTGGATCGGCAGATATCGGGCACCCCGCTCCTGCTCAGTGAGTACCGCATCGCTCCAGGCGCCGCCCTCGCGTGGCTGGAAGGAGAAGCGCAGGTCCTGGTCTTCGAACTCGCGGTTGAGGCTGGCGCCGGCCACGAGCACGAGCTCCCCGGGTGTGAGCGGGTGGACGAGCGGTCCTTTCACCGGGTCGGCCTCGGCCTCGGTCGCGACCGGCGGGACGAGCGTGGGCGTGCAGTGGTAGGACGCGCCCAGCGGCAGGATGCCCTCCGGCACGGGCGGGACGGTCACCTCGCTGATGTTGCCGGCGTGGTCCTCCGCCTCGAAGCGGAAGCCCGCGCTGCGGGCCAGCTGGGGCACGCCGGTCTCCCCGTCAATCCGGTCCGCGGGCTGGCCGCCCACGCGACGGATCCGCAGCTCACCCCCCGCGTCCACGATCGGCAGACCGGAGGCGTCCCGCTCGAAGTCGAAGACTTCGGCGGTTCCGGTCTCGAGCAGCCCCGACGAGCCGCTGAACGTCCAGGCCTTGAGGTGCGGGTCGACGGCATGCCAGAGGCGGTCCGCGGCGATCGAACCGAGCGTCACGCTGCTGTTCACTCGCGGGAACGTGTCGCACACAGGCCCCTCGAAGGAGGCTGGCACGACGTGCAGTCGATCGAAGCGAAGGGCGATGTCGGGGGGCGTGGAGTCGACCTCGACGCGGAATCGCAGGTCGTTCAGGAACACCGTATACCGGCCGTCGGGCACGACGACGTCTGCCGCGTCGCGACCGTCCCAGACGTACGCGGCCGGCCCGAGCGACACGAGCTCGAGCCGGTCGACGCGCCGTTCGACCGGCGCCGGGCCCGCGTCGTCCTTCGGCTCGGGGCCGACGACGCGGACCACGAGAGGGGTGGGCTCGACCACCAGGAAACCGAACTCGACCGAGTCCTTGACCCTGTTTCCGTCGGGCGAGAGGAAGTACTGCGTCTGCGTGAAGTTCGCGAGCGCCGGCACCCGGTCCCACGAGACCACGCGCGTGCGCGTGCGCGTGTTGCCGGCCCGATCGTAGACGCGTAGCCGCAGCACGTACGTCCCCGGGCCTGGCGGCACCCAGGACGAAAGCTCGTCGTCCACGATCGGCACGTCGTACGCGGGGCCGATCGGGTGCCAGGTGGGCGTCTCGCCCTGCCGGGCGAAGTCGAGCTGGAAGCGGTCGAGGTTCGCGTCCGCGACCGTCCCGCGGATCAGCAGGCCGTTGTTCGCCGCGAGCCGGCTGACCTGCAGGTCGGCGGTGAGGTTGGCGAGGCTCGCCAACGCGAAAGTGTCGGAGGACTTGTCGCCGCAGACGCGGCCTGGCCGCTCCAGGTCGAAGACCGATTTCGTGAACCAGGCGGCGCTCGCACCCGGGGACACCCGGGCGTCGTTCGGGAGCAGCGGCCAGAGCGGCCGGCCGTCGTCGGCCTCGCGCAGCAGACCGTCCGGCGTGAGGACGCGCGCACCGTCCGGAGACCAGGACGGTTCGCCGCCGGCACCCCACGCCAGCAGCTCCGACGTGCCGCGTTCCGGGTTCAGCAGGTACCACTCGCGGCAGCTGGCGTCGGACTCGTCGTTCCGGCACCAATCGACGCCGGTGGCAACCCGGCCGTCTGCGAGCCACGTCGTCCATTCGACGCTCGGGAAGTCGTCGCGAAGCGGGAAGCGCGCGAGCTCCGTGCCGTCCCGGGCTGCGACCACGTGGCCCGAAGCGAGACGATCGCTGGACGGCGACCAGGCCCAGGTGGAGAAGGCCGCGCTGAGGTCGGCCACCGGGGCGCCGTCGCGTGTCAGCACACGGCTTCCCGCCGAGATGAAGCGCGAGTCCGGCGACCACCGGGCCGAATACGGGTCGCCCGTCAGTGGCGCACGGGCGCCGGTCGCGAGATCGACTCGGACGAGCCCGCCGTCCACCTGCAACAGGACATCACGCCCGTCGGGCGACACCGCGGCGTCGGAGACGAAGAAGGCGCGGGCGTAGAAAGGATCGCGGTGGAGGTATTCGTAGCTGCCGTCGAGGCCCACCCTCAGCAGGCCGGGTTCGAAGCCCTCGGCCACTTCATGGACCACGAACAGGACCGCGTCCTCACCCGGCATCCACGCCGGCCCCGAAGCACCCGCCGGCATCGCGCAGCTGAGATTGCGGACGAGCGTTTGCGCCGGAGTGGCATCGTGGAGCCGGCTCCGATTCGTGTCCAGCACGACGGTGAGCCGATCGAGCGCGGCGCCGCCCGCGTCGATCAAAGTCAGCGAGTACCGGCCGTCTCGGGCGAGCAAACCTCGCTCGACACGGCCGTCCCAGCCGACCGAGCCTGTGGCCGGCCCGTCCGTCACCAGGGTTCGGAGGCGCCGACCAAAAACGTCGGACACTTCGACCCGGACGCCGCTGCCCGCGCGCCAGGCGAGCGCGGTCTCGTCCTTGACACCGTCTCCGTTGGGCGAGAAATAGGGCTCCGTCAGGTAGAGGTCGGCGTCCTGGACGACGACGCTTCGGCGAACCGCGTTGTTGCCCTCGTCCTGCTCGACGATCGCGCCCTCGGGGTCGAGCACGAGCGACAACGAGCGGGAGCCGGGCGGGCCGGCGGGGGTCCACGAAAGCGACAGGTCCGCCGCCGCTCCCGGGAGGATCGCGGGGACGGCGAGCGTGCCGACGGGTGTCGCCGCGCCGCGCAGCTCTTCGGCCACCACGAGCGAGGTCGCGCCGCTCGGCTGCCCGCCCAGGTTGCGCACGCTGGCCCGGATCGTCACCGCTTCCCGCGCGCGGGTAGCCGGGGTCGAGGGCCACGTCGGCCGCCGCCAGAACGAGGTCGGGGAACCCCAGGACCGAGAACGGGCGGAAGGCCCGGTTGTCCGACTCGAGCGACTCCTCGACCTCGTCCAGCGCATCGACCACGACGAAGAGCCCGAGCGAGCCGCGCACGCCCAAAGACGGCAGCTCGACCGTGAGCGTCCGCGCGCCACCGGCTTCGAGGTCCGCGACCGTCATCTCGCCGAGAGTGCTTCCGCCCTGCTCCGGATCGCCCGCGAAGAAGCGGACCGCGAACGCTTCCGCAGCGGACGTGCCGGTGTTGCGCACGACCGCCGAGACGACGGCCGGCTGGCCTTCGACCGGCGGATCGGGTGCGAACGCCAGGTCGGCTCCCGTGATCGCGAGGTTCGGCAGGCCCGAGGCGCGGACCCGCAGCCGCAGCGGGCGGGTGTTGTTGTCCTCGCGGCGCTCGCGGAGCAGGTCGAACGGGTCGACCCGCACCACGAGCGGCATGTCGTCCTCGGCCGTCGGCGTCCAGGAGAGCGTGACGGTCCGGCTCTGACCGGCTAGAACCTCTACGTCGGCGCGCGCGAGCTCGGCCGCGCCCATGTCGCTCTCCCGAGCCAGCAGCAGCGGGATCGACGGCACGTCGAGCGTGCCACGGTTGCGGACCTCCGCCGTGAGCGTGACCGGCTGGCCGACATCCACCTCGGTCGCCGAGAGCACGGCCGCCTCGAGCTCGAGTTCGAGCGTGTGTTCGTCAGCTAGCGGGACGAAGGCGCGGTTGTCGGACTCGTCCTTCTCGGGGATCGCGTCGTCCGGGTCGACGACCAGCTCCAGGGGCCTCGCTCCCGGCGTCGCCACCGACACGGGGAACGACAGCGCGACCGAGGAGCGCGCGCCGATGCTGACGGGAGCCGTGCCGATCGTGCCCGAACCGGCCAGCGGATCGCGAACCGCGATGGAAGTGGTCACGGCGGTGCGGCCCGCGTTCTCGACGGTGACGTGCACAGCGATCGTCTGCGGCAGCTCCTGGAGGGCGGGCGGTTCGAGCCGCGGAACGAGCAGCGCGAGCGCGGCGCCTTCGGGCGCGCGCGTGACCACGCGTGCCGAGCGCTCGGCCGTGCCGTTCGTCTCGTCGGACTCCGGCACCTCGAAGCGCGCGTCCACCATCGCACGCACGCGGTACGTGCCTTCGGCCGCGGGGGTCCAGGCGATCGAGACCGTCGCCACCTCGCCCGGCGCGAGCGGCACGAGCGGCACGGCCACGGGGGACTCGCTTTGCCCATCCTGGCTGGTCGTGCTGACGCCCACCGCGCAGGCGGTCGACAGCCTCTCGCCGCGGTTGCGGACGGTCACGGACACGAAGGCCGCCTCGCCGACCTCGGGCACGGCCGGCGCGATCACGATGTCAGTGGGCAGGATCTCGAGGTCGGCCAGCAGGCCCTCGACCGTGAGCGCGCGGCTCGCGGTGTTGTCGTCCTCGCGCGACTCGCGCACCTGTCGTGCGGCATCGGCGACGACGTAGAGCGTCCGGCTGCCGGGCCGGTCGCTGGTCGCGTACTCGAAGGAGACCTCGGCCTCCTCAGAGGCGGCGAGCGGCGGCACCAAGGCCTCGCCGAGCGCGGGCGACGACGCCGGGTCGGCGTCGTAGAGGCGCGCCACGCTCGCCGCAGCGGAGGCCCGGCCGGCGTTGCGGATGCGCGCCGTGACGCGGACCGCGTCGCCCTCCTGCGCCGGGTTCGGGGCGACGATCAGCGTGTCGGCCGGGACGACCAGGTTGGCCCCGAGCGACCTTCGCAGGGCCGAGACCACGAGCGCCGTTTGGTACGGGCTCGCCGACCAGCTGCCGTCCGCGAGCTGCTCGCGCTCGAGCCAGGCGACGAGCGGGTCGACGAGGTTGGCGCCCGCCCCGGCCGCGAGCAGGACGTCGAGGGCGA